>Ga0335085_10016316_pt1 | contig 10738 bp, 9 predicted proteins | sample Lox_Sample_45_FD_206712 | JGI IMG/M metagenome (GOLD analysis project Ga0335085, IMG submission 206712) | Soil microbial communities from Loxahatchee National Wildlife Refuge, Florida, United States - Lox_Sample_4.5 | ecosystem: Environmental > Terrestrial > Soil > Wetlands | place: USA: Florida... | reverse complement strand
CTGCTTCAATGGCATGATCATCAAAGCTTCGGAGCTGCTGGCCAAAACGCCGCAGCCGTCGGAAAGCCAGATTCGCGCGGCGATGAACGGGCACCTGTGCCGCTGCGGCACGTATCCGCGGGTGATCCAGGCGATTCAGCGGGCGGCGAAGGCAATGACAGCGGGGGTGGCGTGATGAGCACTTTTCCGCGGCGCGATCTTCTGAAATCCGGCGGCGCGCTTCTCATCGGATTCGGCCTCCGCGACGCGATGCTGGGTCAGAGTCATCTGGATACGGTCGGGCGCGCCGGCAAGCCCGGCCCGCCGGACGCGAAGCAGATCGACACATGGCTTGCGATTCACGCGGACAACACAGCCACCATCTTCATCGGATTCGCCGAACTCGGCCAGGGTAATTCCACCGCGCTGCTGCAGATCGCGGCCGAAGAGCTCGATATGGATATGAGCCAGCTGAAAACGGTCCGGCTCGACACGAACATCACGCCCAATCAGGGCGGCACGTACTCGAGCGCGTCGATTCAGCGCGGTGGACCGCAGGTGCGTACTGCCGCCGCGGAGGCGCGCCAGGCGCTGCTGCAGATGGCGTCGAAAACGCTGAATGCGCCCGTCAATCAACTCAGCGTCGAGCGCGGCATCGTTTCGGTGAAGGGCAATACGACGAAGTTCGTGGGCTACGGACAGCTGATTGGCGACAGGCAATTCAATGTGGCTTTCTCGGGCACGGCGCCGCTGAAGGCGCCCGCGGATTTCAAAGTCGTGGGCACGCGCGTAGCGCGCAACGACATGCCGGACAAGGTCGCCGGAAGGTATCTGTACATGCAATACGTGCGCGTGCCCGGCATGCTGCACGGGCGCGTTGTGCGTCCACGAGGCCAGGCAGCTTACGGCGCCGGGGCGAAAGTGGTCAGTGTGGACGAAACTTCGCTGCGGACGATTCCCGGTGCGCGCTTGATTCGAAAAGGCGACTTCGTCGGCGTGGTCGCCGAGAACGAGTGGGATGCGGTGAAAGCCGCGCGCGCGCTGAAGGTCACGTGGGACACAACGCCGTCATTGCCCGGCACCGCCGCGCTATTCGACGCCATGAAGGCCGCAAAAACAACAGACAATGTTGTACTCGAACGCGGAGACATCGGAGGACTCGGCAGCGCTCCGCATGTCGTCTCATTCAAAATCAACGGCCCGTACCAGGCGCACGCACCGTTCGGCCCCAACTGCGCGATTGCGGATGTCAGGGCGGATGCGGCAACTGTGCAGTGTTCGACCCAGGATGTCTATGGCACGCGCGGCAAGCTGTCGGCGATGCTGGGTATGCCGGCGGAAAAGGTCCGCGTGCAGTATTACGAGGGTTCAGGCACGTACGGCCATAGCTGTTATGACGATGTGGCGCTGGGCGCGGCAGTGCTTTCACAGAGTGCGGGCAAACCCGTGCGTCTGCAGTTCATGCGCTGGGATGAGCACGGTTGGGACAACTACGGCCCCGCGCATATCGGGGAAGTGCGCGCGTCGGCGGACAAGGACGGGAAGCTTGTCGGCTACGAATATCACGGCTGGCAGCACAACTGGAGCCTGATGGAGACCTCCGAGCAACTGGCCTACGCAAAAGCGGCGCAGCCATGGCCGGGAATGGCGGCGCAGGGAATCAGCGTGGCCAATATCGGCGGGATCTATGTGACGCCGAATGTGCGGATCGTGAATCATCAGTTGCCGGGAACGGCGTTTCTCAAAGGCGGATGGCTGCGGTCGCCGCTCGATCTTTCAATGGCGTTTGCATCGGAACAGGCGATCGATCAACTGGCGTTTCAGCTCAGCATGGACCCGCTCGAGTTCCGCCGGCGTAACATCACAAACCCGCGGTGGCGCGGCGTGCTGGATGCGGCAGCGCAGGCTGCGAAGTGGATACCGCGCCGCGCCAGTCAGAACAGCGCGAGCGCGAGGGTGGTGATGGGACGGGGCATCGGTCTGGGCACGCATTTGGTTTCCTACGGCGGCGCCGTCGCGGAGATCGAGGTCAACAAAGAAACGGGGAGGGTCGCGATCAGACATCTCTACGGCGCGATCGATGCCGGGCAGACCGTGAACCCGGCGTTCGTTGAGAACCAGATCAGCGGACAGCTGGTGCAGTCGGCGAGCCGCATGCTCAAAGAAGAAATCACGATGAGCACGACGAATGTGACGAGCCTCGACTGGAACAGTTATCCGATTCTGCGGTTCGAAGAGTGTCCGGAGGTAACGCCGGTAGTAGTGCAGCACATTGACGACAAGCCCTCCGGAGCGGGCGAGGAAGTGATGGCGGCAGCGGCGGGCGCGATTGCCAATGCTTTTTTCGATGCGACGGGCGTCCGCATGACGGAGTATCCGTTCACGCCGGCCAGAGTGCTGGCGGCGCTGAAGAAGGGTTGAAGGGGCCTCCCGCCGTCAGCGATCAGCTTTCAGGTGCTGCCGCGATCCATCAGCCTGGCCAGTTCGAAATCAAGAGTAGCGAGCTTCCCGTTTACCAGTTCTTTAAAGGTCCGCAATTCGTCTTCGAGCCGCTCGAAACGGCGTTCGAGACTGCCGATCCGGTTGCCGATCTGATTCGTGCTGATCCACATGCCGCCGAGGCCGACGATGACCGCGCCTCCGGTGCTGATAAGGGTGGTAACCACGGCGGGTTCCATATCAGCATTTCTCCACGACACTGAACATTCGTCCTTATGGTACTCCGCGCGGGTTGCGCCGCGCGATGTCGAATTGACATACTAGCTCCGACTATGAAGAAGACTGTCCTTTTGATGCTGGCGGGAAGCGCCATCGCATGCGCCGGCATTCCGGAACCGATTCACATCGATACGGGCCTGATCAGCGGCGCCGCGACGAACAGCGATGAGGTGCGCGTGTTTAAAGGCATTCCGTATGCGGCGCCGCCGGTGGGCGATCTGCGCTGGCGTTCGCCGCAGCCGGCTGCGAAGTGGGATGGCGTGCGTAAGGCCGATCAGTTCGGTCCGGTCTGCATGCAGGGACGCGGCCCGAATGCCAATGGTCCGGCGCCGAGCGAGGATTGCCTTTACGTCAACGTGTGGACCGGCGCGAAAGCGGCCAATGAGAAGCGGCCGGTCATCGTGTGGACCTACGGCGGTGGATTCACTTCGGGGGCGGGATCGGAAGCGCGTTACGACGGCGAGATGCTGGCGCGCAAGGGCGTGGTGGTCGTGACGTACAACTATCGCCTCGGCGTATTCGGGTTTTTGGCGCATCCGGAACTGGACAAAGAGTCCGATCATCACACGTCCGGTGACTACGCGATGCAGGACTTTGCAGCCGTGCTGCATTGGGTGCAGCGCAATATCGCGGGATTCGGCGGCGATCCGTCGCGCGTCACCATCGATGGCGAATCCGCGGGCGCGATGCTGGTATCGGCAATGGTCGGGTCGCCGGAAGGCAAAGGCCTTTTCAGGCGCGCGATCTCGCAAAGCGGCGCTTGGATGGGAATCGGGATCGGCAGGATGACCACGCATGAGCAGGCGCTGGAATCGGGCGAAAAGCTGGCGCAGGGGCTGGGCGCGACGTCTCTGGCCGATCTGCGCGCGAAATCCGCGGCGGATCTCATGCGGGCGCGAGGCGGCGCTGCGGGCATCAGTGTTGACGGCTGGTATGTTCCGGAAGATCTCTCGATGACCTTCGCGAAGGGCAAGGAGAATGACGTCGACATTCTGGTCGGCTCCAATCGCGACGAAGGCACGTTCTTCGCTCGCCCCGGCTCGACAGTGACTGCGGAGCAGTTCGAAAGCCGCGCGAAACAGCGCTACGGCGATCTGGCGGCGAATTTCGAGAAAGTCTATCCGGTGACGAACGACACCGAAGCCGCAGCCGCGCAACTCGCCGGCACGCGCGATGAGATGGGCTGGCACATGCGCACCTGGGCTCACCTGCAGGAGAAGAAGGGGAGGGACAAGGCATATCTGTACTTCTTCTCGCGCGTGCCGCCGACGCCGCCGGGACGGGCTTCGCGCGGCGCGACGCACACCGCCGAGCTCTCGTATATGTTCAACAACCTGCTGCCGGGCACGCCGTGGACGGATGAAGACCGCAAGCTGGCGGACATGATGTCGTCATACTGGGTGAATTTCGCCGCAAACGGGAATCCAAACGGCAAGGGACTGCCGGAGTGGCCCATGTACAGCGCGAAATCCGATCAGGCGATGGTTCTCGGCGATACGGTGAGCGTTGGTACGGGAGTGCAGCCGACGATCCTGGCTTTTTACGACGCGTATTACAGGACGCTGAATTAGGGCCCGGCAGAAGCCCTGAGGCAGGCTCGAAAGCCTGGCCCCACTAGGCGGTGCGAGTAAATGCCGGTAAAAAGCCCGGGAGGAACCAGGCGCTTTGATATGCTGTCTGCCGTAAATCACGGAGAGACATCATAAGAATGCAGAAACGTTTTTTAGGGGCTTTTGCCGCCATTCTGGCGCTGGGAGCGCTCCCCGCCGCGGCACAGACCAGGACGGCAAATCTGCCCGCTGCTGTTGCCGGTCATCCGAATCTGAGCGGGCTTTGGCAGTCGTTCGGCACGGCCGATTGGGATATTCAGGGACACGGGGCGGAGCCGGGTCCGTTCTATCAGCTGGGCGCGATCGGCGCGGTTCCGCCGGGTATAGGAATCGTTGAGGGCGAAGAGATTCCCTATCTTCCTGCCGCGCTGGAACAGAAAAAGAAAAATCTGGCCAATCGCTGGAAGGAAGATCCGGTGATCAAGTGCTACATGCCGGGCATTCCGCGCGCGAATTACATGCCGTTTCCGTTCGAGATCATTGAGTCGCAGAAGAACATTCTGTTTGCGTATGAATTCGGATCCGAGAACCGGGTGGTCAATATGGGCAAGCCGGAGGAAGCCGTCACGGATACCTGGATGGGCACATCGAACGGGCATTGGGAAGGCAACACACTTGTGGTCGACGTCACCGGTTTTAACGGGATGGCGTGGTTCGACCGCGCGGGCAACTTCGCCAGCGACAGTCTGAAAGTGACTGAGAGGTGGTCGCTGCTCGATGCGAACACGTTGAATTACGAAGCGACGATCGAAGATCCGAAGACGTTCAGCCGGCCGTGGAAGGTCAATGTGATTCTGTACCGGCATCGGGAGCCCGGCGCGCGCCTGCTCGAGTTCAAGTGCGTCGAGTTCACCGAAGAGCTGATCTATGGCGACCTGCGCCGGAAGGTGCTCGGGAAGTAATAAAATGAATATCCAGGAGATCCGCATGAATCGAATCCTAGCCCTCGGCAGCCTAGTTGCGATGGCTGCTGCCCTGCCTCTGGCGGCTCAGACGACCGCTGCTTCAAAAAACACGGCGGCGGCCGGAAAAGCTTTTTCGGCGCCGAAGACAGCATGGGGCGATCCCGATCTGCAGGGGACCTGGACCAGCGACGATACCTGGGGAGTGCCGATGGCGCGCCCGAAACAGTATGGCGACCGGCTCTACCTCACCGAAGATGAACTGACTGCACGTGAAAAACAGGTGAAGGCGTCGGAGCAGCGGATCGTGAATCCGAGCAATGACAACCACTCGCCCGCGCTGCGCCAACTGGAAGCGGAAGAATCCGGCAAAGAGGCTCCGGCCGCGCAGGGCGCATTCGGACGGGGCGTGGATGCAGCGCCTGTTCCGGGCCAGTTCGGCGAGTATGCGCGCCGTGCTTCGAAACAGACCTCGCAGGTGATCTGGCCGGCAGACGGCCAGGTACCGCCGATGACGGAAGAAGCCAGGAAGATGCAGGCTGCGGCAGCGGCAACGCGCAACCGGACACCATCAACCTGGACAGACTGGAGCATTTACGACCGGTGCATCACGCGCGGTGTCGCGGGTTCGATCATCCCGGTGATCTACGGCAACGGGCTGGAGATCGTACAGACTCCAGGCTACGTCGCAATCCGCTATGAAATGGTGCATGACGCGCGCATCATTCCGACCGACGGCCGCGCGCACCTGCCGTCCAGCATCAGGTCGTACATGGGCGATCCGGTGGGCCACTGGGAAGGCAACACGCTGGTGGTCGAGACTACGAATTTCAACGGCAGAGTGGGGGTCGGGCCGAACGGCGGCGGCACGCTGAGTGAAGACGCGAAACTGATCGAGCGTTTCACGCGTGCAGCGGACAACACGATCAACTACGAGCTGACGATCGACGATCCGAAGACTTACACGGCCGAGTGGAAGATCGGGTTCCCGATCACGCACGAGCCAGGGTACGAGATTTACGAATACGCCTGCCACGAAGGCAACATGGCGATGCGCAATATGATTACCGGCACTGCGGCGGTGGAAAAAGCAGCGGCGGAGAAGAAGAAATAACAAGGAATCACGCAAATCCAATGAGAACGATATTTGCAGCAGTTATTTTAGGCGCGGGTCTTCTGGTTTCCGCGGCACCGGTGTTGGCGCATCACGCGTTCGCCGCCGAATTCGACGTCAATAAGCCGCTGGTGCTTAAAGGCACTGTCACGAAGATGGAGTGGATCAATCCGCATGCGTGGATCCACATCGATGTGAAGGACGCCGAAGGCAAGACCACGGAATGGCTGATCGAAGCCGGCGCGCCGAACGGACTGCTGCGCCGCGGGTTCACGAAGAACTCGCTGCTGCCGGGCACCGATATCGTTGTCGAAGGATGGCAAGCGAAGGATGGTTCAAACCGCGCCAACGGCAGCAACATCACGCTGCCGAACGGACAGAAGCTGTTTGTGGGATCGCAGGGAACGGGCGCGCCGACAGACGGTCCGGCAACATCCAAGTAGCAGCTGAGTTCCTGCGCAGGTTTTACTGCAAGGCAGCGCTGACCTTCTGGCTGTCCGCGCCCTGCGTAAAGGCGTAATCGATGTGAGCCGCAGTGAAAGTCTGCGGTACCGTTTGTTCCTGAACTGTAATGTCCGCCGTCTGCCCTGAAAGCGCGGCGAACACGTACGGAGGCACAGTAAATTGACCGGCGCTAAGGGGCGCAATACAGGTGAACGAGCCAGCTGCACCTGGTCCGCCAGGTGTGCCGGTGATGCTGACATAAGTGCCTGCCTGACCTCCGGTCCATGTGACCAGCAGTCCTTTGGATTTTGTGATCGTGGCCGCGGCGTTTTGATTCGTCCAGTTCAGGACGGGCGAAGGCAGCGACGCAGTGACCGTGAAACCGCCGACCTGATTGGAGCCCTGCACCTGGAACGTTTCCGAGCCACCGGGACCGACAGTGCCGGGAGGCAGCACAAACGTATTGGGCGGCTGAGTGGGGATTATTTCGAGGTTGATTCCGCTGGGGAATATCGGGCCCGGCACCAGTCCGCTGATTGTCGATGAGTAGATGGTCGAATTCGCAATGCAGCCGCCGCTGGAAACAACTCCGGTAGCCGAGGCAAACCCTGCGCCGGTGTAACTGAAAAATCCAACGGGCATGTAAGTTCCCGGACTCGATGGAACATTGCCGCTGGCATCCAAAGGTTCATTCAGTTCGATGTAGCCGGCATTAACCGTCGCTTGCGTCGCCAGAGAAGAAAGCGCTGTGCCATCCCTGCCCCATTCGGGCTCCTGGCAAACGCCAGCGCCGATGGGGAGCGTGATGAAATTCGTGGGCACGCCCGCGGCTGTGACACCGACAACGGGGACATGGCATCCGGTGGGAGCATTGGCCGGAATGGTGACGTTCAACTGGTTCACCCCGGGATAACCGGATGCGCCCTGATAGCCGATGGTCGCGGGGATATTGCCGACGTATAACGCCGCGAGTGAGTTAATGGCGAATCCGCCGACAGGAGTCACAAAGGTGACGTCTCTGGCAGAATCCGCGCCCAAACCCGATCCCCACAGCACTACCGTTGTGCCGGGCGGAATAGAGTTTGTGTAGCTATAAAGCGCACCCGTGAAAGGGTTCGTGGCGATCCCCAGTCCGCTGCCATAGCCGTAATATCCTGCGAACCCCAGAGCGCTCGCGACTACCTGAATGTTGAAGGCCTGACTGGTCTGGCCGTTGAAGGTCGCGGTGATCGTGCCTGCCCCGAGAGGCGTGCTGGAAGGCAAAACCAGAGCAAGCTGAGTGCTGATCGCGTAATAGAAGACCGGCGTTACGGTTGCGCCGTTGACGGTTACGCTCACGCTTGCGCCGTTCAGAGTGGAAGGAAGGCCTGGAGGCAGACTCGATTGAAGGGCTGAGACGGTAGTCGCGCTGGCCAGGCTGCCGCCCTTGATGATGAACAGGGATCCGACGGCGATCCCGGAGTTGGGAAATCCCGAATCGATCTGGCTGTAGTTGTTTACGACTTTCGAAATCGTGGGCGAGTGGAAGGTGATGAACTGCAGGGTGACGGAGGTTTGGTCGGCCGCTACGGCGGTGATCAGAACCGCGGAATAGTTGTTCTGATTGGTGTAAACCGCGAACACTGTCCCCGCTTTCGCGCCGAAAACCTGGGTGCTGTTGTAGGTGTACCCGATCAGCTGCGCCTGCGTGATGGAAGCGAAATTCGAAGCGGTCACGCTTCCGGGCGGGAAGGCGATGACAGCACTTCCAAAAGAACCCAGCTGCGGTGTAGAGGTCCAGTACAGATCGCCGCCGGCCAGTCCCGTTGTTCCGTCATCCAGGTTGAGGTGCTGCCCCGAGGTCAGTGTTTGAGTGCCGGTAACCGTGGTCTGAGCAGCGAGCGGGAAGAGCACAGTGAGCAGGGTCACCGAGGCATGGATCAGATTTCTCAAAGGTTCCTCCCTGGCCGCCAACACGATTATCAGGCGTGCTTTCGCCCATTGTCACAATTGTCGGAGGAGGTTCGCAGTGGGCGAATGTATCAGATGTTACAGAAGTCTGCTACATCACGATTGTGAGCAGTGTGTAAACGACCGGCATCGCAAACAGCGTGCTGTCGAGACGATCGAGAAATCCGCCATGCCCCGGCAGGAGCGTGCCGCTGTCTTTCACACCACTTCCGCGTTTGATCGCCGACTCGGCAAGGTCTCCCGCCTGCCCGGCGATGTTCGCCGCGAGCGCGATCAGCCCGGCTTCGGCGAGTGAGACGCCTTTGATGGTGAGAGGAAGATAAACGATTCCGAAGGCGATGCCGAAAACCAGGGATGCCACTGCGCCTTCCCAGCTCTTGCCCGGACTGACAGCAGGCGCCAGCTTATGCCTGCCGAAATTTTTTCCGACATAATAAGCGCCGGTATCGCCGATCCAGTTCACACCAAGGGCAAACATGAGCCAGTTGGGATTCATGTCGTGAAGGAGAATCCCTGCCTTCCAGGCGCCGAAGATGTAGATGATGCCGAGCACGAGGGCGGCCGCGCGTGTGAATCCCCTCCCCGGTTCGGCCGCGGTCAGCGTCAGACACATCGCGGCCAGCGTGCTCAGCAGAATCAGCAGCATCGTCTCATGCCCGGGCGCGAAAAGAATCAGGATTCCGGCAACATAGCCCAGTGGCGCGAACGATTGCGTGATGACGGCGTATTCGTGAAATGACAGAATCGCCAGAATCGCGACCACACCAAAGAACGCCCACCAGGGAGCGAACATTACGGAATAAACGGCGATGGGGATTAAAAAAAGTGCGGTAACGACGCGCTTCATTGCGAGGAGATGACGATTTCGTCGATCTCCCGGAATTCCGCTTCCCGATCATCTGCCGCGTTTGCCGATTCGAGCGGCGCCGGCAACTCCGCGGATAAACCGCCGAAGCGCCGTTCACGCCGCTGAAAATCGAGAATCGCGCGCAGCAGCTCAGCGCGGTTGAAGTCCGGCCACAGCGTGTCGGTGACGTAGAGTTCCGCATACGCGATCTGCCAAAGGAGGAAGTTGCTGACGCGCATCTCGCCCGAGGTACGAATCAGCAGGTCAGGTTCGGGAAGCCCCGCAGTGTAGAGGCGTTCGGAAATCATTTTTTCATCGACAACCAGACTGTCAAGACGCCCCTGGAGACGGGCTTCATCGATCAGCGCATTCACCGCATCCGCCAGTTCGACGCGGGCGCTGTAGTTGATGGCCAGATTCAGCCGCATGCCCCGATTGCGCGCGGTGGCGCGCTCGACGGCGCGGAGCTCTTCATAAACACGTTCAGGCAGCGCTTCCACATGACCGATCGACTGCAGCCGGATATTGTTCTTCTGCAGGTCCTCCAGCTCGTGGCGCAGATAGAAGCGAAGCAAGCGCCACAGCATGTCGATTTCGGTTCGAGGCCGCTTCCAGTTTTCGGCAGAGAACGCGTAAAGCGTGAGCGCCTGCACGCCGATGTTGGCGCAGTCCTCGACCACCGAACGCACTGTGGAGACGCCGTACTTGTGCCCGGCGATCCGGGGCAGGCCGCGCCGTCTGGCCCAGCGGCCGTTGCCGTCCATGATGATAGCGATGTGTGCGGGAATTCTGGCGGGATCGATTAACAGCGCCAGTTCCCGGTCCGAGTCCCCGGGGGCCAACGCATCCAGCATCTTCATCGGCGTTCTCTTCATCCTACACCGTGACGCAAAGTGGTGGCAAAAATAAAGTGAGTTAACAGCCGCGTACTAACGTTTGACAACTGCGTGCGGGATACTCGAATCTTGGTCCCGTCGCCACTGATGAAGCGCCTGCCGTTCTGGCTGGCGTCCGCATCTGCCATCGCAATCCTGATTTCGATCGCCGTCGCGCAGATTTTGCTCGCGCTGTCGCTCGCGGCGCTGTTGCTCTCCGGACTGCCTCTGCGCTGGCCGCGAATTTCGATTCCGCTGGCGCTGTTTCTCGGATGGACTCTGGTGGCGCTGGCGTTCTC
>Ga0335085_10016315_pt1 | contig 10739 bp, 11 predicted proteins | sample Lox_Sample_45_FD_206712 | JGI IMG/M metagenome (GOLD analysis project Ga0335085, IMG submission 206712) | Soil microbial communities from Loxahatchee National Wildlife Refuge, Florida, United States - Lox_Sample_4.5 | ecosystem: Environmental > Terrestrial > Soil > Wetlands | place: USA... | reverse complement strand
ACACTGGGCGACACGCTGAGGTTGCAAGATCCGGAGGTGCATACCTGTGCCGCGAAGCGTCCCAGGGCGGATCGCGACGATCAGCGTCCATACGTCACCGCTCGACCAGCCGGGCACAGGCGATGCCGGGGGGCTCAACGTCTACGTCGTTGAGGTCGCCAAGCGCCTGGCGGAGCGCGGTACCGAGGTGGAGATCTTCACGCGGGCGGTGTCGCGGGACGCCCCGCCGGTCACCGAGCTGGCTCCCGGTGTGCTCGTCCGGCACGTGACCGCGGGACCATTCGAGGAACTCGACAAGGCGGACATCCCGGCCCAGATATGCCACTTCACCTTCGAGGTACTTCGCATCGAGGCGGCGTACGCGCCCGGCCGGTACGACCTCGTGCACGCGCACTACTGGCTGTCCGGCCAGGTGGGAGCGGTGGCCAAGGAACGCTGGGGGGTACCCCTCGTGCAGTCGATGCACACGCTTGGGAAGGTGAAGAACGCCGCCCTGGCCATCGGCGACTCGGCCGAGCCCGATACCCGGATCCGCGGGGAGGCGGAGGTCGTCGCCGCCGCCGACCGGCTCGTCGCCAACACCGCCGAGGAGGCGCGGCAGCTCATCGGCCTCTACGGCGCCGACGCCTCGCGGGTCGAGACCGTCCACCCCGGCGTGGACCTTTCGGTGTTCCGTCCCGGCCGGCAGGCCGATGCCCGGCGGGCGCTGGGCCTGCCCGCCGACGCGACCGTGCTCTTGTTCGCCGGGCGCATGCAGCCGCTGAAGGGCCCGGACATCCTGCTGCGCGCGGTAGCCGAGATGATCAGGGCGGATCCCGGGCTGGCCCGCCGGCTCGCGGTGGTCTTCGTGGGCGGCCCGAGCGGCCTGGGGCGCACCGACCCCGACATGGTCACTCAGCTCGCGGCGCGGCTGGGCATCTCCGGCGTGGTCCGGCTCGAGCCGCCTTGCCCCCAGCCGGAGCTGGCCGGGTGGTACCGGGCCGCCACCATCGTGACGGTGCCGTCATACTCGGAATCGTTCGGCCTGGTCGCGCTGGAGGCGCAGGCGTGCGGCACGCCGGTCGTGGCGGCCGCGGTCGGCGGCTTGCGGACGGCCGTGCGGAACGGTAGCTCCGGGATCCTGGTCGACAGCCACGACCCCGCTGACTACGCGCACGTGCTGCGCCAGCTCGCGGCCTCGCCGCGGGCGCTCGCCCGGATGTCGGCGGGCGCCATCCGGCACGCATCGGCCTTTGGCTGGTCAGCTGCGGTCGACCGGCTGCTCACCGTGTATACAGGAGCCGTGAGCGAGGCGAGAGCGAGGGTGGAGGCATGACGGCCGGCGGCCCGGCGGTGCGGCCGTGACCGCCCCCAGCGGCCCGGCAGCGGAGCCGACGGCGGCCATCGAGGCGGCCCTGGAAGAGCTGGGCCTGCCCTATGAGAACCCCAGCCCCGGCGCATACCTGGTGAAGCTGGAAGGGCAGCACAAGCTGGCCACGATGACCTGGCTCATCGCGGGCGCTCACAGCCTGCACGTCGAGGCCTTCTTCTGCCGCAGGCCCGACGAGAACCACGAGCGCTTCCACCGTTTCCTGCTGGAACGCAACGGCCGCACCTACGGTGTCCACTTCGCCATCGATGCCATGGGCGACGTCTACCTGGTCGGCAGGCTGCCGCTGGCCGCGGCCGCCCCCGGGGAGATCGACCGGATCCTTGGCTGCGTGCTCAGCTACGCCGATGACAACTTCGACGCCGCGCTGGAGCTGGGCTTCGCGTCCGCCATCCGCCGGGAATGGGCGTGGCGGGCCAAGAGCGGCGAAAGCCTGGCCAATCTTCGCGCGTTCGCGCGGTTCGCGGACCCCGCGGCGGCGGCCGAGCGGGCTGCAGACCCGCAATAGCCGCCGAATTCGCGGCAATAACCACCACGTCAACGTCTTGATCGGTAGTGTCACCCGGGCCAGTGTTGTCCATAAGGCAGCACGGCAATCCACCAGGACCAGGGCGGGGACAGTGCGCGTACGATACCGGCACGCACCAGGTCGGCCGAGGGCCGGTCTGCGTACTATGGCCGGTTCGTCGCCGCTCCCCGTGGGTAAAGTGGCCAGTGTGAACCGGCTAGGCGATCTCGAGCGCGCGATCATGGACGTACTGTGGGGAACCGGGACGTCACTCACGGTCCGTGAGGTCAGCGCGCAGCTCACCGAGCGTGATCTTGCGCATACGACGGTGATGACCGTGCTGGACAGGCTGGCGAAGAAGGGCTTCGCCCGGCGCGAGCGGGACGGGCGCGCATGGCGCTACCGGCCGGCCGCGACCAGGGAAGCGTACGTGACCGAACTGATGCTGACGGCGCTTGAGCAGACAGGCGACCGGTCAGCCGCGCTCGCGCGGTTTGCCAAGTCAGTGTCGGGGGCAGAGGCCAGCGTGCTCCGCGGTGCTCTGGACGAGATCGAAGGTGACGGCGGAGGCTGATGACTGGACCGGCCGACGCGGCTCTGCTCGCCGCCGTCGCCATTGGGAGCGTGCGAGGTTCCGCGGCGCTGGGCGTCGCGCGGTGGCCACGGCGGTCACCGAGGGCTGCCATCCTGCTGTGGCAGGCTCTCGGGCTCGCGGGCGGCCTCGCCGCCGTCGGGGCACTGATTGAGATAGGCGTTCCGCCAGGGGCGACCAGCGTCGCCGGGGGCGTAGCCCGGGTGGCCTCCACCGCGGCCAGCGGGCGCCTGTTCCCGCCGGGGCAGCCGGTACTGCCCGTCTTCCTGCGGCTCGTCAGCCTGGTGATGGGCCTGGCTCTGCTCACTCAGCTCTGCTCGGTGCTTGTCGCGTCGTCGGCGATGGTGATCCGGGCGCGGCGCCGGCAGCGGGCCCTGCTCGCCCTGCTGGCCCATGGTGACCCCAAGGCCCCCGGTGCGCTGGTGGTCGATTACCCGGCGGCGGCAGCGTACTGCCTGCCGGGGCTGCGCTCACCACGGATCGTGGTGAGCGTCGGCGCGCTGGATCTGCTCCGGCCGGCCGAACTCGCCGCGGTCCTCGCACACGAGCGGGCCCACCTGCGGGAACGGCACGACCTGGTAGTCCTCCCGTTCACGGCGCTACGGCGGGCGTTCGGCTGGTCCCGGATCTGCGCTGACGCCCATCAGTCCGTCGCCCTGCTGATCGAGATGCTGGCCGATGACCGGGCGCTGCGTGCCCGTCCCGCGCGCGCCCTCGCCGGGGCGCTGGCCCGTTTCGGCACCGCGGGCTGCGCCGAGAACGCCCCGGCCGGGGCCCTGGCCGTCTCGGGCGCCGCGCACGAGGGCGATATGGCCGCACGGGTCACCCGTATCATGACCCCGGCGCCGCCCCTGACCTACGCGGTACGCCTGGCTATCTGGTGCGCGGCCACGGTGATCGTCCTGGTCCCCGTCGCGATTCTGCTCCTGCCGAACTTAGCCCCTGCCGGGGCGGGCCAGCACGGCCCCAGCCGGGCCGCCGGCTCAGCTAGGCACGGCTCACCAGGGGCCGTACGGCCCGGAGCGTGAACTGCCGGTCTTGAACTCCTTGACCTTGGGCCGCACGTCGACCAGGTAGATCGCGGCGGCAACGAACGCCGCGACCGGCAGGATCGAGATGGCCGACGCGCCGCCCAGGTAGAAGGCGTAACCAAGGCCGACAACCATCGCGACACCAAGGATGAGCAGCCAGATCGGCTTGGTCTGCTTGCCCGCGGCCGTGAACGCCGACGCGGGCCTGCGCACCGCGTCGATGAACGCAAAGGCCTCGACGACGAACGCGGCGATCGAGATGACGACGAAGAAGATATTGAGCGGCGTCATCGCTGAACCTGTGAACACGCCATCCACGCTATCTGGTGCGGCCGGTTCAGTCTCCCGATCCGGCCGCACCGCCCAGGCCGTCACTCGGACGGCAGCTGCCGGCGGCCGCGCGGCCGCCGCTTTGCCATTACTGCTACTGCTCGTCGCGCGGCGGAACGTCCGTGGGCCAGCCCGTGCCCGCCGGGCTCTGCGGGCCAGCCGCGGCGTCGTCACTGCCAGCGAAATCATCCGTGGCGGTCGCCCAGGCTCCCGACGAGGCGCGGCGCGTGCCGCGTGCCGGGCGGCCGATCGGCCGGGTGCCCGGGTCGGCGGCCGTCACCGCGCGCGGCAGCAGGGTGACCGGCGCACCGCCGCTGTCCGGCGGTGAACCTGTGCCTGCCCCGCTCTGCTTGCGGAAGGACTCGTAGATCTCGATCAGCACCTGCTTCTGGCGCTCGGACAAGGTGGGATCGGCCAGCAGTGCCGAACGGACCCCGGAGTCCGCCGGCCTGTCCTCCAGGATCCCGGCCTGGACGTAGAGCGCCTCGGCAGAGATCCGCAGTCCCTTGGCGATCTGCTGGAGGATCTCGGCGCTGGGCTTGCGCAGTCCCCGCTCAATCTGGCTGAGATAGGGGTTGGAGACGCCCGCCGCCTGTGAGAGCTGGCGAAGTGAGATCTTCGCCTGCTCGCGCTGCTCGCGGATGTAGTCACCGATGGAGTTCACTGATACCTGAGGCATGCCGTCATTATCGCCGCTTCTGCTTGCAATTGCAAACGACTTGCAAGCGACGCTTACGCCCGCACGCCGAGGAATGCGCGCGCGTCGGCAGTGCTCATCGGCGGCCGCTGAGCCAGCCGCGCCAGCTGGCTGGCCCGCTCCACGAGCTCCGCGTTCCCGCTGGCCGGGCGGTCGCGCGCGTACGAGAGAGTGTCTTCCAGGCCGACCCGGAGATGACCGCCGGCGGCCACCGCGGCGAGCATGACGGGAAGCGAAGCCCGGCCGATCCCGGTGGCGGACCAGGTAGCGCCGACCGGGAGGTCGGCCGCGGCCTGGACCACCGTCGCCGCGTCACCGGGCATGCCCCCGGGAACTCCCGTCACCAGATCACAGTGCACCCGGCCGCCGGCGGGCACGCCCAGCTCGTCGAGCAGCCGGTGCAGCGTGGCGATGTGCCCGAGGTCGAAGATTTCGAACTCGGGCACGACGCCCAGGTCCTGGGTCCGGGCGTAGAGCCGCCGGATGAACGGCCACGGATTCGCGAACACCTCATCGCCGAAGTTGACGGTCCCGCACGTCAGCGAGCAGGCGTCGGGTGCGGCGTCGAGGACGGCGAGCCGGTCGCCGAAACTGTCGGTGACTGCCCCGCCGGTGGACAGCTGCACCACGAGGTCGGTCGTCTCCCGCAGCGCGGCCACCGTCTCCGTCAGCCGCGCCAGGTCGAGGGTCGGCTGGCCGCGGTCGTCCCTGATGTGCACGTGCACGACCGCGGCCCCCGCGGCCTGGCACTCCTTCGCGGTGGCGACGAGCTCCAGCAGGGTCACCGGAAGCGCCGGCGCGGCCTCCTTGCCGGCTTCCGCCCCGGTGGGTGCCACCGTGATCAGCGTCGCGCTCTTGCCTAGCCGGGCGTCCCCGTCCACATGGCCAGCGTCCATGCCAACAGCATTCCCCTCTACTCATCCGCTCATCCGCCCGTCCACTGCCGGGCCAGCGGGCCAGGCCGTTGCGCGCGGACCCGGCGGTTCAGCGCGCCGGGACCTGGGTGAGGTTCTGGCGGGCGAACGCCAGCGACTCGGCCAGGTCGTCCATGCGCTCGTCGCGCGTCAGGGCCCGGCGGGTGTTCACCTCAAGGACGACCATGCCCGGGTATCCGCCGGCGGTGAGCCGGCGCAGCACCTCCGCGCACGGCTGGCTTCCCCGGCCCGGTACCAGGTGCTCGTCGGGAAACGGGCCGTTCGGCATGCCGGTCCCGTCGGCCAGGTGCACATGCGCCAGCCGGGTGCCCAGATCGCCGGACATGGCGAGGGCGTCGGAGCCGGAGGCGGCCGTGTGGGACAGATCCAGGGTGACGTGGGCGCATTCCATCGCGGTGGGATCCCAGGTGGGGGCGTACGGGACGATCTCGCGGCCGCCGGCGCGCAGCGGGAACATGTTCTCCACGGCGAAGATCACGTCCGTCTCTGCTTCCATGGCGGCGATGCCTGCCTCGAAGCCCAGCGCGTAATCGCGCTGCCAGCGGAACGGCGGGTGCACCACCACGACCTTCGCGCCGAGCCGTTCGGCGAGGTCCTTCGAGCGCCGCAGCTTCTCCCATGGCTCGAGTCCCCAGACCCGCTGGGTGAGCAGCAGGCTGGGCGCGTGCACGGCGAGGACGGGAATCTGGTGGTAGTCGATCAGCCGGCTGAGCACGTCGACGTCCTGGCTCACCGGGTCGGTGTAGACCATGACCTCGATCCCGTCGTAACCGAGCCGAACGGCCGCCTCGAAGGCGTCAGGCGTCCGGTCCGGGTAGACGGACGACGTGGACAGCGCGACGGGGGTGCCGGCCGTCCGGTCAGCCTCGCTCAATGTCCTTCCCTCCGCAGCGGTGCACGGGGATCCCGTCGAGCAAGCTTATGTTGGCGCCGGCGCCGATTATTCCATCCTGGCCGCCGCGGCGGGGCCGCGGAAATGTCGGCCCCCCCGACTAGGGTCCCAGCCATGGCTAGGTCACCGGCAGGCAGCGTCTACCGCTGCGCGGAGTGCGGCTGGCAGGCACCCAAATGGGTGGGCCGCTGCGGCGAGTGCCAGGCATGGGGCACGATCGAGGAGGCGGGGGTTTCCCGCCTCGTCCGGGCGGGCGTCCGGGCGTCCGGGCCAGGTCCCGTCAGCACACCCGCCGTGCCGATCGCGGCCGTGGACGCGAAGGCGGCGAGCGCGCGGCCGACCGGTCTCGATGAGCTGGACCGGGTACTCGGCGGCGGCCTGGTGCCGGGCGCCGTGGTGCTGCTGGCCGGGGAGCCGGGCGTCGGGAAGTCGACGCTGCTGCTGGAAGCGGCGGCGCTGGTCGCGGGGTCGGGCTCGGTGCTCTACGTCACCGGCGAGGAATCGGCGGCGCAGGTGCGGTTGCGGGCCGACCGGATCGGGGCGGTCAGCGAGAACCTGTTCCTGGCGGCCGAGACGGATCTGGCCGCCGTGCTCGGGCACGTCGAGACCGTCCGCCCGGACCTGCTCATCATCGACTCAGTGCAGACGATCGCGGCCCGCGGGGTGGACGGCGCACCCGGAGGCGTCACCCAGGTCCGCGAGGTCGCCGCGGCGCTGATGGGGGCCGCGAAGGGGCGTTCGCTGGCCACGATCCTGGTCGGCCACGTGACCAAGGACGGCTCCATCGCGGGTCCGCGCACGCTGGAGCACATGGTGGACGTGGTGCTCCACTTCGAGGGCGACCGGCACTCCCAGCTACGCATGGTCCGCGCGGTGAAGAACCGCTACGGCCCCACCGACGAGGTGGGCTGTTTCGACCTCGGGGAGTACGGGCTCATCGGGCTGCCCGACCCGAGCGGGCTGTTTCTGTCCCAGCGCAGCGAGCCGGTCCCCGGCACCTGCGTGACGGTCACGCTGGAGGGCCGGCGCCCGCTCGTCGCGGAGGTCCAGACACTGGTCGGCCCGTCGGTGCTCGACATGCCGCGCCGGGTGACATCGGGGCTGGACGGGGCGCGGGTCGGCATGGTGCTGGCCGTCCTGCAGCGGCACACGGAGTTCCGGCTGGGCCGCCAGGACGTCTACGCTGCGACCGTCGGCGGCGTGCGGCTGACCGAGCCGTCGGTCGATCTGGCCATGGCCGTGGCCCTGGCCAGCTCGGTCTCGAACCTGAGCGTCCCGGCCGGCGTCATCGCGCTCGGCGAGGTGGGCCTGGCCGGCGAGGTCCGGCGGGTCAGCGGCGTCGCACGGCGGCTAGCGGAGGCTGAGCGCATGGGCTTCCGCCGGGCGATCGTCCCGCCGGGCTCAGGCGGCCTGCCCCCGTCCGCGCCGCCGGGTGACCGGAAGAGCCATCTGCCGGTGGTATCCGCCGACGACCTCAAGGGCCTGATGGAGGTCCGGGAAGTCGAGGACGTCCGGCACGCGATCACGGCGGCCCTCGGCGACTGAAGCCTGGCCGCCGGGAACCGCGGCACCCGCAGTGGTCACCGGCCCGCCTACGTCGGCTTGCTCGCCGTCTTCGGCTGGCCGGCCGCGGCCGATCCCGTCAGCCTGAAGGACTGCCAGGGGCTTTGCGCCGCGCCGGCTTGCGCGGCGGCCACGTAGGTGCGGTTCGCGGCGGCCATGATCGTCGGGCGGCAGCCGGTCACGGTCAGGTGCCGGTCCCACGCGATCGACAGGACGACAGGAACGCCCCGCCGGAGGCTGATGACGTGCGGCGGAGCCCCGTGCAGGCACGCACCCGAGTTCCACGCCGCCTGGCCTCCATGCATGACGACGACCCGCAGTGCCTCAGGGCCGGTGTCGATGGTGCACGCCGGTACGTCGGTGGAGACGACATCGATCTGGAAACTCGGCTGGTCGTGCGGGCCATAGCTGGGCTTGCTAGCCAGCAGGGTCAGCACGATGCCGGCGGCGGGGCAGGCGGCATTCCCGGCCGCGGCCTGCACCGGACGGCTCTTGCCGGTGCCGCTGGCGGGCGTGGCGGGCCGGCTGGAGGCAGCCCGCTCGGCAGCCGAGCCAGCCGGGGTCGCGGACGGTGAGCCGGGCGACGCGGACACCGGCACGCTCGATGACGCGGAAGGGGCCGGGGACGCCGCCCCAGCGCCTCCCGCAGGCCGCCCTCCCGCGGGCTGCCCCGCGGCAGCGCTGCCGTACGCGGCCGCCGACACCTGGCCGCTCCCGGTGGCCGGGGAAGCAGGTTTGCCGCCGGTGCCGGAGCAGGCCCAGGCCAGCAGCCCGATCACACCGAGGCCGGCCACCAGGGTAAAGAACCGGCGCCGCCAGTACGCGTCGGCCTCACGAGCCCGGCCTCTGCTACGTTGCGCACTCGGATCCATATGCCTAGTATCATCTGCGCGGCCCGCTGCGGCCCGGCGACCCGCCGGCTGACGGGCCCCGCAGCGAACCCCCTGACGTGCGACAATCGTGCATTGTCATGACAAGCCGTTATCTTGAGCCGGTCCTCGACTGGTACGCGGTTCATGCGCGTGACCTTCCCTGGCGCTCCCCGGATGCGTCCCCGTGGTCGGTTCTGGTCAGCGAGATCATGCTCCAGCAGACACCGGTGGCGCGTGTCCTGCCGGCCCACCGGGACTGGCTCAGCCGCTGGCCGGCGCCCGCCGATCTGGCCGCCGTTCCGGCCGGCGAGGCCGTCCGGCGGTGGGGACGGCTGGGCTACCCGCGGCGCGCCCTGTGGCTGCACGAGGCGGCCAGGACCCTCACCGAACGGCACGGCGGCGGTGTTCCGCCGTCGTATGAGGCGCTGCTGGCCCTGCCCGGCATTGGCCGCTACACCGCCGCTGCGGTCGCCAGCTTCGCGTTCAAGCAGCGCTATCCGGTCCTCGACACCAACGTGCGCCGGGTGATGAGTCGCCTGGTCACTGGCGCGGAGTTCCCCGGCCGCGCGCCGTCGGCTGCCGAGTGGCGCCTGGCCGAGTCGCTGCTTCCGGCCGAGCCGCGGACCGCGGCCCGCTGGTCGGTGGGGGTGATGGAACTCGGCGCGCTGGTCTGCACCGCCGCGCGGCCGCGCTGTCCGGCGTGCCCGCTCGCACGCGACTGCTCCTGGCTGAACGCGGGCCGCCCGCGCGCCACCGTGCGGCCCGCGGGCCAGCGGTACGAGGGGACAGACCGGCAATGCCGCGGACGGCTGCTGGCCGTGCTCCGCGACGCCGAAGGCGCGGTGACCGCCGCCCAGCTCGACGCGGCCTGGCCGGCGCCGGTTCAGCGGGCGCGTGCCCTGGATGGCCTGGTAGCAGACGGCCTCGTCGACACGCTGCCCAACGGCCAGTACGCCCTGCCGGGTTAGCTGGGCCGGCCCGGGGGGCGACGCCGTCCGGGGGACGACCCCCTGGACCCCCCGATTCCCGCAGGGGTGCAGGCCGTTCACCGGCCGCTCGCCCAGGCCGTTGGCCCGGGACTCGCTGGGCCGGTCAGAAAACAACGGTGCCCGGGCCGCCTGCGCGGCCCGGGCACCGTTGGGCGTTCGGCAGGTTAGACGGCGGGCGGGCCGTCGGCGCTGCTCGCCGACTCGATCTCCTCCGGCGGTGCGTCGGGGACCGCGCCCGGCTTGGCGATCCCGGTGAAGGTGAACGTGACCGCCGCGCCCTCGCCCTCACTGTCGACGATCACGATCTGGCCCGGCCGCAGCTCCCCGAAGAGGATCTTCTCTGACAGCGGGTCCTCGATCTCACGCTGGATGGTCCGGCGCAGCGGCCGGGCCCCGAGCACGGGGTCGTAGCCGCGCTCTGACAGCAGGGCTTTCGCACCTGGGCGGAGCTCCAGACCCATGTCGCGGTCCTTCAGCCGCTCGTCGACCTTCGCGACCATCAGGTCGACGATCCTGAAGATCTCATCGCGGGCCAGCTGGTGGAACACGATGATGTCGTCGACGCGGTTGAGGAACTCCGGCCGGAAGTGCTGCTTCAGCTCTTCCTGCACCCGGCCCTTCATCCGCTCATACGAGCTGCGGGACTCGTCGGCCTTCGCGAAGCCGACCGACACGCCCTTGGAGATATCACGCGTGCCGAGGTTCGTCGTCATGATGATGACGGTGTTCTTGAAGTCCACCGTCTTGCCCTGCGCGTCGGTGAGCCGACCGTCTTCCAGGATCTGCAGCAGCGAGTTGAAGATGTCCGGGTGGGCCTTCTCGATCTCGTCGAAGAGCACGACGGAGAACGGCCGCCGGCGCACCTTCTCGGTCAGCTGGCCGCCTTCCTCGTACCCGACGTAGCCGGGCGGCGAACCGAACAGCCGCGAGACGGTGTGCTTCTCCATGTACTCGCTCATGT
>Ga0335085_10016314_pt1 | contig 10739 bp, 11 predicted proteins | sample Lox_Sample_45_FD_206712 | JGI IMG/M metagenome (GOLD analysis project Ga0335085, IMG submission 206712) | Soil microbial communities from Loxahatchee National Wildlife Refuge, Florida, United States - Lox_Sample_4.5 | ecosystem: Environmental > Terrestrial > Soil > Wetlands | place: USA... | reverse complement strand
AAGCAGATCGAGATTGCGATCGGTTCGACCTTCCCGTCGCCGCGCGCGCAGAGCGACGCCGTCGAAGCACTTCAGGAGTTCCATGCCACGAAGGCAAGGGATTTGCAGATCCGGCCGGTGCGTCACCGGATCGAACCGCGGGTCCGTGCGCACGTGTTTCTCTGCATGCTCGGCTAGGACGTCGAATGGCATCTGCGCGCGGCCTCGGCGCCGATCCTGTTCCATGACCACGACCCCGCGGCGGCGGAGCAGGCGCGGCTCTCGCCGGTGGCGCCCGCCGAACTCTCCGAGGCCGCGAAACGCAAGCGCGGCACGCGGCGCAGCGACGATGGCATGCCGGTCAGCAGCTTCCGCAGCCCTCTCGATCACCTCGCCACCATGACGCTGGACCTGGTCGCCTCGGCGCACGCGCCGAACGCCACCATCACGCTGACCGCCAAGGCCACGCCGCTGCAAGGCAAGGCACTCGAACTGCCCGGCATCACCCCAGTGCGTGTCCAGTAGGCCGTCAGGCCGAATTCGAAAAGATGCCGGTCATATCGAAATCCTCTGACCGTCAGAATGCAAACTTCGGATTAGGTGACCTGGGCGCTGCATATCAATCCGGTAACCTGCTGCCCAGGGTAGCTGGCTTGGGGAGGGCAGTGATCGTGATGCGGCTCTCGCCGATGAAGGCGCGCAACTCCGTGCCGGGGCGACGGAACAGATTGCACTCCACCACCAACGCCCGATCGGACAGCAGCTTTCGGCATGTTTCGCGGATAAACACGCCACCCACCGGCTCGGCTGTGGCATCGGGCGGCAGACTCCTGCAGGACCATCCCTCGTCGCCGTATCGGGAGCGAGCCTGCTTGGCCAGCATGAATGCCTTCTTGCGCAGGAACAGCGGCGCAGAGCTGTCGGTGACAATGCCCAACTCGGCGAGTCGTCCGTCAGCGGCGAAGCCCGCGGTTAGCACCACCGGATGGCCGCCGACGATGGTGCGACCCTGCGAGTAATCGAAACGGACATCATGCCGGCCCTGCGAATCGGCCTTGCAGCGGCGCCAGTCGGCCCAGCCGCTTATTTCCGCCCCGCCATCGGCGCAGCGGAAATTGGCGAAGCCATCGGTCGGCAATTCGGCCTGCGTCATACCCACGCGCAATCCGCGCAAGTCGTTCTCCGGGTAGGGCGCCGCTGCGACCAGCGCCAACGCCGCCAGTACCATCAGGCGGCGCATGTCATTTACCCGCGGCGGCCGCACTTTCCGCCCTTTCGCGGTATATGTTGCACACACGGGAACCGTCACCAAAAAACGCAGTGCAATCGGCGTAGTTTGGCTCACCCTTGCCTTTGATGTGATGCAGCACATAGTCGGCGACCGCTTCGATCTCGGAGGGGCGCAGGAACGTGCTCCCCTCAGGCGGCATTAGATCCTTCAGATCGCTGCGCGTTTGGTTGTAGCATTTGATGGTGTCATAGGCCCCCCGGAGATGATACGGCATCCCGGTGCCGAGCCGGCCGCATGAAACGGTCTGGATGATCTGCTCCCGATCAAGTTGCGTGCGGCGCAGCGAGAGTGCATCGCCGCCGTAGCCGCCGCCGCCATTGCCGTGCCATTTGTGGCAGCCGATGCAATTCGCGCGTTTGTAGACCGCCTTACCCTCGGCGTCCGGGTCACGCGGCGTACCCGCGAGCGCCAAGGTCGTGACGGCCGTACCGAGCAGGAGTGCAGCGGCAAGAGCAGCAAGTGGCATCGTGGGTGGCATCCCGAAACATGGGTCCCGCCTTGCGGCGGGACCCTTCCTGAGCGCGCTGATCAGAGTGCGAAGACATAGAGAGTGGAACTCGGCGCCATCTTCTTCAGTTCCGGGGTGGCATCGATGAACCACTTGTCCCAGGCGCCGCCCATGCCGACCAGCACGGCGACATACTGCTTGCCGTCCACGGTGAACGTGATCGGCGGTGCGCTAACACCGCCGCCCGTGTTGAACTCCCACTTCTTCTGAAGGGTCTTCGCATCCAGAGCGAACACCTCGCCCGAAGGCAGGCCGGAGAACACAAGATCCGGTGTCGCCAGCATGCCGCCCAGCAGTGGGAACGGCGTCTCGAACTTGCCAACCATCTTCCCGGTCGTCACGTCAATAGCGGTGACACTGCCGGTGATGCGGAACGGCTGGCTCGGGCCGCCGCCGGTGAAAAACTCGCGCGCCTTGGCCGGCCCTTTGGTCTCGTCGACTGTGATCCGGTTGCAGCTCTCGATCACCGGAATGTACCAGTAGTTCAGCGACGGATTGAACGCCGTCGGTGGCCAGTTCTTGCCGCCCATGTTGCCCGGGCAGATATCGGCAATCTTGTGGTCGCGCGCCGGCGTAACGGCCGCGTTGTATCTCTGCACACCCTGCGAGCGATCATATTCAAGCGGCTCGCCGGTCTTCGGGTTCATACCCTTGGTCCAGGTCACCTTCTTGACGAACGGCAGGCCCCAGACGAATTCCCCGCTGGTACGATCGACGGCATAGGCAAAGCCGTTGCGATCGGCTTCCAGCGCCAGTTTCTTGCCGCCGACATCGACCAGCACGTTTTCGGCCACACTGTCGTAATCATACGGGTCGTTCGGTGTATGCTGATAATGCCACTGGATCTTGCCCGTCTTGAAGTCCAGCGCGATCGTGCTGTCGGTGTAGAGATTGTCGCCGGGACGATAGGCGTTGTCCCAGTCCGGGCCCGGGTTGCCGACGCCCCAGTAGATCGTGTCCGTCGCTGGATCGTAGCTGCCGGTCACCCAGGTGGAGCCGCCACCGCTCGCGGCGGCGTTGTGGTCATCCTTCCACGTGTCGCTTCCAGGTTCGCCCTTGCCGGGGATGGTGTAGGTGCGCCACAATTCCTTCTTGGTCGCCAGATCGGTCGCCGCGATCCAGCCGCGGATACCGTATTCTGCGCCGGCCACGCCGGTGATCGCCACGCCCTTAACGACGAGTGGGGCCCCGGTGACGACCTCGCCGTGGTCGGGGTTTGCCACCTGCACTTGCCATGCAACCTGCCCGGTGTCCTTGTTGGTGGCGATCAGGCGACCGTCCAGGGTGTGGCTGACCACCAAATTACCCCAAAGCGCGACGCCGCGATTGTCCACACCGCAACAGGCCACCGCGCCGGCCCAGTCATGATCTGTCTTGGGGTCCATCTTCCAGACGAGACGACCTTTGCCGCCATGCATGTCGATCTTGTAGACCGAACCCCAGCCGTCGGTGGCGTACATGAAGCCGTCTTCAACGATGGGAGTCCCCTCAAGGCCGCCATGCGACCAGATGCCGCCGCCTTCGATGCCGCCAAGTTGCAGCGTCCAGGCGACCTTTAGGCCGGAAACGTTATCGGAGCTGATCTGGTTCAGCGACGAGAAGCGCTGCGCCGAGAAGTCCTTGTGATGTAGCAGCCAATTGCCTGCTTCCTTATCGGCATTCTGCAGCCGATCCTGTGTTACTTCATCGGCGCGCGCTGCGGCGCCTCCCAGCGTCGTCGTGATCGCCAGCACACTGCACAGAAGTCGAGCGCGCCGACCGATTGATGAAATACGAACCATTCCGTCGTTTCCTCCCCTGTTACGTAAGTCAAGGATTTCAACCGCATGCATCTGCAAGCGACCGACCTTTCAACGCAGCTACGAGTATATGGCGTCCTGCGTTACGCGTTCCTTTCTCCCCTTCGCCCCTGCGTTGCGGAAAACCAATGTGCACGCCAGTACTTCGCCCTCCACCAATTTTTCGCGGACCTGCAGAAGCATAACATGAATGCCCTTGGTCGTGAGCACGACACCGACACCAGGAGGCAAATTGATCGCCGAGATCGCCCGCATTGAGGGCGCACCGCAGGAGCGCATCAGGTTCCGCCGCGTGATTGGAGAGCATCAGGAAGTGTGGGGTGGCCGGGACGAATTGGGGGATAGGCGGTAATCTGCCGGGATGAAACGACGGCTGAAGCAGCAGCGTCCGACGGAAGACGGCCGCGCCGCGGTGCCTACCGAGGCGATTTTCCAGGTCAAGGTCTGGCTGATCGGGATCAGCCCGATGGTGTGGCGGCGCGTGCTGGTGTCGGCGGCGTTCACGCTGTGCGAGTTGCACGGCGTCATTCAGGTGGCGATGGGGTGGGACGGTTCCATCTCTACCAATTCTGCTTGCGCGCCGCGCGCTACGGGTCGTGGGAGGCGTCGGCGTCCTCGCCCGAGGTGACGCTTGCGGCGCTGCGCCTGCGCAAGAGGGCGCGGTTCATCTACGAGTACGGAGACCGTCCGAAAGGTGGGGGGGTACCTTGCGCTCCGCGGTAGAACCGGCCGTATCACAGAGATGGGAGAGGCCGACGGTCTCAACTGTAGATTCCGCGCATTTCGTTCGTTCGGGCCCTAGAGCCTGGGCCCATAGGACACGCCCAAGATGCCCCGCAAACCCGTCGCCGGCAGCCGTGGCGGGAGCAGGGCAGGGGGAAACACGGCGGGGGCTCGATCGGCGCTCTTGAACGAGGGTAACCCTTGTGTTACCTTATGGGGTGCTTGAGCTGCGCTATTATCTCACGGCCGGCGGGGAAAGTCCGTTCCAAGGCTGGTTTGACGACCTCGACGCGGCAGCCGCGGCCAAGGTGTCGGTGGCGCTGGTGCGGCTGGGGCAGGGCAACACCTCGAACGCCAAGACGGTGGGCGAGGGGGTGCTCGAATACCGGATCGATTGGGGACCTGGCTACCGGGTTTATTTCGGGCGCGACGGCGACACCCTGGTGATCCTGCTGACGGGTGGCACCAAGCAGCGCCAGCAGCGCGACATCGCCCGAGCGAAGGAATTGTGGGCGGACTACAAGCGGCGGCGAAAGCCGCCGGCACGATGAGCGGAGGCGGACCATGGCTGTGACGCGAGAATTCAAGGAGCTGGTGCAGAAGCGGATCGCGCGCGATCCCGCCTTCGCCGACGCGCTGCTGCGCGAAGGCATCGACACCATGCTCGCCGGCGATGTCGATACCGGCAAGGCGATCCTGCGCGACTACATCAAGGCGACGGTCGGCTTCGAGAAGCTGGGCGAGGCGACCGGCACACCCGCCAAAAGCCTCATCCGCATGCTCGGCCCACGCGGCAATCCGCAGGCGCGCAATCTCTTCGGCATCATCGGCTATCTGCAACGACAAGCCGGCGTCGAGCTGCACGTGGCGTCCGGACCAACCTGAGCGGCGATGATGCCGGTCGCGTTGCGACCTTGCGCATAAAAGGTTTCGTACTAGGGTAGCCGTTAGTTCCATTATCTGTAGCGGCGCGCAATCGAAATGTGGCGGACGGACCTGCCAGCGCCGGGCCACCTCGGTCACCGACGCACCGGGGACCAGCGTCTCCGCGACAATCCGCCCCTTCTCATCGTCCGACCAGCGCCGCCGCCGCACCAGGCCCGTCAGCACCTCAATCCGCCGGAAGCCCGCCTTCGCGTCGTCGTTAACTACGTCCATAGTGACCGCTCGACGCCCATTGCGGCTTCGACCGAGCACATTCATCCCGCACAAGGAAGAAGGGCCTCAAACACACGCTTACCCTTGAAGGGCATCGCTCGAACTCCTTTTGCCGAGCGATAGTTGACCTGTCAGGGAGGCTCCCGGTCTATTCTGTCAGGAAGGTACCCGGTTCATACCGGCCGACGGCCCGACCCGGGACAAGATGCCTGGCCGTTTGCTAGCGACGCCTGGAAAGGGTGTACCCCTTCGCGGCGCCGCCTTGCGTCTTCGGCGCGGTTTGCCGTTGCGCGTTCTGCATCTCGGCCAAGTGTGTATGGCTGCGAACAAGCAGAGTTTCTGGGCCAAGCCGCAAGGGCGTGATCGGTCGGGTGACGATCTCGGTCGCCCTTTCGGCGGGAACGCTGAGGGCACCCATCATCATCCCGAGCATGTTGGTGATGTAGCCGGGCGCCACGGCCCCTGTGGACAGCCGCGCGACGACGACGAGCGTGCAGCCGATCACCACATCGAGCGCCATGGCGGCATCGACGCCAACCAGTTCCCCGCGCCTGACCGCTTCCGCAATGTGCTTCGCGGGATAGAGGAAGATCAGCGCGGTCTGGCTTTCGGCCTGAAACCCGACGCGGGTTACGAAACGTCCCAGCAGCGGGAATCTTCCGACAACGTCCAGGAAGAGCCGGAGCCCGGTGGCCAGGGACACGACGGAGGGAGCAGCGCCGTCCAGACTGGCCTCGATCCGGTCGGCGATCTCGTTGGCCAGTTCCTCGCTGGTCGCGATCAGCAGCTCGGTGTTGCTCCGGAAGTAGTTGTAGAAGGTCCCGCGCGACACACCCGCGGCGGCGATCACATCGTCGATGATCGATGCATCGACACCTTTCTCGGCGAAGACGATCAGCGCCGCCTCGATCAGCTTCCGGCGCATGCGCGCCCTGCGCGCCGCGCCGACGCGGGTTCGGTGCTCGCCCTTCCCGGGACTTTCCATGTTCTCGCCTCCGTCGCCTTGTCCGGTATCACGTGCGCGTGAAAGTCCAAACTGCCACTTGTGTCAACTTGACGAATATGTCACTTGAAGTCTCGTGGGATCGGAGAGGGAATGGGATGCTTGGGGAAACACCCGCAGCGGACGCGATGCTGGAACGGACGCTGCGCGTCGGAAACCGCGACATCTATGTCGCCGAAGCGGGTGAGGGGGCGCCGCTGCTGATGCTGCATGGCGGCGGACCGGGCGCATCGGGAGCGCCGAACTTCGAGCGCAACATTCCAATTCTGTCGCGACATTTCCGCGTCATCGTCCCGGATCTGCCGGGCTACGGGCGTTCGACAAAGAGCATCGACCGCAACGACCCGTTCGGAGATCTCGCGCGCACTATGCTCGGGCTGCTCGACGTGCTCGGCGTTTCTCGCGCGCATGTGCTCGGCAATTCGCTGGGCGGCGCCTGTGCACTGCGCATGGCGCTAGACAAGCCGGACGCGGTCGATCGGCTCGTGCTGATGGGGCCGGGCGGCATCGATACGACACGCTCGCCGCCCACCGACGGACTGAATCATCTCTTCGACTACTACACGGGCGAGGGACCCACGCGGCAGAAGATGGCGACCTTCCTGCGGCAGTACCTCGTGTATGACGGATCCCGCATTCCGGACTCCGTGGTCGACGCGCGCTTTCGCGCCAGCACCGACCCCGAGGTCATGGCCAATCCGCCGCTGGTCCGGCCGAGCGGCGTGCCGAACATGCAGGCACTCGATTTCACCCGCGACGACCGCCTGCCGCAGCTCCCCACGCCCACCTTGGTGCTGTGGGGCATCAATGATCTCGTCAACCGCCCGAGCGGTGGCTACTCGCTGCAGCAGAGCCTGCCGAACTGCGACCTTTATCTGTTTAGCCGTACCGGACATTGGGTGCAGTGGGAGCGGCCAGACGAATTCAACGCCGTCACGATTGCGTTCCTTTCGAAACCATTGCCGGCCTAAGCTCAACTCTCGTGGATCCGTCCAGGAATTCAGCAATGAAAAACATCAACGCAAACAAGGCTGCACCGACCGCCTACGGCTTGGTCCAGCTCGGCTACGTCCTCGTCGACTCACCCCGGCTGCAGGAGTGGCAGCGTTTCGTCGCCGATGGCATCGGCATGGAGCTCGCCGCCCCTGCCTTGGATACGCTGGCCTTCCGGGTGGACGATCGCGCGCGGCGTCTGGTCGTGCGCAAGAGCGGAAACGAGGACGTCACCCTAGGCTGGCAGGTCAAGCCGGAGGCCCTCGACCTGATCCTGCAGCGTTTGCGCAGGCGCGAGATCGGCGTCGAGACCGCCGAAGGCGAGCAGGCCGCGCTTCGCGGCGTCCGCAAGCTGTGGCGCTTCCTCGGCCCGAAGCGTCAGGTGTTCGAGCTGTTCTCCGAGCCGCTGCTCGATGGCACGCCGCCGAAGGTCAAGGCGAGCGGCTTCGTCACAGGCGAGCGCGGGCTAGGACACGTCGCGATCACGACGCGCAAGCCCAAGGAGATGATCGCCTTCTGGCAGGAGATCTTCGACGCAAAGATTTCCGACTTCATCGACGACCGCATCAGCGGAATCAACCTGCATTTCACCTTCATGCGGGTGAACCCGCGCCACCATTCGGTCGCGGTCGCGGCCACCAAGGGGCTGGCGCTCGACCCTTTCCGGACCAAGATCCAGCACGTCGAGATGCAGGTGGCGGACATTAACGACGTCACCGACGCCTATCGTCGCCTGCGCGAACTCGGCTTCAAGATCGCCATGGCGGTCGGCCAGCACACCAACGACCGCGACGTGTCGTTCTATGCCGTCACACCGTCCGAGTTCTATTTCGAGCTCGGCTGGTGCTCGGCGGGCGAGCACGACATCGAGACGTGGCCGCAGGTCGCGCACAAGGGCATCAGCCTGTGGGGACACAAGCCGCAGGATCAGACGATCGGCGAAAAGCTCGCCCAGGTCGGCCGCGGCGTGTCGTCGCTGTTCCGCCCCGAATACACGCCGTTCTGAGGCAAGCGACGATGGACGTAAATCCCGCAATCGCGGATGCGGCACTGGCCTTGCGACAGGCCCGTTCGAGCCGGCAACCGATCCCGCCCATTTCCGCCACGCACGGCATCGGCAGTATCGACGACGCCTACGCCATCGCCGGGCTCAACGCTGCCGCGCTGATCGAGGCAGGGCACCGCCCGTCCGGGAAGAAGATCGGCCTGACCTCGACGGCCGTCCAGAAGCAGCTCGGCGTCGACCAGCCGGACTTCGGCGTGCTGTTCGCCGACATGGAGTTTCTCAGCCGCGATGTCGTTCCGATGACGCGGCTGATCCAGCCCAAGGTCGAGGCGGAGATCGCCTTCGTCGCGGCGCGCGAGATCGGCACGTACTGCGCACCGCGCTGGTGCGAATTCCTCGCCAGCCTGGCCTATGCCTTGCCGGCGATCGAGATCGTTGACAGCGCGATCGCCGACTGGAAGATCACGCTCTTCGACACGATCGCCGACAACGCCTCTGCCGGGCGCTACGTGCTCGGCGATCAGCCGGTCGCGATCGGCTCGGTGCAGTTGGCCAACGTGGCGATGGAGCTGCGTGTCGGCGGACAGGTGTCGTCCACCGGCAAAGGAAGCCTATGCCTCGATCATCCGCTGCGCGCGGCGTTCTGGCTAGCGACCACCCTCGCTTCGCTCGGCCAGCCGATCCGAGCCGGCGAGGTGATCCTGTCCGGCGCCCTCGGCCCGATGGTGCCCGTGAAGACCGGCGATGAGGTCGTCGCTGATTTCGGAGCGTTCGGAACCGTCTGCTGCAAATTCGAGTGAAAAAACATGAGTGCAACGACAAACAACACGGAGTACGACGTCGCCGTCATCGGACTGGGCCCCACGGGCCTGACCTTGTGCCACTTCCTGGGGAGGCGCGGCCTGCGCGTGCTGGCGTTGGAGCGCGAGCCGGAGTTCTATGGTCTCGCCCGTGCAGTCTACACTGATGACGAGTGCATGCGCATCTTCCAGGGCGCCGGAGTCGGCGACGAACTCGCCGCCGACATGATCCAGGACAGCCCGGTGCAATGGGTGCTGGAGGACGGCTCCGTCCTTGGTCAATTGATACGCCTGGACCGTCCGAACGGATGGCCGATGTCCAGCTTCCTGTATCAGCCGTACCTTGAGAACAAGCTCGAGGATCTGCTCGTGCGCTACCCCAACGTTACGAAACGGCGCGCGCGGGAGCTGCTATCGTTTGCCCAGGATGAGTCGGGCGTTACGCTCTCTCATGCCGCCAGCCGTGGGGTACGATACGGCCAGATCGAGGCCGCGAAGGCCAAGCCGGAGAAAGTGGAGGAAACGCGGGTGAGCTGGCTGGTCGCGTGCGACGGCGGGCGCAGCTCGGTTCGCACACAGCTCGGCATCAAGATGGTCGGCAGGAGCTTCCCCGAGCCGTGGCTGGTCGTGGATATCAAGGAGAAGCCCGGCGAGCACTGCCTGCGGCACATGCCGTATTTCAACTTCTACTGCGATCCGAAGCAGCCCACGGTGTCCTGCCCGCAGCCCAACGGGCATCATCGCTTCGAATTCCAGGTGATGGGCGACACGACGCGGGAGCAGATGGAAGACCCCGCGAACATCCGCCGCCTCCTCAGCCGGCACGTCGATCCCGACAAGTTCGAGATACTTCGGGCGCTCGTTTACACATTCAACGCCCTGGTTGCCGAGCGCTGGCACGACGGCCGCGTCCTGCTTGCCGGGGATGCGGCCCACATGACGCCGCAATTCATGGGCCAGGGAATGAGTTCCGGGCTGCGCGATGCATACAACCTCGCGTGGAAGCTCGATGCGGTCGTCAAGGGCGACGCAGGTATCGGGCTGATCGACAGCTACGAGTTGGAGCGCAGCCCGCACGCCAAGGAGATGATCGACGCCTCCGTCAGGATGAAGCAGTTCGTGTCGATGCCCAATCCGTGGAAGGCGAAGCTTCGGAACGGTGCCATGAGGGCGGCGCTGGCGACGCCGAAGCTCGGCCGCTGGATCAGCGAGGCCCGGTTCCGCCCTCAGCCGACATATCACCAAGGCCGCTACCTGGGCGTACCGCGCAAGTCGCGCAGCAGCGTCGAGGGCAGGCTGATCCCGCAGCCCATGGTGCGCACGTTCGATGGGCGGCGGCATCTGCTCGACGAGATCATCGGCGAGAATTTCGCTCTGATCGGCCTATCGTCGGATCCGCGCACGGGCCTCGACGCCGCGACACTGGCCGGGCTGGACCGGCTGGGCACGACTTATATCGCGCTCTATCCCTTCGCGCGC
>Ga0335085_10016313_pt1 | contig 10739 bp, 20 predicted proteins | sample Lox_Sample_45_FD_206712 | JGI IMG/M metagenome (GOLD analysis project Ga0335085, IMG submission 206712) | Soil microbial communities from Loxahatchee National Wildlife Refuge, Florida, United States - Lox_Sample_4.5 | ecosystem: Environmental > Terrestrial > Soil > Wetlands | place: USA... | reverse complement strand
GGCGACGCGGTTGTTACGACCTGGTGCTGATTGATATCCGCCGCGATTATTACGGCTGTGTAGCCTGGCGTAACGAGATCAAGAAGGAAAGTCCAAAACAACTCGTGGCGTTCCTGGTAGGCCAACCCGAGTATCTAAATTTGGAGCCCGGGCCAAATTCCTATGTGGCGGAAGAGCCGGGGGCTGAATGGAGCGATTCGTTCCGTCGGGCGGTGCGGCAAGCTTGCAGCTCACTGCCGCAGCGAAATGGTTTTGAAGAAGTTGGATTTCGCATTGCCATGGCGAGGAAGGTAAGGGGTCTGCCGCCTACGGAAACGCGAGTTGCGGTGCCGGCCGACGATCCACCGGACGAAGTTACATACAACCCAAGCGACGACACAAGCAGTTTGTCGCCGTTAGTAGTGGTAACACAACTCCTTCTTTCACCGGGCCCGCCGACAGAAACGGAGAACGAATGAAACTCGCGATGGCGCTTAAGTCTTGTAACACTCCACTCGACCAGATCCTGGGCAGCTCTGTAGTCCTCAACTGGAGCTCCTTAGGACTGGCAACCACCGTTGGCGCGATCACAATCGAATATCACGTCGGGAGCGAAGGCGTGGTGGAATCCTTAAAACTGTGGGCTTGCGCCAGGGAGTACTGGAGCCTCATCTGCGACTATGCGCCCAATGCCGGTTGGTCGGATGGACCGCTCTTTTCCAATGGCTACCATTCGCGTCGACTCGGCCGGTTGTTGCAGTCAATCCTGATGAACCAGGGCCTGTTCGCTCACACTCGAAATCCAAATACCAACGGCATGGTGGAGATTGGCGTCCCGACGGTGCAGCAGACTACCGATGCCAGATCGCAGGTCAGCGAAACGTTCGCAGGTCTACAGTAATTCGCTGGAACACAGCTATAGAGTCCATGGTGTGAGGGCGGACATCCGGGCTCCCGAAATACGCGCTTGCAGAATGCTGAAAGTACACAAAGACGCGATCGCAGCAATTAAGTCTGCTCAGCAGCGGGTAACAAAGGCCGAGGAGGAACACGAAAAACTCAAGGCCAAACTAAAGAAAGCGCAGTTCCGGCTAGCCATGGAGAAAGCCCGCCTAAAAAAGAGTCAGGAAAAGCTGGAAAGTTAGCCACCCGCACTGGACTTGCCATTGGCCGCCAACAGGAAGAAAGGCATCTCACAAATATGCGAAAAAGATTGATTTCTCCGATTCGGAGTACCGGCGCCGCGCCGCAGGGCGGCTGGCTGAACCTGGACCGGGCCGCCACGATCGAAGTCACTTCCGAAGCTGAAGGCTGTCCGGTGGAGGAAGCGCTACTGACGGACGGAAGAGGCTGGCGGGCAGACGCGCCCGGCTCTCAAACTATTCGCCTCTTGTTCGATCGGCCGCAGACAATTCATCTCATTCGGCTGGTTTTTAGGGAAGAGACTTTTGCCCGTACCCAGGAGTTTGTGCTGCGGTGGCTGCCCTATGGTGCCGGATCGTGGAAAGATGTCGTTCGTCAACAATGGAACTTCAGCCCACCGAACACAACGGAAGAATGCGAAGAATACAAGTTCGACCTTTCCTCCGCTTCAGCGCTGGAGCTGAGCATAAATCCTGACATCGGCCTGGGCCAAGCTCGCGCCTCCCTCCACAGATTACAGCTGGCGGTCGGTATCTAGACTCGGTCCGCTTGAGCAACAGCATGAGCGCATGGAAACGGAGGGTGACATGCAGAACATTTTCGTCGGCAATCTTGCAATCGACACTTCAGAACAGGCCCTGCGAACTCTCTTCGAAGGGTTTGGGCAAGTGCTGAGCGTAAATATCGTCAAAGATCGAGACACGACAGCTCCCCGGGGGTTTGCTTTCATCGAGATGAGCAGCGAGCCCGAAGCTCAAGCTGCCATGGTGGCCCTCAATGGAACGATCATTGACGGACGGCGCATCAACGTGAATCAGGCGCGTCCTAAAAAAGACGATGCCAGCACCATTCAGCAACAGATGCGCCGCCATCGCGATCACAGATATTAGGCCATAAAATATTTGACGCATGTGCATCCTGAGCATGATAGCCCTTGCCGCGCTACCGCCGACAACCACCTTGGTCACGTCCTGAGTGCTTCGACTTGACTTTGCGAGCAGTGCGCGAAGTGCCCCAGCCAGAGCTTGAGGTATTTTCCTAAGAGTGGATTTAGGACAACTACCGACCTTGACTTGTGGGCGACAAGAGACTACAGTCCAGCTAGAGTGAGTTTTATCCTTCCTCTTTCAGATTTTCTGAACTAAGTCAGCCCATCTGAACTCTTCCTCTTAGACCACAGCACCAAACAGGTCGAGCATGATCGAGCGCAATGCTGGCTATGAGTTGAATGAAGGCCGTGAACCTGTCCAAGACGAGCAGGACTGGCTTCGAGCCCAACAGGACGAGCAAGACTGGCTTCGGGCACAGCAAGGAGCCTCCCACGGCGGCGGGAGAAGTATGATCTACGCCGCTCCTGTTTCCTATGCATCGATGGGAGGAAACGCTGGAGGGATTACGCGTGGATTGCTTAAAGTGTACAAATCTTGAACAAACTCTCGAATTGAGGCTTCGGAAATACCGCGAAGCGCGTTCTGCGCCTTTCTATCAAGTCAGCAGCGAGCTTGCTGCGGAGAAAAAGGTCGATATGGAGCGCGCCAGGTACGACATGGAAGAGCACCAATTGACATGCCTCCTTCGTGACACGAAAAGTCTTGAATTGCATAGTAGCTTTTGATGAAAAGCGGACTCACGTCGAATTTCCTCCAAGCGCTCCGCGTCTGTTGTTCGCAACCAAGCGTCATAAAGTCCGCCAGTTTAGTCACGAGATGGCGAAGGGCGGCAAACGCAATCAATCGCGGCAATCGCCACAGTGGATGAACTACCTAAGAGAGGAAATACAATGAAGAATCTTTACGTTGGTAATCTGCCCCACAACACGAGCGAAGCGGAACTGCGAAATGTTTTCGAGGCGCACGGTACGGTGGAAAAGGTGAACTTGGTGACGGACCGGGAAACCGGACGCTCGCGCGGCTTCGCATTTGTAGAGATGATGGATGCCAGCGAAGCCGATAAGGCAATCGCGCTGTTGAACGGAACGGATCTGGGCGGACGGCCGTTGACGGTCAATGAAGCCAAGCCCAAGGCGGACCGGCCAAGAGGCGGCGGCGGCGGCCAACGCTTCGGCAGCGGAGGCGGCCGTGGCCGCGACGATTACCGTGGTCACGCACGTCAACCGCGCGAACCGCGCTGGTAGTCCTCTCGAGAAGTTTGCAGAAGAGCCCTCGGATCAGAGCCTTCGCTGGTCGACGTCGCGATCTGGCGGTGGTACAGCGCGTCCCCGGCGCCGAGCGCCTATGAATCGACGAAGTAGACCTGGTCACAACAACCGATGAATCGGAGAGTTCGGAGCCGATGCCTCTCGATCACATTCTGGAGAGGGCGGTAGTAATCAATTGGAGCGACCTGATCCGAAGCAGGATCCCCGGATTCGATCATGAGCTAAGAAGGCACCCCTCCGGAACCGTGCTTCGGAGGGCGCTGGCTTGTTTAGGTCACAGTCATATGTGACCGCTACACTTGTTGAGTGTGAGCTCGCGTGTTCAGCTGAGTTGTATCGGAAGAGCTCGAAGTTGCCCGGCCCTGATCAGCATTAGGATCTGAAAACTGTTTGAAGACTACCGGAATCGCACTTTGTCACCGTCTAGAGTGACCACCGGCACAGAACGCAGGGTAAGTAACCGGCGACCTGCTTCGAGTTTAGAGCCGTAGATGCGTCCGCAGACGATCCGGCACGCCCATGCAAGCGGCGATACGCTGTGAGTCAGGGGTAGCATGCTTACACCATACGGGCTTGAGATCGTAGAAAACTGCCTGAGCTGCAAAATGCGGGCAGAACATAGCTTCTGCGATCTTCCTCCCGCGGCATTACGGGATTTTGAAGCCATAAAGTACTGCACCACCTATCCCAAGGGCGCCGTTCTGTTTGTCGAGGGCCAGGAACCGAGGGGTATCTTTGTTCTCTGCACAGGGCGTGCGAAACTCTCTATTTGCGATAGGGAGGGCAAGACCCTGATCATGAAGATCGCTGAGCCAGGAGAAGTGCTCGGACTCAGTTCCACGATCGGCGGTAAACCATACGAACTGACGGCAGAAACTGTTGATCCATGTCAGGTTAACTTTATCAAGCGCGTGGACTTCTTGCGGCTTCTGAGACAGCACAACGACGTTTGCCTAGAGGTAGCTGTGCAATTGAGCCACAAGTACAATACCGCCTGCCACGAGATTCGTTCGCTGGGTCTGTCGCATTCGGCCGGCGAGAAACTGGCAAAGTTGCTCTTCAACTGGAGTATGCGCAACGGAGAAAGTGGCAAGCTGGAGCCGCGTTTCACGCTGGCGGTAACGCACGAGGAAATGGCCCAGATGATTGGCACCTCGCGGGAGACTGTAACCCGTCTGCTGGCCGACCTGAAGAAGCGGCAAATCGTGCAGATGAAGGGTTCGACTTTGCTGGTTCGCAACAAAACAGCTCTGAAGTCGCTGGCGCTGGGTTAGTAGCCGTTTGCTCTTCCCGTGATCAGATGCGCTCAGCGCTGGGGATGCGCTGCGCCATTGCCGGATCGCGACGGCGTGCTGAAATGTCTTTGACGTGGCAACTCTTTTGCAGGCTTCGGGAATGTGCGGCTACTCTGACCCAGTGCAATCCAAAGAATTGACGGGTCGTAATTCCGGTCAGTTCCATGGAATTAAAAGCATTCCTGCGTGTCTCAGCGAGGAGTTGCTCGGTGGCTCGTCGCAAACTCCACGGCCGCCCAAGACCAACCACCGTACGCCTCATAGCATTACCCACAAAAAAATAGTTCCAGCCACAGTTGTGTGCGCGCAGGTCGACTTCGTCGCTTTTTACACTCTTGAGCAACCTCCACCCGTCGGAATACGACTGCCCCTCGAACCGTAGTGCGGGAGGCAGCAGAGTTCCCTCCATGACAAAAATGCAGCCATTTTGCAGGGCTATTTCCATCTTTACCCAGCCTTCTTGCGCGCAAAACTATCTGTGATTCTTGCTCTACAGCGACTCGCCGCGCGCGGGCAGATCGGTTATGGTTGCCAGCGACATCCTTGGCACAGGCTTCACATAGTGGGTAGATGCCAGGAAGGCAGCCGCACACGCAAGTTGTATGGGAAGCGACGCCAAGCGCGAGAGCTCAAATGGGACAATCGGGTTGAAATAAAGAGCAACCAGTGCAAAGGCTGCCGCCCATAGATATTTCTGGCTGCGGAATGCTTCCAGCATCACGAACAACGCTCCCCCACAGACTACTAGTTGCAGCAGAATCTGCGGAACTCCGTGCAATATCACAGCGGCGGCCAGAACCAAAACGGCCACGCAAATCCATTTCACAATTCTTGAGTACATTTCAGCCTCGGTTTCGCTTTTCGTCTCTTGGAGCCCACGTCGGTGTAGCCACCGGTCGTGGCAACGTCAGTACACTACTTACTGACTCGTGCTTTACGCTGTGCTCTGTCTGACCATACGATTTCATGTCGGCCAGGGTGAGTTGGCGTCCACACACACCGCAGGACCAGACCATGCCGGAGACCTTAGTCGGTTCGTCGGCGCTCTTGGCTTGCCACTTTTTCGACATCTCACTCTTGCACTGCGGACAAATCATCATCATGACCTCACACGTAGCCGTTCTTGGTTGGTTATTGTTGGGGAAACTAAGGGATGTCCACTCCTGGCGTGGCGCCTGAACTACGCGGCGACCACATTGCGTGCGAACTTCGGCCGCAGAACGCTCGGCTGCTAGTTCTACGGTTTGAATCGAAATCCGCCTCGGTTCCAGATGGCTATCCCTTGCTATGCGGCCTTCTCAGCATCACGCGGTGGGCGGCACGCCTCTGCTTCTTCTTGGCGAGGACAGCAGCGGCCCGCTTGGCGGCGGTACTATGAGCAGGAGTTTGAGTTGTTGGTCTAGCGACCGTCTTGCCTTCTGAGACATCTTCCTGCGCGTTATGGTTTTCAGGCATTTGCATCGTGTTCTCCGTTCATTTGTTAACACGCCGAGCACTTCGGACTGGAAAGGATTGGGAAATCGCGAGACGTGAAGACGCGGGCGTCAACTACTTAAGCGGTCACGCAAAACATCCACCATCCTTAGCGCTGAAATCCGCTCGCCGTCAGTCGGGGGCGAAACCTGGATCATGCAGTCACTGTCTGGAGCGGTTTCGACCACGAACAAGTCCTGGCGCAGCATGATGGAGTCGAGCATGCCACGGAAGGTGTCGGACGTATGTCCGTCGGCGAATTGCAGTCTGCTCTGTGCAGAAGAGCCCGAATGCGCCCAGCACGAGCAAATCAAGTCCCAGTGACCGCGAATCGTAGCGCCCCAAACTTTCAGGAACTCGACGACACCCGCCGGTCCGACGTGATACTCAACTTGGATTTGGCCTCCGGTTGGTTCAGGCATGAGGTCGTTCCAGTGAAAAACTATGGCGTTAGACAACATGCCTTTCCACGGAAGGGATGCGATTGTCCGCAAATTCGAAGTAGTCACAACGATTCCTCCCGTTGCAGATAGAGCGCCTGCCACATGTTCCTGGCGCGAGTGCAATAGCCGGCGTTTACTGATACTAGCGCGCCAGAATGAGCCCGTCTGAGCACTATTGCTCACTGAGCAATGTTGAACAGCTTTTGGTGACTCATCTGAAGGACAATGACGGTGCGCATTTGCGTTGGCATCAGTGCGCCATGACTAAAGGGCGGGAAGTATGAATGCTTGGCTTAGGGTAATCTTCTTGTTACTTATCTCGTTCTTGATCTGTCGTGCGACTTTTGTCGAGGCACAATCGCCCACTCGACAACAGAACCTGTTCGCCTGCGAGAACGACTGGAATTCCTGTAATAGCGCTGCTTTGACGCCCGCCGAGAAACACCAAGTGGCTGCCGCCGAGCACGAGCAAAATATTGCCAACTGCAAGAACGCGTTGTCGACTTGTGATCGCTCGAGACTCAGCGGCCCAGAGCTGGCAGAAGTAGCGCTGGTTCTACACCAGAATATGGTTGACGATTGTTGGAGGGGATTGACGGGGTGCGACCCCGGAAAATTGACGGCTGCCGAGGCAGCCGACGTTGCCGTAGCAGAGGAGCAGAAGAACCTCTCCGATTGCTGGAACGGCTGGGATTCCTGCAAACTCGCCAAACTGAGCCCCTCCCAGTTGCGCGACGTAGCTCTGGCTCATCACCGGAGAAATGTTTCGCAGTGTTGGGAGGGCTATTCGAATTGTGATCGCTCCCAATTGTCCGCCACGGAGTTGGCGGTGGTGAGGGTGGCCGATCATCATCGTGATTACCTTGCATGTGTAAGTGGCTTGACGGGATGCGACCGGTCGCGCCTGACACCGGCAGAGGCCGAAACCATCACCTCAGGAAGCAAGAAGGCCGGGAGATGAGGAGCCTTCCCGCGTCCGCAAATGGGAAGGCAGGTTATGACAGCATGCTGTCCATCTGCCAGCAAAACCACGGAGCATAGCTGCTGTTCGACCCGGAACAGTGTTAGACCTCGAGACATGAACCTGTTTTCCGCACATTGCCGAGTGTGTAAGAGCGATCAGTTCAGAGCCTTGCCTGCGGAGGGCTGGATTGAAAGAGTCATTCTGCCGCGGCTGTTTATTTGTCCTGGGGTATGTGTCGTCTGCCACAAGCGGCGATACGTACCCATCTTTCAGAGATGGACCCTTTTACCCAACGTCTGGCGATGAACGCTGATTTCATCGAACTTCAGCATCCCGCCGACCAGGGAGGAAAATCGCGTGAATTATTATAGGGTCGATTTCGTAACTGCCAAACTTATCTCTCGTCCCGCGAAGCGGTTTGTAAGTGAGGAAACAGCAAAGCAGCATGCAAGACGAGTTCTAGGAGTGGCGGACGAGAGTGTTTTGCTTTCCAAAGTCGCCGTCGTCCCTGTCAGCAAGGACGGACGTCGCGCCTAATCGGGCCGCGGACGATCGTGACTGTTGCGCTCGCGTCAAGTGGCGGACGGACGCCCCGAGACCTCATCCTGCTAAGCCCTTCGAATCCCTACCCTTCTCGGCACCAATCGGGGTAGGCCTGGTTATTGCCTCCCCCACGCAGTGCCATAGAACTCGTCACCGGTCGCGAGCGGCGTGTTTTGCCGCTTGCTTTCTTTGCTTTGTCTTCTGGGTGGAGTAAGCTTGCGTCAACGACGTTCCCGAGACTCTGGGAAGCGGGGATCCAGCTTAGGCGCTCGGTTGAACTTGCCGGCCTTAGTGTTCTTGCGGTTTGACCGCAAAGTCCACCCACCGCTCACCCGCTGGAAATAGATAGTGAAGATGAAACCAAAGAGCGTGCGAAGGTTCGACCCCAAGGCATTTCTGGCGACCATCGGTGATGGCAGGAAGATCCTGGAGTTCGAGAAAGGCGAAACCATCTTTGCCCAGGGAGATACGGCGGATGCTGTTTTCTATGTTCAAAAGGGTAAGATCAAGCTGACCGTCGTCTCGCAAACTGGAAAAGAAGCCACGGTGGCAGTGCTTGGAGAGAGCAGCTTCTTCGGTGAAGGTAGCCTCGCAGGCCAGGGCCTTCGCATGGGTTCCGCCTCGGCGATGACTGATTGCACGGTCCTGCGAATCGAGAAGCAGCCCATGGTTGAGGCGCTGCATCGCGAGCACTCATTCTCAGATCTGTTTGTCTCCCATCTGCTGGCCCGCAATATACGCTACGAAGAAGACTTGGTGGACCAACTCTTCAATTCCAGCGAAAAAAGGCTAGCCAGGATACTTCTTCTGCTGGCGCACTTCGGCAAGGAAGATATACCTGAACCTGTGATTCCCAAGATTACGCAGGAGTCGCTCGCGGAGATGGTCGGTACCACCCGTTCCCGCGTCAGTTTCTTCATGAATCGATTCAAGAAGCTCGGGTTTGTGGAGTACGACGGCAGCGGAATGAAAGTTCACAGCTCTCTACTGAATATAGTGCTTCACGACTGACCCGGTGCCCGGAGGGGATGTCTGCTGCCTCTCAGTTTCGCGAGTCGCGAACGAACCCAAAATGACTGGGCCATTACATGCGTCGCAGCTGAATACGGCGATATGGAGGTGCTGTGTTTGCATAAAGGAATAGAATCCCAATGGGGTAGCAGACCCGGGATAGGACGTTCTTCTCCATCTCCATGGGGGCTTCCGACAGGAAAACAGTGCTATGATTCCCGCCCGTTTTTCTTGTCGGGCTGTGGTGATAGCCAAGTGAAAGAAGGCGCTCTACTGAGCGCCCTCATGCACCAAATTCCAGACATACTACCAGCGGCTTCCGCCGCTACCCCTACCATAGCCGCCGCGTCCACCACCGTCGCCACGCGGACGGTTTTCTTTGGGCCGGGCTTCGTTAATGTTGAGATTGCGGCCGCCAAGATTGCTTCCGTTCAAACCTTCCATGGCTTTGTTTGCCGCATCGTCGTCGCTCATCTCGACGAAGGCAAAGCCCCGAGGCTGGCCGGTGTCGCGATCGGTAACGACGTTGACCCTATCGACTGCGCCATAGGCTTCGAACAGCGAACGAATCTGATCTTCCCTCGCGTCGTAGCTCAAGTTACCCACGTAGATATTCTTCATGGTTTCCTCTTAAGTGCACTTGGCCGTTGCCGGCCAGGCCAGAATTCGGTTGACATCGACGACTGGAAGACTCAAGGTGCGAGCTCGCGGTCAAAGAGAGGCAGGGCAGCCGTTGCTGCCCTCCATTTTCGTTGTGTTTCCGACTCCAGGGGCTGGATGTCTTCGGCCGGCCAGCCATTGGCGCCACGTTGTACTTCGAAGCTAACCTGCTGACCTTCCTGCAACAGACGAAAGCCGACGGCCTGAATCGCTGAGAACTGCACGAAGACATCCTCGCGTTCTCGCACGAAATAAAACCAAAGCCGTTGGCATCGTTAAAACACTTCACAGTTCCTTGTCCCACCGTGTTTCGGTATTTCCCTATATTGCGTTGCGCTAGACTGATCGGAAGTTAACAGACAGAATCGCTCGGTCAGAGGGATGGCTGCGGTCAAGCCGTTCAAACAAACGCAACTGCATCATACGCCCAATTTCTTGAGCATGTGTGTTGGGCCTCATCTGCTTGCCGGAGACGACGTGCAGCGCCGGACATTGAGGGTGATTCAGAGTTGATTAAACGTTGGTTGTTTCCAAGGCAGTGGCGCTAAACCAAAGCCCTGCGCTGCAAGAAGCGATTGTGGCGCAGCATACGTACGCAACGGAAATCGTTCCCATTGCCCGCGGGCTAGCCGGCGACGGCACGACCTGCTGGACGATGCCACGTATGGAGATATAAGTTAATTTTACGCAGTTAAGGTAACCGGGACCGTACGTCTGGTATCCAGACGAATGGACCTTCGTTAATTGAGGCGCGACCAATCGAAAACAGAGAAGGTTTGCTGGAGCATAGAGAACTCCACATGTGCTAGCAATGCAGCCTTGAGAGACCACAGCTCTTGCGGCGGCTGAAGGAACTCCATCGCAAGCGGACCTGTTGACTTCGGATTCTCAGCACGGCACTGGCAGCAACTTGAGGTAGGGAGGCCGATTACGCTTACGACTCTGCTGAGGAACTGCGAAGTTTTCGGGGTGAGCCTTTCGGTGATCGTCCGAAAGCTGGATGAGAACATTCACCTCAAAGCGTGATCCAGGGACTCCGCACGTTATTGTGGCGATAACAAAAATACCGA
>Ga0335085_10016312_pt1 | contig 10740 bp, 13 predicted proteins | sample Lox_Sample_45_FD_206712 | JGI IMG/M metagenome (GOLD analysis project Ga0335085, IMG submission 206712) | Soil microbial communities from Loxahatchee National Wildlife Refuge, Florida, United States - Lox_Sample_4.5 | ecosystem: Environmental > Terrestrial > Soil > Wetlands | place: USA... | reverse complement strand
AAGCCGCCGTCGCGGCCGCCCAGGAACTGCACCGTGTCGGCGACGACTTCCACCGCCTGGCGCTTCGTGCCGTCCTGTGCCTCCCACTCGCGCCACTCGAGCCGGCCGTCGATCGCGACGGGACGGCCCTTCGCGAGGTACTGCGCGCAGTTCTCGCCCTGGTTGCCCCAGACCGTGACGTCGAAGTAGTTGGGCTTCTCCGTCCACTCGCCGGTCGCGCCGTCCTTGCGGCGCGTGTTCACGGCGATCCGCAGCGAGCAGACGGCGGTGCCGCCGCCCGTGTGGCGGAGCTCGGGGTCGCGGGTCAGGTTCCCGACGAGGACGACGCGGTTGATGTTGGCCATGGTCTTCGCTCCTTCCCGGTATGAGCCGACCAGGCTACTCCGCGGCTCCGTCGGCGTCATCGGCCGGCGCGGACACTGTGGTCGCAATCTGCGCAGGAGCCTTCGTGTGGCCGCCCTTGACGCGGCGGACGGCGAGATGGCGCATGACGCCGTCGGTGATCTTGAGCACGCGCGAGATCTCCGCCAGCGTCGCCGGCGTCGCCGAGAACAGCAGCAGGTGGTAGACGCCGTCCGGCTTGTGGTCGATCTCGTACGCGAGCTTGCGGCGGCCCCACGGCTCGTGGCCGTCCCACTTGCCGCCGTCGCCCTCGACGCTCGCGCGGATGCGCGCGATGATCTCGTCCGAGCGCTCCTCGGCGAGCTCGGGGTCCAGCATCAGCAGAATCTCGTATTCGTTCACAGCCCGACAGTCTCCCTTCTTCCCATGGTCTGAATCGGCCCCGCCTCCTGGGCGCCGCTTCGGGTGAACGGCGCGACGGGCGTGGCGAGAAGTCGACCCAGTGTACCATCGGCCCCGTGAAGCGAGCCTGGGTCGCGCTCGGTGGAAGTCTCGGGCTTTCGGCGCTCCTGCGCCGTCTCCAGCGGCAGCGCCAGGAGGGTTCGCCGGCGGCCGACCCGGCGGAGGAGCTGCGGGCGAAGCTCGCGGAAAGCCGCGCTGCGCCGCCCGAGGCGCCGCCCGAGCAGGCGCCCGAGGAGCCGGCCGCGCCGCCCGAGGGGGAGGCCGCCTCGCCGCTCGATCCCGAGGTGCGCCGCCGCTCCGTCCACGAGCGCACACGCGCCTCGATGGACGAGCTCGGCGATTGACACCTAGCGTCGCTAGGTATAAGTTGGAGGTGTGAGGGCCGAGACGCTGAAGGGGCACCTGGACGCGCTCGTGCTCGCGACGCTGCGCGACCGCCCGGCCCACGGCTATGCGGTGATCGAGGAGCTCAAGCGCCGCAGCGGGGGCGAGTTCACGCTGCCGGAAGGGACCGTGTACCCCGTCCTGCACAGGCTCGAAGCGGACGGCCTGCTCGAGAGCGAGTGGTCGAGCGCGTCCGGCCGCCGGCGGCGCGTCTACCGGCTGACCCGCCGGGGCCGCGCGTCGCTGGCCGAGCAGGAGGGCGAGTGGCGCCGCTTCGCGACGGCGGTCGAGGCGGTGCTCGCGTGAGCTGGCTCGACGAGCTCGACACGGAGCTCCGGGCCGCAGGCATTCACGGCCGCACGCGTCGGCGCATCGGGCTCGAGCTCGCCGACCACCTCGCGTGCGAGCCGGGGTCGGAGTCGCGGCTCGGGAGCCCGCGCGAGGTGGCCGAGCGGTTCGCCGCCGAGCTGCGGATCGTGCGGACGCGCCGGTCGACGTGGGTTGCCTTCGCCGCGCTCGCGCTGACCGCGGTCGGGATGGGGGCGACGACCGAGGCCTACGCGGCGGCGGGAGGCTGGCCCGACGTCGCCGGCGCGCGCGGCCTCGCGGTGGCGCTCACCGGGATCGTGATCCTCCTCGCGCCCCAGGTCGCGTTCGTCGCCGGGATGCTGGGCGCGATCCGCGCCTACGGCTTCCGCAGGCAACGAGAGGTCGCGGTCGCCGAGCTGGCGCTCGTCCAGCGGCGGATGGCGGTCGGCATCGCCGCCGGTGCGCTCACGGCGGCGGTGATGGCGGCCCACGTCGCGCTGCTCTGGTCGCTCATGCCGTGGTGGTGGGGCGTCGTCGCGCTCTGCTCGGCACTCGTCCCGGGAGCGGCGCTCGTCGCCTCGGCGCTCGCCCTCCGCGGCGCGCAGGGCGTGACGCCGAGCGACCCCGGGCCCGCCGAGGGCCTGATTGGCGACGTACCGGCGCGGCTCAGGCCGCGCGTCGAGTCGATCGTCGAGGAGCCGCGCCGGCTCCTGCTGATCGTAGGCGTCCCCGTCTGCCTGCTCGTGCTCGCCGGCACCGCCCACGCGGAGCAGTCACTGCTCGAAGGGCTCGAGCGCGCGGTGGCCGAGGCGCTCGCGATCGCCGGCGGCTTCGCCGCACTCGGACGCCGGCTCGGCCTTCGCTGACTCGTACGTCCCGACGACGATGTCGGCGGCCTCGCGCGGGTCGTCGGTGAGGCTGATCAGCCCGATGTCGGGGGCAGAGACGGTGCCGATCGCGGCGAGCTCGTCGCGGATCCACTGGAGCAGGCCGCCCCACACCTTCGACCCGAACATGACGACGGGGAAACGGGTGGCCTTGCCGGTCTGGATCAGCGTGAGCGCCTCGAACGTCTCGTCGAGCGTGCCGAAGCCGCCGGGGAGGACGACGAAGCCCTCCGACGGCTTCACGAAGCACACCTTGCGCGCGTAGAAGTGGTCGAACGTGTAGGCGAGGTCGAGGTAGCGGTTGAACGCCTGCTCGTGCGGGAGCCGGATGCCGAGGCCGACCGAGAGGCCGCCCTCGTCGCGGGCGCCGCGGTTCACCGCCTCCATCAGGCCGGGGCCGCCGCCCGTGATCACCGCCCAGCCGCGCCGGGCGAACTCGGCGCCGACGGCGCGCGCGACCGCGTACCACGGGCTGCCCTCGAGGAGGCGCGCCGAGCCGAACACGGCGACCGCAGGGCGGTCGATCCGGTCGACGAGCTCGAAGCCGTCCGCGAACTCGTGCTCGATCTTCGCGAGCGCCTCGGCGCTCGGCGGCACGTGCGAGTCGAGCAGGCGCCGGTCGTCCACGCGGCTCTACAGCCGGTGCTGCGGCAGGTACGCCGCATATGCGCCGAGCAGCAGCAGCGCCGCGGTCGCCACGTAGAGCGTCGCGGAGATCCGGGCCAGGTTGCGGCCGCCGCCGTACCAGAGCCAGCGCGTCGAGCGCCAGACGGCGCCGCCGTCGAGGATCCCGAACGGCAGCAGGTTCAGCAGGTTGAGGAAGAACCCGAAGTACGCGAGCGCCATCAGCAGGTCGGAGCCGTTGGCGCGGGCGATGAGGTAGCAGACGAGCGCCCCGGCGCCGCCGAGGATCGGCCCCGCGATCGCGATCCGCGCGGTCTGCCACGGATGGCCCCGCGTGAACCTGACGTACGCGCCGAGGAACGGGATGAACACGGGCCACGACGGGTTGAGTCCCTCGCGCTTCGCCTCGACGAAGTGCCCCATCTCGTGGACGAAGATGAGGACGATCACTCCGAGCGCGAACTGCCAGCCCCAGAGGAGGGCGTAGCCGCCGAAGGCGACGAAGAGGATGCCGAACTTCGCGAGCGAGCCGAGCTTCGCGAGCAGGCCGAGCAGGAAGACGATCGGTGCACCGAGCCTGCGCAGGAACCCGCGCCAGTCGGTGCCGCGGGGTTGCACCGGCTCGTAATCGCGCTCGGCGAGCGGATCCATCACGTCTAGTTGTACTCCCTGTCCCTCAGGACGAGAGGAGCTTGTGGCAGCGGACGCAGCTCGGGGCGAAGCGATGGTTCTCGAAGCCGCACATCGGGCACGTGATCCCGTCCGGCGTCCTCCGCGCCCGCGCAGCGCCCGAGAAGGCCCGAACCCGTGGGACGAGCGCCCGGTGCCGCCGCTCTTTGTGGCGCGCGGCGACGGCCCGGACGTAGGCGACCGCGACCGCCGCGGCAATGGCCGAAAGCGCGTACGAGACGATCAGGGCGGTCAGGTGGCGGTGGTGGAGATCGGCCGCGATCCGGACCGCGCCCACCGCGGCACATGCAGAGAAGGCCGCGATCGCGAGGATCGCGAGCCCCCTCAGGGCATGCGGGCGCTCCGTGGCTGCGCCACCCCCCGATGGATCGACCAGCATGTCCAAGTCATAGGCGGTCCGCCCGGAGCCTGCCTCGTCCGAGCGACCAGGTTTCGCCTACCGAAACGCGTGCGACCAGTAGAGGATCGCGCCGAGGACCGCGAGGTTGATCGCCCACGCGACGCGCTGTCCGGTGCGGAACTCCGCGCTCCTCGATCGTCGTCTCGCTGCGCTGCTCGCGTCCGCTCGCGTCCGGTGGAGCGTCGAGGAACGCGCGGACGGCTTCGAGCGGGCCGCTCAGGACCCGCGGCCGATCCACTCCTCGCCCCCCTCGTACACCTCTTTCTTCCAGAGCGGCACCTCGACCTTGAGGATGTCGATCGCGTCCCTGCAGGCGGCGAGCGCGTCCGCGCGGTGGGCTGCGCTGACGGCGATCACCACCGAGGGCTCGCCGAGCTCGACGCGCCCGACGCGGTGGTGGATCGCCACCTCCTGGATCTCGTAGCGCTCCTTCAGCCCCGCCGCGAGCTTCTCCATCATCGCCTCGGCCATCCCTTCGTAGCCCTCGTAGTCGAGGTGCTTGACGACGCGGCCGCGGGAGTGGCGGCGCGCCGTGCCGGAGAAGGTGGCGATCGCGCCGGCCTCGTCGCTCGCGACCTCGCGCACGACCGCGTCGAGCGAGACCGGCTCCTCGGTGAGCAGGAACGCGCCGCCCGAGACCGGCGGGATCAGCGCGACCTCGTCGCCGTCCGCGAGCTTCCGGTCGGCCGGCGCGTACTCCTTGTTGACCGCGTAGAGCAGCCCCTCCGGCTCCTCGCCGAGGCCGAGCGCCGGCCACACGTCGGCGACGCGCGCCGCCTCGATCTCCTTCTTCGACCACCCGGCGCGCTCGCGCAGACCCGCGAAGAGCCTCACCGTCACTGGCACGGAACTAGCGTACTGGCTGTGCGGATCCTGCTCGTCTCGCAGATGTACCCCGGGCCCGAGGATCCCGATCTCGGTGTGTTCGTGCGCCAGCTCGAGCTGGCGCTCCGCGAGCGCGGTCACGAGATCGAGCTCGCGGTGCTCGACCGGCGCGGGGGCGGGAAGCGGCGGTTCCTCGAGCTGCGCCGCCGCGTTGAGTTGGCGGCGCGGCCGGACGTCGTGTGGGCGCACTTCCTCGTGCCCGCGGGGCTGATCGCCTCGTCGGTCGACGCGCCGCTCGTCGTGACCGCGCACGGTCGCGACGTTCGCAACGTCGGCGCGCTTCCCGGGGTGGCGGCGCTGACCCGGCGCGTCGTCTCGCGGGCGAGCACCGTGATCGCCGTCTCGGACTACCTCCGGCGCGAGCTCGAGCTCAAGGTGCCGGCCGCGCGCGGGAAGACCGTCGTCGTCGACTCGGGCGTCGACCTCGAGCGGTTCGCGGCCGGGAACGGCGCCGCGATCGAGGCCGAACGGCCGCTCTTCGTCGCGGTGGGCAGCCTCACGGAGCGGAAGAATCCGGTGCGGCTCGCGGAGGCCTTCGCGACGCTCGGCCGGGGCAGCCTCCTCTTCGTCGGCGACGGCCCGCTGCGGGGCGAGCTCGAGGCGCGCGAGCGCGTGCACGTCGTCGGTCGCGTGCCACACGACGAGGTGCCGGGCTATCTCGCTGCGGCCGACGTCGTGTGCGCGCCGTCGCTGCTCGAGCCGTTCGGGCAGGCGATCCTCGAGGCGATGGCGGCGGGGCGGACGGTGGTCGCGACGCGGGTCGGCGGGCCGCCGGAGTTCGTGCCGCCGGAGGCCGGCATCCTCGTCGACCCCCTCGACGTGCCGGCGATGGCGCGGGCGCTCGAGGAGGCGGCGGCGTTCCCCGTGCCGAACGAGGCGGCGCGGGCCGCCGCGGCGGTGCACGACGTCAGGCGCCAGGCGGAGCGGGTGGAGGAGATTCTCCTTCGAGCCGCTCGAGATCGGCCAGCCTGAGCTCGATCAGGGGCCGCACCTGCTCCTCGAGCCCCGCCTCCCGCGCGAGCTCGAGCGCCTGCTCATAGCTCAAACGGGCCTTCGCGGTCCCGGCGCCTTGCTTCAATCGGTTGTCACCTGTCAGGATCGCCTTTTGGATTCTGCTGCGCAGGTCCGCGTCCACTCCCCCAAACCTACTTGTCCCCCCGCGTACGCGTCCTCATCGCCGACGACGAGAAGCTGTTCGGCAACGCTCTCGAGCTGATCCTCGCCTCCGACGCGCGGATCGACGTCGTCGGGCGCGCGCTCGACGGGCGCCAGGCGGTGCTGCTTGCGCGCGAGCTCGACCCGGATGTCGTGCTGCTCGACCTGAGCATGCCCGGCGTGACGGGGTTCCAGGCGATCGAGGAGATGCTCGTCGAGAACGGCGGCAGGCGCGTGGTCGTCCTCAGCGGCTCGGCCGACCCGGACGATCGTGAGCGGGCGCGGGCCGCGGGCGCCGTCGGCTACCTGACGAAGGAGCGGATCGCCGATGACCTCGTCCCGGAGGTGATTCAGGCCGCCGAGCGCCATTAGCCGTTTTCTCGGCTACCCTTCGTAGGTGCTCGCGTTCTTCTCCGTGCTCCACGTGCTGATCTCGGCAGCGCTCGTCACGCTGATCCTGATGCACTCCGGCCGTGAAGCGGGCTTCGGCGGAATGGGATTCACACCGACCTCGCAGGGTGGCACCCACATCGTGGAGCGCAACCTGACGCGCCTGACGGTGCTCGTGGCGGTGCTGTTCTTCACGAACACGATCATCCTGTACCGCCAGCTCGCCTAACACGCGCCCTCCCGATGCGCGAAGGGAGCCCGCAGGCTCCCTGTGTCGCTACATGCGCTGGAGAGGACTTGAACCTCCACGCCCCAAGGGGCACAAGGCCCTCAACCTTGCGCGTCTACCAATTCCGCCACCAGCGCGTGGGACGGCCATTGTACTCGCGCCGCGACCAACGGCGCGCGTGTGGGGAACGCCACGAATACACCCTTCGGCGAATGTTCACGCGGGCTGCTGGCGTTTACCGTCACGGGCCATGGAGGCACTGAGAGATCCATCGGCGATCACGCCGCGGCAGAAGCAGGTGATCCAGCTCATCGCAGCGGGGCGCTCGAACGAGGAGGTCGGGAAGGAGCTCGGCATCTCCCCCCGGACGGCGAAAGCGCACTGCGACACGTTGCGGCTGAAGCTCGGCGTGGCGAGACGGCGGCAGATCCCGCTCGCGTACCGGCTCCTCACGGGCGACGACCCGCTGGCAAGCAGGGTCAACGCGGCGAAAACTGACGGCGGCTGACACTCTGCGCCCGCGACGGCGATGCCTCGCGGGCGCGGACGTGTTTTCTTGCATGACTTCCTTTTGTCATCGGAAGGCTTTAGCCTTGCGAGTGCTGGCATTGTCGGCCCCGCCAACGGCGGGGCCCGACGGGTTGGGAGGCAGGCGAAAATGGGGGCCATCGTTGGCGGGTCAACAACCGAGCGGACGTACGAGCGCCCTATCGTCGTGCGCACGCGGCTGCTCGAGGTTCTCGAACGCGTCCAGCAGCGGACCGTGCTTCTCGTCGCTCCTGCTGGGTACGGGAAGACGACGCTTGCCCGACAATGGATCGAACGCGTCGGCGGAGCCTGGGTGGCGATTACACCGGCGAGTGCGGACGTACCGGTGCTGGCGCGCGATGTCGCGGCCGCGATTGGGTCTTTCGCGGAGATGAACCCTTCCCGCATCGAATCGGCTCTGGCCGCAGGCCGGACGCCGGCGGAGCAAGCGGTTGCCGTTTCGACGGTGATTCAATCGCAGATTGCCGGTCCCATCGATCTGTGGATCGTCCTCGACGACTATCACCTTCTCGGAGAGTCCCCGGCGGCCGAGGAGCTTGTAGCACGCCTTGAGCACAGCGGCCGGTTTCGCTTTCTGGTCACCTCTCGCCAGCGGCCAGCCTGGGCGACCAGTCGCCGGCGGGTCTATATGGACATTTTCGAGTTCGGCGCACCTGACCTCGCGCTTGACGAACTTGAGGTGGCGCAGGTACTTCCGCCCGATCGACGCACCGTTGCCTTGCGCAAGCAAGCACGTGGCTGGCCAGCGCTGATCGCGCTGGGTGCCCACGCTCAGGCAGCCCAGGTCGAGCTGACGCCTGATGTACTAGCCGCGACGCTTTATGAGTACTTCGCTGAGGAGCTCTTCGACGGCGCTCCAACGGAGGTGCGTGCTTGCCTGACGACCCTCGCCGTGTCGCCGCAGGGGCGAGCGCCGTCACCGCCGTTGCGAGGGAGAGAGAGGTTATTGGCGCAAGTAGTCGCTACCGGTCTTGCATATGTCGATGGTGGGGTCGTGCGAGTCCATCCACTCGCGCGCGAGTTCCTGCTCACGAAGTTCCGAGAGCGCCCAGATGCGCGACAAGTTGCTACCGAGGCCTTCGAGGCCGCCCTCGAGGACAGAGCCTTCGACGATGCGTTCTGGATCGCTACGACGATGGAGCTAGACGAGTACGTGGAACGCCTCATCGTGACTTCGTATTCTGATCTCGTCGCAAATGGCCGGATCACTGCGCTTCACCGCTTCGGCAACTACGCGGCGACCCGAGGGGCGGTGTCGCGAGCCGTTCTAGGCATGATCGACGCCGACATCGCAATCGTGCAAGGGCAGTACGATCGCGCAGAGTCGCTCGCAGTACGGGTTGTGGCGGAGCTTCCCGCGAGACATGACCTCAGGCCCCGTGCGTTTCTTGTCGCTGGACGCTCTGCTCAGCTTGCGCAGCGGCCGGCTGCCGCAATGCGGCATTACACAGATGCCCAACAACACGCCGCGACGGCACCTGACGTTCATGAAGCGACGTGGGGCAAGTGCCTCGCAGCGATCACGCTCGAGGACGACATGCTCGGCGAGGTGCTCCACGAACTTGAGTCGCTTCCCGTGACCGCGCCAACGCAGTACATACGGGTCGAGACCGCTCGAATCTATAGCTCCCTCCTTGGTGACACGGCCGTGGCAGAGGATCGTCCCGGCGCCGCGGAGGTCGTAGCGAACGTCCCTGATCCGTGGGTTCGTACTGGGTACGCGTATGTGTGCGGGACGCGCGACGTCATTCAAGGTCGTTACGAAGCCGCACGCACGCGACTCAGGTCGGCGTTGACGTGGCTTGACGAATACGGTCTGTCGTTCGGAATGCCCAACGTTGAGTGGTCGCTCGCGGCAGCCGAACTCGGACTTCGACACTTCGCCCGGGCGGAAGCGCTTCTGCGAAAGGTGGAACGGCACGAGAACTACAGTCGAACTCTGCACCATCAACTGAACGCGCGGGCTCTCAGGGCTCGCCTAGAAATGGCGCAGCAGCGCCCAGAAGAGGCGGTTGCAGCCACCGCTGACGATTTCGACATCCCCGCCGATGGCGAGCCGAACGCAAATCGGGCAATGTTTCACGCGAACCGCGCGATGTATGGCGAATATTTGGCAACACGCGCTCTGGCGCTAGCCGTCTGTGGACGAGCGGACGCCTCAAATTCTGCGGCCGAGGTAGCGGGAGCCCTCACCCGTACTGCCGACGTTCGCGTACTCATTGCTGCGAGCGCCGCGGTCAACGGGTTGAATGCAGGCGACGACACGGCTTCGATCGGTCTCGCTCAACTGGCCTCGCGCTTGGACGTTTGGGACGGAGTCGTGTGCGCAATCCGCGCCGTTCCTGAGCTCTTGAATCGTCTCTCGGCAATTCCTGAACACCGGGCACGCCTTCGCGAGGTCCTGCTGTGCTCGAACGACGTCGTGCTGGCGAAGAGTGCAGGTCTCATCACAAGGTCCGCGGGCATGGGCGGTCGGCTGTCGCCGCGCGAGCGCGAGATAATGGATCACGTGCGGCAAGGCAAGAGGAACGCAGAAATCGCAGCCAGCCTCTTCATTGCCGTCGGCACAGTCAAGCGTCACCTAGATCACATCTACACAAAGCTTGGCGCTCGCGGTCGTGCTGAGGCGATCGCGCGCTATGCCGAGATCGAAAGCGCTGAAACGGGAGACGTGGGCGGGCTGTAAACGGCTTCCTGATCCGGCTGGTACTGCTCGGCTTGCTCCCTCTGCCAGTCGAACGTGAACTCTTCGGACCGCGCCATTCGGTACTCCTCCGCGGCCATCGTCAGCACGGCCTCGAAAGCGGCAACGATCGTTGTGTCGAACTGCGAATCGACTGCTTGGGCAAGTCGTAGCCGTGCAACACGGCTGGGCATGGCGTCTCTGTACGGGCGGTCAGATGTCATAGCGTTGTACGCGTCGGCAACGGCAATGATGCGGGAGAGCAAGGGGATTTCGTCGTCGACAAGGCCGTCGGGGTACCCGCCTCCATCGACGCGTTCATGGTGGTGCCGTACGATGCAGGCGATCTCGGCGTAGCTGGCGACCTTCGCGAGGATGCGTTCACCAATCTCGGAGTGACTTTGCATCTCCCGCCGTTCGTCGAGCGTAAGCGCGCCGGGCTTTTCAAGGAGACCGGCGGGGAGTCCAATTTTGCCGATGTCATGCACGAGACCGGCAAGATGGGCCTTGCTGACATCTTCCGCGGGAAGACCCATCCGCGCCGCGATGTCGCGCGCGTAGATTGCAACAGCCGCGGAGTGGCCGGCTGTGTACCGATCTCGTGCGTCAAGCGTCGTTACCAGCGCCGTAGCGAAAGACAGATTCGCTTCCTCGAGTTCCGCGTTCGCCTGGACAAGTTGCGTCGCGAGTTGCCGCTGCTCTTGATAAAGACCGAAGAGGCGCTGGGCAGCTAGGGCGGGCAGGAAGAAGA
>Ga0335085_10016311_pt1 | contig 10740 bp, 10 predicted proteins | sample Lox_Sample_45_FD_206712 | JGI IMG/M metagenome (GOLD analysis project Ga0335085, IMG submission 206712) | Soil microbial communities from Loxahatchee National Wildlife Refuge, Florida, United States - Lox_Sample_4.5 | ecosystem: Environmental > Terrestrial > Soil > Wetlands | place: USA... | reverse complement strand
GGACATCTTTCCTTGCTCGAAGTCCTGAAGCAACTTTGCGATGATGTTTTCCATTTGCGTGTCCTCCTTTGGAAATCCGCCGGGATTTTGCCCGTCCCAGCCGGCATACAGTATATACCCAAAGCGAACGGGTCCTTCTGCGACAAGCCGACTAGCCGCGCATCCGCCGCCGCCTATCCGTTACCATGAGGTTTTCCCCCAATCATGCTTCGTTTCGAAACAGCCGGTGAATCGCATGGGGAGTGCCTGGTCGCGACATTGACCGGCCTGCCCGCCGGCATTCCCATATTCATCGACGTCATCAATCGCGAGCTTTGGCGCCGCCAGCAGGGCTACGGCCGCGGCGGACGCATGAAGATCGAAACAGATCAGGTCGAAATTGTCGCTGGCGTCCGTCACTCCCATACCATCGGTTCGCCGATCGCGATCATCATCCGCAACAAAGATTGGAAAAATTGGACCGAAGCGCTCCCAGTGGAAGACATCGATGGTGGAGAAGACAAGAAGAAGCCTGTGACACGCCCGCGCCCCGGTCATGCCGACCTGGCCGGCTCCATCAAATACAATTTCCCCGACGCCCGCTACGTGCTCGAACGGGCAAGCGCGCGTGAGACTACGGCCCGCGTCGCAATCGGCGCACTTGCCAAGGCATTTCTCTCTCAGTTTGGGATTAGCGTTCTCAGTCACGTCATCGGAGTAGGAAACGCGCGGCTTGGCCGCCAGGCTTCCTGGGACGAGTTGGTGTCGCTGGCCGCCAAGAACGAAGTTCTGCTTGGCTGCGTCGATGCGGACGCAGAAAAGCAGATGAAAGAGGTCGTCGATCAGGCCTACCGCACAGGCGATACTGTGGGCGGCGTGTTCGAAGTCGTTGCCCACAACGTTCCACCGGGACTCGGTTCGCACATCACCTGGGATACCCGTCTCGATGGCCGCTTGGCACAAGCGATCGTCTCCATGCAGGCGGTTAAGGGCGTGGAGGTCGGCTTCGCTGCCGAAGGCGCGGCCTCGTTCGGATCGCAGGTTCAGGACACGATTCATTACAATCGAGAGCAACGGCAGTTCACTCGCGGCGCCAATCGCGCCGGGGGCCTGGAAGGCGGCATGACGAACGGTCAGGACCTCCTGGTCCGTGGGCTGCTCAAACCGATTTCGACGCTTCGCCGGCCGCTCGAATCGGTGGATTTGAACACCCGCGAACCTGCTCTTGCCGCGTATGAGCGCAGCGACGTTTGCGTGGTTCCGGCGGCCGGCGTCATCGGTGAAGCAATGGTGGCGATTGTCCTGGCACACGCTTTTTTGGAAAAATTTGGAGGTGATTCGCTTCTTGAGACCCGCCGTAATTTCGAGGGCTACCTGGAGCAAGTAAAAAACTTCTGATGACTCACTCGATCGTATTGTACGGCGAGCCTGTCCTGGAGAAGCAGGCGGCAACCATCACGGAATTCGACACACCCGAACTGCACAAGCTCATCGAAGATATGTTCGAGTCTATGTACGCCGCCAAAGGCGTAGGATTGGCTGCCCCGCAGATCGGCATTTCCCAGCGCATCGCGGTGATCGATCTATCGGTGGCCGAAGATCCTTTGCAGAAAATCGTTCTCATTAATCCGGAGATCATTCAGAAGTCGGAAGTCCAGACCGCCGAAGAAGGCTGCCTGAGTCTTCCCGGTTTTCGCGAGCAGGTGACGCGCCCGATGAAGGTCACTGTGCGTGCTCAAAACGTCAAGGGCGAGCCTTTCGAGATGACTGGCGAAGAGCTGCTGGCGCGAGCCTTTTGCCACGAGATCGATCACCTGAATGGCCGCCTTTACATCAGCCATGTCAGCGCCCTCAAGCGCGACCTCATCCGGCGAAAAGTCCGGAAGTTAGTGAAAGCCGGCGAATGGAGCTAGTCTTCCTCGGCACGCCATCGTTTGCCGTGCCCACGCTCGAAGCGATCGTGCAGGACGGCCATCGGGTGCTGGCTGTATTTACGCAACCCGACCGGCCCAAAGGACGCGGCGGCGAATTGTCAGCCTCGCCTGTCAAGCAAATCGCAGAGAGCTTAGGATTGCCCGTCTACCAGCCTGAACGCATCCGCCGTCCGGAATCGGTCGAGCAGTTGAAACAATTGCGTCCCGAGGTGATGGTGGTCGTCGGATACGGCCAGATCATCCCGCAATCGATCATCGACATTCCTCCGAGAGGCATCATTAATGTTCACGCATCCCTGCTTCCGAAGTATCGCGGCGCGGCCCCGATCCAGTGGGCGATCGCGCATGGCGAAACCCGCACCGGGGTCACCACTATGCGCATCGACGCGGGGCTCGACACCGGCGACATGCTGCTGAAGTGGGAGACGCAAATCGGCTCTGACGAAGACGCGTTGGAGCTCGGTGCCCGCCTCGCCGAAGCTGGCGCTCAACTTCTGGTTCGTACCCTCCGCGAAAATCCTGCGCCGGTGAAGCAGAATCCCGACGAAGCCAGCCTCGCCCCGATCTTGAAGAAGGAGGACGGCATGATCGATTGGAATTGGCCCGCCCGAAAAATCTGCGACCGTGCCCGCGGTTTTCTACCGTGGCCGGGAGCTTATAGTTTCTTTCGAGGTCAGTTGTTTCATGTCTGGAAGGCGCGGGTATCGGAAGTAACTGGCGCGGGTGACCCCGGCCGGCTTATCGTGCAAAAGAAACGGCTGTTGATTGCCGCCGGCGAAGCCACCGCCATTGAGCCGATTGAGGTGCAGCTCGAAGGCCGCAAACGCCTGTCCGCCGAAGCTTTCTTCAACGGCGTGCGCCTCAATGAAAATGAACTCTTAGGAGCCGCTGCCGCGTGAAGCTTCCACTGGGCTATCGCTATTCCGCCGTGTACGCGGGAATTCGGAAGGTAAAGAAGGACGATCTCGCGCTCATTGTCCCGGACCGGCCCGCCTCCGCTGCCGCGGTCTTCACGCAGAATCGGGTGCAAGCGTCGCCGGTGAGAATCGGGCGGTTTCATTTGACGAAATCGCGCGGGCTGGTCAGCGCGGTTTTGATTAACGCCGGCAATGCCAATTGCGCGACTCGCAGCGGGGATCGCGTCGCGCTGACCTGCTGCGATGCAGTCGCGAAACAGCTCCGCGTTCCTCCCGAACAGGTATTTCCTTCCTCCACAGGCGTCATTGGCGTTGAACTCGATGCCCATTTGATCGTCAACGCTCTTCCGGAATTGATCCAGGGCCTCGCTCCGAACCGCTTCGAGGATGCCGCGCGCGCGATTCTTACCACCGATACCGTCATGAAGACCGCGCACCAGCAAGTCCGGCTGAAAAAAGGGACCGTCCATATCGCCGGAATGACCAAAGGCGCGGGCATGATTCAGCCCAATATGGCCACGACGCTCGGTTTCGTCATGACCGACGCGGCCATTCCGTCTGCAACGCTCGCCTCTATGCTCGCGACGGCGGTCAATCGAAGCTACAACCGCATCACCGTCGACGGCGACACTTCGACTAACGATACCGTGCTCCTGTTGGCCAACGGCGCCTCGGGCGTCCAGCCCAATCAGCGAGAAAGCAAGAAAGTGGAAGATGCCGTGTCGCAGGCGATGGAGGATCTGGCTCGGCAAATCGCACGCGACGGCGAAGGCGCGCGCAAGCTCGTTGTCATTGATGTTAACGGCGCTTCTAGTGAAGAGGCCGCCACGCGCATTGCGCGCAGCATCGCCAATTCGCCCCTGGTTAAAACCGCGATCGCCGGGTCTGATCCCAATTGGGGCCGGATTCTCTCCGCGGCAGGGAACGCCGGCGTCGCGCTCGATCCGGCCAAGGTCGATATCGACCTGCAAGGCGTTCCGGTTTGCCGGGGCGGACTTGCGGCGGACTTTTCCGAGCCCGAGCTAAAGAAAAAACTGGATGAAACCGAATGCCTCATCCGCGTCGTCTTGCATGGCAAAGGGAAAGGCAGCGTCCGGTTTTGGACCTGCGACCTGACCGAGAAATACATTGAGATCAATGCCAGCTATCGTACGTAGCGCAAGTCTCATCACTCTCGCTCTGGTGTACCTTTATGCCGACGCTGAAAGCGAGATCAACGATCTTTTCGGCTCTGCGGCCGCGGCACTGGTTGAGGTAAACGTTCCCAAGTTCATGTCCGTCTTCGAGAAAAATATGCCGGATTACGAGAAGCTCAAAACCGAGGTCGAAACGCTGACGAATCAATCGGAGGTTTCCTCCTCCATCGAACCGATCAAGAACGAAGGAGACGCCAGGAAGCGCTCGGTCGATCTGGATTGGTACCTCGAAATCCGTAGCCTTTTGCAGGACGGGCCCATCGTGCACCGCCGCGAAGTGATTCACTGCGAGCTGGAGAAAGACAAGAAGGGTTGGAGAATTATTTCGCTCAAGCCCGTGGAATTCTTCGCTCCCGCCGCGCTCGCTCGTTAAAACCCTACAGCAGGCTCTCCGCCAGTTCCTGAAAATTGTCCGGCGTCACCAGATGAAATCGAAGCGACAGACGCGTGAACTCCCGCAAGGTTTGGCTCAGTTCGTCGCTGGGAATTTCCGGGCTTGCCAAATACAAGTTGCCGGCCGAAATGCGATAGGGCAACACTTTCCAGTTCTGAATCACGCGGCGCGGCAGGGCGCGCGCAACATTGGCGCTGATCACCCAGGGTTCCAGACGGCCAGCCGGCAGACTCTGCTGCAAGCTCAGCGCCTCGTACAGTTCGTTCGTAGTTAGCTCACCGCGCTGAACCAGGTACTCGCCTATGCGCATTCCGTCGGGCTGATTCCTGAGCGCCTGTTGCAGAGTGGATTCGCTGATATATCCGGAGCCCACTAAAATTTCACCCAGCTTACGCTTATGTTGCAGCAGCGCGGTTCGCGACGGGTAGGCGTGATCCGTTTTGAGCCAAACCAGCGGCCGATGCAGAATCCGCGCTTTGAAATAGCGGACCACCGCATTAAACGTGGCGACGGAGTTGATCCAATTACCGCAAACCGTTCGCAGGGGCACACCTAAAGCGAAAATCACACCATACAGCCTGCCGGTACAGCCCATGCGAATACTGGTTTGAATGATCTGGATCGACAACGTGCAAACCACCAGCCCGGGATGCAGCGCGTATTGCCCGAGCGTCCACGGCGTACCAGTAAGCCGGGCGACCAGCCAGGTGAACCCGCCGTATAGGAACAGGAAATTGCTGAGCAAGCTCAACGGATTTCCGAATAGCGACTTACGGTCGCGCCAAAACCAATACAACTGCGGCAGAGTTCCTGTCCAGCCATGGCGTTCCCAACTTTGCAGAGCGATACCCATGATCCAGCGCGAGCGCTGACGGATGGCGGCACGCACATTGCGCGGAAAATATTCTCGCGTCGCGATGATCCCGGATTCCGACATGGTCAAAGGAACAAATTTTTGGGGGCACCCCAATTTGTGCAGCCGCAAGCCATTCTCGTAGTCTTCGGTCAGACAGCCAGGTTCAAACACGAGGTTCTGCTCGGCGTTCGCGAGCTTTTCTAAGGCTTCGCGGGTGAATCCGGTTCCAACGCCATTGGAGGGAACAAAGCTGCCCATGATTTGACGGGCGGGCATGTCTTTCATCTGCCATTCCGCGAATTCATCGCAGTAGATGCCGTGCACTAATTCTCTAACGCGCGTGGGGAGCGGCAGAACAGGAATCTGCACCATTTCAAAGTCGCCTGCGTAAGCATTAATCTGGGCGAGCGATTCGGGATGAATAAGATCCTCCGCATCGTGAGTCATGACGACGTCGAAGCGCCCTTCGTGGTGCTCCTCAAAAAGAAGCATGCGCTGATAAATCCAGTTGAGGCAGTCGGCCTTCGAAGTGGGGCCGTCGTGGGGGCAGACCGCCAGGTGCACACTCGGAAACCGCGCTTCCAATTCTCGGACGGCCTCGAGCGTAGGCTCGTCATTCGGATAAGCGCCGATGAAGAAATGATAGTTATCGTAGTTGATGGCCGCGATATTGTGTTCCACCATGCCGCTGATGACAACATGCTCATGCCATAGGGGCACGAAAATTGCGATCCGCTTTTCGGCGGCCGGGGCCATTGGCTGGGCTCTATCCGATGGAGGCGTGGAAGCTCGGGCGTAGCGCATGCACCAGGCCCACAGGCATACACAGTCGAGCGCCAAGTCATCGAGACCACTGATGAGAAGCGCGACCGCGGCCGGGAACAGGCAGCCAGCCACAAAGGCGTCAATCGCTAGCCGCCAGGATAAAATGACCGATACCACTTAAGCATGTAGTGGGCCATCGAACCAAAAAGTCGCACGCGGACATTGGTCCATTAGTCCCATTTGGGCCTTAGAATCTTAAATTCTGGCCGTGTTCCGCCGATGGGTTGTGCGATATGCAGATCCCGAGGTGTGTATCCAGTGCTGGCCTCGTTCTAGTACTTGGCTGCACGGCGTTTGGACAAAGCAATTCGCAAGAAAAGCTGCCGGCGGCGTTCTCGGCAAAAGAGAAGGGCTTGCTCGAGGCGGTCAGCGACTCGGCACAATGGAAAACCACCGATCCGCGAGTCGCCAAGGCCTACCAAAATCTCGCCGACTTCTATTCGTCCCAGGGCCGCTATGCGGACTCGGAACCGATCTATCAAAAACGTCTCGAGCTGGAAGAAGACATGCTCGGCCGGGCTAATCCACAAATAATACCGGCTGTGAACGACATCGCGCGCGTCAACTTCGCACAGATGAAATACGCGCTCTCGGCGGAGATGTATCAGCGCTCGCTGCGAATTCTGGAACGGGAATACGGCGATCAGGATCCTAAACTGGTGCCCGGGATCGAGGCGGTGGCAAGAGTGCTGGAAGCCGACGCCAAGTATCCGGAGGCGGAGAAGCAGTTACGGCGCGCGATCGCGATTCGCGAACGCATGGCCGGAAGCGACAGCATCGAGCTTGTGCCCGACCTGAGCCAGCTCGCGCACTTGGAACTTCTCAAGCAGAATTCTACAGCCGCTGAGTCGCTCTACCAGCGCCTGCTGAAGATTCAGCAGAAGGTGTACTCGGCCAACGCCCCTGAACTGCTGCCAACGTTGGATGCCATGGCGCGGCTGTGCAACGAGCAGAAACGCCATTCCGAGGCCGAGACGTTGTTGCTTCAAACGCTTTCGATCCGCGAGGGCAGCCTGGGTCCAACGCACGTGGAAGTCGCCAGAAACCTGGATCGCCTGGGCGCTTTCTACTCCGGCGAAAAGAAGTATGCTGAAGCCGCCAAGGTCTATGAGCGGTCGCTCTTCATTTGGATGAAAGAGCTCGGAGCGGAAAGCCCGGAGCTGATCGACAAGTACCAGAAAGTGGCGGAGGTTTACGCCGCGTTGGACCGGGGCGTGGACGCCGAACCGCTGGTGCAGCAGGTCCTGACAGCGCGTGAGAGCGAAACGGTAGCAAGTCTGAATACGCTGGCGTCCATCTACGCCGCCAAAGACAATTTCAGCGAGGCCGAGCCTCTTTACCGCCTTTCTTTGACACTGCTCGATAAGCGCGGCATCCTTACGGGCAAGCGCCCGGCCGTTAGCGCATCCGATACCAACATCGATCTCCTGGCGGAAACAGCGCTCGATTACGTGGAACTTCTCAAAAAGATGAAGCGCAAATCGGATGCCTCCAGGCTGGAAGCGCGAATTCGCGCCATTGCCGGCAAGAATTACATCGCGAAGAAAAAAGCGAGCTAGCCGCGGTATCAACTCGGCTGCGTCACCCCTCTAACAATTGAGGTGTCGCGATGATTCGTAAACTCAAATCCGGCGAATACCGGCTCTACTCGCGAAAGAGAGATCCGCGCACGGGCAAGCGGAGAAACCTGGGAACCTTCGGTACCCGCGAGGCCGCCGAACAGCACGAGCGGGCCGTTCAGTTCTTCAAGAAACGCTGATCGAAGCGCTCTGCCGGTGATGCTCGAACAGCTTGCGCTTCACGTCGGGCCAGAACTCCTTCAACACCTGGGAAGCCGCATCGATGCCAAGCTGCTGCGCCAGTTTCGAAGCGTTGTAACCTGCCCGGCGATTGTCGGGATAATATGCGTTGGAGATGGCGACACCTGCGGCATTGCCGAGCACCTCGGAAAAGTTGAAGCGTTTCCCTCCCGAATCGGTGCGCGTGACGAAGATCCGAGTAGCCGCATAGTAAGTTCGAGACCACACGCCACCTGTCCCGCGCCGGAAGTAGCGCGGATCTTCCCGTAAAAGCGAGGGCATGATCGCTTCCGTCATCATGTTGCCAATTGCCTGATCGGCGTACGAGGTGCCGAGCCGACGTGCGTATCCGACCAACCCTTGCCCGAAAGATGGATTTTGATTAGTCAACTGACCAAAACCGGCAATCGCGCCGGCCAGCAGCACGAGCGGATAATCGAATGAGTCTTTGGAAGCGATGATGAACTTCTGTTTGGCTGTGATCGGGGTGTAAATCGCACTTTCGTTGGCGGTTCGGTAGTTGGGCAGCACGCCGAAAACACGCTTGTCGGGCGACGCTTGCTGCTCAGCCGGCGCCGACGGAGCGGCATCCGGAGTTGGAACAACAGCCTCTTGTGCAATCACCGCAAGCGGAATCGATAAGAGCGCGAAAGCGGTAGAAGAAAATCGCTTACATATGATCATCTAGAGAAAATGATCCGCGAGGTACGCCTGCCAAGACGCGCTAGCTCAGGCCGTGGTTACACTACCCTCCGCGAACCAACTCCAGAAACGCCTTCGCCGCGTGGCTCAGGCTGCGTTTCGCCGGATAGACCAGCCGGATTTTGCGATCCACCCTTAGCTCGGTCACCTTTACCTCGCACAGCACATCCTGCTTGACATCCTGTTCCACGCACATGTGGGGAAGGAACGCGACGCCTTCGTTGCGCTGCACCATTTTGCGAATGGTTTCCACGGTCGGCATCTCGACATCCATGTTGAGCGTCACCTTATGACGCTGGAATTCCTTCAAAACAACGGCGCGATACGGGGACAAGACGCTATGAGCAATAAATGTTTCCATGCCCAGCTCGTTGATCGACACCTCCTCGCGGCTGGCAAAACGATGTTTCGGCGACACGACGAACGCCAAATGATCGGTATAGATCACCATGGAAACCAATCGCTCGTCCTCCGGATCGTAACTGATCACACCCAGCTCCAGGTCTCCGTCGATCAGCTGGGCTGGTATCTTGCTCGACAGGGAACGGCGCACTTGCACCTTAACTTTGGGATAAAGCCGCCGGTAGCGTTCGATGTGCCCCAGCAAGTAGAGCGAAGTCGATTCATTGGCGCCCACGCTCAATCGCCCGGCGGAGTTGTCGCGCAACTCTGCCAGCGCATTCTCCAGGTCGGATTCCAAATTTTCGAAGCGGCGCGCATAGTCGTATACGATCCGGCCGGCGTCGGTGAGCAGCAGATCCTTGCCCGAGCGGTCAATCAACTTCTCCTGCAAGTCAGACTCGAGCTTTTGAATCGCCAGCGATACGGCCGGCTGCGTTCGAAGCAGTTTCTCGGCGGCCCGGGAAAAGCTTTTCTCGCCAGCGACCGTCAAAAAGACTTTAATTGGGTAGAGTTCCATAAGCGCCGCTTATAGCATCATTTTAACTTATCTTGATAGCTATGATTATAAATTTGCCAAATCGTCTTCGCAACTTGATAATAGGAAAAAGACCCAGGAGGACTCATGCCGAACCGCATTTACATCTTCGACACCACCCTCCGTGATGGAGAACAGTCGCCAGGCTGCAGCATGACCGTACCCGAGAAGCTGCGGCTGGCAAGGAAGTTGGTGGACCTTGGGGTCGATATCCTCGAAGCCGGGTTCCCGATTGCATCCGAGGGGGATCACGAAGCGGTAGACGCGGTGAGTCGTGAGTTCCACTGGGTTCAAGTGGCAGCACTAGCGAGAGCCAATCGAGCGGATATCGAGCGGGCAGCGAGCGCGCTCGAAAGGGCCCGCCGGCCACGCATCCACACCTTCATCGCGACGAGTGAGATTCACCTCAAGTACAAGTTGAAGAAATCACAGCAGCAGATTTTGGAAGAAGCAGTTGCCGCTGTTGAGCTTGCTCGGAACTATACCGACGACGTAGAGTTTTCAGCTGAAGACGCCACCCGCACCGATCCCGATTACCTGGAGCGTATTTCGCGGGCGGTTGTAGAGGCTGGTGCACGAACCGTTAATCTGCCGGACACGGTCGGGTATTCAGTCCCGGAAGAATACGGCGCATTGATCGGACGCATGGTACGAGCTTTAGGCGACAGCGCAATCGTGAGCGTCCACTGCCACGACGACCTGGGCCTGGCGGTGGCTAATTCGATCGCGGCCGTTCAGAATGGCGCCCGGCAAATCGAATGCACGATTAACGGCATTGGCGAACGCGCCGGGAACGCCGCGCTCGAAGAAATCGTGATGGCCTTCAAAACCCGCCCCGACCGCCTGCCGTTTGAAACCAAGATCGTCACCGAGCAAATCTACTCCACCAGCCAGCTCTTGGCGCAGACCATTACGTTCGGGCCGCAGCCCAATAAGGCCCTCGTGGGTGAGAACGCCTTCGCGCATGAAGCCGGTATTCACCAGGACGGCTATTTGAAGGAGCGCACCACCTACGAGATCATCGAGCCGCGATCAGTCGGAGTTCCCGAGAGCAAGCTCGTGCTTGGGAAACACAGTGGCCGGCATGCACTGAATAAGCGCGCCGAAGATCTCGATTTCAAACTCACCAAAGACGAGCTCGACATGCTGTATCTCCGTTTTACTGCGCTCGCCGACCGCAAAAAGGGGCTGCGCAATGAGG
>Ga0335085_10016310_pt1 | contig 10741 bp, 15 predicted proteins | sample Lox_Sample_45_FD_206712 | JGI IMG/M metagenome (GOLD analysis project Ga0335085, IMG submission 206712) | Soil microbial communities from Loxahatchee National Wildlife Refuge, Florida, United States - Lox_Sample_4.5 | ecosystem: Environmental > Terrestrial > Soil > Wetlands | place: USA... | reverse complement strand
TATGAGTGGTAATCATGGCTGCCTCTGCTCTTCCTTGACGCACACTGGACCAGGGCGGGCAGGTGGAAGAACACGCGCGCTCCATTACTGAGGCGTCCAGACAGCGCAAATCTTCAATCCCACGCTAGGAAGGCGGGCACTGCGGCGCCACTGGCAAAAGTTACAGGAAGGATCTCCTGCCGAAGGCCAGGGAAGAGACTGCTGCCGGACGGGATCCGAGTGGCCGAGAGGAAAGTGGAAGGGCGCTTCAGGGATTTTCCCCAAAGCGCCCGTGGTTGCGGGGGCCTGCAACGCCCTCAAGTTATCCTGTCCTGTTTGCTTCGACCTACACTCCGCGGCGTGAGCATTGACCAAAGCTTCCTGGCGCGCTACTGGATTCTTTTTCCTCCCGCCGCCGCCCGAATTCGCGAAGTAAAATCAAGGTTTGACGCGAACAGATCAATCCGGAAACACTGCTAGAACGCTGGTTTACGTACAGCCCGGAAGCGCGCCAGCCTCCTCGCCGCTCCCCTTAATGCACCTCTTCGGGAACCTGAAATGCCCCCACAGATATTGGCACACTCGGGCTCGGCTCGAGGAGACCAAAATCGTTAGCGCTGGCCCAGATCGCCGGCGCGTCCCGTGGCGCTCCTAGGCTGCCCGTAGGCCCGCGCGTCGGCCATATAGCGACCCCCGCCCGCCGGCACCGACAGGCCACCCAATCCTCCTCGCGCCCACCGGTACCGCTCGAGCCGCACGGAGCCGCACGGAGCCGTCCCCCCGGTCCTGGCGAACTAGGCTGCCTGCCTGAGCCCCGCTGGCCGCCGTCCATGATCCCCTGGTAGCTCGCAGGCCATCAGCAGGGCCGACGACGCCGGCGGATGGGTAGAAACTAACCCAAAAACTAATGTTGCATTTTCCGGGCCGAAAATAACTCTGGCGTTTTCACCCCCTTAGGAGGGACAAAAACGCCAGAATGCAACAGTACAGGTCCTTTGTAGCCTCAAAAGAGCTGGGAGAAAGCCTTGGCCGCGGCGGCCGATGCCTCGGCATCGCTCGGGTTGACGTAGGCTAGCGTGCTGTCAAATGACCGGTGCCCGAGGTGCTGGCGGATGAGAAAAGCATTGGCTCCCTGCTGGACCATAAGCATCGCGGCCGTGTGCTTCAACACGTGCGGGTGCTGGAGCGTCTCTCCGAGCCCGGCCTTCCGGGCAATCTCCCGAAAGAGCTTATAGATCGTGACGCGGTTTAGTTGCGTTGACTTCTGGGAGTTGAAAACGAAGTCGTCCGCGTCCGGCTTGCGCACGTCGAGCCACGCCTCCAGAACCGCTTTCTCATCAAAGAGCCGATGGCCCTTCACCTTGAGCAAGTTCTGTGTGGAATCGAGCGAGCCCTTCAGCCGGCGAATGTGGATCTGTTCGCTCTTGCGGTTGATATCCGAGATCCGCAGATTCGCAATCTCCTGCGCCCGCGCACCGTGGGCCACGGCAAACAGGAACATCGCGTGTTCCCGCGGTCCGTATTCCTTAGCGCCCTGAAGGAAACGCTCGAGCTGTTCGGCGGTCATATAAGAAATGCGGGCCCGGACCTGCTTCGCTCGCCGCTTCGGCATCCTGACCACGTTGCGGACGATTGAGGGTGTCATTTCTGTATTCTCCGGGAAGAAACGCTATATCAGTAATGTTGCATTGTCAAGGGCAAAATGCGCGGGACCTGCGGAAATTCCTTGACTGATTCCTGCGCGCCGTATTTCCTTGCCCATTTTTATCATGTGCCTGCGCTCAGCAGGATCTGAGGACCGGATGCGCCGGTTTCACCGCGCGCAGGCCTTGCACCCGTGTCGTAAAATGTCCATTGTGAAACCGGAACGGAAGTCTTGATTGGGGCCCAAATTGAGCGCGAGTGAGGGATCCCCCGGCATGGCCAGCGCGCAAAATCCAGTGCGGGAGGTACCTTTTGCGTTTGTCTTCCGGGGCCCCCTTTTATTTTGCCTCCGGGGGCCCAAGCCGGGGGAGGGCGGTGAGTTCTCGATAGAGCCGAGTGCTCTCGTGAGACTCTGCTCCAGGCGCATCCGTTTCATTGAGAAATGGGTCCAAGCGGATTCTTGCCTCAGTTGACCCAGCCGTTTTCGATTGAGCGGTCCTCGTTGGAAAGGTTCCAGGGGTTCGCTTTTACGATTTTGTTGCAATAATTGGCCATCCACTCTACGTCGCGAAATTCGTTCAGCGCGACAAGCCGGAGGTGGTCACCGGCCACTCCGACCAGGCCCACCGGCACTCCGCCCCTCTCGACGGCTTCATTCAGCTTTTCGAGGCTATTCGCATCGTCAGGGCCGATGTACTCTTCGAAACTCTCGAATTTAACGAGCAGCCGCACCCACTTAAAATGTGGCGCTTCGTTTTTTAGATGTTGAATGAGCTCACTAGTCGTTTTCTTTCGCACTTCCCCCCTCTTTCTTTTTGCGCCTCGGCGCGAGCAACTTTTCGAGGACCGCATCCGTTCCAAAACTCGAGCGCGGGACCGAAAGCAGCGGGCAGAGTCGCTGCCACGCATTGCGCCGCTCGCGGAACAGCACGCTATCCTCGATACCAAACATCGCCCGCTGCACGCCAAGGTAGTGGCACCGAAACTCGGCACAGGTCCGCTTGAAACGGGCCCGCTCTTCCCGAAAGGAATTCCTACCCCGCCCGCTGTCCCGCGCAGTCATCCTTACAGCCCGACGAGCCCGTCTCTTTGCATTCCAGAGATGATGTCGACGATGTAGCGGTGTTCAACGGCCAGCGCGCCGCCGAGTCTGGGCGCGTCAGCCGGGAGGTGTTCTCGCGTCCAGATCTTCGCCCTTGTGGAAATCGGACGAAGCAGATAGACAGTCGAGCCTGCCCCATACTCCACGAAGATGGTGAAGTCAATTCTCTGCTGGATTGGACCCATTCTTGCTCCTTTGCTGAAGCCGTGTGGCAATTTCTGCCGCGCCACTGCACTGCTTCTTGTCCTCATTCGCGAGAACGTATACCCCCACACTCACAGCGAACTGGTAGGCGCCATCGATAATCAGCAGTGCGCGTGTGTGCCCTGCGTCCCTGGCATTCCTGAGGATCTGTTGAATCGATTCGATCGCAGCCGCGGGTGTCGGGTCGGCCGAACTGAACCCGCGGACGAGTCCACCGGTCGAGTTTTCGAGCGTGAGGCTGTTGAAGAGCAGGATTTGCGTCGGCACCCGCATCCCAACCCCGAGGACGTGGCGAGCCCTCCGAATTACTTGGAAGGTCACGACCGCGATGTCCTCATCTGTTAGCGGGAGCCAGTTATCCTCGTCCTCGATGTATCGCTGTGCCGCGCAGAGCAGGCACAGCCGCTTGCCATCGATTACCGTGTCGTACCGCTCCCACGTGTAACTCTCGACCATCAAACGACGGCACCGGTCGCACCAGAAGTACCCCTCCGGCGTTCCGTCGCGGTCGCGGTGGTACTCGCACTGAGTGATGATGCCCTTGGGGTCGTCGCTGAAAACGTCGAACCAGAGGTAGTGTGAGAGCCGGCCTTCGCAATTTTCGCCGTAGTTGCACTTCAGCCGTCTGCAGTTAAGGACCCCAGTGCCCGCTGCGCGCTCGAGCTTCTTGCGCTTGGCTTGTGCGTCAGAATTTATGCGTCGAATATCGGGAAGGGACCACATGGCGCATGTCTCCTTTTTCGGACATGCACCAAGAGCAGAAATAAAAAGACCGCCTAGCATCAGGCGGTCATATCTCTGGAGATTCTGTTGCGAGAGTTTATTCCCGCCACATCGAGCCTTGCGGCTCAAGCCACCGTGCGATCTCCTTCGCCGGTTGGCGGCGGGCCTTGTCGTGGCCCGCGCTCCTGATGCTGGACAAAGATGGTAACACGGGTGGGTGGCAATTCAACGATAAAGAGTCAATTGAAGTGGACACAAGTTTGGCTTTCTTATGGGCGGCGAGACGTAAGAGGATGGTGGCTAATTGGATGAGGCATTGCCTCCGCAAAGTTCCACAGCACGTTTGAGCGCTTTGGCGAATCGTGGCGCAAACCAGGAATTTGTAAAAAGTGTGACGCTGTCGCTCCGGGACCAGTTGGGGTGAGCGTGGAGCTCGGTGATATTAGGGCCCTGCATGTCGATAGCCTTTTGGTAGTTTCTTGTATGGAGACGTACCGCAAACTGGCCTTGGAACATTTTCATGTCTGGGCCCGCTCCAAGATCCTCAACAAGAATATCCCCGGGGTCGATGTCTTTAAGAGAAAACACACTGGACCCAAAGTCCTTAGTTTCCCCGTCGATCAATCGGGTTTCGGTGATGGTCACGTTGCAGCCGCCGTTGCTGCGAAAACCGTAATGGTGGTAAGGGGGCATGCCATCAGCAGACTCGGCCTCCGTGGCACCTTCTAGCCATTGAAGGGTATCTTGCAGTTCGCTCGGTTTATTCTCGGAGGCTCTCGGAGCACCAATCGGATTACGTGCCCAAAAAACCCAGAGGAATAATGCGAGAGAAAATATGCCGGCTGTGGCCAGGGTCGTTTTCAGGTTGACCCAGCGTCCCGCGAAAGCTATTCCAAGTACGGCCACGCCTAGCGCGCACTTCAGAGACATGTTAGTCAAGATGCGGACCGCTTCGGCTGGAAGGTTAAAAAGATTAGAAATACCCCACACAGTTAAAAGATCTCCGCCGAACAAGATCATTACGTAGAGAAGTGTCTTGGACCTGCGTCTCCAGACATTCCGGCTCTCCGATATTGTTTCCTTTCTTCTATGCTCGAGCCTCTGGGCCTCCTCTTTCTCGTAGTCGGCGACCCCGCCGCTTCCAAACCCCCTCCTGGCCAATTCATTTCCGAGCGCGTGCCGCGCCACTTCGAGGAGCGAATCTTTCTGAGCCGCCAATCGCAGCAGCTCGTCGTTGCTCATTTGCGCATAGTGTTCCGCGAATTTGTAGGATGGCGTTGTCATGGACTTCTCGATGGGCAAGTAGCTCGCTATCCCTTCGTTGAGGCAGCTACTTGCCCTGCATCCGTCGCCAAGTCATGGGCAGACCGACCTTCATAGGTTTGAGGTGAGCGCATCACATATACGTCCACCGCTGCGGTGAGATTCTAACTCCGCAATATGAATATTCATAACACTCATCGTGTGTAGACTCATCGTGGTCAAGCCAGAATGATGGCCTGGTGCGTGACCCTGACCCGCGAATCATCTTTGGCAGGAATGTTCGAGCTCTTCGGCTGAGGCGCGCACTGTCACAGGAAAAGCTGGCGGAACTGGCCGACCTGCACCGAAATTACGTGGGGGGAGTGGAACGGGGCGAGCGCAACATCAGCCTGATCAACATCGTCAAGCTGGCCCACGGCCTCGGCGTGCGCCCCGCTAGGCTGATTGACCCGATCCGCTGACCTCGGCACTGCAGGTTCTACGACGGGGAAGTCCCCTGGCCGCGACTTCGTTCACGCTCTTCATCGGGATTAAGACGCGCCGTCCTACGCGGACACATCGAATGGCTTTCGATGCAACATAGTTCTCGACGGTTCGTGTGGAAATGCTGAGCAACCGAGCCGCCTCCCGTTTAGAAACGGCGACACGTGGCAATTCGGCGCTAACTTCGGGAACCGGTTCAGGCCGGCAATTTTCCTGCGTGCATGGGCCCTGGCGTAGTTCCTCACGTACAACGGTACGGACTTCGCGTAGGAGTTGCTCCGCAAAGGAATGGAATGAGAACTCTTGGCCTTCAATGAAGATTCTGATTTCGGCTCTGGTCATGTCCGAACCTCCCTTGCTCAGTTTGCGCCTTCGCGCTGTGAGGCCCTTATGATGTCTGTAAAACATACGCGAGTCCGTGGGACGCTTCAGCCCGTCCGACTACCCTCTCGAAACCAGCCGCGCCACATCCTGGAAGCCATACTTCATGTCACTCTCCCGGAAGTCGACGACCTCTTCCGGGCTCATCGTCAGAATAGAGTCGCCGCCGCGACCTGAAGCAACGACCAGCAGCCTGTAAAGCTCGGCGAGCTCGATCCCCTGCGGCCGAATTCTGGTCCAGAAGCCGCCGGACACGAACCGATCATCGTCTATGCGCTCGCAGCGCCGAAGCAGTAGTCCGGTATTCTGGAAGAGACGATCCCGAGGAACAAGCCCCAGAGGTCTCGGCAGCACCCTGGAAACACCTTCATCATCCCAAACAGAGAAAAGTGCCAGATCCTTCGTGAAGGTCTCCACCCGCCAACCCCATGTCCAGCTAATCATCGCTGCGTCGATGGCAAACTCCGCAGAAAAAGTCCGCGTCGCTCGAGTAGTTGAGTTTGGGCGCCCCTTAGAAGGGCACTTTCCGGGATGAGCCATGCATCGCTAGGGTCCCAGTCAAAGAGGTATTCCTCCAATTCTTTCTTGTCCGGTCGCAGTACGAGACGAGCAAGTTGCACCTGCTCCGGGTCCCATTTTGCTGGATGACAGCCCATTTCAAACTCATCCCAGTCAGCAACCACAAATGCCTTTAGGTCCCGGAAGCTTACAGGTCGTAAATTTGCGATCCACTTGTCTAACGGATGGGCCACTGGGTCCCCTCCCCCCAGGTTCCGAAACCTAGGATTTTGCAGTTACACATTTTGACCGGCCACCGCTCGCCGGTCTCATCGCGGAAACGATAGGCGTCCTGCAGGCAGCAAAGCGAACCCGGATGGTAGTTGACGCTCAGCTCCGCGCGGGCGTACGCCTCCGCAACGCGCTCTGGGACCCCTTGGGCTGCGAGTACATCGGCGCCGGGCAGTCGAATTCGCCGCCGGCGCCAGTCGTGTGGAATGTGCCACAATCTGTCGATGGAGTCGCGCCAATAAACTCTGACGATGTCATTCGGCTTCAAGTACACCAGTACGCGTGTCGCGTGGCCTCCACCGCGATCGGCTTCGTCGGGCGGGATGTTGATGGCTTCGAAATCCCACGCCGAGGGCAGGTGAAGCGTTTCATCGAATTGGCACTCGCAGAACACTTGAGACCCGGCTTCTACAACAGGTCCCACGAATATCTGAGGGCCACCCTGCCAATGTCTTGGGATGTTCCACTGCCTGCCTTCGCCGTCACGGAAACTAAGTCGCACCGGCCGATAATCATTCCAAATGGTCCCGTCGCGGGCGATCAAGGCCGGGGAATCAGTGATCGCGACTCTACGAGTACCCGGCAACTCTTCAGGGACAACCTCAACCTCGAAAATCTGTCCCGCGAGCTGCCGGGCGAGGTCCTCGGGGATGTTGATCTCCTCCAGTCGATAGGGCTGTTCGGGCAAGCGGATGCGCGGCATGTACGATTCCTTTCTCAGTTCGCCCGATGTGCGAGGGATCTATCGATCTCAACTCGAAGGGAACATAACCTTGGAAGGTCAACGTTCACGAACGGATTCCGGACCAATTCTCGAAGCTTCGCAGCGTACTCGACACGCAGCGAAACTATCGCAGGAGGAAATTCTGCTTCATGCTCTGATGGTCCGGCGAGGGCTGGAGTCAGAGCGCGAAGCGAATACGGAACGGTCTCGGATTTAACGGGAAGCGCGCCCGCGGCCTCCAACTCGAACTGCCGCCCCTGAAGGCTGTACCACGAAGCCCATTCCGCGGACGCGAGTGCGGATTCGCTGACGGTATGCCAAGTCGCCAGTTGGAACGCCGCGCGAGGATTGCGCCTGTGCATTCCGCAGACCGCGGCTCCCTGTGCTCCGCCCCTTCCCTTCAGACGGGCGCCGTTTAATTCATCGAGAGTGGCGGCCCCACTTGCGAATCGTTCTGCAACATCAATGATTCCTCCTGCGCGAGGCCCGAATGCTCCATCCTGACCACCACGGGCGCACCAGCAGGCGAACAGCCGCAGTCCCCGAATATCCAATTCGTCTGTGACTCCGACACGATCAGCCCAATCAACAACCTTAAGGATCCAGTCGGGCCGGCGGGAATCGATCCATAGCGATTCCAGGCGATCCTTACTCCTTGCCCATCGGAGAAGCTCAACGTTGTCTGGACTGGCCCCTTCCAGGCTGAGTTGGAGGGCAAGGTGAATGAGATCGTCTACCTCGGCCGCTTTCTGATGATGGTGCAGCCGAACTGTTCGGGAAACTGAGGAACTCTGGATGGACATGATGCACGCTCCTTTTCGGATGTGCACCAGGAGAAAAGAAATGCCGCCCAGGCATCAGGCGGCTATTCAAAGGAGAATTGAGTTCGGAACCATTCGTTCCGCACATCCAGCGTTGTCTGCGCTGAAGGCACCGTGGCCTCTCCCAGCCCGGTTGCCGGATCCGGTGTGATGACCGGATCGCTCCTGATGCTCCATACAATCTAGCTAAACTATCGCAGCGGGGTCAATAGGATGCCCTATGGCGAGCACACATGGCACCGGCGGTATGCCCGGTGATACTAAGGCGCGGACACGCGCTGTATATCCGTCACGGGATGGATCTCCCAAGCGGTAGCCCTCCAATTGTTTGCGCCTCCAGGATTTGTATTCTCCGCTGCATTGGCATGCTGAGAGTCAAAAGTCATCCAACCACGGACCTTGACCCACTTGTGCCGAAACTGTTTGCGCAAAGTGGTCGTGGACCAATCATTCCCGTTTGCGGCCATAATTGCGCGCAATCGGGGCGTCACCTCCACAACCACGCTTTGAGTCATTAAGGTGTCTGTCGAGTGGAGGACCAGCTCAATGTGTGCGTCCGTGTGCACGGGATCCGCTTTGCCACAATTACATGTTTCCTGTCCTCCCGGCTTCACGTCCAAGACAAAACCGGTTACCTCTGCTCCTTTCGTCGAACTCCAACGTGATCTGTCATCGCCGGGCGCCAAAAGAGCGCTGAGAGTGATGGATTTATTTATTTCGTTGTCCGTAGGCGGCGTATAGCGGTTCTTCAATTGGTTTAGCTTTTTGAGGTTTGCCGTCTTGGCGGTCCCCTCCATACCGCAACCATCAAAGACGTCCATATCGGCGGGAGGTGCCTGTGCGTTTGCGCTGAGCAGCAGAAAGCACATGGTCAGAAGGATAGAAAGTCTTTTCATCAGATTCCCTCCTTTGTAGCAGATGTACGGGCCGACCGCTGTTCTCATTCAGCGCATTCCTTGTTCAAAAAACGTCTCGGATGCTCCTGCCGATTTCATCAGCCGCAGCTTTTCCACTGTATTCTCCTAGCGCCCGATAGCTCTCGAACTGCAACTCATCAAACCACTGGTCGGCCGTGCTTTCGTGGGGAAACGTCTGGTGCTGGTCAAAGTAGTGCCACACGTCATCGGGAAGTCTCGGTGCCTTTCCGTCCCGTTTCGGCATGCTGGCCTTGATATAAATGAGCTTCCCCTGGTCATTGTGATCCTGCGGATCGTAGTAGATCGTCCCCACGACGAAGGTATGTTCGCTCTCCCGTCCACTTTTTGGGCGGATGCGCGTGAAGTCGATTTCAATTCGTGCGCCGAAATCGGTCCGTGCCTTCTCGATCAGTGCAATCAGGTCTTCGAACTCGTAGTTCGCATCGCAGCCAGCATCACACGCCACGATCACCTTACAGTGGCGCTTAATGAGTTCGTAGACCGCGAGATTCTCGAAATGTCCACCATCCGATAGATAGACGTAACTCTTGTTCTCGTCGCTTTGCCCTAGGAGTTCAGAGAGCAAATATCTGAATCCAAAACTTGGTCCGGGGTTTCGCCACTTCTCCGCGTTTCGCGGGTTCCCCATCCACCAGCCCAGTCGCACGTCGAATAGAGTCATGAAAAAAGCCGTGGCAGCAGAGCTGAAGTAACCCATGTTGGGACTCGCCGCTGCTCCCGAGATAGCCATGGCCGTGCCCAGCCCAATTCCTCCCTCGGATTTCATCGTGGCCAGGGGCTCCTTTGAGCGCCCATCAACGGTTTGTGAGAAGCTCGGCGCATAGCCATCTTCACGGGTGAATCTCGTTTTGCGTTCCCCCAGAGTTCTTAAGTCGTATCCGCAATAGAGCGGGGTGAAGACAAACGACTTCGCTTGCCGTGTGGTGTATCCCAGCTCTTTGCCACTTGTAATGTTCAGAGTGGCATTCAGGATGGGATAGGGGCCGGGGTAATCCTCTGCTAGTTCACTCAGCGGGAGATCATCGTTGGGATCGAATCCGGTGAATGCCTGAGGTGACCGGTGAGGATTGGACGCGCCTAAGTAGCAGCGTACCAGTCGGTTGCGGTAGAAATGGTGCATGGAAAAATCGTTTATGTCCAACCGCCAGGACAACGCGAGGCCGGCAACGAGGAGAACTAGCCCTGACAAGAGCAAAGAGAGAGGCGAGGCACTCTCTTGGATGGTCCAATAGATATCCGAGAGGCTATACCAATCGGCCGTTCTCGGCCCGTGGCTTAACTGCCACAAATCCTTTGTGTTCGATGGATCGAAAATAAAACCGATGCCAAGGTGTACGGCGGTGGAGAGCAACAATATCAGGCCCGCAGCAAAGATGTATGGTGCAACTTTGGCGACAACGCCCATCACTTGGGGCGATTTAAGGAGATTGACCGCCTTTGCGAGGATGTTGGACTCAGCCTTCATTTCAGACGTGTCGCTATCCGTTGGCCCTGCCGCAGCAGCCTTATCCTGTTGGCCGCTGGTCTTTGCACTATGGGCAGCTTTCAACCCTAAATAGTTGTTAGCAATCCACACTAATGCCGCTGTAATAGACGTCCATCCACTCAGTTTGAAAATGGCCCAGCGAATCAAAAGGGGCCCGAAGGCGCAAGTTCCGGCCAACAACACCCACCCCGTAGTGACGAGCAT
>Ga0335085_10016309_pt1 | contig 10741 bp, 13 predicted proteins | sample Lox_Sample_45_FD_206712 | JGI IMG/M metagenome (GOLD analysis project Ga0335085, IMG submission 206712) | Soil microbial communities from Loxahatchee National Wildlife Refuge, Florida, United States - Lox_Sample_4.5 | ecosystem: Environmental > Terrestrial > Soil > Wetlands | place: USA... | reverse complement strand
GCCGGAAACTCCGCGCGCGCGGAACGTCGCGTTCGGGCTCGGAGTGCTGTTCGCCGTCATCGTTTTCGCCCTGTTCAAGGCCATCGATCTTATTACGGTGCCGCTCGCGGTGCTGACGTATTTTATCTATCCGCTGTTGACCGGAATCGGCGGCGCGATCTTCGGCGTCGAGCGGCTGGGATGGCAGGGCGTCGCCGCCGCTGTTGCCGCGTTCTTGGGCCTCGCGCTCATGATCGGCGCCGATCCGCAGCATCTGTCGATCGCGGGAGTGGCCTTTGCCGCCGGGGCCGCGTTATGCCGCGCAACGTTCCTGCTGGTCGCCCGCGCCGAACTGCAGAACACCGATCCGCGGCTGACGACCTGGTATTCGCTGATTTCCTCGACTGCGGTTCTCGCGGTGGCGGCGGCTGCAACCATGACTTGGCATTCGCCGCAAACCACCCATGGATGGATCCTGGTCATCATCCTGAGCATCGGCGTCGCACTCGCGACATTGACGCTCTACATGTCGACGGTGCGCATTGGCCCGTTCCGCAGCGCGCTGATCATGAATCTGGAGCCGCTGATCGCCACCTTGCTGAGCGCGGTGCTGCTCGGCGAGGTCATGACGCCGCTGCAGGGCTTGGGCGGCGCCATCATGCTCGGGGCGCTGGTCGCATTTCAGTTGTGGCGCTGACGGTGTAACATCCCCGGCAACGTCGCATGCGACGACAAGCCGGGAGGACGCCATGACTGCACCGCATCGCTTTACCGCAACCTGCCAATGCTGCACCTCGCGGCGGAATTTTCTCGCCGGCGCCGGCGCCGCGGCAATGGCAACGGCCACGCTGTGGTCGGCGGACGCCGGCGCGCAGGCGGGGCCGCCGGCGAAACTGTTCGACACGCACCATCACTTCTATCCGCCGGCCTATCAGAAGGCCTGGGCCGACTGGGAGGACCAGCGCAAGATTCCGCATCTCGGCGTCCAGCTCGCCTGGACCAAGGAGCAGGATCTCGAGGCGATGGACAAGAACGGCATCACCACCGCGGTGCTGTCGCTGCCATCGACGCCGGGCGTGTGGTTCGACGGCGGCGCCGGCTCGCCGCACGACATGGCGCGGCTGTGCAGCGATTTCGCCGCCGAAATGGTGCGCGATCATCCCGGCCGTTACGGACTGTTTGCGCCGCTGTCGATGATCGACATCGACGCGACCTTGAAGGAGATCGAATACGCCTTCGACACGCTGCACGCCGACGGCGTCAACCTGCAGACCAACTACGGCGATAAGTGGCTCGGCAATCCGGTCTACAAGCCGGTGCTGGCGGAGCTCAATCGCCGCAAGGCCGTGGCCTATGTGCACCCGCTGGTGGCGAGCTGCTGCGACGCGCGGCTGAGCGTCGGCGCCTTCCCCGCGGTCATCGAGGTGCCGCACGACACCACGCGCACCGTGGTCAGCCTGCTGCTCAGCGGCTCGTTCGCGCAATTCCCCGACATCAAGTGGCTGTTCTCCCACGGCGGCGGCACCGTTCCGTTCCTTGCCGGCCGGATCGAAGCGTTCTACGAGCAGCGCGCCCGCGCCGCCGGCGGCTTCGCGCCGGACGGCATCGAAGCGCAATTCCGCAAGCTCTATTACGACACCGCGAATGCCACCCATCCGGCGGCGATGGCGGCACTGATGAAGCTCGTGCCGACGTCGCAGATCACCTACGGCACCGACTATCCGTATTTCCCGCTCGACCAGATCAACAATCTGCGCAAACTCAATCTGGCGGCGGCCGATCTCGACGCGATCATGAGCGGCAACGCCGCACGACTGGTGCCGCGGCTCAACGCGTGAGCCGGAGATCGATCCTCGGCACGCTCGCCCTCTTCGCCGTAGCCTTTGCCGCTGCGGCGCTCGCGCAATGGCCGCCGCCGGCGGCGCCGACGCCGAAACACGACGTGGCGCTGGCGCTGGTGCTTGCGGTCGACACTTCCGGCAGCGTCAGCGCCGGCCGTTTCGAGCTGCAGAAGCAAGGTTATGCGGCGGCGTTCCGCAGCCGCCAGGTGCTCAATGCGATCCGCGAGCTCGACACCCAGGCGATCGCCGTCACCATGGTGCAATGGACCGGGCCGCGGCTGCACGTCGTCGTGGTCGACTGGACCGTGATCAAGGACGAAGCCGGCGCCGAAGGTTTTGCCGCCGCCATCGAAGCGGCGCCGCGCCAATTGTTCGGCGGCGGCACCTCGATCAGCGGCGCCATCGATTTTTCGCGCCTGCTGTTGGCCGATTGTCGCTGCATGCCGATCCGGCGCGTGATCGACGTGTCCGGCGACGGTTCCAATAATTCCGGCCGGCCGGTGACGATTGCCCGCGACGAGGCGGTGCGCGACGGCATCGGCATCAACGGCCTGCCGATACTGTCGATCGAGCCGCTGCTCGACCGCTATTATTATGACAATGTCATCGGCGGGCCGGGTGCGTTCATGATCCCGGCGCAGAACTACGACACTTTCGCCGATGCGGTGCTGAAAAAGCTGATCAGCGAGATCGCCGGTATCGGCACCGCTACGCGCCGATCAATTGCAAGTGATGCGCGCGGTTCCCTGCCGTCACAAACTCGGCCAAGTTTGCCGCGAGATTCAGCCCATTCCCCGATGTCCGTTGCCGAACGGCGGGTGAGGGCGCTTGATGCGCGGCTTCCATAACAATGCTTTCGACCCGCAGACCCTGGTCATCCTGGAGACTGCATTCGACGAGGCGTGGCTGACGCTCAAGGCGATCGGCAACACCACGGTAAGGCCCGACGAACTGGCGCGCTCGGTATTGGCGCTCGCCATGGAGGGCGAACGCGATCCGGTGCGGCTGCACGATGGCGCGCTGAAAGGGTTGATCCCGGCTGCATCGTGGCGCGAGGCGGGCTGAACGCCTATATAGAGCGCGCAACGGGGGCTTTGACCGGCGGCGACATCGTCGCCCTGCGGCCGGTCTATTTCAGACACGAGTTGACATTGATGACTGAGCGTGCCGTGCGCGGCTTCGAGACGGTCGAGACTTGGGTGTTCGATCTCGACAACACGCTTTATCCGCATCACCTGAACCTGTGGCAGCAGGTCGACGTGCGTATTCGGGACTACGTCGCCAATTTCCTGAAGATCACCCACGACGAGGCGTTCCGGCTGCAGAAGGACTATTACAAGCGTTACGGCACCACCATGCGCGGGCTGATGGAGGAGCATGGGCTCAAGCCCGATGAATTCCTGGAAATCGTGCACCAGATCGACCATTCACCGCTGACGCCGAACCCTGATCTCGGCGCCGCCATCGCGCAACTCTCCGGCCGCAAGCTCATCCTCACCAACGGCACCCGCGAGCATGCCGACGCGGTGTTGCAGCGGCTGGAGATCGGCCACCACTTCGACGACGTGTTCGACATCAAGGCGGCCGAGCTCGAACCGAAGCCGCTGCCGCGCGTCTATGAGCGTTTCCTCGCCCGCCACGACGTCGATCCGAGCAAGGCCGCGATCTTCGAGGATCTAGCCCGCAATCTCGAAGTGCCGCACGCGCTCGGCATGACCACGGTGCTGGTGGTGCCGCAGGGCGCCCGCGTGGTGCTGCGCGAGGAGTGGGAGCTCGCCGGCCGCGACGCCCCCCATGTCGATTATGTCACCGACGATCTCGCCGGCTTTTTGCGCGACCTTGCCGGCAGTCCACACGCTTGACACAGCGTCGGCGCGCCCCGACAAACCGCGCCAGCGGGAGTGATGTCATGGCATCCGGCAATTTGGACAATCTGGCCAAGACCATCGATGCCGCCTTCGAGGCGCGCGACAGCGTCGGGCCGTCGACCAAGGGCGAAGTGCGCGAGGCGGTCAAGCGGGCGCTCGAGCTGCTCGACCGCGGCGAAGCCCGCGTCGCCGAGAGGGGTGCGGACGGCAAGTGGCACGTCAATCAATGGCTGAAAAAGGCGGTACTGCTGTCGTTTCGCCTCAACGACATGAGCGAAATTCGCGGCGGCCCGGGCCAGGCGGTGTGGTGGGACAAGGTGCCGTCGAAATTCGACGCCTGGCACGACAAGGAGTTCCGCGCCGCCGGCTTCCGCGCCGTGCCGGGCTGCGTGGTGCGCCGGTCCGCCTATATCGCGCCCGGCGTGGTGCTGATGCCGTCGTTCGTCAATCTCGGCGCCTATGTCGACCAGGGCACCATGATCGACACCTGGTCGACGGTCGGCTCCTGCGCCCAGATCGGCAAGAACTGTCACATCTCCGGCGGTGTCGGCATCGGCGGCGTGCTCGAGCCGCTGCAGGCCGGCCCGGTGATCGTCGAGGACAATTGCTTCATCGGCGCCCGCTCGGAAGTCGCCGAAGGCGTCATCGTCAGGCAGGGCGCGGTGCTGTCGATGGGCGTGTTCATCGGCGCCTCGACCAAGATCGTCGATCGCGACAGCGGCGAAATTTTCCAGGGCGAGGTGCCGGCCTATTCGGTGGTGGTGCCGGGCACCATGCCGGGCAAGCCGGGCGAGCACGCCGGGACGAATGCGCCGAACCCCAGCCTCTACTGCGCCGTCATCGTCAAGCGCGTCGACGAGAAGACCCGGGCCAAGACCTCGATCAACGAGCTGCTGCGCGACTGAGCGGCGCTGGACATCAAGGCTGCAATGTCATACCGCGCGCTCAATGCCGCCCAGATCGTCGACACCATCAGCCGGCTCGAGCGGCGGATCGGCGAGCGGTTTCCCGAAGCCGGCTTGCGCAAGGTCTGCGCCGATCTTCTCGCCATCGCCCAGGACACCCAGCGCAAGGCGGAGCTGATCGCGCGGCCCAATCGGGCGCTGCGCGTCCTGATCGTCGCCGCGGTCGGCGGCGGCTTGGCCGGGCTCTGTTACGTGGCCTTGGTGCTCGCCCGCGTGATCCATCCGCAAATGGGCCGCGAGGTGTTCAGCATCTTTGCCGGCATCGACGCCGCCATGAATGTTGCGGTGCTGGTCGGCGCAGCGCTGTTGTTTGCGGTAACGCTCGAGGACCGCATCAAGCGGCGCCGCTCGTTGCGCGATCTCGACGCGTTTCGCTCGATCGCTCACGTCATCGACATGCACCAGCTCACCAAGGATCCGGGCACCTTGCTGGGCCGCGGACCCGCGACCGCAACCTCGCCCAGGCGCACGATGTCGAAATACGAATTGACCCGTTATCTCGACTACTGCAGCGAGATGCAGGCGCTCACCGGCAAGCTCGCTGCGCTCTACGCGCAGCATCTGCCGGACCCGGTGGTGATCGACGCCGTCAATGACATCGAGGAGCTGACCGCGAATTTCAGCCGCAAGATCTGGCAGAAAATCTCGATCCTGGAATCGTACGATTCCGCCGCCGCCCGCAGTGCGGCGACAGACGACGCGACGTAGAACCACGGCGATGGATTGGGCCTATCTCCTCAACAGCTTTGACGGCCGCATCGGCCGCAAGACGTTCTGGATCGCCATGGGCGTCGTGACGGTCGCCGAGATCCTCGGCCATTTCGCCGCCGAAGCGATCCAGGGCGACCGCCTGAGCGCCATCGTCGATCTGGTCTTCACCTATCCGGAATTCGCCATCGCGGCCAAGCGCGGCCAGGACCGCAACATGCCGCTCTGGGTGGTCGGCGCTTTCTTCGGCGCCGGCGTCCTGCTCGATCTCATCACCGTGCTTGGCTTGGCCGGCACCGACGATCAGCCGAGCACGCTGTCGCTCGTCATCGCGCTGCCGTTCACGGTGTTCGGGCTTGCGCTCCTGGTCGAGCTCGGCTTCCGCAAGGGCACCGCGGGCCCGAACCGCTACGGCCCCGATCCGCTCGCGCCGCAAAGCCCGGCGCGCTGAACATTTCCAAGGCGCGGGCAGACTAATGGACGCTCGTTGCCGCGGAGGGGCCGATGAATTGGCAGTCGCTGTTTTTCAGCTTTCGCGGCCGCATCAGTCGCGCCAAATTTTGGCTGGCATGCCTTATTTTCTTCGGTATCGGTGTCGTGCTGGCCCTGATCGGCCTTGTGGCCGGCGGCAGCATGGTCTTTGAGGGCTTCAGCGCGTTGATCAATCTGGCGATGTTCGTGGCTGGCCTCGCGGTCGCCGCCAAGCGGTTGCACGACCGCGACAGATCGGCGTGGTGGCTCGTCTTGTTCTACTTCGGGCCGGCGCTTTTCGCCGTCATCGGCGGCGGCATCATGTGGGCTTCCCTGGACGCCGTCGGCATGACGGCGGATACGTCACTGCTGTTGCTCAAGCTCTGCTTTCTCGGCGGCTTCGCCATCGGCATCTGGGGCTTTGTCGAGATCGGCTGCCTGCGCGGCACGGTGGGCTACAACCGCTTCGGCCCGGACCCGCTGCCGCGGCAATCATTGTCGTAACGAAGCGGGCGGTAGGGGATTGACCGGAGAACCGCGGTGCCCGATGTTTCTGTTGTGAGCCGCTCAATCACCATCAATGCCCGCTGGGATCCCGAAGCAAACGTGTGGATCGCGACCAGCGACGACGTGGCCGGCCTCGTGGTCGAGGCCGATACATGGCCTGCGATGATCGAGGAGGTGAGGCTCGTGTTGCCCGACCTTCTCGAATTGTCCGGTGAGCCAGCCGACAACCTTTCCTTGACTTTCCGCGCCGAGGAACACCTCGACGTGGCCGGCGCCTGATGGCCGAATTTTATGGGAGCTCGTGCGTATCCTTCAGGCAAACGGCTGCTATCTCGTTCGTAGGGGCAAGGGCAGCCATGAAATCTGGTTCAGCCCGGTCAACAATAGGAATGTGACGGTGCCGCGTTCGACCAAATCGCGGCACACGGCGAACGACGTTCTCAAGCAGGCGGGTTTGGAGAAGGCGTTTTGAGATGACCGCCGATCCCGTCGCCATCGCTCGCGATCTCGTGCGCTGCCGTTCGGTTACGCCGGACGAAGGCGGCGCGCTGGCCTACCTGCAAGGCGTGCTGGGCAGGGCCGGCTTTGCCGTGCATCGCATGACCTTCGCCGAGCCCGGCACCGCGCCGGTCGAGAACCTTTATGCCCGCATCGGTGCGGAAAAGCCCAATCTGGTGTTTGCCGGCCATACCGACGTGGTGCCGGCGGGCGACGAGGCGGTGTGGCGGCATCCGCCGTTCTCAGGCGACATCGCCGGCGACGCGCTCTACGGCCGCGGCGCCGTCGACATGAAGGGCGGCATCGCCTGCTTTGTCGCCGCCGCGCTCGATTATCTCGCCGCGAACGGCGGCAAGCCGAAACGCGGCTCGCTGTCGTTTCTGATCACCGGCGACGAGGAAAGCGTCGCCGTCAACGGCACCGTCAAGCTGTTGCAATGGGCGGCGGAACGCGGCGAAACCTTCGATCACTGCATCCTCGGCGAGCCGAGCAACGTCGACACGCTCGGCGACACCATCAAGGCCGGCCGGCGCGGCTCGCTCAACGGCACGCTGATCGTCACCGGCCGGCAGGGCCACGTCGCTTACCCTGAGCGCGCCGACAACCCGGTCCGCGGCCTCGTCACGCTGATCGCGGCGCTGCAGGCGCCGCTCGATGAGGGCAGCGCGCAATTCTCGCCGTCGAACCTCGAATTCACCTCGGTCGACGTCGGCAACCCGACGGTCAATCTGATTCCGGGAGAGGCGCGCGCGCGTTTCAACATCCGCTACAACGACCGCCACAGCCAAGCGGCGCTGAAGGCGCTGATCGAGCACCGCGCCCGCGACGCTGCGGCCGGCCGCATCCATTATGCGTTCGAATGGCAGCCGTCGAACGCCGATGTCTTCGTCACCAAGCCGGGGCCGTTCACCGATCTCGCCAGTGCCGCCATCGCCGAGGTCACCGGCCGCAAGCCGCAGCTCTCCACCTCGGGCGGCACCTCCGACGCGCGCTTCATCAAGGACTATTGCCCGGTACTGGAATTCGGCCTGGTCGGCCGCACCATGCACAGCACCGACGAATCGACGCCGCTCGTCGATCTCGTCACGCTGACGGCGGTCTATCGGCGCATCATCGAGAAATATTTCGGCTAACCGTCATTCCGGTTGGAAGATCAATACTCCACCCGCACCAGATAAAGGCCGTGCGGCGGGGCGACTTGGCCGCAGGCGGTGCGGTCGCGCGCTTCGAGTGCGGCGACGAGATCGGCCTCGCGCCATTTGCCTTCGCCGACATGGACCAGCGAGCCGACCATGGAGCGCACCTGGTGCTGCAGGAACGAGCGCGCCGAGGCGGTGACGCGCACTTCGTCGCCGTCGCGGGCGATGTCGAGGCGGTCGAGCGTCTTCACCGGCGAAGCGGCCTGGCATTCGGTGGAACGGAAAGTGGTGAAGTCGTGCTTACCGATCAGTCTTTGCGCTGCCGCGTGCATCGCCGCGGCGTCGAGCGGCCGCGGCACCCGCCAGGCGCGGTTCTGATCCAAGGTGAGATCGGCACGGCGGTTGACGATGCGGTAGAGATAGTGGCGCTTGGTCGCCGAGAAACGGGCGTCGAAATCGTCGGCGACCTTTTCTGCCTTGAGCACGGCGATCGGCCGCGGCCGCAGATGGAAATTGAGCGCGTCGCGGACGTTGTCGATGTCCCAGTCCTTGGCGAGGTCAACATGGGCGACCTGGCCGAGCGCGTGAACGCCGGCGTCGGTGCGGCCCGCGCCCTGCACGGCGGCGCGCTCGCCGGTGAAGGCGAACATCGCTTCCGTCAGCGCGCCCTGGATCGAAGGCCCGTTGTCCTGGATCTGCCAGCCGACGTAAGGCGTGCCGTCATATTCGATGGTGAGCTTGAAGCGCGGCATTTTGGGCCGGATCAATCAAGCACGGTGCCGGGCGCCACCGGCGTGCCGCGCAAAAATTCGTCCGCCGCCATCGGCACGCGGCCGGCGCGCTGCAACTGCAGGAGCCGCACCGCGCCGCTGCCGCAGGCGACGTTGAGCTTGTCGTCGAGCACCTTGCCCGGCGCGCCCGAGCCGTCGCCTCTGGTGGTGCGCAAGATCTTGACCCGGCCGGCGCCGGCAAGCTCGCACCAGGCGCCGGGGAACGGCGACAATCCGCGGCAATGGTTGTGCACCTCTTGCCAGGATCTGCTCCAGTCGACGCGGGTCTCGTGCTTGTCGATTTTTTTGGCGTAGGTGACGCCATCGGCGGCCTGCGGCATCAGTTGCAGCTGGCCGCGCTCCAGCGCGCCGAGCGCGCGCAGCATCAGATCGCCGCCGAGCCGCGCCAGCGCGTCGTGCAATTCGCCCGTCGTCGCATCGGGCCCGATCGGAACGCGCTCCGCCATGGCGACCGGGCCGGTATCGAGGCCTTCCTCCATCCGCATCACCATGACGCCGGTCTCGGCGTCGCCGGCCATGACGGCGCGATGGATCGGCGCCGCGCCGCGCCAGCGTGGCAGCAGCGATGCGTGCAGATTGAAACAGCCGAGCGCAAACGATTCCAGGATGAGCTTGGGCAGGATCAATCCGTAGGCGACGACCACCGCCGCATCGGCGCGATGGGCACGAAGCGCGTTCTCCTCGTCGATGGACTTCAGCGTGGTCGGGGTGAACACCGGGAGCCCGAACCGCTCCGCTTCGCGGGCGACCGGGCTGAATCTCGGCGCAAGTCCGCGCCCGGCCGGCTGCGGCGCCCGCGTATAGACCGCGGCGATGTCATGGCTGCCGTAAAGCGCAACCAGCGTCGGCACGGCGAAGTCCGGCGTGCCCATAAAAACGAGGCGGAGCGCCACTCAGGCCTCCTGGTTCTTCGCCGTCGTGCCCGCGGCCTTGGCCGCTTTGGTGAACTTCTTGATGACGCGGTCGCGTTTGAGCTTGGAAATGTGGTCGATGAACAAAACGCCGTTGATGTGATCGATCTCGTGTTGCAGGCAGGTGGCGAGCAAACCCTTGGCCTCGATCTCCTGCGGCTTGCCGTCGAGATCGAGATATTTGACCTTGACCTCGGCCGGCCGCTCGACCTCCTCGTAGAACTCCGGAATCGACAGGCAGCCTTCCTCGTATTTGGATTTTTCCTTCGACTTCCAGCTCACCTCGGCGTTGATGAAAACCAGCGGCTTGTGATCGTCCTCCTTCTTCGACAGATCGAGGATGATCACCCGCTTCGGCACGCCGACCTGGATCGCGGCAAGCCCGATGCCCGGCGCCTTGTACATGGTGTCGAACATGTCGGTAACCAGCGTGCGGATATCGCCGTCGATGCGCTTGACCGGCTCGGAGACGAGCCGCAGCCGCTTGTCGGGAAGCTTGATGATGTCGCGCACCGCCATGGGGCGCGATGTAAGGGCTGGGGAAAGCGCGGTCAATCGGCGGCTTTTGACGGCTGCGCCGTTGCCAGGCGGCCTGTGAGCGGCTATCAGTGTTCACTATTCGTTCACAGGGCGCGGGTTAGCACGTCAGGCGCCGGGCCCGCGAATCGCATAGGGAATCGCGGCTGGGGCGCGAAGGGCCACAAGACGCAAAGGGTGTCAGCATGACCGAGAGCCTGCCGTTCGTCGCCGTCGGCGCCGTGCTGGTCGCCGGCGTAGCGCTCGCGCTCATTGCCGTCGTGCTGTGGCGCGGCCGGACCGCGCCGGCGCCGCATGCCGCGCTGATGGATCAACTGGCCCACGACCAGAGCGAGGCCGCGGCGCGGCTCGAAGCCATGATCGGACTCCTCGCCAAGGGCCAGAGCCAGCTGCAGCACGCCGTCAACGAGCGGCTCGATTCGGTGTCGCACCGGCTTGGCGATTCGCTGGAGAAGACCAAGCAGAACACCGCCGAGAACCTGCAAAAGCTTCACGAGCGGCTGGTCGTCATCGATCGGGCGCAGAA
>Ga0335085_10016308_pt1 | contig 10741 bp, 1 predicted proteins | sample Lox_Sample_45_FD_206712 | JGI IMG/M metagenome (GOLD analysis project Ga0335085, IMG submission 206712) | Soil microbial communities from Loxahatchee National Wildlife Refuge, Florida, United States - Lox_Sample_4.5 | ecosystem: Environmental > Terrestrial > Soil > Wetlands | place: USA: Florida... | reverse complement strand
ATCACCGGTGCACAGCCAACTGTCGATGAAGCTCTCGGCGGTGGCCTCGGGCTTCTTCCAGTAGCCCTGGACGACGTTCGGTCCACGGATGAGGAGCTCGCCGACCCCGCTCTCGGGGTCGCCCTCCCCGATCGCAAGATCGACGACGGGCAATGCGAACCCCACGGAGTCCGCGTGCGCGGCGGCCTCCACGTGCGGCAGGAACGACGCCATTGCCGAGGTCTCGGTCAGGCCAAAGCCGTTGCCCACGCGCGCGTTGGGGAAGGCGTCCTGGATCTCGCGAACGAGGCTCTCGGCGATCGGAGCGCCACCGTAGGAGACTCGATTGATGCCGCTCACGTCAAGCGAGGCGAATTGCGGGTGACGAACCAGGGCGTAGTAGATCGCGGGCACCGCCACGAGCTGGTTGACGACCTGCCCGCCGAGAGCACGGAAGTAGCCCTCGAAGTCGAGCGGGCTCGACAGAAGCGCAACCGTGCCGCCGAACTCGAGCACGGGAATCAGCTGGTTGTTGCAACCCGTGACGTGAAAGAGCGGCAGCGAGATGAGGGTCGCGATCCCCGGCGTCTCCGAACGAGGCATCTGGAGGATGCGGAAGGTGTTCTCGCTGGCGGCGGTGAAGTTGCCGTGCGAGGTCATCGCGCCCTTCGGGAAGCCCGTCGTGCCGCTCGTGTAGAAGATCGCCGCGAGGTCGTCCGGCTCGAGGTCCTCAACCACGATGGGGTCGTCGTCCGGCAGGCTGGCGCCCGGCGCAAACGTGAAGACGCTGCCGGAGTCATCGACGATGTACGCAGCCTCGTCCTCGGTGAAGCGGGTGTTCACCGGGACCGCGACCGCGCCAGTCAACTGCGCGCCGAAGAATGCCAGCACCCAGTCGATCCCGTTCTGAAGGCGGATGGCGACGCGATCCCCGCGCCCGACTCCAGCAGCACGCAGACCTCCGGCGACGCGCGCGGCACGCTCCCAGAGCTCTCCGTACGTCAGCGAGGCGCCGCCCACCTCCACGACTGCGCTCGCCGCCGCCTCACGGTCAACGCTCGCGCGCAGCAGGTGCACCAGCGATGCCGGCCGATCGGCGTAGCGCGCGATCCCGTCAGCGCCTCGTTCGACGCCTTCCATTGCGAATGGGTTTCGTCCCCGCGGTGCCGGCTGGAGCGGCGCCGGTCTGTGCGCGGCCGCCGGGTGCTGGAGGGGGAGTGTCGTCGTGCGTGCTGCCATGCGTCTGCGGCTGGCTTGGTGCTCCCCACCTCGCTCTCTAAATCGGCCAGAGTCGGCGCGACCTTAGGTGTGTGGCGAGATGGCCTGCTCGGAGGTCGTCGAGATCCGTACGGTGAGGGCACTAGGCGAAGCGGCTGGTGCGACTCGGCGGAGCAGGTCCCACTCGCGGGATCCGAAGGCCCCCTCGACGACTCGTCCGCTAGAACAGATGGCCACGCAAGCTTGCCGAACACCGCTGTCGTCTCTAGTACGAACGTCCGCCGGCCTGCCTCGCAAGCCCGGGAGGCGCTCGCCGCGTCCGATCAGGATCAGGTGGGCGATCCCGTCGCGACATCGACGTCGACCGAGCATGCCTTCTCGTGTGCGCTGTCGGCCATGGTCCTCACTCGCGTGCGACACGAAATCGGCGATCAGGCGGTCGCGGAGCTGCTCGAGCGCGCCTCGAGCAAGCACACGGCCGAGTATCTCGAAGACGTCGGCAACTGGATCGACTTCGACGAAGCGATCGCGCTCCTGACCGCCGGCGAAGCCGTCACCTGCGACCGGAGTTTTGCGCGTCACGTGGGCGAGGAGGGCATCAGAGTCCTCGGGAGCTCGGCGACCGCGACCGTCCTGCGCTCGCTGGGCTCTGTGGAGGAGCACATCCGCCAGCTCAAGGTCTCCGCCCAGCGCTACAGCACGAGTGCCGTGCTTGAAGCCGTGGATGTGCGCCCGGGCTACGCCGAGGTGCGTGCAGTGATGAATCCCGGCTTTGTGCGGACCGCGCAGCACTGCGACTGGACGATCGGCATGCTGAGTCTCTCCCCGACCCTGTTTGGGCTTGCACCGGCGCACGTCGAGCACACCGCCTGCGGGGCACTCGGCGCTCCCGAGTGCCGCTACGTCCTCACCTGGGACCCCGAAGGGTCGGCGGCGAGCGACGACGCCCAGGTGGCCACGCTGCGCCAGCAGCTCGACGCGCTCTCGCAGCGCTTGGAGGGCATATTCGCCACCGCTGCGGACCTCATCTCAACCGGCGACCTTGAGGACACGCTCCGTCGCATCGCAGACCGTGCCGCCCAGCAGGTGCGCGCACCGAAGTATCTGCTTGCGGTGCGGCCCACTCCGGACGGCGAGATCGTCTCGCACCACAGGGGCCTCGATGACGACGAGGCGCGCACCGTGGCCAGCCGTGTATTCGACGAGGACCAGGTGCCCGAGAACTGGTGCGTGGCCGAGATCCGCTCTCGCCACCGCGAGTACGGGCGGCTGGTAGCGATGTATCAGGAGGGCGCGCAGTTCTTCCCGCAGGAGCGTGAGCTGCTCGAGCTCTACGCCCGCTACGCCGCGACGGCGCTCGACAGCGCCACAGCGTTGCTGGAAGCGCACACAAACCGCGACGAGGCCCAACGCCGCCACGAGGAGGCACGGGCCCTGCTTGAGCTCGCCCGCCTCCTCGCCTCGGCGGGCTCCACGGATCAGATCGCAAGCCGGCTCGTCGAGGCCATCCCGGCCGTCGTCGACTGCGACCGGGTCACGGTGTTCCTGTGGGACGAGGATGCCGGCGAACTGACGCGGCGAGCCGTCAACTCCACCGGCTGGCGCGACGAGACGGTCGGTGCGAAGAGCGGCCGTCCCGAGGACATCCCGCAACTTGCCGCCTGGCTCGAGCATCCCGACTCCGAGCCCTACTTCATCGAGATGGAGACGTCACCGATCAGGGAGCCGCTGCAGGAGATCGGGGCGGTGGCCTCGGTCGCGGTGCCGATCGCCACCGCGAGGCGCTTCCTCGGCTCAGTCCAGGTATCCGTGCGCTCCGGCCCCGAGCGTCTGGCGAAGTCCGCCGAGCTCTGCGACCGCCTCTCGGGCGTGGCAGCCCACGCGGTGATCGCGCTTGAAAACGGACGTCTCGTCGACCACATCACCCATCAGGCTCGTCACGATCAGCTCACCGGCCTCGCCAACCGCCTCGTCTTCGGCGAGCGCGTCGCAGCCGCCGCCGAGCGTGGTGACCACGGATCAAAGCCCTTCGCGCTCTTCTACATCGACCTCGATCGCTTCAAGCCGGTGAACGACGAGTTCGGACACGATGTCGGCGACGCGCTGTTGCGCGCTGTCGCCGAGCGCCTCGCCAACTGCGCGCGCCCGGACGACACGGTTGCGCGTCTCGGCGGCGATGAGTTCGCGGTGATCGTCGACGCGATCGAGGACTCCTCGCAGCTCGCGCCGATCGTCGCGCGCTTCGAGAAGGCGTTCGAGTCGCCCTTCGTCATCGACGGCCACAGGCTCTCGGTGGGGGCGAGCATCGGCCAGGCGATATGGCCGGTCGACGCGACCGACGTCGACGGCCTCCTGCGCGAGGCCGACACGAGGATGTATCGGGTCAAGCACTCCCGCCCCGGGCGAGACAGTCGAGACAACGGCGGTCTGTCGGTCACCCGGACCCCTGCCGGCTGATACGCACAACTGCTGCAGGAAGCGGGCGCGGTTGCCGAGGCCGCCGGCACGCCGCCCCGACTGCCGGCGTCGCCTCAAACCTCAGCGTGCCTACGCAAACGTGCACAATGTAGAATCACCCACCGCAGGCGGCCCGCCTTCGCAAACACGGTGCCGCCAGGAGCGCGACCCGGGGGTTCACAGGGATCATGGAAGGCACCCGCAGACACGAGGGGACGCAGGCGCGGCTGCAAGCCGCCGCCGCGCTGGCCGCGGTCGCGCTGTTCGCCTTCCCGGCGGCCGCTCAGGGCGCACTGTCCTGGTCCGCGCCCATGCCCGTGGACGAAGCCGGCGGAACCGGCGTCGCGCTCACGAGCCTGGCCTGCCCGTCCGCCAGCCTGTGCGCGGCGTTTGACGGGGAAGGCCACGAGCTGACGTTCAATCCCGCCACGCCAGCCGGGGCGGTGAAGACCGCGCTGTCCGCCAAGGCCGTCGCATGCCCGTCGAGCACGCAGTGCACGGGCATTTTCGAGGGCGGCGGCGTGCTGGGCGAATTCGAAGAAGAAGAACCGAAGGTCGAAGTGGCGACGTTCAACCCGAGCTCCCCCGGCAAGCCGACGCCGACGGTCGTCGACCCCGAATACAAGCCTGTGGCGGTCGCCTGCTCGTCGAGCACGCAGTGCACAGCCGTCGGCTCGAAGTTGATCGAAGTTGTCTTTGGCAGCGCCCTGTACGAACTCAACGCGGTCACCTTCAACCCGACATCGCCGGCCGCGACCACCGAAGTCAAGCTCGGCACCGCAGGCGAAACCGCGGCCGAGATCGCATGCCCGTCGCTGATCCAGTGCACGGTGCTCCAGAAGTTGGGGGGCAAGGAGTCCACCTTCAACCCGCAGTCCACCGCGCCGCCCAGCGTCGCCACGCTGTCGCTCGAGCAGGAATCCAAGGGCGCACATCCGAGCCTCGCCTGCCCCTCCGCGAGCGAGTGCATCGCCCTCAGTGGGGCGGGCGAGCTCACGTTCAATCCGACGTCGCCGAGCGCAGCGACAGCTGACACCCTGGACGCCGGAGCCTCACTGGTCGCCCTCTCATGCCCGTCGGGGAGCCAATGCACAGCGGTCGGACAGGCTGGCTCGGTCGGGACGGCTCTGCATCAGGAGGTCACGTTCAACCCGAGCGCTCCGGGATCGCCCACTCCCGTCACAGTCGATGGCGCGGTGACCACCGAAGAAGCTGGCGAGGGAGGGGCCGAGTCCGCGGTCGCCTGTCCATCCACGAGCCAGTGCACCGTCGTTGACGAGGGCGGTCGCGTGGTCACCTTCGATCCGAGCACCGTCGAAGGGCCCAGTGCGGTGGATGCGCGCAAGCCAGTTGTCGCTCTCGCCTGTCCGCTCAGCACGCAGTGCACGGCGCTCGACCGCAACGGCGGCGAGGCGACGTTCAACCCCGCCTCCCCCGGCAGTCCCACCCCCGTCACGCTGGAGAAGGGCGCGAATGCCTTCGACCTCGCGTGTCCGCTGAGCACGCAGTGCACGGCGGTCGACGAATCGGGCCGCGAGGTCACCTTCAACCCGACCTCTCCCGGCGCGCCCACGCCCGTCTCGATCCTCACGGGCTTCCTCACGGCGATCGCCTGCCCATCCTCCGTGCAGTGCGTCGCGGTCGCCGACGGCAGCGAGGAGGTCACCTTCAACCCGACCTCGCCGGGCACCCCGACGCCCGTCGTGGTCGATCTCACCGGTGACCTGGTCGCTCTGACATGCGTGTCGAGCACGCAGTGCACAGGGGTCGGCGTCGAAGGCGATGAGGTCACCTTCAATCCGAGCTCTCCGGGAACACCGACGCCGGTGGGGATCGACAGCGGCCCGCAGGAGCTGACCGGCGTGACATGTCCGAGCGCGACCCAGTGCACGGCGGTCGACTCGGTTGGCCACGAGGTCACCTTCAACCCGACCTCGCCGGGCGTCCCGACACCGGTGAGCATCGACGCCGGTGTGAGGCTGGGCGGCGTGGCCTGCCCCAGTGCCGCCCAGTGCGCCGCGGTCGACGAACACGGCCAGGAGCTGACCTTCGATCCGACCTCACCAGGCGCTCCCACGCCGGTGAGCGTCGACCCGGGAGGCTCGCTCGAACGCATCGTTTGCACGTCCTCGACGCGCTGCACCGCCGTCGATCTGCAGGGCCAGCAGGTGTCCTTCGATCCCGCCTCGCCACATGAACCTCCGGCCCCGCACCTGATCGATGTGGTGAGACACCTGGAAAGCGTCGCCTGCCCGTCGAGCGCGCAATGCACTGCGGTGGACAACGGTGGCTTCGAGACCACCTTCGACCCCGCCCTGCCGGGAACCGCCCAGGTCGGCGCGGTGGACCACAGCGCGTTCAGTGCCGTGGCGTGTCCGTCTAGCACCCAGTGCACGGCGGTCGAGGCCGGGGAAGGTCATGCCGTGACGTTCAACCCTGCGTCGCCCGCCAGCGCTCGGACCATGCAGATCGCCGAAAAGCACACCAGCGTCGAGGCCGTTGCGTGTCCGACCGCCAGCCAGTGCACGGCCGTCGAAGAGTTCGGCGAAGAGGTCACGTTCAATCCCGCGACCAGCTCGCGTGTCGGCGGTGGGCCGCTGTTCGTCACCGGCGACGTGCCGGAGGGGATCGCCTGCGTATCAGCGACTCTGTGCACCGCAGTCAGCTCGCGCGGCAACGAGGTGACGTTCGACCCGACCGCCTTGGGGACCCCCACGCGCGTGGCGATCAACATGGAGTTCGCCAGCGCCGTCGCATGTCCGTCGAGCGCGCAGTGCACCGCGGTCGGCGAACACGGCCAGGCGGTCACCTTCGATCCGGCCTCCCCAGGGACGGTGACCCCGACCACGATCGTTGCCGGCGAGAGGCTGGAGGCGATCGCCTGCCCGTCGCTCACGCTCTGCGTCGCCGCGGACGAAGCGGGACGCGCGGTCACCCTCAACCCGCAGGCGCTCACGGGCGGTGCCGTGCAGCCGCTCACGGGGGCTGTCCCATTGAAGTCGATCGCCTGCCCCTCGAAGACCCAGTGCGACGCGGTCGATGACGCGGGCAATGCGTTCGTCGGCAGCACGCCCTCGCCCGCGCCGCCGCAGGTCACGAGCGTGGAATCCGCCTCCGGCCCAAGCAGCGGCGAAACGCTCGTGACAATCAAAGGGTCGGGCTTCATCAAGGGCGCCAGCGTCACAATCGGCAGCGCCGCGAGCGAAGTGAACGTGGTCTCGGAAACCGAGCTCACCGCGAAGACGGGCGCGACGACGCCGGGAACCTACGAAGTCGTGGTGAGCGACGCCGACGGTACCTCCTTTGGCGGTGCCGTCTTCACCTACACCGGGACCCCGCCGAAGCCGCAGGTGACGAGCGTCGAACCGAGCTCGGGCCCGATCACGGGGGACACTGGGATCGTAATCAAGGGCTCAGGCTTCCTCGTCGGCGCCAAGGTGACCGTGGGCGCCGAAGCGAGCGGCGTCCAGGTGGTGTCGACATCGGAAATCACCGCCACCGTCCCGGCCGGCTCGATAGGTTCCGACGAAGTCGTCGTGAGCGACGCCAACGGGACCTCGACCGGCGGCCCGGACTACACCTACACCCCGCCGCCGCCGAAGGTCACGAAGGTCGCCCCCAGCTCGGGGCCTGAATCCGGCGGCACCGCGGTCACGATCACCGGCACCGGCTTTCTCAAGGGCGCCACTCTCAAGATCGGCAAGACCGTCCCAACCGAAGTGGAAGTGGTCTCCGAAACCGAGATCAAGGCGACCACGGTCGCCGCCAGGGCGGGCTCCTACGAAGTGGTGGTGACCGACGCGAACGGCAGCTCGGTCGCCAATCCCGACTTCACCTACCTTGCGCCTCAGCCCAAGGTCACGAGCGTCGAACCGACCCTGGGGCCGACCGCCGGTGGGACCACGGTGCACGTGAAGGGCTCGCACTTCAGCCACAAGACCTTCTTCTACGAAGGCAACCCCACCGGCCCGGTCGTCAAGATCGGCAATCGCGCTGCCGAAGTCGAATACGTCTCGGAAGACGAACTCATCGCCAAGACCGCCGGGACGCCCGCGGGATCCAAGGAGGTCACGGTGATCGGCGCGAACGGCACCACAGCGGGCGGGCCGACCTTCACCTACACCACGCCGGCGCCGGCGCCCCCCCTGACCTCGTGGTCCGCGCCGGTCGAAATCGATCCGCGGGGGGCGAACGTCCGACTCGGCAGCGTCAGCTGCCCATCGGCGACGCAGTGCACGGCGGTCGGGGGTGAATTCGAGGCCACCTTCGACCCGGCCACGCACGAAGTGCCGACCCCGGTCGCGATCGCCGCAGCCGTCGAACTGGGCGACATCGCGTGTCCGACGACCACGCAGTGCACCGTGCTCGACGGAGGGGACGAGCTGACCTTCAACCCGCACGCACCCGGCAGCCCGATTCCGCAGCCGCTGGCGCTCACGCCGCTGTTGAGGATCGCCTGCGCGTCCGCGACGCAGTGCACCGCAATGGGCTCGGAAGGGAGCGAGGTCACCTTCAATCCCGCATCGCCCGCAAGCGCGAGCACGGCGACGTTCGAACAGGGCGGCATCATGGCGATCTCATGCCCGTCGGCCACACAGTGCACCGCCGCCGGCTCCGAAGGGGATGAGCTCACGTTCGACCCGAGCTCACCCGGGACGCCGGCACCGGTCTCGGTTGACCCGCACGGGCTGCGCTCGCTCGCGTGCCCGACGGTCACCCAGTGCACCGGCGCCGACAGCAGCGGCCGCGAGGTGACGTTCGACCCCGCCGCGCCCGGCACTCCCACGCCGGCCGCCATCGATCCTCACGGCCTGATCGCCGTAGCCTGCTCCTCGGCCAGTCAGTGCACCGCGATCGCCGAAGCCGGGCTCTTCGAAGGGCGCGAGGAGGACGAAGGCGAGCAGGAGGTCACCTTCAATCCGAGCGCGCCCGGCACGCCGCAACGCACGATGATCGACCCGACCACGGCCGCCTCCGGCACGGCGCTCGTGGCCTTGGCGTGCTCGAGCCTCACGCAGTGCACTGCGGTCGGCGCGCACGCGGTGACGTTCGACCCCGCCTCCGCGGGCGGGCCGACCGAAGTCGACACGCCCGGCGCGCGTCTGACCAGGGTGGCCTGCCCGTCGACGACGCAATGCACCGCCGTGGACGACGCCGGCAACGAGGTCACGTTCAATCCCGCCTCGCCCGATACGAAGAGCTCCGCGCAGACGGGGGGCGGCGAACTGAACGGCGTGGCCTGTCCGTCGGTCAGCCAGTGCACGGCGGTCAACTCGCTGGGACAGGAGGTCACCTTCAACCCGAGCTCTCCCGGCACACCTACGCCCGTGTACGTCACTTACGAATCGGGCGTGGCCGTCTCCGAAGCGCTCCAGGCGGTGTCGTGTCCGTCCGCGACCCAATGCACGGCGATCCACGAAGGAAACGAGATCACGTTCAATCCGGCCTCGCCGGGAAAGCCGGTTCAGGTCACCATCGACAAGAGCGCGGGGATCAACTCGATCGCATGCCCGTCCACCACCCAGTGCACCGCCGTGGACGCCGCCGGCAACGAGGTCACGTTCAATCCCGGCTCGCCAGGAACGCCCACCCCGGCCACGGTCGACAGCGGCAACCTCGCGAGCGTGGCCTGCCCAACGTCGAGCCAGTGCACGGCGGTTGACTTCAGCGGCCATGAGGCCACGTTCAACCCGACATCACCGGGCACTCCGACCCCCGTCACCGTCGACGCCGGTGGCTCGCTCACCGGCGTAGCCTGCTCATCGGGCGCGCAGTGCACCGCCGTCGGGAGCGAAGGACGCGAGGTGACCTTCAATCCCTCCTCGCCAGGCTCGCCCGTCCCCGTCACGATCGAGTTCGGCTCGCGGGGCGAACTCTCGGCCTTCGAAGCTCCGAGCGCGCTGGGTGCGGTGGCGTGTCCGAGCGCCAGCCAGTGCACGGCCCTGGAATCGCTCGGCCCGCAGGAGATCACGTTCAACCCGGCCGCGCCGGAAACGCCGTTTGCGATGACCATCGAAAGCGGCGGAGCGCTCGGGACGCTCGCCTGCGCATCGACCACGCAGTGCACCGCGACCGACAGCCGCGCGCGCGAGGTGACCTTCGACCCCGCCGCCCCGGGCACGCCCACGCCGGTCAAGATCGATACCGGCGGGGGACCCACCGCCATCTCGTGTCCCTCGAGCACCCAGTGCACGCTTGTGGACGGCAGCGGCAACGAGGTCACCTTCAACCCGCAGGCGCCGGGCTCCCCGACGCCGGTGCCGATCGAAACCACCGGGCTGAACGGCGTCTCCTGTCCGGCGAGCAATCAGTGCACCGCGGTCAGCGGGAACGGGCGCGAGCGCACGTTCAACCCGCTCTCGCCCGGCACACCCCCCGCCGTAATCCTGGAGAGCCTCCACCAGCTGAGCACCATCGTCTGCACGTCGACCACCCAATGCACGACAGTCGACGAAAGCGGCCACGAGATCACGTTCAACCCGGCCTCGCCCGGAACGCCGACGCCGACCAGCATCGACAGCCACGGGGTCAACGCCCTCGTGTGCCCGTCGGGCGAACAGTGCTCCGTGGTCGATGCCCTGGGTCGCGAGGTCACTTTCAACCCGACCGCTCCCGGAACGCCGACCCCCGTGGTCATCGACAACGGCAATCGGCTGCGCTCACTCGCGTGCCCGTCGACGGGCCTGTGCACGGCGGTGGACACGCTCGGCCAGAACGTCACGTTCGATCCCAACCCGCTCGGCACCTTCACAGTCACGCGCATCGGGGGAACTACGACACCGAACGCGGTGGCCTGCGCATCCACGAGCGAGTGCGTGATAGTCGACGCCAAGGGCCATGCGATCGTCGGTTCGCCGGGTGCGGGCAAGCCCATCCCGACCATCACCTCGGTCGAACCGAACTCCGGGACCATGTCCGGAGGCACGCCGATCAAGATCAAGGGGACCAACTTCGAAGCGCCGATCATCGTCGATTTCGGGACGACCGCCGGGGTCGAAGCTACGGTGCTCTCCCCGACCGAACTCTCTGTCGTGAGCCCCCCCGGTACGGGCACCGTAGAAATCAGCCTCGAAACTCACACCGGCAG
>Ga0335085_10016307_pt1 | contig 10741 bp, 10 predicted proteins | sample Lox_Sample_45_FD_206712 | JGI IMG/M metagenome (GOLD analysis project Ga0335085, IMG submission 206712) | Soil microbial communities from Loxahatchee National Wildlife Refuge, Florida, United States - Lox_Sample_4.5 | ecosystem: Environmental > Terrestrial > Soil > Wetlands | place: USA... | reverse complement strand
GCGCGGTTGGCGCTGCCGCGGCAGTCTGGGCAGTTTGCGCGTAAGCGAATGCAGATGCCAAAAGGAAAACAGTGGCCACGATCGATTTCTTCATGATGTATTTCCTCGCTTTCAGGCGAAGTATATACACTTGCCGGGCGAACGATGAGTGACGAAGGTCACGCCGCAATCGTTAATGGGATTTCTTATCGGCCATCAACTCGCCGGCGGAAGCATAGCTGTCCTTCGGGAGTTCAAGAAAAGTGACGACAATGGCTTCGCGCCGCGCGCCCGCGTCTTCGACCATCACATCGGTGAGCCTTTGGGCGATTTTGCGTTTTTGATCGGCCGTCCGGCCCTGGAGCATAGTGACTTGAATCAGTGGCATGGGGCTCGACTCCTCGCTTCCGCGATCTGTTCTTCCCAAAATGGAATTCGCAGTTCAGGCTAGCAGGGTCATGTGTCTTTGGTCATCTTGATCCCGCTCATCCTCTGTATATAGTGTTCCTATATAGAGGGACGCACCATGGCATCCGTTAGCGCACAAATCAAGCGAGGCAGCGCGGAACTCGCGGTCCTGACCCTGCTATCCGAGCGGCCCTTGCACGGATACGAGATCGCCAAACAGATCGAGGTACAAACCGGAGGCGTGTTGCGCTTCGACATGGCCTCTCTTTACCCCATGCTCTACCGCTTCGAACGCAAAGCCTGGGTCAAAGCGGAATGGCAGATACTCCCGAACGGACGCCGGCGGCGTTGCTACCGGTTGACCTCCCTGGGCCGCAAGCAACTGGCTCCGCTCCGGGCGCAGTGGCGGGCGTTCTTCACCGCACTTCAGAACGTAACAGGATTCCAAAATGCCTGACTGGAAACAGATCGTCCGCAAGAATCTTTGTGTTCTCAAGGCTTGCTCGCCGGAATTTGCGGATAAAATCGCCGAGGAACTGGCCAGCCATCTTGAAGACAGTTATGAGGAGCACCTACGGTCGGGCTTGCCAGAAGAGGGGGCGCTTCAACGCATTCTTAACGAAATCGAACTCTGTCGCTGGAACTGGCTGGCCCTGCGACTTCTGAAGGAGGAGAGAATGACTGGATTCACACGAAAAGTAGGTTTGCCAGGCTTGCTGGCCTTCGCATCGGCCATGGCGATGGAATGGGTTCTCGCCATCGCCCACATGCATCCGAAAACGATCTTCCTGTCCAACGGGTTGTTCTTATCGCTTCCGATTACGTGGATGTGCCTGCTTCCCATCTGCGGTGCTCTGGGAGCAATCGTTTCGCGCCGCAACGGAGGCTCTCTCCTCGACCGCATGATAGCCGCCGCTTTTCCGGCCGAGATCGCAAGCGCTGTCCTGTTCGTGGTCTTTATCGTCGGATGGGTTATATCCCAGTTTGTGGCAGACAGCGGCTGGAATTGGGCGTTTGTCCTGCCCGCGCTAGGATTGTGGCAAACGGGGTCTGCGCTTCTGCCTGCAATTCCATTATTGCTGGGCGGCGCAGCGGCAGATGCGGCGAACAGAGCACTCGCGCGTGCCGCCTGAACAAGCCGGAGCGCCGGCCCCGGCTCTCAGTCTCCGAGAGGGTTGGAGCCCGATCCACAAAGCACTGAGAACGGGAACTACGGAGCCAATTCGTATCCGGCAAAAAAGAAACTCAGCTCGTAGCGAGCCGTGTCATCCGCATCGGAGCCATGGATCGCGTTGTGCTCGATGCTCGATGCCCACTTCTTGCGGATGGTGCCCTCTTCGGCATTCGCTGGATTCGTCGCGCCCATCAGCTTGCGCAGATCGGCAATGGCGTCTTCCTTTTCCAGCGCCAGCGCAACGATCGGTCCACTCGACATGAAATTCGTCAGCGAGTTGTAAAACGGTTTGCTGGCGTGAACAGCATAAAAATGTTCGGCCTGGCGCTTGGAGATCTCCAGCATCTTCATGGCGAGAATGTGGAAGCCGCTCTTTTCAAATTGTTCAATGATGTCTCCGATCGCATGCTTCTTGACCGCGTCGGGTTTGATGATGGTCAGTGTACGTTGCAGGGTTTTCATAAATCGGGTCTCAGGTTGCAGGTATCAGGTCTCAGGACAACACCTTTGCATTTCTTGTAGAGACGCGGCTTGCCGCGTCTTTGGCGGCCAAGCAATCGCGCCCGATGCGCTCACGGACGAAGCCAGCGCTAATGGCCAGCCGCCTTTCCCAGCGCCGCAGCCAACGTTTCCCCGATGTCGGCAGGCGACTTGGCAACTCGAATTCCGGACTTTTCCATGGCGGCGATCTTTTCGGCAGCAGTACCCTTACCACCCGAGATAATGGCGCCCGCATGTCCCATGCGGCGTCCGGGAGGCGCTGTCTGGCCTGCGATGAAGCCCACGACCGGCTTTTTCATGTGTGCCTTTACAAACTCAGCCGCGGTCTCTTCTGCGTTGCCACCGATCTCGCCAATCATGACAACGGCCTCAGTTTGGGGATCGCGATTGAATAGATCGAGCACATCCACGAAGTTGGTACCGATAATCGGGTCGCCACCAATGCCGATTGCGGTTGACTGTCCGATTCCTCGTTCGGTCAGTTGGTGGACCGCTTCATAGGTCAGTGTGCCGGATCGCGACACGATGCCAACGCTGCCTTCTTTGTGAATGTGTCCCGGCATGATGCCGATCTTGCACTTGCCCGGCGAAATGATCCCCGGACAGTTCGGCCCGATCAAGCGCGAACGCCGGTCCTGGAGAAACTCCCACGCGCGTACCATGTCGAGCGTCGGAATGCCTTCCGTAATACAGACGATCAGGTCGATTTCGGCGTCGGCCGCTTCCATGATGGCGTCGGCGGCAAACGGTGGCGGCACGAAAATGACTGTCGCGTTGGCACCCGTCGTTTCTGCGGCTTCATGCACCGTGTTAAAAATGGGCCAGCCTTCATGAGTCGTCCCGCCTTTGCCGGGAGTAACGCCACCGACAATCTGCGTACCATACGCCGCGGACGCCTTCGCGTGGAACGTGCCTTCGCGGCCGGTCAAGCCTTGCACAATGACTCTCGTACTCTTATTTACCAGAATTGCCATGATTGCTCTTTTCTTCGAGCGAGTGGCTAATTACCACTAGCTTCTTGCCGCAACGACCACCTTTTCTGCAGCGTCTTTCATCGTCTCGGCGACAATGAAGTTGAGACCCGAATCCTTCAGGATCTTCTTGCCTTCCTGAACGTTCGTTCCTTCCAGCCGCAGAACGATCGGCAACTGAATCCGTGTTTTTTTCGCCGCCTCGACCACGCCTGTCGCCAGTGTATCTACGCGCAAAATGCCGCCAAAAATATTGATCAGCACGGCGCGAACATTCTTGTCGCTCAGCAGAATCTCGAACGCGTTCGCAACCTGATCGGAACTGGCGCCGCCGCCAACGTCGAGGAAGTTGGCCGGCATGCCGCCCGCGTACTTGATGATGTCCATCGTCGACATGGCAAGACCCGCCCCGTTGACCATACAGCCGACGTTGCCGTCGAGTTTGATGTAGTTCAGGCTATGCTTCGACGCTTCAACCTCCAGCGGATCTTCTTCTCCGACGTCGCGCAGGTCGCGGATGTCGAGATGACGGAAAAGCGCGTTGTCGTCGAAGTTCATCTTGGCGTCGAGCGCGAACAGGCGACCGTCGGTCGTCGTGATAAACGGATTGATCTCAACCAGCGACGCGTCGGTCTCGAGAAACGTGCGATAGAGGCCAGTCAGGAATTTCACGGCGGGATTGACCTGCGCTCCCGTCAGTCCAAGCGAGAAGGCAATCTTGCGCGCCTGAAAGGGCTCTAGACCCATACCAGGATCGACGTATTGCTTGAGGATCGCCTCGGGCTTTTCGGCGGCCACCTGCTCAATTTCCATGCCGCCCGCGGCCGAGGCCATGAACACCGGCTTGCCTTCGCCACGGTCGATCAGGATGCCCAGATAGAGCTCGCGGTCGATCGGCAGTGTCTCTTCGATCAGCAACCGACGCACAATGCGGCCTTCCGGCCCGGTCTGGTGGGTGATCAGCGTCATGCCGAGCATCTTGGCAGCTACTTCGCCTGCCTCTGCCGCCGACTTGACGACCTTCACGCCTCCACCCTTGCCGCGTCCCCCGGCATGGATCTGCGCTTTTACAACAACGCCGGTTGCGCCGGAATTGAGCAGGTCTTTGGCCGCCGCTTCCGCTTCATCACGCGTGAGCACCATCACTCCCCGCGGTACGGCGACACCATATTTCTTCAAAATCCCCTTGGCCTGGTACTCATGAATTTTCATAATGATTCCGAACCTGCCGTTGGTCGTTCGTTGTTAATTACTCGCATCGGCCCGCCGAGGTCAACGCGTGGGGGAATGCCCTGGTAGTGCGCTCCTTGCGGCTTGGGACAGCAGTCAGCAAACTGTTCATTTTATAGAAGGCGGACGCAGAAGAGCAATGAGACGATTTCCGAAATGCTAATCTAGTACCCTCGATGATCCTCGACGCTCTCCATCGCATCGCCAATCACTGCCAGTCGCTCTCGCGCGACGAGGCACGCGCGGTGATGACCGAAGTCCTGAGCGGCAAGTGCACCGACGCACAGATCGCTGCCTTACTCGTGTCGCTACACATGAAGGGCGAAACGGTCGAGGAGATTGTCGGATTTGCCGAGGCGATTCGTGCGGCTGCCACTCCGCTTGACCAGCAGAAAAACTCTACCGTAGACGTGAGCGGCACCGAGCGAGACGCGCTGGTCGACACCTGCGGCACCGGTGGAGACACCAGCGGCACGTTCAATATTTCGACGGCAACAGCATTCGTCGCCGCTGGCGCGGGTGTGCGCGTGGCCAAGCACGGCAATCGCAGCGTCACATCGAAATGCGGTTCGGCTGATGTGATGGAAGCCCTCGGCGTGAATATCAACCTGACCTCTACGCGCCTTGCTGCCTGCCTCGAACAAGTCGGCATCGCCTTCCTCTTCGCTCCTGCTGTGCACTCGGCCATGAAGTACGTCCAGCCAGCACGCCGCGAACTGCGCTTGCGCACGGTTTTCAACCTGCTTGGCCCTCTGACCAATCCCGCCCGCGCAACCGGCCAGGTGGTTGGCGTGTATGCCGCCGATCTCGTTGAGAAGCTGGCAGAGGCACTGAGTATGTTGGGACTGCAACGCGCGCTCGTCGTCCATGGAAGCGACGGGCTCGATGAAATTACAATTACCGGCCCGACTCGTATTGCGGAGGTACGCGACGGACAAGTGCGCTCTTACGAAGTCACGCCGGAAGAATTTGGCTTGCCGCGCGCAACGCTCGAAGATATCTCCGGCGGAGACGCTGCGTTGAATGCTTCCCTGATCCGCGAGGTACTGTCGGGAAAGAAGTCGGCACGTCGCGACGTGGTGATCCTGAATGCCGCGGCTGCACTGGTGGCGGCCGGACGCGCGCAGCATTTAAGCGACGGCGTTCCGCTGGCAGCGAAGGCGATTGATTCCGCCGCCGCCGCGGGCAAGTTGGAAGCTCTGGTCGCTTTCAGTCACAAATAGAGCCCATGCAACCCACGCAGTTTCTCGCTTCCGCCGGTCTTGCCGTGAGGAGTACTTCATCGCAACAAAACAAAAACCGCCGCGCATGGCGGCGGTTGCTTCAGCGAATTGAACTTTAGTGTGTTGCTTCGAGTTGCCCCTTCTCAGCTTTTTCCTGACAGTCGATGCAATGGCGCGTCCAAGGCACGGCTTCCAGGCGTTTGGAGTTGATTTCCTTGCCGCACGAGACGCATTCGCCAAAACTTCCTTCGCGCAGTCGCGCCAGAGCTCCCTCTACCATCTGAAGCAGGTGACGATCGTTGTTGCTCTGACTGAAGAGGAACTCTTTGTTGTAGGAACTGGCGGCGCGATCGGCGATATCCTGAGTCGCTTCATCGTCGGCGCTCCGGCCATCCTGCTGGTTGCGGGAAACCATATGGCGCAGATCGTGCTGCCGGGCTTCCAGTTTCTTTCTGAAATACTCGATCTTCTTCTTGTCCATAGCTACTTTTCTGGAGCAAACGATCCGCTCACAAACCCGTTTCCCGGCCTCAAACCAAACGAATATGGTATGCGCGGGAGCTAGAAGCGTCAACTGGAGGAAGACTGTAGTGCGGGATTGCAGACGTCAGAAGTCAGATTGCAGAGGTGAAAATCCTGGCGACCCTCTCTTGCGTGCTGTCAATCTCCGCATTCTGACCTCTTAATTCCGAACTCCATTACCGTGGCAACCGGTCCGGCATATCTGCGAGCGCGAATCCCATCACCGCCATGGCGGCGGCGTTTTCACGCAGTGCCTGCGGGTCCACTTTGTCGAGCGTGTCGGCGGCGGTGTGATGGTAATCGAAATACTTGCGCCCATCCTGCAGGATGCCAACGCCGGGAACGCCAGCGTCAACCAGCGGTTCGATGTCGGATCCTGGGCTGTCGTTGATCGACCGCAACATGGTCGAACCTATGGGGCGAAGAATTTCGCGGATTGGTTGGATCTCTGCAGCGGCCGCGGGCGACATCTTCATGTAGTAGCCCAAGGGATGGCCGGCGCCGGCATCGCTCTCGATTGCGGCCACGTGATCAGCTAACTCGGAGGCGTGGGCCTTGGCATAGGCATCGTGGCCGCCACCTCCGTTTTCTTCGTCCATCCATGCGACGACACGCAGCGTGCGGAGCGGCCGCAGGTGCAGGCGCTGCAGGATCTCCGCCGTTGCCATAGAAATGACCACGCCCGCGCCATCGTCAATCGCTCCGCGGCCGAGATCCCAGGAATCAAGATGACCGGAGACGATTATGACTTGCTCGGGATGTTCACTCCCCTTGATGTCGGCGACGACGTTGTAGCCGGTGGTATCCGGCAAATGCTGCGGAGTGAGTGTCAGGTGCATGCGGACTCTGCCTTCGGAGGCGAGATGGTCTACAAGATCAGCGTCTTCAGAAGCCAGGGCAGCGGCAGGAATGGGGGCCGGCATACTCCAACCGGTGTGCGGAAGACGATAGTCGGCGCCGCCAACTGAGCGAATCAGCGAGGCGACAGAACCAAGCTCCGCAGCGGCCTTCGCCCCGCGAGCGCGATAGACGACCGCTTCTCCATAGGCTTCAAATGAGTATCCGGCGAGAGCCTTGCGCTCGTCATAGACAACGTTATAGAGCACGATCTTGCCGGCCACTTTGTCGCGCCCGAGCGCAGTCAACTCGTCGAAACTGTGCACGACGACGACTTCGGCAGTAATTCCTTCGACCGGCGTGGCCGAGCTGCCACTGAGGGCGGTGAGTACAAGCCGTTGTTTGACCTGCTCCGCCTGTCCGGGAAATTCGACGAGTTCGGCTTTTTCCTCGCCTCGGACCCAATGGGAAACCGTCGCAGGTTCAAGCCTTACATCGAGCCCGAGCTTGCGCATCTCGGCGGCGACATACTCGGACGCAGCCTGTGCTTGCGGCGATCCCGCGGGCCGCGGGCCAATGTTCTCGGTCAGGTGTGCGAGCTGTTTCCAGGCATAGTCGCTTGACAACGCGGCGTCGCGGATTGCCTGCAATTGTTCGCTCAACTCCCTGGAGAATGTGGGAGCAGGAGCGCCGGATTTTTGGGCTGCCTGGCGGGCTTGTGAGCACGCAACCGCCGATAGTGAGAGTACGCAAATAAGGATTGCAGTCTTCTTCATATTCAATTTGGCAGGGCTACTCGATCATTGACCGCCTCGGCTCAGCGCAGGCGCAGGATACTCGGGAAGTTTCTGCTTCGACGCCTCAGACCGCTTCACCTGCAGTTCGTCAAACAGCAAAGCAGGGCTGGCGACGCTTTGCAGCGCCGGCTCAAATCGCTCTTCGACGTTGAATTTGTCTCCGGCAGCGATCAAATCGCTGCGCAACGAACGAACATCGAGATCTCCGAAAACTCCGCCGCGGACTAGTTCCTCGCGTCCATCTTTCGTCCAGATGCGATAGAGGAGTCGCGGACTCTGTCGCGGCCCCATCGTGCCGACGTAGAGACCGTACGGCAAGTCGCGTTGTTTACAGATATCGATGAGCTTCTCTTTCAGCTCCGTCTCGGACTGTGGATCGGTTGATTGCAGGATGAGATTGCCGACTTGCGGCGTGGGGGATGCCGAGGGGCCGCCGCGGCCATGCCCGTTGGAAGCTGGGAAGTCGCGAATTGGTTGACGTCCCATCAGATAGGCCACGAGCTGCCCCTTTTCGATCACAGGAATTCGCTGCGCTTTGACGCCTTCGTCGTCGAGCGTGTAGTTGCCCAGCATGCGTTCACCGGCGAAGTAGAGAATGGTTGGGTCGTCGACGACATTGATAAAGTCAGGCAAAACGCGGCCTTTGTAACTGGTCGACCACTGTCCGGTGGTACGCGCGTTTTCTCCAAAGCGAGGTTTCTTGCCCAGCACATTCGGAGCGACGAGATCGGAAACAACGGTAGCTGCCGCATCGCTCGAGAACAGAACTGGCCCGCGATATTCCTCTTCCACCAGGGGAGCTTCGCGCAGTTGCTTCAGCGTATCGAGAATCTTGCCGGTTGTCTTAAGAAACTCTTCTTGCGAAGGCAGATCCTTAATGTCTCTACCCGTGTCACCATGTGAGCGCGCCAATGGCATGCCGTCGGGGGCCTGAGCCGATCCGCCAACATAGAGCAGATACCGCGTGCTGCCTGTGCGTGCCGTCGTGCCTTCCGAACTCAGAAAGTAGCGATTCTCGGCGGTAAAGCGTACAGAGGAATCGAATGACTCCAGTAGCGGATCGGCGTGATATTTTCCGGAAGCCTCTTCGATCAAGTGTACCCATGGTGAGAAGTCGCTGATAGGCAGGCGGGCAATCGGTTCCATGACCTGTACGGCAGGCGCTTTGGCAAAGTCATCAACTGGCGCATCGACTTTCAGGTCTTTCAACGCCGCTTGCTTGGCAGAAAGCGCCTCGCTGGCCATCTTGTAGGCACGATCGGTCGCAAGCCAGACGCGATGCCGGATGGCGAACACGTCATCGTCGAGTGGCGCTAGGTCCATTACACCTTCGCCCATGCCGAAGTAGCTGTCCTGTTTGTAGTCACCGACCCGGACCACCACGCGCAAGACCCGCACATGTTGGCGCTGTTGCGTGCGCAGAGAGCCGAAGATGGCACTTGCTTCGAACTCGTCTACGTCGGTAACGCGATACTCGATATAGTATGGGGCCTGAACGCTGTCGAGCTTCAGCTTCCCGATCGAGCGTTCCATCTCTTCGTGCAGCGCGCGGAGCACAATGTCGTCGGGCTTCGGATCGGCCGCGTAAGTCGGGATCAGAGCAAGCAGAAACAGGAAACTCGCAAGGAACGAAAGACAGAAGATGCGGCGCATCATCGTGCACCCCCCAAACCTTTTCCAGCCGGGACCGGGGGTGGCGGCAAGATAGGAGGTCGCGTGTCTTCGTATGCGCGTTTCTGCACTTCCATCGTCGAAAAGATCATTGCGGGGGACGCAGCCGAGACTGGAACACTTCCCGATTCGGCTCCGCAGATGCCATTAAAGACGTTCGTGGTTTGGCCGGTCGCCTCAATCTGATTGAGCACAGTCAGCGGCGTGCCGACGATGTCGACGCCACGCACCAACTCATCCGGACGCCCGTCGGCATACACGCGCCACACCATGACCGGCAGAACCTGAAATGCTTGCGGCAGGTAACGGCTGGTCAGCGTGAAACCTCCCTGGATGTCCTCAAAGTAGAGCCCGTAAGGCTTGCCCTGCTTTTTGATCTCATCTACAAAATGCGCGCGCAGCTTGTCGTCGGGAATCGTTTTTGTAGAAGTCACGATCAAATTGCCCTGGCGGCCAACCGGCATCATTCCCGATTGCGAACGGCCGTGTCCGTTCGAATTGCCGAAGTTCTTTACCGGCAAACGCCCCATGAGAAAGTTCTTTAGCACGCCATCCTTAACGACTTCCACCCGCGACGCCGGTGTTCCTTCATCGTCAAAGCGATAGAAACCGGCCAAGTCCGTGCCCGCCAGAGTGCGTAGAGTAGGATCGTCGGCCACGCTCAGGAAATCAGGCATGATTTTCTCATTGATCTTCTTGGCAAAGGTCTGGCCTTCTTCGCGGCCGCGCTGGCGTTGTCCCTCGACACGATGCCCAAGAACTTCATGAAAGAAAACGGCTGCCGCACGTCCGGAGAGCAGCGCCGGCCCACTGTAGGGCTCGGCGAGAGGCGCCTTGCGCAGAGCCTCAAGATCGTCCGCCATTTTCTGGATCCGCGCTGTTACCTCCTCGTCGGGCGGAATCTTTGAAGGATCGGAGAGCTGAAACGTTTCGACGCGCAACAGTTGCATGCCGTCATCGGCCCGCGTCTGGGCTTCGATCATGATGCGGAAAATCGTCGACGAGGTGACAATTCTCGTGCCTTCGGTTGAGATGAGATAATCCCGGGTTTTCTGGCCGAGCAGGAAAACAAACGCCTCTTCCACATACGGGTATTTTCTGAAGGCGGCAGAATAGCGCCGCGCCAAGTCCTCCCACGCCCTCTGTTCCGGCATGGCCACAGGGGAGGCGTCTTCCCAATACGTCGCAGGCTTTTCCTGTGAAAAATCGGGAGCGTCGTCTTCATCTTTGGCGCGTACTGCCGATTTCGTTTTGACGTCAGCGTATGCCTTCTGCGCCTTGCGGTACTGTTCATACGTGAGCTTCCACAAAACCCTCGCGACCGCGTCGGGATCGTCGCGAAGCGGCAACAGTCCCGAGTTGATGCCGGAGTTCCGTTGCTCGTTGTGAGTGTTGTCGAGATCGGGAGTTCCAATGCGCATGCTGACG
>Ga0335085_10016306_pt1 | contig 10742 bp, 9 predicted proteins | sample Lox_Sample_45_FD_206712 | JGI IMG/M metagenome (GOLD analysis project Ga0335085, IMG submission 206712) | Soil microbial communities from Loxahatchee National Wildlife Refuge, Florida, United States - Lox_Sample_4.5 | ecosystem: Environmental > Terrestrial > Soil > Wetlands | place: USA: Florida... | reverse complement strand
ACACTGATCCGCTCGTCTGCAGTCGGCTCATTCTGCGGGTCCGTCATTTGCGCCAGCTCGCGGGCAATGTCCAGAGCCTCCGCCGCGACGAATGAGCAAGCGCGAATCGTCGTATCGCCGATATCGCGCGCCACCACCGCATGGACCTCGAGTGCGACAGCAAGCCTTCTCAGCTCCACCTCTCTGGCTTTCACGTCATCGACAACGGTGGAGTCGAGCTCCCGACTCTGTGCGACATCAAGCCATGCACGGGTGAGCAAGCGCCGGACGGTGTCCTCATCGAGTCCCTGGAAACGAGGCAAGGCCTCAAGAAGACTTTCGATGCCGCGGCCAAACATCAGACTACGATCTCGTTCACTGCCTGGGGCATGGCGTCTGCCACGCGGTCGAAAAACGAATCGAACGCCTCGATATTCAGCAACAGAACGCGTTTGCGGTCCACTACTGGGAGAAGCCGGCCTAGCCGTTCTCTTTCGGAGCGGGCGTCGAAGGCGTCTTGATGCACGATGGACGGGACGTAGCAGCGATGGTTCCGCCACAGGTCGTCTGATACCTGGTCAATTAGGTGTTCCGGCAACACATCTGCTAACGAATCGAGTGCGTCACGCAAGTCTGGGCCGGCAAGGCCCGCGTCCACCGAATCAAAGATGTCACATGCGCGATCCAACTCCCGACTGCCGTACCTAGCGGATGCCTTAGTCTCTCCCACGGTGAGCACCGCCACTCCTTGCTCGTCGTACAGCGCCACCGTGTCGAGGCCTTGTCGTTTCGGCAGCGGGTGCGGCCGCATCAGTGCGACGACGTTACCTCTAAGACAATCCGTCTCTATAGAGCGGCGGATTACAAAGAGCACATGCGTGAGGATCTCAGCGATCCAACCATCCCGCCAGGTATGGCGCCAATTCGCTAGTCGCTCATCGTCCACGTCCCCCGGAGGCTCAACGATGCGAGCCACTAGCCGATGCACCTCGGCGCGCCGGTCAACACCTTGGATCCCTAAGCGCCCTGAGATCGTGGCGTCACGCTGCACCCAGCCCGCCAAGAAGCCCACCGCGTAGCGAGCGAGCGACTCCGCCACCACCTGATCGTCCAAGCCGGCGGCCTCGATCACGGTGTGCGACGTCGGCTCGGGCAGCTCAAGGAGCGTGACCCGTGCCGCGATCTCGCGTATCGCGCGATCCATGACCTCTTTAGGTGTTTGGGCATTCGACCCGGTAGCCGGGGCCGAGTTCGCCGACCCCCGCGGCACCGAGTCAGGCTGTGGTGCAGAAGGCATTCGCCCACTATGCGCTCTTCCGGACCCCTCTGTCAATTCGGTCGGACCGTTATGCGCGTGATGCCTGACACGGGATCGGGCACCGTGGATTCGGCCGGAGGTGCGCCGTCATCCCCCAAGTTTGTTCCCCGAGCCCCATCGGGAACACGGTAATCCGCCGTGCCGGAGCTTCCACAGCGTGCTCTTCGAGAATCGCGCAACCTTGCAAAAGGCCTGCCCAATAGGAAACAAAGGAGATCGTCGGGATGTTATGGAGCTGTGCGGCGGCGGTGGGATGCGCGCAGCCGGCGCACGGACCACCCGGATGATGCGTCGTAAGGACCGCTTCTTTGTTTGATGTGCCCGCAATGTACAAGTGTGTCGGCCACTCCTGCTGTACAGTCCATCGGGCCTCAATTCGGTCAACGCCGACCGCGACGCGATCGACGAGAGGCGGCTCCCCTGCAATCTGAGTGCCCTCGAACATCGCTGGCACGGCAGAGATCGTCAGCGACTTGCTGGAGGAATCTTCCAGTATGCGCGCCTTTGCGAGACCAACGTCAGAGGCGCGAAACTGCGTACAGCGATTGATGTTGTGCAGCTCCACCACGTCTGCGTCGAAGACTCGCAAACGTCCGGTCAGGTCGGGTAGGAACACCAGGGTCCATATGAGCGCGTTGCTGACCGCCCCAGCGCTGACGATGTCGATGGAGCCGATGTCTATGGGATGCGCGGATGTGAGCCCGGGAAAGAGGCGAGTAAGTTCAATGCTGGCGGGCGGGCCCAGTCGTGGCCGAGGTCGCTTGGTGCGCCTCAACCCCGTTGCCTCCTCGATCCGCGGAAGGGCGGCATCGAGCGCAAGAGCACTCGTCGCTGTGCCCGCAGCCAAGCCGCCTAGAGGGTATTCGGCGTCAATTGCCGTCTCGGTCGGACTAAGGTGCCCGAGAGAGCACGAGAACGCCGTGCATGAGACTTCGATCGCGTCGCTGCTCGCAGCGCGACTGCTTCCGAAGACGAACTCTGCGTCTGACCGCGCGGCGCGGTCACGGACCGTCGCTCCGGGTATCAGGTCGCTACCGAGGTCGAGGAGAGCGGAGCAGAGCGTGTGTCGGCGAAGCGGCGAGATCGCCGCAACCAGTGGGGTATCTGGTACGAGTAACTCAATCCCGATTCCCATCCGTGCGATGAGCTGGAAGCTCGTCGCAATGGCCGCTTGACCCGCGCGTGTGGAACAGTTGCGCTCGTCGGCGACGAGGCGAACCGTAGAAGCCATCAAGCCGTTGACGACGGCCTCTGTACTGGCACGTCCCTCGAAAAACTCCGCGTTGATGAGATCCGCCGTGCGGCTGAGCGCGATCTCAGCTGACATTGCCGATTCTCACAGTCGCGCGAGGGTCGCAATACTCCCAGCCGCCGCCGTCCCTGCGAACCGCGGCGAAGACGTCCGCCAAAGAAGCCGGCCCAGTTGCGAACTTGGGGACCACAAGAGAGACGTAGCCGGCGGTGTGAATCAGCGGATATGCGTCATCTCTGTCCGAGTGAAACGCCGAGCCAGGATGAGTGTGCACCTGCGCGCGGGCGGTGCGCTGCCGGCGTGCGAGGTCAAGCCAGAATCGACCGACCCAGTCCGGGTCCACCTCGCAATGGACCGCAGACGCCCGGTGGACCGGATGCACAACCTCATCGACGTAGTCGACTCGTCCGCAAGGCCCGGTCCAAACGACAATGCACTCGCGTCGCGCATCACCGCAGCGCCGAAGATGCTCAAACGAGTGCTCGAGCATCCCCGGCGCCACCGTGATCATCACACGACCCCCGTGCTGACCTCGCGGGGTCGCAAGAGCAGTGTGCTCCCAGGGGTTACGCCAGACTCCTCAACAGGCATGTCCGGCCTAACTTCGGTTGCGTTATCCGAGAGGAACAGCCCGAGCGCCCCGCGCTCCTGCTCAGGAATCTCGAATACGTGGCACGCCTGCTCAAAGAGCACTCGGCCCTGCTCGTGCGGGTTGTAGTGAACCTCTCGGGTCATCCCGTTGTAGACGACTCCGACCTGGAGCTTGCTGGGTGCTGCGGTCTCGGGCACTGCTCGACCTCCTTGCGGGAGCTCCCGCGATAGCTGTTTGGTGGAGCAAGCATAGCATAGACGCTTCTAGAGCACCGGCGGCGCGCTTGCCGAGCCAAGCGCAATGTGCAAGACTTGGTAAGACCACATGGGCGCCAGCGAGCCGACATTGGGCGAACGACTCCGAGAGGTACGGACCGACAAGGGCCTCAGCCTCAGGGACGTCGAGCGAAAGAGTGGCGTGAATAGCGGCTATCTCTCGCAGCTTGAGCGTGACGAAATTGCAAGCCCGGGACCTGCGACCCTCCAGAAGCTTGCGGCGGCCTACGGCGAGCCGCCGAGCGTCTTGATGCTGTGGGCCGGCTACATCGAACGTGACGATGCCGGCCTCGCGCCCAATGCGAAGCGGGCCCTATCGATGCTGGGCGAGGACTTCACCGAAGAGGAGCTTCGCGTGATGAAGGCTGTCCTCGACACCCTGCGGAATAAGGCCGGGTTTGCGAGCGTTCCGCACCGCACGGATCGGCCCCTGACTGACGTGGATCGTCGCTTGATTCGCGAACACGCATTGGCGCTCTTGCGCGAGATCGACCAGTTGCTCGGCGATGATCCAGTAGATCTGGTGGCGGCGTATGACGCCGCGAAGCTCGTCGAGGCCGGGGCGATCGCACTGTCTATGGAGGAGCGCCGCGGTCTGCGCGCCCGCTTCGGCGATCTGGTCGACGGCGTCCTCGCCCGTCTCGCTGGCGTTCTGCACACCGACGATCGCGCGGTCTACGTCAATCCAGACCTCCATGTGCTCAAGAAGCGTTTTGTACTGGGCCACGAGGCCGGGCACGCGGTCTTGCCGGATCACCAAGCCGTTTTTGCGCACCTTGACGACAAGCTGAGGCTCAGTCCGGATTTCAACGACCTGCTCGAGCGTCAAGCGAATCAGTTCTCGGTCGAGCTTCTCGCGAAAGGTGATCGGCTTCGCAAGGAGTTCGATGACTCGGCCCCTAGCGCGCGTCTCATCAGCGACCTGAGCGCGACCTACCAGATGTCGCGACAGGCGATCGCGCGGCGGATTGGCGAAGAAAGTAGGCGGGAGGTTGCGGTAGCGATGGCGTTCCGTGCCTTTTCGGGTCAGGGATCGCTGATGCCGCCAAAGCTCTACTGCTCAGCCGCTTTCGAGCAACGATTTCGCTGGAGAGCCGGGCGCGCCCCTATCGACGAGATACGACGAGCGGTCGATGTTGCTGCTGCCGCTCCTTCGCGGCTTACGTCGATCGTGGCGACCGACGTAAGCGGGACGGCCGTCGAGGTGGAGGTTGACGGTCTCGATGCGCTCTACGCGGTCATGGTGCTTTTCAGCTGCAAACCCGCAGCACCACGCCTGCGCCGGCTCAGTCCGTTTCTGAAAGGCAGGTAGCCGTTGCGACGTCGCTAGAAGTCCAGTTCCTCCGCCGCTATCGCTGATCGGCTTGCCCAGACGAACCCGTGCAGCCGATGGATTAGGCCGGCGGCGTGCAAGCGATCAAGACTCTCCTCGGGATCGCCCGCGAGCGCTCTAGAGAGCTCATCCCGAGCCCAAGGTCGTTGAGAAGCGTGGTCGGTCAGTACGGCAAGGAGTGCGGAATCCGCTTGCCGATCTTCCTCGGCCGGCGTGAGGCTACGCTGCTCCTGCATGGGAGGCCCTTCCTTTCCGTGTCGTGGCCTCGTGGCAGTTGACGCTGCCGCCGGGGCCGACCTCGATTTGCGGGGGCAGCACGGTATCGCTGCTGTCAAAGGCCATTCGGGCCCGACCGGGCCGTCTGCGGCCAGCGACCGCGTCCCAGGCGCGATGCAGCCGCGCTTCGACATCAGGTCCCGATAGCGCCAGAACCCCCGACCACGCTGTGGCCAGGGGTTCGGGTACGACCTCTATGGTGGAGCTAGCCGGACTCGAACCGGCGACCTCCTGGGTGCGATCCAGGCGCTCTCCCAGCTGAGCTATAGCCCCGTGCTGGCCTCGCCTGAGGCCGAGCTGCAGGGACGAGTGTAGTGCCATCCGAGAGCCTGCGCCTGGGGCCGGGTCTCGGTGCCGCCACAGAGGTTGTCGGGATGCGCGGTTTCCGGCTCCCTCAGTATGGTTGCGCCCGATGGGACTGCTCGACGATGCGATTCGCGAGCACCTGGAGCTGAAGCGCCTCCGTGGCGCCGATCCGAGCGACGTCATAAGGCAGGAGCGGGAAGCTCTGGGTGCATCAGCGCACCTCGATCCACCGGAGGAACCGGTCGATGCGCAGTCCGGCGAGGCGCCTTCGGACATGCCAGTCGACGGCCCCACCGAGAGCTTGCGGGTTGCCGACGCCGACCCGGGCGGCCTGGCCGATGATCTGTGGAGCGATGAGCCCCGGCCCGAGCCAGAGCCCGAGCCGGGGGTGGTGCATCCCGTCCGGGATCGCGAGCAGGTTGCCGCTCAGGAAACCGCTGAGGTGGACATGAGCCAGATGCTCGACATGGAGGAGGCGGAGGGGACGGGCACGCTCGCCGAGCTGCCAGAGCGTCCGGCCGACGAGGGCGCCCCGCAGCACGAGGGCGGTGAGGCGTCCTGGGGCGGGGAGCCTGCCTGGGGCGACCCGGCGCTGGGCAGAGAAGAGGACGACGGCGGACGCGACTCTCCGGGCGCGACCGCATAGGCGTGGCGGGTGCCGACCCGCGCGGTGCTTGGCTTCGATGGCGGCCGGAAGCGCGCGTGCGCAGGGCATGACCCCTCGCTAGACTCGATCGGGAGGGGCCATAGCTCAGCTGGGAGAGCGCCTGCTTTGCAAGCAGGAGGTCACCGGTTCGATCCCGGTTGGCTCCACTCGCTGAAGTGCCTGCAAATGGGCGGATTTGGGACCGGCGGGCACGGGTGGCCGGAGGGTCCTGCAGCTCCAAGAAACGGCGCTGCTGCCCAATTGCTGCCCAATTAGGCCTCAGGAAGGCCATTCAACCTGCGACAGTTTTCGGGTGCCGTCCCATCCGGCGAACGACTCGGAGCTGCGCGCCGACGAGGCAGAGCTCGCCCAGCTGCGTACCGACCCCAGTGGGACCGTCCCACCGCTGCCCGCCCTGACGACCGCGTATGAGCTCCCGATCGTGCAGCTTTCGTGGGAAGACTTCGAGCGGCTCTGCGAGCGCCTTGCCCGCCTCGAGGGCACAGTCAGGGGAGCCCGCCGCTACGGCCGATTGGGACAGAAGCAACATGGAATCGATATCTATGGCACACGGACGGACGGCCGATACCGTGTTTGGCAATGTAGGCAGTATCAGGACATCGACGAACTCAACATCGGGAAGGCCGTAGAAGACCTTCTGGAGGGACGCTGGGGCGAGGCCGCGGCGAACTTTACGTTCTGCACCGCGCTTACCATCGCAGACACGACGCTCGAGGACGAAGTGACGCACTGGCGCGAGTACCTCTCCGCTCGCGAACCGCCAATCGTGTTCGAGTTGTGGGATGGCCGAGAGATCTCCCATCAGCTGACGAACCATCCGGAATTGGTTCGTATCTTTTTGGGACCTGACCACGAGCGACTCTTTTTTGGCCCATCCCATCTGCACTCTGTCGGCTCCGCCCCTGATCGCCACTTATTGGGAGGTGTCGCGTCCGCATCAGGCCCCCAAATAAGGATTATCTCGCTTGGAAGTTCCTCAGCGGCGGCTGGGTTGGCGCTGGAGCGTCTGAAACAGGAGTCACCATCAGATCTGATCGGGCTTCTCGCTCTTGTTGGCGAGCCGCCCCAGCCGAACCGAGCCGAGCACGTGATCCGGGATTGGCCACCGTTGCTGGAAAGCTGCCATGAGGGGGCCCTCGTTGCGCTCGCGCTGCTGGCTGAGAACGACGGGGACTGGGCCGCAGCATCGACCGCTTGGGAGGGACTCGCCAGGCGCATCGCTGGGCACTTACGTGACGAGGCCGCGGAATATATTGCGCTCGCCGCGATAGCCGCGCGGGTAGGCGGAGATAGACAGCGTTACGAGCACCTTCTGGAGGATGCCAAGCGCCTCGCTCCCACTCATCCTCGTGTTGTGTTTGAGCAGATCCGCGATGACATGACCCCGGAGGAACGCATCCGCATCTTGAGTGGACTGAAATCGGACGAACCTTTCCTTCAGGCGCTCATCACCTGTCACCTGTCCGGTGCCTATTTGCTGATCCCTGACCCCGCGAAGGCGCGACGCGTGCTCGACCGGGTTGCTTCTGACATGCGCGAGTCGTACGCGGCCAAGGCGGGGCGACTAAATCTCACGATCCAGGAGGCCAGACTAGCCCTGATCGAGCAACGCCCGGTGGACGGCACCGCACTGCGTGAGACACGGGTTGGTGCGTTGGCGCTGCGCGACGAAATGCTTGCGAGGCGTCGATACGAGGAGTCGGCAGGACTCCTGATGGTGGCCGCAGACGCACTCATGCTACTGGGCGACCGAGCGGCTGCCATAGGGACGTTAGCTGGACGCAAGGAGGAGGAGGTAGTTTCACACGACGGCGCCCAGATTCTCGCCTTTGCTGCTCTGCGGATCGGAGATCCGAGGTCGGCGATTGACATCATCGACACGGTTCCACTGACGCACTCGTTGGCGCGGCTTCGGGCAGCGGCGGTTATGGATTCTGGACGCGTCGCTGAGATTCCCGCCGCTCTCGCAACTCTCGATGAGGCCATAGCGAAGGGAGGCGAGGATGCTACCGAGGCGGCGCTGTTTCGTCTCGCTGCGACGTTGCTGGAAGGGGTGGAAGTGCCCTGGAGCGTGCCGGCCGAGGAAATCCTGTCTGAGACCAGGCACGAGCGCGTCGCGGTGATTGCGCGCAGCTTCCATCTCGTAAGGAGACACGCGGACTTCGCGGGCGCCTACGATTTGTTGGACGAGCACGGCAGTGCCCCATGGGCTCTCTCGACCAGGCTACGCCTTGCCGAGCGACAGGGGAGCTACCCGATTATGCGTGAGGCTGCTCGCGCGGTGTTGGCCTCGGGACCGGGACAGGATTTGCGAACGGAGTGTGGCCGGGCGCTCGCGCGTTCGGGCGACTTCGAGGAGGCGATCACCACGTTGATTGCTGTCGCACGGGAAGCCACTGCGCCGGATGTGCCGCGTGCGAACGCTTACTACCTCCTTGTAGGTATTGCTGGGCGAGAGCTGGACGATTGGGAGCGTGCAGCGACATTTCACGACGAATGGACGCGGTCATTTCCCAGCGATTCACGCGCGAGCGCGTTTGCGCCGATGATCGCGAATCGCAGATGCAAGCAACCATAATTCCCGTGCAAGCAGGAAGTCACCGGTTCGATCCCGGTTGGCTCCACTTCTGGAAGTGCCTGCGTATATGGGGGGGTTTTGGGCGGGCGGCCGCGACGGGCCGGATGGCTGCGCAGCCCCGAGAAGTACCGCTGCTGCCCAATTGCTGCCCAAGCATCCCTCCGGTGGAGCCCTTAACCAACGAAGCGAGGCACGGCCACGGCATGGGATGCTTGGCTCAGGTTGCAGAACGAGGCCAGGATGGTCCGCCGCCGCTAGCCACCAGTTTCTGCTGAGCGTTGTTGATCCAACGCGTCTGCGAGTGCGGTCCGCACATCTTGGTCGAGGGCGCTGGGATCGTTTGCAAGCGCCTCCAACAGCCCCAGCACTGCTCCTCCCGCCATCGCGACCAAGGGGTCGAGATTCAGGGAGACGATGCTGTAGTCGGTCACTGGCCTAACGCTCGTCCCAGTCGAGTCCAATACGGCACGCAAGACGGGCACATCGCGCAGCCGAGCTAAGACGATCTCGGGGCCCGATGCATCATGCAACAGCTGTAGTAGCCAAAGTAGGTTGGGCTCGGCGGCTAGGTCTTGGGCGCCGCATGTCGTGACTTCTGCCGCAAAGCGTGTCTCAAGCTCGTGAAACGTGTCGTTATCGAGCAGTTCGATCTCCGGTTCCTTCTGCGCTCGGGTCGATTGAAGCCTGTAGCGATACAGCAGCTGCACACGAAGCGACAAAGTCGGGGCGTCGGTGACCACTTGCCGGGCGATACGAGTGCGCTCCTCCGCCGTCTGCACGGTCTTGAGCATCGCGTCCACAAAGAACAGCGTGCGCCTAGTGGGGTCAAGTTCGAGCGGCCCACGACTCCGGGTGGTCCGCGGCGCTGCGCGGAGCGCCACCATCGAGCAGCCGAGAATGTCTGGATCAGCCTGCTCCCCAATCCGGGCACGCGTCCGGTCGAGCAAGTCCGCCAAACGGGCATCGTCGATGCCTTCAAGCAGTGTCTCGAAGCTGCTGGCGTCGGACAGCGCCTCAATGGCCGCGTCCACTTTCGCGGAAGCTACCTCGCCTGAGGCCAGGCTTTGGTGGAGGTAACGCAGCAAGACCGGTCGGGATGCTACGCGCTTACGACTCCGCGAGCCCGGGTCGGCACTTCCCCGCACCCCGCCGAGGAGGTGTCCGGCAGCCGGAAACAGCGTGCGAAGAACCTGCCGAGTAACGCCGGGATTGCCGCTGCTATCCAGCGCCGTGTCGATCGCTTCTCGATCCTCATTCTCGACTTGCTCACGACTGCGGAACTCGAATAAGCCGCGGTGGCCGACGAGACTGTCGACGACGGCGGGCAGCGACTCGTGAACGGCCGGATCGAAGATACGGATCGCCTCCAAAGCGAGAACGTCCATTGCTGCTACCTCGTCACCGCATTGGTCGAGCGCCGCCGGAGCCATGTTCGCCATCCGGCGGCCGTCCCGCAGGGTCTGCAAGTAGCCATCTATCCCGTCATTGATCAGCGAGGACCACACGGCGTCGTCCCACGACTCGAGTGGCCGGTCACCGATGGCTTGCTGCAACCATCCCAAACTAGTGGTGCGCAGCTCGTCACGGGAAACGGGAGGGACCGCCATTGACGCCTGCACGATCTTCTGTAGGTAGGCTCGGCCATCGTCATTCTCCGAGTTCAGGGCCCGCTCAACGCGAGAACGCTCGTAACTCAGAACGTATATGAGGCCTGGCAGGTCCGCAACGAGTTTGACCAGCCGCACCACCTCGCGTACTTCACGCGGGTCGAGCCGATCAAGATCATCGATCAGTACGACGATCCTGTGCGGGTGTTCAAGCAGCATCTCGCGGAGCTCGCGCCGCCTTGCTGAGGTCGATGTCTTATGCAAGTCCGCCAGCTGCTTTGGTGCGGCCATCACTTGGCCCGCCGGTCCGATCACTGCGCCCGCTGCCGGGCTCAGCGCCGCACCATAGTCAGCCAATCGGCTCGCGAGCTTACGCATGCGTTTCTTCGCCCTGCCCATCGTTCCCCGAATGAGCTGGAGCGAGAGCTCCTCAAAGAACCGAGTGACAAGTTGGTCGGCATCGGAGAACAGCCACGGTTCAAACCAGAAAACGGTGGCGTCAGCCTCGAGGCGCTTTTCAAGCAGGTTTAGGACCGACGTCTTGCCTGCCCCCCAAGGG
>Ga0335085_10016305_pt1 | contig 10742 bp, 10 predicted proteins | sample Lox_Sample_45_FD_206712 | JGI IMG/M metagenome (GOLD analysis project Ga0335085, IMG submission 206712) | Soil microbial communities from Loxahatchee National Wildlife Refuge, Florida, United States - Lox_Sample_4.5 | ecosystem: Environmental > Terrestrial > Soil > Wetlands | place: USA... | reverse complement strand
CGTCGCCTTGGCCATATCGAGGCCGATGTCGTCTGTCGCGCGGTTCACGAGATAACCGACGCCGCGCCCGGTCGCCTCGCGTCGGCCCAGCGAACCGCCCAACCCCACCGGCTTGCCCGTCACGATGCTCGGCACCGCGTGGCCTTCGTGCATTGAATAGGTGTCCATCATCCACGCCATGACTTGTTCATTCGTGCCGAGGTCGGGAGCCATCACGTCCACCTGCGGACCGATGAACGGAATCATCTCCTGCGTGTAACGCCGCGTGAGCCGTTCCAATTCAGCCTTGGACATTTTACTCGGGTCGCACGCAATGCCCCCCTTCGCGCCGCCGTACGGCAAGCCGGTCAACGAGCATTTCCAACTCATCCACATCGCCAGCGCGGCGACTTCGCCAATCTCAACGTCCGGATGATACCGCAACCCGCCCTTGGTCGGTCCGAGTGTCAAATGATGCTGCACGCGATAACCCGAGAATACGCGCACCGAGCCGTCATCCATTCGAACCGGGAGCGCCACAGTCATCGCGCGTTTGGGATATTTGAGCCGATCGCGGTCGGTCTCGGGAATCTGCAAATGTTCCGCGACCAAATCGAATTGCCGGCAAGCCATTCGGAACGTCGGGTGGTCGTAAATTTCCATGGCCGGAAGATATTTCAAAACGACGCGAATTTCACGAATTATCGCGAATTGCCCAAACGGTTGATTCGTGTTAATTCGTGAAATTCGCGTCAAACTCTTTGGTCGTGAATAAATCGCAGCTAAATTGCAAACGGAATGCCTGAAACGCTCGTCATCAACGAAATTTACCTGAGTCTGCAGGGTGAAAGCACCTTTGCCGGGCTGCCGTGCATTTTTGTCCGGCTCACCGCGTGCAATTTGCGGTGTTCCTACTGCGATTCCGCTTACGCCTTTACCGAAGGAAAGAAAATCTCCTTGCAAGATGTGCTCGCAGAAGTCCACAGCCTGGCCAAACCGTTCTCCACGAAACACGGAACACGAAACACGGAACACATTACTAACACCACGCCCCACGCCCCTCGACCCCCGACCCTTCCCCTCATCGAACTGACCGGCGGCGAACCGCTCCTTCAGAAAAATGCGCTGCCCCTGATGAAGCAACTCTGCGACAAAGGCTTCACTGTTCTGCTCGAAACCAGCGGTGCGCATGATATTTCTCTCGTCGATCCGCGCGTCCGCCGCATCATGGACTTGAAGTGCCCCAGCAGTGGCGAGGTCGAGCGCAATCGTTGGGAGAACATTCCGCATCTCAAGAGCACGGATGAAATCAAATTCGTCATCGGCACAGTGGAGGATTACGACTGGGCGAAGCAACAAATCGCGAAATACAGACTCGACTCGATTTGTCCGCTCCTGTTTTCGTGGGTGCATCCGCTGGCGCCGGAGCAGCAGGATAAATCGTTGAAAAAAGTTCCCGCCGGCCAGACACCCATCTCGCGGTTGCAACTCGTCGAAAACATCATTGCCGACGCGTTGCCCGTGCGTTTCCAGGCGCAATTGCATAAAATCATCTGGCCGCCCGAGCAACGCGGTGTTTAAACCAGAATGAAAACCCGCCAAACTCTCGACCTCCTCCGCCAATACGAATCGCGCAACGTCCTCTTCACTGAACCGGACGGCTCTTGGCCCATCGTGTGGGAGCGCGCGAAGGGCGTGCATGTGTGGAATCCGGAAGGGAAAAAATATCTCGATCTTACGGCTGCGTTTGGCGTTGCCGCCGCCGGCCACGCCAACCCGCGCGTCATCAAAGCCGCTCGCGACCAGATGGAAGATCTCGTGCACGCCATGGGAGATGTGCATCCGCACGCGCGGAAAGCTGAACTGGCGCGCGAGTTGAGCAAAATCACTTTCGAGCGTTGGACCGCAAACTCCTCGGCCCCTCAACATGGGAAGGCCATCTTTTGCAACTCCGGTTTTGAGGCCGTTGAAGCCGCGCTCAAAACGGCCATGCTCACCGCGGGCAAGTACGGCGTCATTGCTTTTCAGGGCGCATATCACGGCTTGGGCTACGGCACGTTGAACGCCACGCATCGCGAATTCTTTCGCGCGCCGTTCCGACTTCAGCTGAAGGAATTCGCCCATTTTGTCCAGTTCCCCGCCAAGCCTTCCGATTTGCCGATCGTCGAGACTTTGATGCGCCGGCACTTTCAACGCGGCTGGGTCGGCGCCGTGCTCGTCGAGCCCATCCAGGGCCGCGGCGGCATCAATGTTCCACCGCCTGAATTTCTCCCGCTGTTGCGCCGGCTGTGCGATGAACACAAAGCGTTGCTTGTGCTCGACGAAATTTACACCGGCTTCGGCCGCACCGGAAAATGGTTCGCGTGCGAACACAGTGGTGTCGTGCCGGACCTCATTTGCTTGGGCAAAGCCCTCACCGGCGGTTTCCCACTTTCCGCCTGTGTCGGTCGCGCGGACGTGATGGATGCCGCCTGGCCGCCCTCGCGCGGCGAAGCCATCCACACCAGCACGTTCCTCGGCAATCCCGTCGGCTGCGCCATGGCCCTCGCGCAGGTCGAAGAAATCCGGGAAAAAGAACTTCCCGAGCGCGCCGCCAAACTTGGCCAATTCCTCCTCACCGAACTCTCGAAACTTCATAGTCCCAAATGTGAGCTCACCGTCCGTGGCCTCGGCCTCATGGCCGGCCTCGAATTGCGCACTACCACCGGTTCGCCGGACGGCGAGACAGCGATGCGCGTCATCAATGCCATGCTGCGTGAAGGTTTCATTTTGTTGCCGGAAGGCGAGCATGGGAATGTCATCAGTTTGACCCCGCCGCTGACCATTGCCAAAACGCAACTGGCCGAAACTCTTGCCGCCCTCGCGAAAGTGCTGAATGAAACTCTCTGAAATGCGCGAACTGCTGGCTCGCGAGGGCATCCAGCTCACCAAATCCCTCGGCCAGAATTTTCTCCACGACGGCAACCAGCTCCGCCGGATCGTCGATGCCGCTGAATTGACGAAGGGCGACAGGGTTCTCGAAATCGGGCCCGGGCTGGGCCCGCTCACCGAATTGCTGCTGCAAAATGCCGGCGAAGTCCTCGCCATCGAGAAAGACGGGCGGCTGGTGGAAGTTTTGCGGCAGCGCTTTGCCGCGAATCTTCAAGCGGGAAGATTCCAATTGCTCCACGACGACGCCCTGGAATTTCTCAAACACAATCCGCGCGATTGGAGCGCCTGGAAACTCGTCGCGAACCTCCCCTATTCCGTCGCCTCGCCGATCCTCGTGGAACTCGCACTCGGCCAACGCTCGCCCGAACGCCTCGTAGCCACCCTCCAATTGGAAGTCGCCCGCCGCCTCATGGCCCAGGCCGGCGACGATGACTACGGCCTGCTCACCCTTCTGGTGCAACTCGATTTCGAGCCGCGCGACTGGTTCAAGATTCCCGCCACCTGCTTTTTCCCCCAGCCGGACGTGGATTCCGCCTGCGTGGCGCTCGTGCGCCGTGGGCGGCCGCTTCTGCCGGAGGAGGCCCGGGTGGATTTTCACCGCGTCGTCAAACGGGCTTTTTCGCAGCGGCGCAAGATGATGCTCAAATTGCTGAAACAGGACTGGCCGGAAGCCGTGTTGGAAAGGGCTTTCGCCGAAACCGGCCTTCCGCCCCAAATCCGGGCCGAGACGGTCAGCCTGGCTCAATTTGTGCAATTCACGAGTCTTTTGCGTTGACGGAATCATTCCGCGCTTACATTCTTCAGGCCCGGTACGGCTGGATGCAGGTCCGGTATAGTTGGAAACAGTTATGACAATCCGATTCAACCCTCGTTGGCTTTTGGTTATTTCCCTCGTTTTCTCTTTGCAAGTTTGCCAGGCGCAATCCACTCCTCCGGTGGTGATTCCTCCGTTGGTCAGTTTCGACCTTGGCGACACGAATAACCCGGACAGCCAGTTGTGGGATTTGAGCGGGCAATATACGCTGGACATGCTCGTCCTGCAGAAGAACGGCCTGGCTTTGCCGGTGAGTCTTTCCTTCACGTTGATCCAGGCCCCCAATGGCAAGATTTCCGGCCCCACCAATGACAACACCGAGGCGCTGATTGTGAACGAAAATGGCTTTTTCGCCGTCGCTCCGCGCGTGACGGGCAAGGTCACGGGCTCGGATGGAATGGCCCGTGTGCAATTGAGCATTCGTTTCGCCGGCACGGGCCAGATCGCCAACGGGCCGACTACTTCCGTGAACGGCTCGTTCTCGGTCGTGGCGGAAACGGATTCCAGCGGCAACCTGATTGGCACGAGAGTGGGCAAGTTCTCGGTCAACATTTCCGGCGAGGGCAGCACCAGCGGCAAAGTCGAGGATTTTTCCACGCCGATGCCCTTTGGCGCGAATTCGACCTGGAATCTCTCGCTCCAAATGGTCGGTCTTAAAAAGATCGCCGGCTCCGCGGTGATTACCACGCCCGGCCGCGCGCTGGGTTTCGATCTGTCGGGCAAGTATAACGGCATCTTCAATGTCGCCGCCAAAGGCGTCAATAATGTGCAGGACACCGTCAGCGGCGTGGGCGCTTCCGCCAGGATGCAACTGACGCCGGCGTTTGACAGCATCGCGTTCAAAGGCAAGGTGCTTGGCCAATCGTTGGTGTTTAGCGCATTCAACGATTGAGAGTGGCCGGGCGCGGTGAAAATGGCGCCGACTGGTGTCGGCGGCTGCGTGGACAGAATGGCCCGTGAGGCTCGTTGGGTATTTTCCCGATAAAATCGGAATTTCCTAATTTTTTTCGTTTCCATTCCCCTTGCTCTCCTTGAGCGCCCGTTGATTCGCGAAAAAACTTTGCAGTAACGACCGGCATTCCTCCTCGCGCACGCCGCTCGTGATGGCGCACTTATGATTCAACGTGGGGAATTGCAGTAGATTCATGGCGCTGCCGGCGGCGCCGGCCTTGGGATCGCTGGCGCCGAAGACGACGCGCGCGAACCGCACGTGCACGATGGCGCCGGCGCACATCGGGCAGGGCTCCTTCGTGACATACAACGTGCAATCCGTCAGCCGCCAATCGCCCACGGCTTCCTCGGCTTGCGTGATGGCGAGCATTTCGGCGTGCGCGGTGGCGTCCTTGAGCAACTCGACCTGGTTCGAGGCGCGGGCGATGATGCGGCCGTGGCGCACCACCACGGCGCCCACCGGCACTTCCTCCGCTTCAAAAGCCCTCGCCGCCTGGCGCAGGGCTTCGCCCATGAAGTAGTGGTCGCTCTGTAAGTCGATAATCGGTTCGTCCATATGTCGAAGTTCCAAAATCCAAGTTCCAAGTTCCAGAGTCTAAAGCCCACCGTCCAGTCCTTTTTCCCCTTGGAATTTGGATTTTGGAACTTGGAACTTGGATTTCAGGTTCTGGCCTCCTCCAGCGTCCAAATATTTCTACCGCCGGGTTCGCAGTGACAATGCGCGGAGAAAAACCCTCCGCGAAACTCCCAGATCCACGGCCAGATTTGTTCCTTGTCGGTTTGCGGAATTTTTAAAGTGGTCAATGCTTCGCGCGGGAAGAATTGAAAACGGCCTTCGCGATGCGGCGGCGGCAGGGTTTTCAATTTCTTTTTCACCTCGAACAAAAACATGAGCCAATGGCTTTGCCCGAGATACCCGTGCTCGCTCACAATGCCGGCCAGGTGCAGGTCTGACGCGGTGAGTTTCACGTCCAACTCCTCCTCCGCCTCGCGGCACGCACACGCATAAGGCGATTCGCCCACATCCGTGTGCAGCTTCCCGCCGCATGGACTCCAAAACCCGCGATTCGGCTCCTGCGCGCGCTCCATCAGCAGGACTTCATCGCGCTCGTTGAAGCAGTAGAGCAGCGTGGCGATTTTGTAGGGCAGCTTATTTTTGACGATCTCGCTCATTTAATAGGCAATTCAACCGCGCTAAGCTTGTAGCTGAAGTGATTGAAATAAATATTTTGGTTTCCGCATTCGAGTTCGCCGCGCTGGAAATCCACGTCATCGGAGCGGAAGGAATTTTTCGGCGGCGAGAGCGTCTGAGAATGGTCGCTGTTGGCAGCCATGCGCCATTGATCGAGCCCGCCAAAATAAAAATCGCGCACTTCCCGCCGCTCGGAGGGCGTCAATGAAGTGGCTGTGTGGACAGCCCAAACTCCGATAGTCGGATCGACCGGCACCCAGCCGTAAGGCGCGAGATAAATTTCCGCCCAATCATGAATGCCCGAGCCGAGACCAACGCGCCAACCGGATTGCCACCGCGCAGGAATCCCGTTAAGCCGGCAGAGCGTCATAAACAGCAGCGCCTCCTGCCCGCAATCACCGTAGCCGCGCGCGCGAATATAGTCGCTGATGTTGCGGATGGTTGAATATTCGGGCGTGAAACTGTATTGAATGTTTTCGCTAATCCAGTCGTAAATTTTTTTCGCCTGCAGCGCCGGATTTTTGTCCGCACCCACGATGCGTTTTGACAAGGCCCTCATTTCCGGCGTGAAAATCACGTGCGGCGATTCGTGGGCGAAGGCGGCTATCTCGGGATCGTGGCCGTCAAACGGCGTGACGCGTTTCGGGTCAATGTCAAACCACACGGCGGCGTGCGTGTAACGATAGTGCAGCATGAACTCCGTAGGCCCTCCACCGTTTGCCGATTGTTCAAAATAGGCCGATCGAATCGGGCTGTCAGCCGGCGCAATTGCTTTGGCTGGCGGCGAACTTGTGACGATTTCAATTTCGGTTTGGTACGGATACGTCCGCGGGATCGGCAACCACGCGCGGATCAATTGGCCGGCAGGCGCGGCGTTGCTTTCCACAGTCACGGTCATCGTCACGTCGAATCGCTTGGGTAAAACATAGGGCCTGCCTTCGTGCTGCGCGGCTTGCTTAATGGAGCGGCACAATTCGAGAAAATCTTTCTGGCTGGCGTCGACCCGGCGTGCCTCCAATTCCGGGTGGCGAAAGAAAAGATTCGACACGCTCGAACTCATGAACCAGACCTGTCCGTCTATGTTACGCGAATCGAAGCGGCCTTCGCTCACCCATTGATTAAATTCCTTAGTGGTGAGGTCGCGAACGGAGTTTTGGAGGCGGTCAAAAAGCGCGTCCCGTGTGAGCGGAAAATCCATCCGGATACGTTGTAACCGTTCCAGTTCAAATCCGATTTTCCCGGCCAGCGCGCCTGGGGGATTTGAGGTGAGCGCCTGATTCAGGACATTGGAAGCTTCATTAAACCGCCCGGCAATTTCAAGTTGAGCGGCTTGCGCCAGCGCGTTTTCCGCCGGCGTTTGTGAAATGACAGATGACACAAAGCCAAACGTCAAAGTGAAAACACCAAGTGCGCGAAGGAAGTGCGTAGCGATTTTCATTTTGGCTCCCACAATTCAATTCTGTTTCCTTCCGGATCCTGCAATCGGGCAAATCTCCCATTCGGATAAACTTCCGCGTCTACGGTCACTTCTATTCCCGCCGCACGCAGTTGCTGGACCATCGCATCCAGGTCACGCACACGAAAATTGATCATCCACTGTTTATCCGCCGCTCCGAAATAATCCGTGTCCTGCGGAAAGGGCGCAAACACCGTCGGCCCCGCCTGCTGCGACCACGATTTCTGGCCGTAATCGGCGAGCACGAGATCGATTCCGAGATGATCTTTATACCATTTGCCCAAAGCCTCGGGATCTTTGGAGCGAAAGAAAAATCCGCCGATGCCGGTGACAGTTTCCATAGGTTGTGAGGGTTATTTTGTTATGCGAATTGAAAAGTCGCAGCGCGAGATTGGCAAGCTGTTTTGACCCCACCCCCCTTTATCCACCGTGATTAGGCGTGATTTACCGTGATTCACCGTGATTTGGGGCGAGCTGGGAACGGGACTAGGCATGTGTTTGGGAGTTGTTTCCATTTTGTGAGTCCGCTGGGTAATTGTATCGAGCAGCGCGGCGGCAGGCTTCGCGGCTGGTTTGAGCGGGATGAAACGGGGTGTTCGTGGAGCCGGGCTTCAAGCCGTAGATTTGGCGCAATCGAGTCATTTCGGCTTCGCGGCTGGGAAAATCGGTGCGGACCCATTCGCGGAGATCGGGGCGATGGAGAAAATCCATCAGGCGTTCCAGAAATTCTTCCTGGGATTCTGCTTGTTCGCCGTTTTGGTGCTGTGAAGCTTCTTCCTGGCGGACCTGTCGTCTCCAGCGGTGCCAGCCGAGCCCGACGCTTTGGCCGTAGCTGGTGGCGTTGCGCAGGCGCCAGAGTTCGAGGGAAATTTCGCGGAGAGATTTCCAGCGCTCTTTTGGGTTTTTGATTTCGCCCATGCGTTGGACTTGCTGGGCGATTTCGACGGTGACGATACGGGCGACGTGTTCGCAGAAGTCCTTGTCGTCTTCCTCGTTTCCCAATTCGCCGGAGCGTTCGATGGTCCAGCGCATTTGTTCCAGGGCTTCGCGCTGGCGCAGCCACTCCTGGTAACCGCCTTCTTTCCAGCGGGAGAGGTTTTGTTCGCTGATGGGTTCGCCATTAAATTCCTTGCGGAGAACTTTTTGGACTCGCGGATGGGCATTGAGCCACTCGACGATTTTTACGCCCGGGCATCCGTCTTCGAGGCGGTGGTTGAGTTCCTCGCGAATTTTTTTGGGCAGGCGGGCGATTTTTCCGTTTCGTGTTTTCATAATTTTTTAACCGCGGATTACGCGGATGAACGCGGATAAAAAAACCGGGGCAGGGAGGCCGCCAGTTTCAATTTTTCCGCTTCTTCTCCTTTCACGCCGGAAATTGAATCAGAGATTTTTTGGGCGGAAAAACTTACGGTAAGTATTTAGTGGGAAATTGTTGATGGACAATGAAATCGGAATGAAAAAAGTGCTAAAAATGGGTGAAAATGACACTTTAACGGAAAATGGGGAACGCGGAAAAAGAGCGGGCGAAAGAATGATCCTAGAGCGGTTAAAAAAATACTGTAGCCATTCGGCGAAGGGAATTGAGAGGGCGGTCTTTTTGATTTTTGGCTTCGTTTCGGCTCAGTTACAGGGTTTATTAAACCTGCTCCTTCGCCGAAGCCTCGCCAAAAATCAAAAATCCTCGCTCCGAGATGGCTACAGTATTTTTTTAACCGCTCTAGGTGCACACGTATTCGGAATTTGAGATTTGAGATTTCAAAGCGAGGCGTGAAGGACCGGGTATTCTTCCCCTAAACTATTTTCGTACTATCTTAGGAGGAGAGGGCTGGGTTGGAGTTGGGTCTCCTACGAATCCGCATGGTCACGAAAAAGAGTGCAACAAGTCCCGAAAGGGACGACTGAGAAACATTTCCGATTCAGCCGTCCCTTGCGGGACTTGTATGGAGACGAATCAGTTCCCGGCGTTAAAACGCCGGGCTATTCTCAAAAGTCCCTCCGGGACTGGATTGTTAGGATTGCGAGTCACTCTTATTTGCCGCGCACCCTTTTTGGGTTCATCCGTGTCTATCTGTGTTCATCCGTGGTTAAATGCTTTGTTCCTGATAAAATTCGCATTGCCACTCTGGCGGAAAACATTAGCATCGCCAGTCCCGCCCTGAGGATATTTGGGCGTGCGCGAGATTTTTTGATTTATGAAAAGCTACGATATCGCAGTCATCGGCGGAGACGGCACCGGGCCGGAGGTCACTCGTGAGGCGCTCAAGGTGTGCGAGGCGGCCGGCAAAAAATTCGGTTTCAATCTCAACTGGCATCATTACGACTTCGGTGGCGATCGCTACCTGAAGACGGGCGAGGTGCTGCCGGACGGCGCGGTGGATGAGTTGCGCAAGTATAAGGCGATTTTCCTCGGCGCGGTGGGTCATCCGCAGGTGAAGCCGGGCATTCTGGAGAAGGGCATTTTGCTGCGGCTGCGTTTCGAGCTGCAGCAATACATCAATCTGCGCCCGGTGCGGCTGTATCGCGCGGACGATTGCCCGCTCAAGGACAAGGGGCCAGAGCATATTGATTTCATTGTGGTGCGCGAAAACAACGAGGGTCTTTACGCGGGCGCGGGCGGTTTTCAATACAAGGGCACGCCGCAGGAAGTGGCGATTCAGGAGAGCGTGAACACGCGTTTCGGCGTGGAGCGCTGCCTGAAGTATGCGTTCGATCTCGCGCAACGCCGCCGCGAGGGCAAGCCGTGGAAGGGTCTCAAGCCCGAGGACACGAAGGCGGGCAAGACCGTGCAGCTCACGCTTTGCGGCAAGACGAATGTGCTGACGTATGCGTTCGATTTGTGGTGGCGCGCGTTCAACGAGTTGGCAACGAAATATCCGACGGTGAAGACGGATTACGCGCACGTGGATGCGACGTGCATGTGGTTTGTGAAAAATCCGGAGTGGTTCGATGTGATTGTGACGGACAACATGTTCGGCGACATCATCACGGATCTCGCGGCGATGATCCAGGGCGGGCTGGGCGTGGCCGCCGGCGGCAATATCAATCCGGAGGGCACGTCGATGTTCGAGCCGATGGGCGGCAGCGCGCCGAAGTACACGGGGCAAAATGTCATCAACCCGATCGCGGCGATTAACGCGGGCGGGATGATGCTGGATTTCCTGGGTGAAGCGAAGGCGGGCGCGGCGATTGAAAACGCGGCGATCCAGATCATCAATACCAAGATCAAATCCCTGGCGGCGGGCAAGATGGGTTACGGGACGCGCGAAGTTGGGGATTTGGTGGCGGCGGCGATCTAGGGCCTGTTAACACTACTTGTACAATCAGATAGTTTAGGGCAAGGTGGCGGGTATGAGACTTAGTGAGAGTCAGTATGAGCGGATCGCCGATTGCCTGCCGCGGCAACGCGGCAACGTGAGCAT
>Ga0335085_10016303_pt1 | contig 10743 bp, 7 predicted proteins | sample Lox_Sample_45_FD_206712 | JGI IMG/M metagenome (GOLD analysis project Ga0335085, IMG submission 206712) | Soil microbial communities from Loxahatchee National Wildlife Refuge, Florida, United States - Lox_Sample_4.5 | ecosystem: Environmental > Terrestrial > Soil > Wetlands | place: USA: Florida... | reverse complement strand
GCCAGGGAGGTCATTCACCTACTCGATTAGACGTAAGCGATGCATTCGATTTCAACCGGAGATCCGCCGGGCAGATCCTTTGCCGCGATTGTCGTCCGGGCCGGCGGGTTGGCGGGAAAGTAGGAGTGGTACACCTCGTTCATCGCCGGGAAAGTCGTGATATCGGTGAGGAACACCGTACACTTCAGCACTTTGTCTATGGAGGAACCGGCGGCTTCCAGAACCGTCTTCAGGTTCTCCAGGCACTGTTTCACTTGATTCCCGATTGGTCCTGGAACCACCTGGTGGGTTTGCGGGTCTTGTGCGCCCGCGCCGGAAAGGAATAGCAAGTTTCCAAGTTGGGTCGCAGGGCTGAAGAGGGACGCCGGCGTTAATGGCTCACGGGGCCGGGTAATGACCTTTTTCTGGGCTCCGGACTTGCCCGGTGCGGCGGAGGTAGGCAAGGCCAGCGCGGCGGCTCCCATAGTGGCAGCGCCGGCGAGAGAGCCTTTTAGAAAGGAACGACGCGGGGATTTTTGAGTGCGCATAGATGACCTCGGGTGGAGAAGATTGGTTGCTCCGGTGCGGGCCTTAAAATGCATCGGTCCTCGCGCGGGGGCAGGCTAGAAGCTATCACAATCATGTGCGTTCACAAAAGTGGGCTGGGGCGGCGAGTACTGTCCTAATTTGCGATGAAGCGTCGGCTTCCAGCCGGCATTGTGCCGCCAAGATGGCGGCGCTACGTTCAAGTTAGGACAGTACCCTGGGGCAGGAAGGAAATTACAAGAGGTTGGCACGGGTGGGAGAAAGGTTTCGTTCCCTTGACACCCTGCTTGCGGCGCGCTAGGTTCAGGGACGATTTCAGACTCGAAGGGTATGCGAGGTTGACCATGGCACTATTTTCGTTTCCGTCTTCGCGCCGAAAGTTCCTGGCGTCTGTGGGTTTATTATCCGGCGCCGCCGTGGCTGCGGCGACGCGGCTGATGGCGGCTGCCGGCTTGGGCAAAGGAATATCACGATCACCTGGCATCTACGCGCGATTGGGCGTACGCACGCGCATCAATGCCAAAGGGACTTACACGTATATGACAGGTTCCTTGATCCCCCCGGAGGTATCACGGGCGATGGAGGAGGCAGCGCGGCACTTCGTTTATCTGGTCGAACTGCAACAGAAAGTGGGCGAGAAGATTGCGCATATGCTGGGAGTGGAGGCAGCGATGGTCACCTCCGGCGCTGCGGGAGCCATCCTTTTGGGCACGGCCGCCTGCCTGACCGGGAATGATCCCGTGCGAATCAGGCAATTGCCGGATGCTACCGGGATGAAAAGTGAAGTTTTGATCCAGAAGACCCATCGAAACGGCTTCGACCATGCCATCCGCAGCACCGGCGTCCGCTTCGTGGAAGTTGAAACGCTGGAGGAACTCGAGAGTGCCATCAGCGAAAAGACCGCCATGATGTACTTTTTGAACGCGGCACAAAACAAGGGGAGAATTGGGCTGGAAAAATGGGCGGAAGTCGGCAAGCGACGCGGGATCCCTACCTTTAATGATGCCGCTGCGGATGTGCCCCCGGTTTCGCATTTGCGCGACTACAACAAGATGGGTTTTGATCTTGTGGCTTTCAGCGGCGGTAAGGGATTACGCGGGCCACAGTGCGCGGGCCTGATGCTTGGAAGGAAGGACTTGATCGAAGTGGCCATTTTGAATAACAACCCTTACGAGGACGCGATCGGCCGGCCGTGCAAGGTCGGCAAGGAAGAAATTGTGGGGATGTATGCCGCCGTGGAGCGTTACCTCAGTCTTGACCATGAAGCGGAATGGAGGGAATGGGAACGAAGGCTCCAAGCTATGGAAAAGATCCTAACCTCCGTGCCGGGCGTGCAAGTGGGCCGCTTTGTTCCCGAGGTCGCAAATCACGTCCCCCACCTTTATGCAAAATGGGATGAAAAAGAGCACGGGATAACCAAGGCCGAGTGCGCGAAACAGTTGCGCGAGGGCGAGCCGAGTATCGAAGTTCTGGAAAACGACTATCCCCAGGGAATGAGCGTGACGCCCTTCATGATGAAGCCGGGCGAAGAGTTGATTGTGGCCAGACGGATAAAGGGCATTCTATTTCAAGCACGCGGCAACACCAGGGCGTGACGGCGTTCGCTTTCGTTCTGGCGAATGATCACTGTCCACCGGTGCAAAGATAATCCAGCAGCTTGCGAAATGCCGCGCCGCGGTGAGAAATGGCGAATTTTTCTTCCGGCAGAATTTCTGCAAAGGTCTTGCCCAGAGGGGGATAAAAAAAGTAAGGGTCGTATCCGAAGCCACCTGTCCCCCGTGGTTCGTCGATGATCACGCCATCGGCTCTTCCTTCCACGACGGTGAGCACCCGTCCCGCCTCCGCCAAAGCAATCACGCAGATGTAATGGGCGGCTCGATTGAACAATCCGCGACGGCGTGGGGTAATGGCAGCCTGCGCGCGACGCTGGGCCTCCACCTGGTGGATTTCCTCCAGCAGTCGCTCGTTGTTCTGCTCGTCGGTGGCTTGGGAACCGGCAAAACGCGCGGAATAGACTCCGGGCGCCCCGTTCAGCAGGTCCACACAGATCCCCGAGTCGTCTGCGAAGACCCATCCTGGAGAATTCCGGCTGTAATGAATGGCTTTCTTTCGGGCGTTTTCCTCAAAGGTTGAACCGTCCTCGATACAGACGGTCAACTCCGTGAATCCTGGGAGGACCTCGAGTTTCACGCCTCGGGCAGAGGCTGCTTCACCGAATTCCCGCAGCTTGCCAGGGTTGGAAGATGCCAGGTAAAGTGACAAGTGACGAGTGACAACTGACGAGCAAGAATTCTGCTTTGAGTGCCTCGGACCCCGAACATAGGACTTCGGCTGCTGTTCCTTGTCACTCATCACTTGCCACTCGTCACTGCCTTTAGGATGCTTTTTTGCACCTCAATCATTCGGCCGATGGCGGGCCGCGCCAATTCAATCAGCTTGCTCAATTCTTCTATGCTGAAGGTGCGTCCTTCGGCGGTGGCTTGGGCTTCGACCAACTGGCCCGTGCCGGTCATCACTATATTCATATCCACCTCGGCGCTGGAATCCTCGGCATAACTGAGATCCAACAGCATCTCCTCGCCCACGATCCCCACACTAATCGCGGCCAGATAATCCTTCAACGGGTTGCTCTTCAGGGAGCGTTGGGCTTGCAGCTTTTGCATCGCCAGGCCGAGCGCCACCAGTGAGCCCGTGACGGAGGCCGTGCGCGTGCCTCCGTCGGCACGGATCACATCACAGTCAATCCACACCGTCCGCTCGCCGAGGGCCTCCAAATCGATAACGGCCCGGAGGGAGCGCCCGATCAGCCGCTGGATTTCCATGGTTCGCCCGGATTGGCGGCCGCGCGTGGATTCACGCGGGGTGCGGGTGCTGGTAGCGCGCGGAATCATGGCGTATTCACTGGTAATCCAGCCGCGTCCGCTGCCCTTTTGGAAGGGGGGAACACCGTCATCCACCGAAGCGGTGCAGATCACCTGCGTTTCGCCCAAACGGATCAACGCCGAGCCTTCGGCGCTGGAAATGAAGTTCGGGACAATCTCCATTGGCCGCATGTCAGTATTCGCGCGTTGATCCGGCCGAATCAGTTTGCCGCCGGAGTAGAGCAGACCACTGAGGGGACGGGGTGTGGGCATAAGACCTCACGGAGCCGATTTGACACGTGTGGGATCCGAGGTAAAGGCGGCGCTCAGATCCGCGTGCCCGTCCAGGGTCTCCACCTGCTGCCCCTGGATGAGGAATTGCACCCGCTTCACCGAGGGGATATTAATTGTTATGGAATTCACAAGTGAATAGACGGCGAGAGTTTCGCTCTGAATCCCGGGCTCGAAATCGTTCAGGATGTCGTTTGACAAATCCAGGTAGGCTGTGCTGTCTGGGGCAAGGAATACCGCGCGCACCGAGGTGGAAGCGGGAAGGACGCGGCCGTATCCCTGGTGCGAACCCTCCGCCAGAGCCAGCACGATCTGGCGCACACGATCCGCGTCGGATTGCGCCCAGGTGATGGAACGGCTCTCCGGCATGATTTTGCCTTCGTTCAGGACGGGGAAGTAAAGAGTCGCCAACTGCGTCGTGCCATTATTCGGCTGCAAGGCGATTTGGCTCAGCTTGGCGCGGGCCGCTTCCTCCGCGCGTGGAGTGGGTTCCAGTAAGACGCGCCGGGAGAGCGAGCGCAGATAAAACCCACCGGCTCCCAAAGCGATGAGCAGCATGAGGAGGAAGATTTTGCCGCGAGGGGTCATGGCGGGCTGCCTCCCTTTTCGAAGACGGCAAGGGCTTGAACGATGGCTCCGGCGACCTGCTGCTGGAAGGCGGGGTTGGTAAGCGCTGCCGCGTCCGCATCGGGCGCCAGGCGGCCCAGTTCAATGGCCACGGCGGGAGCATTCACATTGCGCAAAGTCCGAACGGGAGCGGTGGCGGGTAGGTCCACCTCTATGCCATTGATCAGGGCGAATTGCTGCTGAACGGCCAGACTGAGTTGGACGCTTTGCCTCAGGCGTGATTCCTGCACTTGACCCCACGGCATGAAGGTGGGTGTTGGGGCCTCAGCCGCAGGGTCGGCCACAGCGGTGGGAGGTTGATAAGTAAAAACAGTGATGCGGGGTGACGCCATCCCCAGGTCACCGGCGTGGAAACTCAGAAAACAAATCGCGCCGGAAAGGTTGGCTGCCAGCGCGCGCTGTTCAGAAGTGACATCCATGTCGCCCGCCCGGCTCAAAACCACTCGATACTTATTGGTTGCCAGCAACGCTGAACGCACCCGCACCGCGTACTGCGCTGCCAGGTCCTTTTCCAACACTCCGTCGCGACTGTGGCCGCCGTTATCCGCACCGCCATGCCCGGCGTCAAGGGCTACGACGGGAAGAGGCGGACCTGGCGGTGAGGCGGGCGACTCTTCCGTGATTTGGGGTGCTGACCCCACCATTGCGGGCTGGGTGGGCGCCGGTGCAGGTTGTGCGGGCGGTGGAGGCGTAATTGCCTGGGCAGACGGAGGTTGGGGGCCCAGCACATCTGCCAGCAGGATTTTTCCGCCTTCAGCCTGCAGGGGATAGAAGTTGAGCCCACCCGATGTGGGGGATAGAACGAGCTTCGGCACGCCATCCTGGTCGTCATACTGTAAGTCGCTGAGATAGGGGTTATGGAAGTGATAGGTAGATTCCATTGGTTCCATGGGGCGATCACCTAGGAACATGACCCACTTGCCATTGCTGGAGGCCGTCCGCACGGCGACCTTTTCCGTAAACTGCACGGTCAGCCGCACTCCATTGGCGATGGGGTCCAAACGCACCGTGAAGGAAGCGGGTTTGACGTCGCCAATAAAAATGCGTTCTGTCCCCTCCTGGTATTCGACCACTTGATGCGTCAGGTGGGGCAAAACCTGGATCAGGAAATCCACCGGCACGATCCACTGGCCTTCTGATAGATAAACGGGTTGGGGCAGTTCGTAGCTATCCCTATCGACCAGGACTTTCGGGTCATTCAACCGCAATTCGATTTGTGTTGAGCCGAACCAGACTTTGAGGGAGTTCTTCTTTTCCTGAATGCCCCCGACCTTGCCCACCATGTTCAGAACCTGAACTATTGGCAGGTACTTTGCGTTTCCAACACTAATTAAGGGAAGAGTGTGGTGGCCGGAGGGAAAATAGAAAACAAAGTTGTCGCTGCGGAGTTCGCCTGCCAGCCAGAAAAAGGCAACCAAGCCAAGAACCATAACGGCCGGAAAGAGCAGCCGGGGTCGGGGAAATCGCCGGGGGAGGGAAGCAGGCAATTCTTCGTCACCTTCGCGCTGGGGGTGGGGCGCACCGCGCATGGGAATTCTGGTCAAATGTTGATTCTATAGGAATCAGCCGAAGACGGCAATCAGGTTTGGGCCACGCCCTTGAGGGCAGAGGGAAGGGATCTCCGTTCGCCTGATACAGATTGCTGTGCCAAGGGAAAAAAAGGGGGGCGCAGGCGTCTTTTGGAATGATTTCACCTTCGAAATAATGGCCGCTCCCGCGGAGCCGGGAATCCAGTTCGTCGCGGGTGCATTTCCAATGGTTTGCGGGATGCCGGGCTTTTTGTTTGCAGCGGGCGCGATGGTTATGTTAGCCTTAAGATTCTGCCGGTTGGCAAGGGACTCTCTACAATTAAAGCGAATTGAAAATGCGCGGCAAACCTCGTTTGAAATGGCTTCCCTTAATCGCGATCGTGGTGGTCTTGGGGTTAGAAATCTTCCCGCGTGTCGCGCAGACCCAGAATGCGACCAATTCTCCCAAGGTTGATTTTCAGAAGGACATTCAGCCGATTCTGGAAAAGAACTGCTTCAGTTGCCATGGCGCATCTTCGCAGATGAGCGGATTGCGTCTGGATAGCCGCCAGGCGTTTCAGGCGGGTGGCACCAACGGAAAAATCGTGGTCCCGGGCAAGGCTTTAGACAGCTCGCTTTACAAGCGCGTCGCAGGAATTGGCGGCCTCACCCGAATGCCTTTTAACGCCCAACCCTTGGGGCCTGAGCAGATTGAATTGATTCGCGCCTGGATTGACCAAGGCGCGGAAATCCCGGAATCGGCGGCGGCGAGTTACGCGGCCCCGGAGGCGGCCAAAAAGCATTGGGGCTTCATCGCGCCCGTGCGGCCTGCCGTGCCCCAAGTTGACCACAAGGCTTGGGTTCGGAATCCCATTGACTCGTTCATCCTGGCGCGTTTAGAGAAGGAAGGGCTCTCGCCCTCCCCCCCGGCTGACCGCGTTACACTGCTGCGCCGGCTAAGTCTGGATCTCATCGGATTGCCCCCCACGGCGGCGGAGGTCGACGCGTTCCTTGCCGACAAGAGCCCCAACGCTTATGAGAAGCAAGTTGACCGCCTCTTGAACTCACCGCATTATGGCGAGCGCTGGGGCCGCATCTGGCTTGACGCTGCGCGCTATGCGGACTCTGACGGATATGAGAAGGACAAGCAGCGGCGCGTGTGGTTTTATCGCGATTGGGTGATCAACGCGCTCAATCGCGACCTGCCTTACAACCAATTCATCATCGATCAAATCGCCGGCGACTTGCTGCCGCACGCCACGCAGGACCAGATCGTTGCCACAGGTTTCCTGCGTAATTCCATGATCAATGAAGAGGGTGGAATCGACCCCGAGCAATTCCGCATGGAAGCCATGTTCGATCGCATGGACGCCATCGGCAAGGGAATCCTGGGCGTTACCATCCAATGCGCGCAGTGCCACAACCACAAATTCGACCCGCTGAAGCAGGAAGAGTATTACCGCATGTTCGCGTTCATCAATAACGCCAACGATTCCAACATTACGGTCTATACGCCACAGGAGCAGATCGAGCGAGAGGAGATATTCCGTAAGACGCGCGAAATTGAAGGTTTGCTCCAGCATCAGCATCCCACGTGGAAGGCGGACATGGCCAAGTGGGAAGAGCAGGTAAAGCAGGGGCAACCGGAGTGGACAGTGCTGCGCCCGGTGGTGGACGACATTTCCACGGGCGGCCAGAAATACTATCTACAGAAGGATGGATCGTTCCTGTGCCAGGGGTATACGCCCCCCAAAAGCGAGGTGAAGCTGACCGCCAAGATTGACCAGCAAAACATCACGGCGTTTCGCCTTGAGTTCCTTACCGACCCCACGCTCCCATTTGGGGGTCCGGGGCGCTCGCCAAAAGGCATTAATTCCCTCACGGAGTTTCTCGTTGAGGCCGCTCCCGCTGACGACCCCGCGAAGATCACCCATCTGAAATTCGTGAAGGCCACATCGGATTTTGAGCAGCCGGTCAGGAAACTCGACCCCGTCCTGAACGATAAATCCGGCAAATACGTAACTGGTCCCGCGGAATTCGCGATTGACGGCAAGGACGAAACCGCGTGGGGAATCGATGCCGGCCCGGGCCTGCGCAATCAATCTCGCAAAGCCGTCTTCACGTTGGCGACGCCCGTTTCCTACCCCCACGGGACCCTCCTGACTATCCACTTGGCGCAAAATCATGGCGGATGGGCGCTCGACGAGAACCAGAACAACACCGTCGGCCGTTTCCGGTTGTCGATCAGCAACACGCCTGATGCGACGGCGGATCCCTTGCCGAAGGACGTGCGCGAAATTCTGGCCCTACCCGCCGCCGAGCGCACGGCCCTTCAGGTGCAGACGGTTTTTGGTTATTGGCGGACGACGGTTCCGGAGTGGAAGGCCGACAACGAAAAGATTGCGGAAATCTGGCGCGAATACCCGGAGGGATCGGCTCAACTGGTTTTTCAGACCCGCATGGGGGGAAGGGAAACGCACATCCTGACGCGCGGTGATTTCCTCAAACCCACCAAACTGGTGGAGCCCGGGGCTCCGGCGTTTCTGCACCCGCTGCCGCAAGACGATTCGTGGCAAAACGGGCAGCCCACGCGCCTGACATTTGCCAGGTGGCTGGCGGCGAGGAGTTCACCCACCACGGCGCGCTCCATCGTGAACCGCGTTTGGCAGGCTTACTTTGGCATCGGCATCGTGGCGACCAGTGAGAATTTCGGCACCCAGGGTGATCTGCCTTCGCACCCGGAGTTGCTGGATTGGTTGGCGGTCCAATTCATGGACCAAGGCTGGAGTTTGAAGAAGTTGCACCGGCTGATCGTGACCTCGGCAACCTATCGCCAGTCGTCATGGGTCACGCCGGACCTCCTGGACAAGGACCCTTACAATCGCTTGCTGGCTCGCGGCCCGCGTTTCCGCGTGGATGCGGAAATCGTGCGCGACATCACCTTGAGCGCCAGCGGATTGCTCGACCCTGCGGTGGGCGGCCCCAGCGTCTTTCCGCCGGCTCCCGACTTCCTCTTTACTCCTCCGGTAAGCTACAGTCCCAAGGTCTGGATCGAATCCGCCGGCGCCGAGCGTTATCGCCGCGCGATTTACACCTTCCGGTACCGATCCGTTCCTTATCCCATGTTGGAAACGTTCGATGCTCCCAACGGCGATATGTCGTGCGTGCGGCGTGTACGGTCCAATACACCGTTGCAGGCCCTCACGACGCTGAATGAGCCGGTGTTCCTGGAAGCGGCGCGGGCCCTGGCCGCGCACACCCTCGCGGACGGCGGCAGGACCGACGATCAGCGGCTGCTTTATGCCTTCCGCCGGTGCGTCACGCGGGACCCGAACAAGATGGAAAGGGATGAGCTGCTGGGGTTCCTGCAGAAGGAAACGCGTCGCTACCAGGACGGAGAATTGAATCCGTGGGATCTGCTGGGCGGGAATGACGCGCTGGCCCCGCTGCTGCCGAAGAATGTGACGCCCGCGCAGGTGGCGGGATGGACCGCTGTTTCCCGGGTTTTATTGAATCTGGACGAGACGATAACCAAGGAGTAGTTATGAGTTGCTCGGATCATCTTTATCGAAATCTCAGCCCCAAGGAAGTGTCGCGGCGGTGGTTTCTTCGCCAGTGCAGCGTGGGACTGGGGTCGATCGCATTCGCTCAACTGCTTGCGGAAAGAGGATACGCCGATACGACCCGCGTCGATCCGCTCGCGCCCAAGGAGCCTCAATTTGCGCCCAAGGCCAAGCGCGTCATTTTTCTCTTCATGGCCGGCGCGCCCAGCCACCTGGAGTTATTCGACTACAAACCGCAATTGGCGAAGTTTGATGGCACTTTGCCCCCACCAGACCTTTTGAAAGGCTATCGCGCCGCCTTCATCAATCCCAATTCGCGGTTAATGGGCCCCAAGTTCAAGTTTGCCAAGTATGGGAAATCCGGTATCGAGCTTTCCGAGTTGTTGCCGCACACGGCAAAGATCGTCGATGACATTACAGTGGTTAAATCGATGGTGACGGATGCGTTCAACCATGCTCCGGGACAGCTTTTGATGAATACAGGTACCATGCAGTTTGGCCGCCCTAGTATGGGATCGTGGGCGCTTTACGGATTGGGTTCGGAAGCCAAGGATCTGCCGGCCTTCGTGGTGTTCAGTTCCGGCAAGAAGGGGCCGAGCGGTGGGAACTCTTGCTGGGGAAGCGGCTTCCTGCCCACTGTTTACCAGGGCGTAGAGTTCCGTAGCAGCGGCGATCCGGTCCTGTACCTTTCCAACCCCAAAGGCGTGGACGCGGCAGAGCAACGCGACACGACGGATGAAATCATCAGACTCAATAAAATGCGGGAGGACGTCACTGGCGATCCTGAAATCGCCACGCGCATCAACTCCTTCGAGATGGCATTTCGCATGCAATCGAGCGCTCCTGAATTGATGGATCTGTCCAAGGAGACAAAGGAGACGCTTGAGCTCTACGGGGCTGAGCCGGGGAAACCCTCCTTTGCCAATAACTGCCTCTTGGCACGTCGACTGGTGGAGCGCGGCGTCCGCTTCGTGCAGCTCTATCATGAAGCTTGGGACCAGCACGAACACTTGGTGGAGGACATTTCCGAAAATTGTCGCGACACGGATCAGGCCTGCGCGGGATTGATTCAGGACTTAAAACAGCGCGGAATGCTGGACGATACGCTGGTCATTTGGGGCGGGGAATTCGGCCGCACTCCCATGGTGCAAGCCAGCACCGGTGGAGCCGCCAATGGCCGCGATCATCATCCCAACGCCTTTACCATGTGGCTTGCCGGCGGCGGAGTGAAGGGTGGGAATTCCATTGGGGAAAGTGATGAGCTGGGCTTCAACGTCACCCAGGATCTGGTGCACGTACACGATCTCCACGCAACAATCCTGAAGCTTTTGGGATTCGACCACACCAAACTGACCTTTAAATTCCAGG
>Ga0335085_10016302_pt1 | contig 10744 bp, 6 predicted proteins | sample Lox_Sample_45_FD_206712 | JGI IMG/M metagenome (GOLD analysis project Ga0335085, IMG submission 206712) | Soil microbial communities from Loxahatchee National Wildlife Refuge, Florida, United States - Lox_Sample_4.5 | ecosystem: Environmental > Terrestrial > Soil > Wetlands | place: USA: Florida... | reverse complement strand
TGGGAAGACGGGACGACGCTGCATCTGCCGCAGGTACCAGTCGGTGTTGGCGAGCGACAGGTTGAGCACGGTCACGTCGCGGCGGACGCCCTCGACTTCCTGCGCGTACCAAAGGGGGAAGGTGTCGTTGTCCCCCGCGGTGACGAGGACGCCGTAGGGCTCGACCGACTGGAGCATGTCCACCGCGAAGTCGCGCGCCAGGGTCTCGTGGGCCCGCGAGGCGGTGAGGCGGTTGCCGGCGATGGGGACGAGCGCGACGAGCAGGATGGGGCTGGCGAAGAGCCAGCGGCGCTCCGGATCGGGGACGCGGTGCACCAGCCCGTCGCCGATCCATTCCATCATCGTCGCGAGGCCCATGCCGACCCAGAGCCCCCACATCGCGTAGGACGCGATGAAGAAGTAGTCGCGCTCGCGCACCTCGCGCGCGAGCTGCGGCTTGTCGGGATACTGGGAGAAGCCGTACTTGAAGTTCAGGTAGAAGATGAGGATCAGCGTGAGCGTGACCATGAGGGACGTCATCGCCACCGCGGAGCGCCGGTCGGCCTTCCAGTGGCGCCAGGCGCCGAGCAGGCCGAGCGATCCGAAGATCACCGCCAGCCCGCGCCGGATGCCCTCGGGCCAATCGTGGCCCCACTGCCACGTGAAGTACTGGATCCACATCCCGATCTGCGCGGCCAGCGTGGCCTGCCGCTCGGTGACCGGCGGCTTGCCGTACTGCTCGCGATTGAGCACGTCCTTCAGCGCCTTCCAGGTGGTCGGCTCGCCCTCGTTGATCGCCGGGAAGAAGTGGGCCCGGACGTACAGGAAATACCACACGCTCACGCCGACCGCCGCGACCAGCACGGAAGAGATGAGGAACCGCGGATTCGTCAGGAGCTTGGGGTCGGTGTAGAGCACGTACACGAGCACCGCGGGACCAGCGAGCAGTCCCATGAGGTGGTTCGTTGCCGTGAGCCCGAACAGGTAGACGATGACGAGCAGGTGATGGTCGCGCCGGTCTTCGTTCACCTGATCGCCCCAGCGCACCGCGAGCCAGAGCACGAGCGCGATGGAAAACAAGCTCACCGTGTACACCTTCTCGTTCACGACCGACTGGTTCCAGACGGTGAACGCGGTGGCGGCGACCACGGCGCCGGCGATAGCTGCGAGTCTCCGGGGCCATGCTGAGGGAACGATCGGCTGCATCCACCGTTCGCCGATCAGGAACCAGCACCCGGCCGCGAGCGCGCTCGTGAATGCCGCAAAGAGATTGATTCGCGCGGCGTATCCCGCCATCCAGGGGACGAGACCCCACACGTGCGCGAGGAGCACGAACAGCGGGTTCCCCGGGGGATGGGGAATGCCGAGCACGTACGCCGCGGCGATGTACTCGGACGTGTCCCAGAACTGGGTGGTCGGGGCGAGGGTGAGGATGTAGAGCACGAGCGTCCCGAGTGCCACGCATCCGGCCACGAGATACGGCGGCTGCTGCGACTGCGATTCCTGCGCGGTGATCTGGTCCATGTCGCTCGTTAGTGTCGGAATTGGCGGGTGCCGGTGAGAACGCGTCAGAAGCTAACACCGCATACGCTGAACGGTGACGCGCATTGACCCGCCACAACCCTTCGGTATATTTTCGGGTCCGCATCAAGGCCTCCCCGGGTGACCCGTGCGCATCGAAATCATTGGTTCGTCGCCGAGCGTGATGCGTGCCTTGGCGCTGGTGCGCCGGTTCGCGCCGAGCAGGTTGCCGATGCTGCTGCTCGGGCCCACGGGGACGGGGAAAGAGGTGTTCGCCAGATGTATCCACGAATTGAGTGGCCGGCGCGGCCCGTTTGTGGCGATCAACTGCGCGGAGTTGCCGCGCGACATGGCGGAGAGCCTCTTGTTTGGGCATCGCCGGGGCGCGTTTACCGGAGCCGTCGAGGCCGCGAACGGCCTGGTCGAAGCGGCCAAGGGCGGGACCCTGTTTCTCGACGAGTTACTGAGCCTCGACGCGCTGGCACAAGCCCAGCTGCTCCGCGTGCTCGAGTCACAGGAAGTGAGGCGCCTTGGGGAGACGCAATCGCACCGGGTGGATTTTCGGGTCGTGACCGCGGCGCAGGAGGACTTGTACGAAAGGTTGAGGACGGGCGCCTTGCGGCGCGATCTCTACGAGCGTGTCGCTGGAGTCGTGGTCGACCTTGCAGCGCTCGCCGCGCGACGCGAAGACATCGTGCCCCTGGCGCAGTACTTCGCGGCGCAGGCCGGCCGCACGCTCGAGCGAGAGGCCTGTGCAGTCCTCCTCAATCATGGCTGGCCAGGCAACGTGCGGGAGCTGCGAACGGCAATCGAGCGCGCGGGTTGGTTGGCTTCCGATCGCGTGCTCTCCGCGGCAGCAGTTACCGAAGCGATAGAGCTTGGGGGCCACGTCTCTGCGCGCGGGGCGAAGTCCGGGGAATACGGTGAGCGAGAGCGACTCGTGGCGGCATGTGCAGCCCATGATTGGGACGCTCGGCGTGTCGCGGCGGCGTTGGGTGTACATCGGGCGACTCTGTTCCGGCGACTCAAGCGGTATGGGATCTCGCTCCGCGAGTCGCACCGGTCGCAGGAGTCGCGCGACCCCGGTGCGACTGGTGCGACTCCGAGGTCCGGCGAGCTGGCGTAACTCCCTTTCACACAACAGGTCGGGTTTCGCAAGGATGCGGCACGTCACGTGCCTTGAGCACGGGCAACCTCTTGCTCGGAGTTGGCCGTGCTCGCTCGCCGCCGGTGGTTCTCACTCGCGTTCCTGACGTGCGCCATTGTCCTGCCCGGAGTCGCTCGCGCCCAGGGACCGTGTCGAAAGCCTTCCCCGACCGGGGTCACGCGGGCCGACACGCTAAAGGCGTTCCAGACCTGGGTCACGCCGGCCGACTCGAGTATCTGGCGGCCTGAACACAGTGCGGGCAACACGGTCACGTTCAGGATCGGAAATACGGGCGACTGTGATGACTGGGCATATCTCTCAGCGTGGGGCGATGGCACGGTGGGCATCGACGGCCAGGTCGACTCCGTCAGGCCGGACGCCCTCTACCTCCCCGCGGGATTTGCCGGGAATGCCACCGTGTACTTCAGCATGGGAGGCCAGCCGGGGGGCGGCCTGTACCTGGAATCGAGTGGTGGCGGGAGGGGCTCCTATACGGTGACGGCAGTCGCTCCACCGCCGGGGAACGGGCCGGTGCTGGATCTGGTGCATTCCTATATCGGCACGAACCACGATGTCACGCGCTGCGTGGCGAATTGCTTCGACGCGGTGATGGGCTACTCCACACCTGCCTACTACAGCACCGATGCGCCCCAGTCGGTCAAGCTCGTGTATCGCAGCTCCGCGGCCTATCCAAGGGGATTTGTCAACGTCTTCGCCTACGACACGACGACGGTACATCCGACTCGGATGTCCGTGCAGCTCAAGCGCCCCAACGGGTCGAGCGTGGCGTTCGTGAATGGGTCGACGGAGATGTTCTTCTCCTGCGACTCGACGGGGGGGCACAGCTACTGCAGCGCGGCGTCATACGCCTGGCTGGCCGTGCAGTACGACGTGAGCAGCGACACCACCGGAGCCTACGCCCTCACGTTGATCGTTCGCAGCTACCGGCCGGACAGCACCTTCCGGGAAACGACGAGCGATCTCATGACGCTCGTGAATAACGAGAGCGCGAGCCCGTTTGGCACCGGGTGGATGATCGCTGGATACCAGCGCCTCCACGTCGGCCCCGGCAACTCTTTTTTCATCACCGAGGGGAATGGGTCGATCGCGTACTTCCCGAAGACCATGGGCGCGTCCACGTGGTCCTCTCCACCCGGCGATTTCTCCACGCTGGACTGCTGCAATAAGGACACCCTGGGCGCGAACACCCGGCGACGTTATCCCGATGGCACGACCGTCGGCTTCCTCAGAACAGACGGGCAGATCGCCTACATCCAGGACTCCCATGGCAACACGCACCAGTGGCGCTACAACGCGTCCAACCAGCTCGCCGCCATTCGCGACGTGGCCGGCAAGGAGGATTCGCTGGGCTATGTGAACGGGAAACTGCGCTGGATCAAGGACCCGGGCGGCCGGGTGGACTCGATCACCATTGACGGATCCAACAACCTGATCCGCATCAAGGATGCCGCGGGAGGCGTGCCGTTTCAGGGGACGTATGACAATCACAATCGCCTGGTGCATCGCAGCGATCGCGGGAGCGGAACTTGGGGGCTGGCCTACGACTTCGCCAACAAACTCGCATCCGACACGACGCCGGCCATCAAGGTTCACGCCACGACCTTGAGGCTGTTCACGAGATACATCTCGCTCGAAACCGCGCTGCTGGGCGACACGACGCACGGGAGCTGGACCAGTCCCTCGCCCGCGCTCACCAGCTTCACCGCGCACGCCACCGTCTTCAATCCCAAGGGCTACGCCACGACGTACGTTCTCGATCGCTTCCGCCAGGCGGCAGGGATCACCGAACCCCTCGGGCGCTATACCGGAGCGGGCTACGACTCGCTCGGGCGCCGCACCTCTTACACCCCGCCGGGGGGGCAGGGGCACTCGATTCGCTACACCTGGGACGGCCCCAACATCGTGCAGACGAAGGATACGACCCTCGGTCATGCGAGCCGGACGATCCATTACGTCTACGATGGAACGTACAACCTGCTGAAGCTGACCTGGGGCGATGTGGATTCCGTCATCAACGTTCTCAACAACGGCTCCGACGGCGCCGCGGCCAATTCCCGCGTCGACAGCACTCGGGTCGGCGGGGCGACCGTGTGGAGCGAGTTCAACTACGTCTCTTCGCCCCACTGGTACCACCATTGCACGGTCACGGGCGTGTCGACCTCGTACCGGGCCACATGCACCTACCCCCGCAGCACCGAGTTCAGGAACACCGACTCGGTCGCCACGTGGGGGATACCCAATCTGATCCCGGCGGCGGCGACCACGGTGTACCAGTACGACGGACATGGCCAGCGAATTCGCACCGTCAACCCGCGGGGAGATACGACGTGGACCCAGTACGACTCCCTGGGCCGGGTGAAGCAGGCGATCGGACCCCTGTTCGACACGACGACGTATGTGTACGACAGTCTCTATCTCACGCAGATCCGGGATGCGAAGGGTCACGTCCACCGGGTGTGGCCGAACGCCCTCGGCTGGCCGGATTCCACGAGAGATCCAGCAGGAGGCGTCACCCACTTCTACTACGACGTGAACGGGAATCGGGACAGCGTCGTCAATCGCCGAAACCAGCGGTTCACCTTCGCCTACGACTCGCTGGACCAACTTCGCAAGAGGGTGGTCGGGAGCGATACGACGACCTACTTCACGGACCCGTTGGGGCGGTTCAGCTGGGGAGCCAACCGGGAAAGCGTAGACACAGTCAAGATGGACTCGACCGGCCGACCTGCTGTCGAGATCAGTTGCCGGGTGCTGGTCGTGGGCGACTCCGCCGCGTGCTTCGTCGACAGCTCGCGCTACGATGAGGCCAAGAATCTCCGAGCAAGCCTTACCCTCATCTCGCCGGGGGAGCTGTGGGGCCCGCAGACGGCAAGCTACCACTACAACCCATACTTCTTGCTCGACACGCTCACGAACTTTGTGGGGCAGGCGGAGGCTTTCACCTACAATGGGGAGCTCCGGGACTCGACGCGAACGTTCCTGGCGCTTAATAATCTCACCCTCACCTACGGGCGCCCCGCGGACGTCGTCAACACGTCGGGCTCTTCGCACTCCCCGTTCATTCCCAACTGGGCGTCGCTGTCCTTTAGCGATACCGCACTCACGCGCCAGATGGGATCGGCGTACACGTTTGACACGCTGAGTCGCGTCGCCAAGCACCACCACGGTCAACCGGCGACGCCGGACACGGTGCGTGCCGCGGGCCTCGACGCGGCAGGGCGGCTCATTCAGTACATCGACAGGTCGTATCGGTGGTCGTCATCTGCCTGCAGCCTCGGGATGCTGGGGGAGGCGTGCGACAGCAGCAAGATCACTTCGAGCGATACCGTTGCAATGGAAACGTACGTGTACGACGCCGTGGGCAACCGGATAGACTCGCTCACCCAGGGCTACGCGGGGACGGATGCGGCGAACCGGCTGCTCCGGTGGAAGAATTTCCGCATGACGTACGACGCCGACGGCAATCTCACCGCCAAGCGCGTCCTCAACGTCGCGGATACCGCGAAGACGGACCACACCGACTCCTTGTTCTGGAGCCCCACGGGGCTGCTCGACAGCCTCAAGCGGGCGGACAGCCTCGGCGCTCACGCCTTCACCATCACCTATGGCTACGACGCGTGGGGACGGCGGGTACGATACTCGTGGAATTGTTGTGGTCCGTGGAGCACGCAGCTCTATCTGTGGGATGGCCACCAGATGGCGGCCCGCCTGGGGAGCGACGGGGCGTTGATGAACACCTGGACCTTCTACCCCGGGAGTGACGAGCCACAGAGCACGGGCTCCTCCTACTACGTGACCGACGGCTTACACAACGTGGTGGGGGTCATCCGGTCCACCGGGGGCGGGACCTACTCTCTGTATCAGCAGGCGCGGTATCGCCCGTTCGGCGACGGGACCACCCTCAGTGGCAGTGCGTACTACGACATGCTGCTGTACTTCAAAGGGGCCCATCATGATCCCAACGGGGATCTCTATCTCATGGGCGCCCGCTACTACGATCCGGACGTGGGGCGGTTCATCTCTGAGGACCCAATCGGTTTGAAAGATGGCGTCAATCTCTACACCTTTGGAGGGAATGATCCGATAAACGGGTATGACCCCAGTGGGGACACGCCTTTGCAGCATCTAGCAATCTCGGTCCTGCTGCGGCTCATACCCGTCATTTGGAGCACCATCCCGGGAGCAGACGTTCTTGCGTTCGCCATCGGGTTGGGACTCGCTCATGAGGCAGCTGACCGAGACTGGGGTCGGTTCTTCCACGGGCTGCTGGACTTCGCAACCTTCTTACCGGGGCCTCTCTCACTTGTGGGCAGCTTGGGGCGAGCGGCTACCGATGAGGTCGTCGGGACGTTTGTGTCTGGCCTCGCGGCAGGCTATGGCACTGGCGTCTGGTACGAGGCTGCACAACGATCGCCTCGGATCGCATCATCAAACGGACTTCCGACAGATTCCTCTAAGGCTGGTCCCTGCAGCATGGCTGGCAGCGATCCATGCGGGGCTGGGAATCCATTGTCCTCCTACCCTGGTTTGCCAGGGTTTGACATCTCGTCACTTCGCCCTTCGTCCGAGGCCGAGGCGGCCCTAGTGGCGAAGCGATGGTGGGCACACTGAAGATCTGTGACGAGCCGGTTTTGGGGGAAGTTCCTGGTGACCCGGCGGCGCCAAGTCGTGGGAGTTTGGTGCGAGCTGATTGCGAGCGACAGGCGAAGTGCGCTACCGGGCCGCATCTGTTGTTGTTGGGGGCGGGCGGTTCCAGGCGCGAGCAGTTGGAAGATCGGTAGGATATCAGCGGTTAACGTTCTCGGGGTCTGAGCACAACCTATGGGAGGCGGCTGATGGGGTCGTGCCTCGTTCCCAATGGGATCTTCGGGCCTATTTGAACACTACAAGATGGGGCTTGTGGTAGTGACACCACATGACTAGGACGAGCCCTGACCGAGGTACTCGGAGCGACAACATGGTACGCTTTTCTGCAACTTTGCTGATCCTCGCCGTCAGTGGCTGTACAATGCAATGGCGGATTGCCGGACTTCCTCCGACCGTCCCCCCGAAAACGGTTGTGGAGATCTGGAGCCATGACACGGCAGTGCATTGGCGGGCGGTGGTCGCCTCGCCCGACTCGATCCGCGGGATTCCCAATCCGGAGCCCATCGAGTGCAGCAGTTGTCGTCGCGCCCTTGCTAGAAGCGACATCGACTCGTTTCGCCTGCGGCGAATTAGTGACGGAGAACGGACTTGGTGGATCGTTGCATACACCTTTGCAGGGATTGCCGCATTCGCTGCACTAGTTCGTGGAGGGTGAAGGGAGTCACTAGTGTCGGAATTGGCGCGTTCCGGTCAGCACCATCCCCACGCCATGCTGGTCCGCGGCCGCAATTACCTCGGCGTCCCGCACCGAGCCGCCGGGCTGAATGATCGCCCGCACCCCGGCGCGGCATATTGCCCCGCGTCTCCGTCCACCATACCGTGCTGCAATGGGCGAGCACGACCGTGAACGACGTGCACCGTAACGACAGGTGCTGCCACTGTCGTGCCGCCATGGGCTGGGGGCCGCGCGTGGCGCTCCTTGTGGCGGTGACAGGATGCAGTCCTGTATGGAGTCGGGTTACGACACCGGGGCCGCTCACCCCATCGGGAAACCAGCGGGTGCAGGTCTGGTCCCGCAGGGACGGCGTCCACTACTGGTACAGGGTGGCTATCGGCCGTGACTCGATCAGCGGCGTTCCATACAAGGCGGGTTCCGATCTCGGTGGACCCGCTGCTCCACGCCCAGTTCCCGGCGACACTTCTCGGCTTGGCCTGCCTCTGGCTGACGTTGACTCCATCCGCCTCGGCTCCGCCAACCCAGCGAACTTTGCCTTGGCGGCCGTCGCTGTCATCGTGCTTGCCTGGAACTTTGGGATCCGGTAACCGGATCGGCAGATCCCGCGTCGGGCCGAAGCTGGTAAGTCACCGATCCTGGCGGAAATGACCAGAGGTGACTATCATGTGACCATGAAACACACCGTGGGCATTGCCGAGCTCAAAAGCCGTCTGAGCGAATATCTTCGACGGGTGCGCCGCGGCGCACAGTTCACGGTGCTCGACCGCGACACGCCGGTCGCGCGCCTCGAACCGGTGGAACCTGCCGCCACTGCGCTGACGGTGCGACGCCCGCTGCCCGACGCGCCCGCGCCACGCGAGGTGCGGTTCCCCCCACCGCTGAAAGTCCGTACGGACGTCATGCGCCTGCTCGCGGATGAGCGCGGCGCGCGATGATCGCGTATGTCGATTCCTCGGTGGTGCTGCGGCTCGTGCTAGGCCAGCCGGGTGCTCTGCGCGAGTGGCGCAGCGTCGAGCGGGGCGTCGCCAGCGCCCTCGTCGAAGTCGAGTCGCTGCGCACGCTGGACCGACTGCGGCTCGCCGAAGGGCTGCCCGAAGCCGATCTTGCCGAGCGCCGCGAGGCCGTCTACCGACTGCTCGAGACCATCGAGATCGTCGAGCCCACGCGGTTCATCCTCACCCGTGCCGCGCAACCGCTCCCGGTGAGTCTCGGCACACTCGATGCCATCCACCTTGCGACCGCGCTCGCCTGGCGCGACGCCACCGGCACGCCACTCACCCTCGCGACCCACGACGCACAGCTCGGCCTCGCCGCCCGCGCGCTAGGCCTCGAGACTGTCGGTAGTTGATGCCACGTTGAATGATCGCCGCACCCCGGCGCCGGCCGCTTCCTCGACCCCGTCGGGGATGTTGAGGCGTGGGAGGACGCGGAGGCTGGCCTCTACGCGACGGGGGCGCGCTACCACGCCCAGGCTCGTCCCGGTCGCCCCTTGACAGGACTATGCCTAAACTGGCATACTGAGCCATGGCCCGGGCGCCACTCAAACCGGTCGTCTGGGTGGGCTCGAGTCTCGACGATCTGGGCGGGTGTCCGGAGGAAGTCCAGGACGTCGTCGGGTACGCCCTCTACCTCGCGCAGACCGGGGAACGGCACCCGGCCGCGAAACGTCTGAAAGGTGACCTGCGTGGGCTGGTGGAAGTGGTCGCGGACCACGCGAGTGGCACGTACCGAGCGGTCTACATGGCCAAGCTGGCGAACACGATCTACGTGCTGCACGTGTTCCAGAAGAAGGCCACGCGCGGGATCGCCACGCCGAAACACGAGCTGGACCTGATCAAAGCGCGGCTGCGGTGGGCCGAACAGCACGCCCGGAGCGCGTTGGAGGAGTGAGTCATGAAAATCACGAAGAGCACCGGCAACGTGTTCGCCGACCTGGGGCTCCCGGCCCCGGAAGAACGGCTGGCCAAGGCGAAACTCGCGGCCGAGATCGCGCGCGTCATCGCGGTACGCCGGCTCACCCAGCGCGCCGCCGCCGCCCTGATGGGCATCGACCAGCCTAAGGTCTCCCACCTCCTGCACGGGCGGCTGGCCGGTTTCTCCACCGATCGGCTCCTCACCTGGCTCACTGCGTTGGGCCGGGACGTTGAGATCATCGTGCGCACACCGCCGCGCCGGCGTCAGGGCCGGCTCCGCGTGTCCGCGGCATAGTGCTCTAGTGTCGGAACTGGCGCGTGCCGGTCAGCACCATCGCCACGTCATGCTGGTCCGCGGCCGCGATCACTTCGGCGTCCCGCACGGAGCCGCCCGGTTGAATGATCGCCCGCACCCCGGCGCCGGCCGCCTCTTCCACCCCGTCGGCAAACGGGAAAAACGCGTCAGACGCTAACACCGCCCCCGCCGGGTCGTGGCCTTGCTGGCGCGCCTTGTGAACCGCCATGAACGACGCATCCACTCGGCTCACCTGACCGCCGCCGATCCCGATCGCTGCCTCGCCGCGGGCGATGAGAATCGCGTTCGATTTCACCGCCCCCACCGCCGCCCACGCAAAGCGCAGATCGCGCCATTCATCCTCGGTAGGCGACCGGCGCGTGGCCACCTTCCAGGCGGTTTCATCGAGCGCGGCCGCCACCGGGAAGCGGTCCTGGACCAGGAAGCCGCCACGCAGCCGCTTGAAGTCCCATCCCGCGGGCCCGGTGGGATCAACGGGCGGCAGCGTGACGAGGCGCAGCTGCTTCTTGGCCCGCAGCACGGCC
>Ga0335085_10016301_pt1 | contig 10744 bp, 10 predicted proteins | sample Lox_Sample_45_FD_206712 | JGI IMG/M metagenome (GOLD analysis project Ga0335085, IMG submission 206712) | Soil microbial communities from Loxahatchee National Wildlife Refuge, Florida, United States - Lox_Sample_4.5 | ecosystem: Environmental > Terrestrial > Soil > Wetlands | place: USA... | reverse complement strand
AGGTCGGACAGCTGGGCCATCAGCAGGTTGCCGCCCGCGGCCACGATGGCCCGGTGGAAGGCCAGGTCGTGCCCGATGAACGTGTCCGGGTCGCGCACGGTCTCGGCCATCCGCTGGTAGGCGGCCGTGATGGGTGCGGTGGCCGCCGGGCTGCGGCTGCGGGCGGCCAGCCGGGCGGCCTCCGGTTCCAGCGCGATGCGCAGCCCGGCCAGGTCGTCGAGTTGCTTATCCGTGGGGTGGATCTGGTAGCGCCAGGCCAGCACGTCGGGGTCGAGCAGGTTCCAGGTGGCCTCGGGCAGCACCACCGTGCCGGTCCTGGTCCTGGTCCGGACCAGCCCCTTGGCCGTCAGCACCTTGACCGCCTCGCGGACCGCCGACCGGCCCGAACCCAGCTCGGCCACCAGCGCGGTCTCGGTGGGCAGCAGGTCACCCGGGGCGAACTCGCCGGACACGATCCGGCGGCCCAGATCATGCACCAGCCGCCCATGCACCCCGTCGCTCCGGTAGCTCCGGTCGCTGCGGTAAGTGGGCAGGTCAGCGGTCATCTCGGTGTGAGCATACGTCGGCCATCCCGGGCCCGGCAAGGTTTGTCTGATGAATGATGGATTTCATCAGACAAATAGTGATCCGCCTACGGCGCCGCCCCACTGGCCCGGGACTCCAGGGCGGCCCAGAGGTCGCCGGGGACCGGGGTGGTGCGGCGGGTGAGGGCGGTGCGGGCCTGTTCCGCGGTGCGCATGCCGGTGACGACCGAGACCACGGCCGGGTGGCGGAGCGGGAACTGGACGGCCACGGTGGGCAGGTCCACGCCGTGCTCGGTGCACATGCGGGCCAGGTCACGGGCCCGCTCCAGCAGGTCCGGGCCAGCCGGGCCGTAGTTGAAGTGGGCGCCGTCCGGGGGCCAGGGCTGGGCCAGCAGGCCGGAGTTGAACGGCGCCGCGGCCACCACCGACACGCCGCGGTCCGCGCACTCGGCCAGCAGCGGCGCCCCGGAACGGTCCAGCAGCGTCCACCGGCCGGCCAGCATGATCACGTCCAGATCGGTCTCCCGGACCATGCGGAGCGGGGCCTGCCACTGGTTCATGCCCACCCCGGCCGCGCCGATGATGCCTTCCTCGCGCATCCGGACCAGTTCCGGGATGGCCCCGGCGATGGCCTCGTCCACGTAGTCGTCGGGGTCGTGCACGTAGACGATGTCCACCCGGTCCAGGCCCAGCCGGGTCAGGCTGTCCTCCAGGCTGCGCCGCACCCCGGCGGCGGAATAGTCGTACCGGCGGCGCAGCCGGTCCGGCACCGCGAACCCGCCCACGGTCAGGTCCGACCCGGCCGACGCCGGGTTGTCCTCCAGCACCCGGCCGACCTTGGTGGACAGGACGTACTCCGGCCGCGGCCGTGCGCGCAGCGCGTCACCCAGGCGGGACTCGGACAGGCCCAGGCCGTAGTGCGGCGCGGTGTCGAAATAGCGGATCCCGCCGTCCCAGGCGGCCCGCACCGCGGCGGCGGCCTCGGCGTCGCTGGTCTCCCGGTACAGGTTGCCGGCCGAGGCCCCGCCGAACCCGACGTCGGTGACCAGGACCGGCGTCTGTCGCACCCGCCGCTGGCCAAGGGCACCGGTCATGAACGGGGCCGGGGGCGCAGGTGCGACAGGCCGCCGTCCACGGCGAACTCGGCGCCGGTGGTCGACCCGGCCCGCGGGGAGGCCAGGTACAGCACGACCTGGGCCACCTCGTCCGCGGTGACCAGCCGGCCGTGCGGCTGCCGGGCGGCCAGCGCTACCCGCTCGGCCGCCGGGTCGTCGGCCGCGTCGAGCAGCCGGGCCACCCAGGGCGTGTCGGCCGTGCCCGGGTCGACCGCGTTGACCCGGATGCCCTCGGCCAGCCCGTCGGTGGCCATGGCCCGGGTCAGCGCGGACACCGCGCCCTTGCTGGCCGAGTACACCGCGCGCTGGGGCAGGCCGGTGGTGGCCGCCACCGAGGACGTGTTCACCACCGCGGCGTGCGCGGACTCGCGCAGGTGCGGCCAGGCCGCGCGGGATACCCGGGCGGTGCCGATCACGTTCACGTTGAGCACCCGCAGCCAGTCCTCGTCGGTGCTGTCGGCCACACCGCCCGCCGCGCCGATGCCCGCGTTGTTGACCAGCAGGTCCAGCCCGCCGAGCCGGTCCACGGCGGCCGTGACCGCGGCCCGCACGGCCGCGTCGTCGGTGATGTCGGCCTGCTGGTAGCCGGCGCCGGCGGGCAGGTCCGCGGGGGGCGCGGCGGCCATGTCCAGCACCACCACGTCCGCGCCCTCGGCGCGGAACGCTCGGGCGATCGCGGCCCCGATGCCGGAGGCCCCGCCGGTGATCAGGGCGCGCAGCCCGTCCAGGTCGCCCATCTCAGGCGTTCCGCATCGTCTGGCGCTGCTGACCGAGGCCCTCGATCTCCAGCTCGACCACGTCGCCGGCCCGCAGATAGGGCCGGTGCTCCGGGTCGCCCAGGGCCACACCGGCCGGAGTCCCGGTGTTGATCACATCACCGGGGTACAGCGTCATGAACGCGCTGATGTACCAGACCAGGTGGTGCACGCCGAACAGCATCTTGCTGGTACTGCTGTCCTGGCGCACCGCCCCGTTCACCGACAGCCGCAGGCCGAGCTGCTGGGGGTCTGGCACCTCGTCCGGGGTGACCAGCCACGGGCCCAGCGGGTTGAACGTGGCGCAGTTCTTGCCCTTGTCCCACTGCCCGCCGCGCTCGATCTGGAACGTCCGCTCGGACACGTCGTTGCTGATCGCGTAGCCCGCGATGACCCCGGCCGCCTCCTGCGGGCCGTCCAGGTAGGCGGCCTCGCGGCCGATCACCACGGCCAGCTCGACCTCGTAGTCGGTCTTCACCGAGCCGCGCGGGACCAGCACGTCGTCGTCCGGGCCCACGACCGTGTCGGGCGCCTTCATGAACAGGATGGGCTCCGCGGGCGCCTCGGCGCCGGTCTCGGCCGCGTGGTCGGAGTAGTTCAGACCGACGCAGACGATCTTCCCGGTTCCCGCGAGCGGCGGGCCGAACCGGGCGGGCGGCTCGGCCAGCGACAGCTCGCCGCCATCCAGGGCATCCCGGGCCCAGCTCACCCCGTCACGGCCGAGAAACGAGGAGTCAATGTCGGCCGTGACCGGCCGGAGGTCATGCCACCGGCCGTCAGGGCCGGCCACCACCGGGATCTCACCGCCAGGTGGTCCGCTTCGCGCGAGTCGCATCGGGGGCTGCTCGTCCTTCCTACCCAGGATTACGTCGATCCGGCAGGGTGCCAGGGTCAGCGTAATCTCCCGGGCCCGCCGGACGCCGCGCCAGCCCGCACCCGCGCCGGGATGGACGGCCGCGAGCAGGTACTAGCCGTTGGGCAAGAATGGGGGGTATGAGCACAGTCGACGCGGACGTGACGGTCCCGGACGCGGCGGAAGCGGAGCTGACCGAGGCCCGGGTGGCCCGGGTCGGTGACCTGGAGGTGCGGCGGCTGATGCCGCTGCGCCGCCGGCGCAGCGTCGGGGCGTGGTGCTTCGTGGACCACTACGGGCCGATGTCGGTGGACGGCGTGGCCGGCATGCAGGTGCCGCCACACCCGCACATCGGGCTGCAGACGGTCACCTGGCTGCTGGCCGGGAACGTCCTGCACCGGGACAGCCTGGGCAGCGAGCAGGTCATCCGGCCCGGCCAGCTGAACCTGATGACGGCCGGCCGCGGCATCGCGCACTCCGAGGAGTCGCCGGAGGACCATGACCCGCAGCTGCACGGGGTGCAGCTATGGCTGGCGCTGCCGGGGCCGGACCGGGACGTGGCCCCGGCGTTCGAGCATCACGCCGAGCTGCCCGCCGCCCGAGTGGCCGGCTTCGAGATCACCGTGTTCGCGGGGTCGCTGGCCGGGGTGCGCTCGCCGGCCACCGTGTTCACCGCGGTCACCGGGGCGGAGCTGCGGACGGCCCGGCCGGCCAGCGGGCGGCTCGGCCTGGACCCGGCGCACGAGCACATGATCTTCGCGGTGACCGGTGCGGCCCGCGCCGACGGCACCGGGCTGTCCCCCGGGCAGTTGCTGTACCTGGGCACCGGGCGGGACGGGGTGGACCTGGCCGCGGCGGCGGGCAGCACGCTGCTGCTGCTCGGCGGCGAGCCGCTGGGTGAGCCGCTGCTGATGTGGTGGAACTTCGTCGGCCGCACGCCGGAAGAAATCGTCCAGGCCGCACGGGACTGGACGCAGAGCACCAGGTTCGGCCAGGTGAGCGGGTATCACGGGCGGCCGCTGCCGGCGCCGCCGGTGGACCGGATGTCACTGCTGCGGCGGTGAGCCATCCGCGGGCCCGCCGCGCCCCCGGCGGGCGAGACCGCTGGCATGCTCGGCGAACTCGCTGATCAGGCCGCCGCGGCCGGGCCCGAGCAACTCCCAGGACCGGGCGATGCCGATGGCGAAGAAGATGGTGACCAGGCTGGCCCCGAAAGCCTGAGCCTCGTCCGGCCGCCGCACGGCCGCGCCGATGACGCCCTGGGCCAGGTAGACCAGCATGATGAAGATCATCAGGTAGAGCCAGCGGCGGCCGACGGCCTGCTGCGCCCGGGAGCGCCACAGCCGCCGGGCCAGGCGGCTGGTGCCGATCAGCCCGATGATCGCGAAGGCCAGGTTGGCCGCGGGCAGCACATTGCCGGGGCGGAGCGCGAACAGCGAGATCCACAGCGCGTCGATCAGCGCGGTGTAGGCGGTGCCCGCGATGGCCTGATGCTCGGCCGACTGACCGCCGGACAGCCGCTGCGGCGCCACCGACAGCGCGACGAAGAGCAGCCCGGCCAGCGCCCCGGCCACGGTCACGCTGCCCAGGTAGAAGTTCGTGTAATCCCCCACCCCAGCTGATCTTTCCTGGGGCAGCGGCGGCGACACACACGCTCCGGAGCGAATTAGTGGCAGAAAGCCCCCGCTGCGGGTGATGTCGGGAGCGATGCCACGGTCCAGGATGGGACCCGTGGGTGAGAGCGGCCGGCTTTGGGTATTTGTACCTCCGGCAGCAGGACGCCGCGGTGATCGTGCCGGAGCCGGCCCTCCCGACGGACCTGCTAAGGGGGTGCCGCGCTGAATCAGGATCTGGCGCTGCCGCGCATCGTGGTGGGAGTGGACGGATCGATCGCCTCACTCGCCGCACTGCGCTGGGCAGTACGAGAAGCTGGCCTGCGGGAGTCTGCCTTGCAGGTCGTGCGGGCCTGGGAAGACGCGGCGAAACGGGTGGCACCGTACGCCTCACACACCCGCCCGCCGGCCGGCGCGGAGGAGCATCGCCGCGTGGCCGACCGACTGCGGGCCGACGTGGCCGGCGCGCTCGGCCCGTCCCCGCTGATGCCGGTGCGGGTCCAGGTCGCGGAGGGACTCGCGGCCCGGGTGCTACTCGATCACGCCGCCGGGGCTGACCTGCTGGTGCTGGGCTGCGCCACGCGCTGCGCGCCGGATGGCATCGGGCCGGTGGCCCGGGCCTGCCTGCGTCACGCGCCGTGCCCGGTCGTCGTGGTCAGCGACGCGATGACCGACCTTCCGGTGCCGGCCTGAGCCTGGCTGTCCGTTCTGAGCCCCGGCTCAGCGGTGGCTGTTCCAGCCCGGCTCAGCGGTGGCTGTTCCAGCGCGGGCCGGTGACCCGCCAGTCGGCCGCCCAGGCGGCCAGGCGGCGCCGGTCCAGGAGGTAGACGGCCAGCGACGCGGCGCACAGCAGCACCGTGCCCAGCACGAACGGGGCCAGCACGCTGGCCAGCACGGCCTGGCCGGTGGCCTGCTGGCTGCGCAGCGGCGGGCCGGTCTGCGCGCCTGACTCGTCCACCCAGATGCGCACCGTGCTGCCCGCCCGGGCGGTGGCCGGCGCGGGCACGTCCCCGGTCCGGGGCGCCCCGTCCGGGGCGGTCCACCTGGCCTTTACCTCGGACCCGGCCACCCCGCCGTACCCGATGTCCACCATGGGCCGGGCGTCGGCCAGCAGCACCGCGGTGACCCGGTGCCAGGTGGCCTGCTGGCGCTGCTGCACGTGGAGTGCGGCCGCGTCGGCCCAGTGCCAGGCGAACAGCGCGAGCAGCGGCGCACCGGCCAGGAACAGGACCAGCGCGGCCGCGCATATCGCCGCCTCGACCCGGTCCGAGGTGCGGCGCAGCGGGTTGTGGTCCGGCCACCGCGCGCGCAGCCAGAGCGCGCGCGGGGGGCCGGGTTCCGTGGCCCGGCTCTGCCTCATCCTGGTCACTCTCCTACTACCAGTGTGCGCGCAGTGGGAGACCGGGTTGAGCGGCCATCGGCCCGGCCGGCCGGGACTTTCGTCTTACCCGCGCCAAAGGGGGCGCGCCGCCGACTGGACTGAGGAGGGAGTGGGCGAGGAACGAGCGATCGAGCGACGAGGGAAGCTCGGTGGATTCAGCGCCCCCGGAGGCGCAAGGCAGCAGAGCTCACCCCTTGACCGCGCCGCTGAAACCGCCGACCAGGTGCCGCTGGGCAAAGATGAAGCAGGCCAGTGCAGGCACCATGGACAGCGCGGTGAAGGCCAGGATGCTGGCCGTGTCCTGGGCGAACTGAGTCTGGAAGTTGGCCACCGCCAGCGGCAGCGTGTAGTGGTCGGTGCTGGTGAACAGCAGCAGCGGCAGCAGGTACTGGTTCCAGCTGTTGATGAACGCCAGCACGGCCACCGTGGCCAGCGCGGGCCGGGACAGCGGCAGCAGCACGCGGAGGAAGAACTGCAGGCGGCTGGCCCCGTCCACCACGGCCGCGTCCTCCAGTTCGCCGGGGATCTCCCGCATGAACGGGCGCAGGATGACCACGGTGAGCGGCAGCGCGAACGCCGCCTCGCAGAGCACCAGGCCGAGGATGCTGTCCACCAGGCCGATCTTGTCCAGCAGCAGGTACAGCGGCAGCGCGGCCGCGTTGAGCGGCCACAGCAGGCCGATCGCGAACACCAGGAACAGGCCCTCCCGGCCGCGGAAGTCGTAGCGGGACAAGGCGAACGCGGCCATCGAGCCAAGCACCAGGACCAGCGCGGTCACCAGCACGGCGACCTCGGCGCTGTTGGCCAGCGGCTGCCAGAACGCGGCCGAGCTGAGCAACTGGGCGTAGTTGTGCCAGGCCCAGGGGTGCGGCAGCCCGGTGGCCGACGAGTTGATCTGCGCGTTGGTCTTGGCCCCGTCCAGGAACACGAACAGCAGCGGGACCACGGTGATCCCGGCCAGCAGCAGGCCGGCCAGGTAGGTGGCCAGGGTGAGCGGGGACAGCCTGCGGCGGCCCGCGGGGGCCCGGACAGCGATCGCGGACATCGGTGTCACCCCACAGCCCGGGTCAGCGCGCCGGCCGTATCCCGGCGCAGCACGAAGCGCTGGTAGACCAGCGCGAAGATGAAGCAGATGCCGAACATGATCACCGCAACCGCGCTGCCGTAGCCGAACTCGCTGCTCTGGAAACCCCGCTGCACCAGGTAGGTGGCCATGGTGCTGGACGCGTTGGCCGGGCCGCCCTCGGTCATGATCCACACCTGGTCGAACACCTGCAGCGAGCCCACGATCGACAGGAACAGCCAGATCCGGATCGTCGGGCCGAGCAGCGGGATGGTGATCCGCCAGGTGGTGCGCCAGGCCGACGCGCCGTCCAGCGCGGCCGCCTCGAGCAGCTCACCTGGGATGCCCTGCAGGCCGGCCAGCATCAGCAGCATGGCGAAGCCGAAGAACTGCCAGGTCAGCACCACGATCATGGTGTAGATGACCAGATGCAGGTTGGCCAGCCAGAGCTGGGTCAGCCCGGCCAGGCCGGTCAGCTTGAGCACCTGGTCCACGAACCCGCCCGGCTGCAGCAGGAGCAGCCACATCACCGCGGTGGTCGCGTAGGGCAGCACGAACGGGGCGAACACCAGGGTGCGCAGTGCGGCGCGGCCCCAGATCCGCCGGTTCAGCAGCAGGGCCATGCCCAGGCCCAGGGGCAGCTGGATGAGGATGGACGCGGCCACGATGATCAGGTTGTGGCCGAACGCCTGCCGGAACACCGGGTCGTCCAGCACCAGCCGGTAGTTGTACAGCCCGGCGAAGCTGCCCAGCGGCCCGAAGCCGGTCCACTTGTACATGCCGTCGTAGGCGGCCAGCACGATTGGCAGCAGCGCGAACCCGGCGAACAGCAGCAGGGCCGGGCCGAGCAGCAGGGTCAGCTCGATTTTGCGGCGCAGCCCGGGCCCGCGGAGCCAGCCGCTTCGCCCGCTCCGGCCGCCCCGGGCGGGTGGCCCGGAGCCGAGTGGCCCAGCCTGGATGTCGAGGTCGGTGTCGCCGGCGACCGCCATCAGATCCTCCTCACGTTCCGGGCGCAGCGTGCTGCCGGTCCGGGGTGCGGGGCCCCCGGGGCGCGGGCCCGCCCGGGGTACGGCGCGGCCCGCCCGGGGCCAGCGGCCCGCCCGGGGCCAGCGGCCCGCCCCGGACGGGCACCCGGCACTGAGGCACCGCTTACTGCTGGGACTCCGCCTGACTTACCGCCGTGACAATCGACTGGGCGCTGCCCTGGCCCGCGAAGAAGTTCGCGATAGCCGTGTCGAGGGCCTGCCCGACGTTGGTCGGGAAGGCGATGTCGAAGTAGGTCTGGATATACGGCGCCGCGTGACTGTAGGTCAGCACCTGCTTCTGCGCGGAACCCAGCGCGGATGACGCGGCCGGGTTGGCCGGCAGGCCCACATTGGCCCCGACCACCTTGGCCTGCACCGGGGCGGAATCGATGTACTTGAGGAACGCCGCGCAGGTCGCCGCGGGAACCACGGTGGTGCAGGAGAAGCCGTCGCCGCCGCCGAGCACGGTGGTGGCCGACCCGGCGCCGCCCGGCACCGATGGGAACGGGAACCAGCCGAGCTGCGAGTTGAGGCTCTTGTCCGGGGTGAGCGCGGCCATCACGCCGGGGTCCCAGTCGCCCTGCAGTTCCATCGCCGCCTTGCCGTTGGCCACCATGCCCGCCGAACTGCCCGCGCCGGTCTGCGACGGGGTACCCAGGAAGCCGGTCTGGAACGGGTGGGTGTTCATGAATGCGGTCAGGTCTTTGCTCGCTTTGGCGAAGCACGCGTTGGACAGGTTGACGGCCTTCATCGACGCCTTGAGGGTGGCGGTGGGGCACTCCCGGATGGCGAAATACTCCCACCAGAACGCGTCCGGCCACTTGTCCTTGCTGCCCACCGCCAGCGGCACGATGTGCGCCGCCTTCAGCTTGGTGATGTCGGTCTCCAGTTCGGACAGGGTGGCCGGGGGCTTGCTGATGCCGGCCTTGACGAACAGGTCCTTGCGGTACCAGAAGCCGACCGTGTGCAGGTCATACGGGACGCCGTACTGCTTGCCGCCGACCTGCCAGCCCTGCGCCGCGGCGCCGATCTGGCCGATCCAGCTGGACACGTACGGGCTGAGATTGATCAGCTTGCCCGACGGGACCTGGCTGGCTTCCTGGCCGCCGCCCCACTGCTGGTAGACGGAGGGCGGGTTGTTCGAGGCCAGTGCGGCCGGGACCTTGGTGGTGAACGCCTCGTTCTGGATCGGCACGACCTGGATCGTCACCTTGGGGTGCGCCTTGTGGAAGGCGGCCGCCGCCTGCTGCCAGACCGTCTTGAGCTGTCCGGTCGTGGCATTGGTCCACCAGGTGATGGTCACGTTGCCGTTGCTTGAGGTAGTGGGGGCGCCGCTACTGCCGCCGCAGGCAGCGAGGGCGAGCGCCGCTGCCGCGACCACGGCGGCAACGGCAGGCTTCCGGAGGCTGCGCATAGTGCTCATCTCCTGACGACATTGGCTGAAGTGTGCCGAGCCTGGCCAACCTGGGCTTGCCGCCGAGTTTTGCGCGTCATATCGGACCTGTCAATCGTTGTCGATAACGTTTTATAAGCTATCCTCACCAGGTGGACTCAACCCCTCGCGTGACCATCCGGGACGTCGCGGCGCAAGCTGGCGTTTCGGTCGCGACGGTCTCGAAGGTCATCAACGGCCGGTACGGCGTGGCCGCCGACACCATGGCCCGGGTCAACGCGGTCATCAACGACCTGGGGTACCAGGCCAGCCTGGTCGCGCAGAGCCTGCGCAATCACCGCACCAACGTGATCGGCATTCTGGTCGCCGACCTTGAACCGTTCAGCGCCGAGCTGCTCAAGGGCGCGGCCGACGCGATCCGCGGCTCCGGGTTCGAGATGGTGGTGTACTCGGCCGGCGGCCTGGCCGATGATCACGTGGGCTGGGAGCGGCGCTACCTGTCCCGGCTGAGCGGCACGCTCATCGACGGGGCCGTGCTGGTCACCCCGACGGTGGTGGACGTGAACTACGGCGCCCCCATCGTCGCCATCGACCCGCACACCGGCCAGTCCGAGCTGCCCACCATCGACTCGGACAACCTGCGTGGCGGCCAGCTGGCCACCGCGCACCTGCTCGGTCTGGGCCACCGCCGGATCGCGATGCTCAGCGGCCGGACCGACCTGGAATCCTCCCGGCTACGCGAGCAGGGCTACCGGCAGGCCATGGCCGCAGCCGGGGTGGCGGTCAGCGAGGACCTGGTGCTGGTCGGCGGGTACGACGCACAGGCCTCGGCGGAGTGCACCCGCACGCTGCTGACCAGCGCCGACCCGCCAACGGCCATCTTCGCGGCCAACGATGTGTCGGCCATCGCCGCCATCCAGGCCGCAGTCGGACTGGGCCTGCGGGTGCCGGCCGACCTGTCCGTGGTGGGCTTCGACAACATCCCCGAGTCGGCGCTGTGCGCGCCCCCGCTGACCACCGTC
>Ga0335085_10016300_pt1 | contig 10744 bp, 6 predicted proteins | sample Lox_Sample_45_FD_206712 | JGI IMG/M metagenome (GOLD analysis project Ga0335085, IMG submission 206712) | Soil microbial communities from Loxahatchee National Wildlife Refuge, Florida, United States - Lox_Sample_4.5 | ecosystem: Environmental > Terrestrial > Soil > Wetlands | place: USA: Florida... | reverse complement strand
CCCACTCTATCCTTCCACCTGAATATCTTGTCGGCGCCTGGCCTGATCCAGTCACGGCGCGATGGCCGTTCCATCTCATACTTCCCCAATTTCGCCGTCATCGGCGCGCTCACCGCGTTCCTGATGGAAAACTGCTGCGGCGGCGACGGCTGCGGGCCGCAGTTAGAGAAGAAACTACGCAGGTCTTAGGAGAACTAATGGAAGAACCAAACATCAAGGAAATCGTGAAAGAAAAGTACGCCGGAGCCGCCGAACGCGTGGCCGCCGGCCAGGCAACATGTTGTGGCACCGCGCTTGGCGACAACGTGGATCCCATCACTGCGAATCTCTACAGCGACACCCAGGCAGGCGAAATCCCGAAAGAAGCACTGCAAGCCTCGCTCGGCTGCGGCAATCCTACGGCGCTCGCGCAGCTCAACGCCGGTGAAACCGTGCTTGATCTCGGTTCCGGGGGCGGCATCGACGTTTTGCTTTCCGCAAGGCGCGTCGGGCCCACCGGAAAAGCATATGGCCTCGACATGACCGATGAAATGCTCGCGCTTGCCAACGAGAACAAGCGCAAGGCGGGGGCGGCGAACGTCGAATTTCTCAGAGGCGAAATCGAAAACATCCCTCTGCCCGACAATTCCGTCGACGTCATCATCTCCAACTGCGTCATCAACCTCTCGGGCAACAAAGATCGAGTGTTACAGGAGGCATTCCGCGTGCTCAAGCCCGGCGGCCGCTTCGCCGTCTCGGACGTGGTCGTGACCGGCGAGGTGCCGGCAGCCATCCGCAAGAACGTCGAGCTGTGGATCGGCTGCATCGCCGGCGCGCTGCGCGACTCCGACTACGCCGCCAAGCTCGCGGCCGCCGGCTTCGAGGGCATCGGCATCGAACCAACGCGCGTCTACGACGTCGCGGACGCGCGCCAGTTTCTCGCGGGCCAGGGCATCGACGTCGACGCGGTCGCGGCACAGGTCGACGGCAAATTCATGAGCGCCTTCATCCGCGCGCGCAAGGGGACGAAACGGCCGTAAGAGTATGTTCCGACATGAGGGGATATCTCCCCTCATGCTCCCCTATGCCGGCCCGTTGCAAAATTCATTTTGCAACGGGTTCTGAGCCAATAGGGACGGGCGTTTCCGGCCGATTGCCTATCGGCCGCAGCGCTCGTCGCCAGCTCAGGCCGCGCGCCTGGCCAGGCGCGTCTCCACCAGCCGCGCGAAGAAGCTCGCTCCGAGCGGCAGCGCCGCATCGTTGAAATCGTAGGCGGGGTTATGCACCTCGCAGCCGCCCTCGCCCGCGCCGTTGCCGATGTTGATATAGCAGCCCGGCACCCGCTCCAGCATGTGGGAAAAGTCCTCGGACGCCATGATCAGCGGCGGGTTGCGGTCCACGTTCTCGGCACCCACCAGTTCGGCGCAGATGCTGGCGGCGAAGTCGGCCTGCGCGGCGTCGTTTACCGTCGGCCCGAACGGGAAGCGGAAATCCACTTCGGCGCTCGCTGCGTAGGCCTCGGCCACGCCCTTGGCGATGCGCCGCATCGACGCCTCGATCAGCGCCATTACGTCGCGCGAAAACGCGCGCGCCGTGCCCGCGAGCTGCGCCGTCTGCGGAATGACATTGTAGGCGTCGCCGCCGTGGATCTTGGTCACCGACAGCACCGCCGTCTCCACCGGCGGGGCATTGCGCGCGACGATGGCCTGCAGCGCGACGGCAATGTGCGCGGCGACCAGCACCGGATCGATGCCGGTCTCGGGACGCGCCCCGTGCGCGCCCTTGCCGGTGACGCGGATGTCGAAAAACGCGCCACCCGCCATCATCGGGCCCGAGCGCACGGCGAACCGTCCCACGGGCAGGCTCGGCCGGTTGTGCATCCCGAAAATGGCCTCGCACGGAAAGCGCTGGAACAGGCCGTCGTCTACCATCGCCTTGGCGCCGCCCAGCCCTTCTTCGGCGGGCTGGAAGATGAAATGCACGGTGCCGTCGAAATTGCGCGTCTCGGCGAGGTAGCGCGCGGCGCCGAGCAGCATGGTCGTGTGCCCGTCGTGGCCGCAGGCGTGCATCTTCCCGTCGTGGCGCGAGCGGTGCGCGAAGCCGTTGGCTTCCGCCATCGGCAGCGCATCCATGTCGGCACGCAGGCCGACGCTGCGCGCGCCGGCGCCGGCGCGCAGCGTGCCGACGACGCCGGTGCGGCCGATGCCGCGGTGCACCTCGCAGCCGAAGGCGGCGAGCCGCTCGGCCACCAGATCCGAGGTGCGCGCCTCCTCGAAGCCGAGTTCGGGATGCGCGTGCAGGTCGCGCCGCCATTCGGTCAGCTCCGCATGCATGCGGGCGATGCGTTCCACGATGGCCATGTCTTTGCCTCCGCTGCTTTCAGTCGCCCTCGAACTCGCACAGGGTGAATACCTTGTGCTTGAGCTTTTCCAGCCGCTTGCGCCCGCCCAGGTCGGGCAGGTCGATCACGGCGCACACCTCCACCACGATGCCGCCCATCTTTTCGACGAGCCTGATCGCCGCCTCGGCCGTGCCGCCGGTGGCGACCAGGTCGTCGACCACCAGCACGCGCTCGCCCTTGGCGATCGCGTCGACGTGCAGCTCGACGCGGTCGACGCCGTATTCGAGTTCGTAATCGTGGCCGACGGTTTCCGCCGGCAGCTTGCCCTTCTTGCGTATCGGCACGAAGCCCAGACCGAGCTGGAACGCGAGCGCCGCGCCGATGATGAATCCGCGCGATTCGATCGCGGCGATCTTGTCCAGCTTCGCGCCGGTGTAGCGGTGCACGAATTCGTTGACGGTGATGCGAAATCCGACCGGATCCTTGAGCAGCGTGGTAATGTCGCGGAACATCACGCCCTGCTTGGGATAATGCGGAACCGTGCGGATGAGCGACTTGATCGGCATGGATTTCTGCTCCTGCGCTTGGGATCTATTTCAGGTTGAGCACGCGCCCGGCGACTGCGTCCAGGCGCCGCAGCATCTCCGGGTCGCGCGCCTCCGGCGCCGTGATCAGCGCATGCGCGAGCGCGCGCCGGCAGCTGCACGCGGCCGCCGCGGCGTCGTGCCCGAGCCTGGGCGCGACCTGCTTCACCAGCGCGCGCGCATTGTCGGCGTTGGCGAGCAGCACCTTGATGATCGCATCCACGGTCACATCATCGTGATTCGGATGCCAGCAGTCGTAGTCGGTGACCATGGCCACCGTCGCGTAGCACATCTCGGCTTCGCGCGCGAGCTTGGCCTCGGGCATGTTGGTCATGCCGATGACATCGCAGTTCCATGTGCGGTACAGCTCGGATTCGGCCAGGCTCGAGAACTGCGGCCCCTCCATCACCAGGTAGGTGCCGCCGCGCGCCGTGTCGATGCCGGCTGCGCGCGCCGCCGCCTCGAGGTGGTCGCCGAGGCGGCTGCACACCGGGCGCGCCATCGACACGTGCGCCACCATGCCGGTGCCGAAGAAGCTCTTCGCGCGCGCAAACGTGCGGTCGATGAACTGGTCGACGATGACGAACGTGCCCGGATGCAGGTGCTCGCGCAACGAGCCGACCGCGCTCACCGAGACGACGTCGGTCACGCCGAGGCGCTTCAACGCGTCGATGTTGGCGCGGAAATTGATCTCCGAGGGTGGAATCCGGTGCCCGCGCCCGTGCCGCGGCAGGAACACCATCGCCTGGCCGTCCAGCTCGCCGCACAGCAATTCGTCCGACGGCGCGCCGAACGGCGAGGCGACCTTTTCCCAGCGCTTGCCGGCGAGGCCGTCGATGTCATAGACGCCGCTGCCGCCGATGATGCCCAGCACCTGTCTCATATCTTTCGAACCCATGCTGTCCTCGCTGTCCGTTCGATCCGCTCGCAACGCGCCGGCCGCGGCGCGAATGATTGCGGCGCCTGCCTGCGTCGAGCGCAGCCCCGCCGCGCAGGCCGCGCTGCGGCGGGTGAATTGTTGCACAAAGCGCCGCGCCGGGCTGCGCCAGTATCGGACGCGCCGCGACACGGTGGTATCATTCGCCTTGAGTGGCGGCGGCCGGGACGCGGGATCGATCCGCTCCGAATCCGCCGGTTTTTTCCCAGACCTGCGTCAATCTATTGCCGGAGCGCTACATGCGCGTACTCATTGCATTCAGTCTGCTTGCGTTTGCCCTGACCGCCGCGGCCCAGCTCTATCGCTGGACCGACGCCAGCGGCAAGGTGCATTACACCGATACGCCGCCCCCCGCGGGCGCCAAGGACGTGCAGAAGAAAGAGCTGGCCCGCCCGGGCGGCGCCGAGGCCGCGGCGGCAAGCCAGTCCTACGCCCTGCAACAGGCGGCGAAAAATTTTCCGGTGACCATCTATACCGCCAAGGACTGCGGCAATCCGTGCAAGAAAGGGCTCGATTTCCTGAAGAAGCGCGGCGTGCCTTTCACCGAAAAGACGGTCAACACGAAAGCGGATATCGACGAGGTGGTGAAGATCTCGGGTGCGCCCGAGGTGCCGGTGCTGGTGGTCGGCATCGTCGTCAAGAGCAAATTCGAAGAGGGCGCCTGGGACGACGCGCTGGACACCGCCGGCTATCCCAAGGCCGGCGCGCCGTGACGCAGGCCGGCGTGCGCCGGGGCGCCGAACACGCTGCTGCAAGTGGTGCCGGGTAGAGGAGTCGAACCTCCGACCTTCGCATTACGAATGCGCTGCTCTACCAACTGAGCTAACCCGGCGAAGCTGGATTGAGGGGAAAAGCGGAACCAGCGGAAGTGCAGCATTATAAGCGCCGGCGCGGGCGCGAACAAGGCGAAGCAGCTGGATTCGCAGCCGATCGGGCCCGGCCGCGGCGGCTCAGTTTCCCGGGCGGGTGCGCACCACGATGTCGATGCCGTCGGCGACCGTGCCAGCCGGCAGCGGCGGCAGTCCCTCGACGCGCACGCCTGCGGCGGGGATATCGGTGATGCAGCCCGAGGCGACGTCGTAGAAGTGATGGTGCGCGCTGGTATTGGCGTCGTAGAACACCTTGTTCGGATCGACAATCAGCTCGCGCACCAGTCCCTTGTCGAGAAAAAGCTTGAGCGTGTTATACACGGTCGCCTTGGACGCCTCGGCATGGCGCACGTTGACCGCCGCCAGAATCTGGTCCGCCGATGGGTGCCAGCGCTTTTCGAACAGCACCTGCGCGATCTCGATGCGCTGGTGCGTGGGCGCGATGCCGCACCCACGCAGCATATGGGAGACGGTTTCGCGCGTCACGGGTTCTAAGCTCATGTTTGGATTGTATATTGGAATCTGGACTTTGTCTAATCGCGCTGCGCGCCGGGCACGGCAGCAGCCGCCCCGATTGCGGGGCGGCTGAATTTGCCGGCAGTCATCTAGACAACGCGCCTGCGGCTTTGCGGGCGCGTGCGCGCGGGCTCCGCCTCAATTCCTGACCGAGCGCCAGCCGGATTTGCGCGGCGCCGCCGTGGCAGTGGCCTTGATCGAACTGGTCAGCTTGCTGCCGTCGGCCGTCGTCGTAATCATTTTGATCGTGCCCGAAGGCAGCCTGACGATAATGAAACCTACCGCGGCCGAAGTGTTCGACAGCACGCCGCCGACGATCTTGTTGGTCACATCGCTGTAGGAGCCGCTGCACAGATCGAACTGGTAATTGAAGCTGACGCCGCCGACGGTGCAGGCCGACGCGGAGGTCGGCAGGTTGCTCACCACCACCGCGCTGTTGAATATGATCTTGGGATCGAGGTTCACGCGCTCGCCGTTGTTCATGGTCAGGTCGACGTACCAGCCGTCCTGCGTGGCCAGATTGACCGGCGCGGGCGAAGCCAAGGTATAGGATGCGCCGCCCGAGCCGGCGAGCGCGCTCAACACCTGCGGCACCATGGTCGCCTTGCCATGCAGCGCACCCAGCGCCGTATCGCTGTCCTTGACCAGGTAGACCGTCTGCGTATCCGTCGTGGTGGTATCGCTGACGCCGAGCAGGCGCCCCGTGCCGATCAGCACCACCCGTTTCAGGCCGGCGCTGGTATCGCACAGGCTGACGTCCGGTCGCGTCGTGAGCGGCTGTCCCACGCCCAGCGTCGCCATCTTCAGCACCGGCACCGTGGCGAAGGTGGGGTCGGTGAAATCGAAGCGCCACAGATTGCCCTGGTTGTCGGTGCCATAGACATAGGTGATGTTCGGGTCGGTTTGCGGGTTGTTGGTAATCGCGGTGATCTTCGCGAGCCCGGACGGCGTGCCGGTATCGCCGACCCCGGTGTTGATCTTCTTCAGCACGGCGCCCGTTGCGACATCGAGCACGTACAGGTGTCCGACGCCGTCGCCGCTCGCCACGCCGTCGGTGCCCGACACGTTGTTGTAGCCGGAAGTCACCAGGACCACCCACTTGTTGTTCCAGTAGCCGAACTGCGGATTGCCGAAAGTGAGTCCGATATCCGGGTCGCTCTGCGAGCAGATCGTCGCGTCCGCGCAGAATTCCCACAGCGCGACCGGGTTGGTCGGATCGGTCACGTCGACCGCGTAGTAGCCGCGCCCGCCGGCGTTGAGGCCCGCCACCAGCACGGACTTCCACACACCGCCGATTTGCACATCGGCGAGTTCCGGCGAGCCGTCCGTCGTAAACTGGTGGTTGGAGCCGTAGTCGGTCCCAGCTTGCTTCCACAGCTTGGACATGGTGATGCGCGGCACATAGGCCCAGCGCTCGCTGCCGTCGGCCGCATTGAAGGCATGCAGCATGCCGTCGTTGGCCGCGGCAAACACCGTCGCCGGGCGCGTCTTGTTCGCCGTGACGAAGGCGCCATAGGTGCCGGGATAGTTCTTGCGCGGATCGCGGATGTAGGCGGGCTTGGCCGTGTCGATGTCGCCGAGGATGATCGGGACCGGCACGCCGGTGGTGGTATAGGTGTAGGCGCGATAGATCACGTCGTCGGCGTAGGTAGTGTCGCCCTTGAGCCAGTTCACCAGGTTGTTGCCGTCGTCAGCGATGACCTTGTTCGGCGCTGTAAGGGTGAAGTACTGCGTCATCCCCATGCCCTTGGCGTTGAACCAAGCCTGCTCCGTCGCCGTCATGGCCGAGTAGCTGAAGTCCTTGAGGCTTCCCGTCGAGGTATCGAGCATCTTGACCACGCGCGCAAACGGCGTCGGCGACACGCCGACTTGCTGGCCCAACGTGTTCGAACTGCTCCAGTTGATCGTCGAACTGACGTTGCCCGTGGTCGGATCAATTTTCTGGTCGAACAATTCCCCATACCACTTCACCGTCGTGAACGTTGCCGAGAAGATGTCGTTGTCCTGCTGGCTGACGTTCGGCGTCGAGGTGGCCGCGGCGGAGGCCGCGCCGGTGCGCACCGCCATCGCCGCGATCGCGGACGCGAGCCCCTGGACGACCGCCTGCGGGCTGCCCGCGGAGAAATATTTGCCGTGGCCGTTCACCGCCGCATGCCACAGGTCGTCAACTGCCGTCGGGTCGTTCTGTTGCGGGTTCGGCCAGACGTAAGTGCCGCCGCCGTTCCACGGACAGCCGCTGGCGCCCGTCAGCAGCTTGTAGTAGTCGCCGCCGACCGAAGGCGCGGTATCGTAGTTCGGCTCGTACACCATCAGCCCGGGCACGCCCAAGCCAAGGGTGAAGGTGGTCAGGTGCAGGTGCGTGTTCGGGTCGCTCGGGCCGGCCGGCACCACCCCCGGCACCGACATGTTGGACTCGAGGTCCGGGCGCAGGCTGACGGTGGACGTGTTGGAGCCGCCGTTGTACCAGTACAGGGCCACGTCGGCGAGCGACGGCGTGGTCGGGCTGGAAGTGATGCCATCGAAGCAGCCGTTGGCCTTGGTGCAGAAGCGCGACGCATTCTCCACATTGTCGTTGTTGCCGGCGCTGCCGGAGTAACTCCCGTTCCACATGCCGTCTGTGGTGAGAATGACGAAGTTCTGCTGGCAGGGATACTGAATCACTGGCGGCGTGTAGTTATAAGGCGACTTGTTGGCGTACATCTTACCGATCGCATCCAAGGCCGTACGCAAGGTAGTGGACGAATTAGGCGTGGTCCCGTACATCGTGGTATACCAGGTCGAACGCGCGGCGGCGTTGAAATCGGTCGGCGTCATGTCGATGGCGCCGCCGTAGCCGATCTTGGAGAGTCTGGCGAAGCCGACGCGGTAGCTCGCCCCGAGAGGATTGAAGGCCAGTCCGGCAGCCGATTTCATCGTTTGCGTGCGCGTGCGGTAATAGGCGTACCAGTTGCTGAAGTTGGTCATCTCCTCGTTGTAGGTGCAGCCCGCGGTGGATGCGCAATCGGTGCGCGTGGCGGCCACCGGATAGCAGGTGTCGGACGCGCCACCGGGGCAAGGTACGATGTCGACGCGCGTGAGCTGGCCCACGTTCATGCGGATCGCGGTGGCATTGCCGCTAACGCCGCCGGCAAAATTGGTGACGCTCAGCACGGCGGTCAGGCTGCCGTTGGTGCCGCCGGACAGGCCGGAAACGGAAGCGACCGGTATCGAATCCATGCCGCCGGTGAAATTAGTGGTCGATGACACAGGATTTGCGTTCGGCGTATTCGCGCCGCCGCTGAGGCTGCCGGCCGCGGTGACCACCATCGGTTTCGTGGCGACTGTAAAAGTGCCGTTGCCGGCGACCGAGCCGCTGCTAGTCGTCGGCGACAAGGTGCAGCCCTCCAGCGCCGCGCTCGGGGCAGTGATCGGGAAACTGCTGCCCGAGCTGTAGTTTGCGCTGTAGCCGGAACTCACTTTTGCGGCGATGCGTGAAGCGACGGTGCTGGTCGAACTGCTGCTGGTGGTGGACCCGGAAAGTATATTCGCCAGGTTGGTGGCGCAGGAACCGCCGGGCACCACCTTGAGCGCGTTCACCACGGCACTCGAAGCGCTCGTGACGGTAAATGTCGCTATCGCGTTCGCCGACGCAGGCAGGCTCACCGCGAGCGTGCCGTTGGCATAGCTGCCATTTGTAGTGGGCGTGATTGTGACGAGGTTGTTGGCGCCACCGGCGGTGAAATTGGTACCGGCACCATTGATGGCAGTCCGGACACAGGCGGCCACTGTGTTGGCACTGGCGTTGCCCGGACAGCTTACGTTGCTCGCGACCGTGGTCGAGCCGATGGTGATGCTGCTGATCTGGTAAGTGCTGCCGACAGGATTGGCACCTACCGTCAGCGTCGCCGAGCCTGTGGCGGTGGCCGCCGGCGGATCCGCCGCGTAAGTGAGCGTCGTGTTGCCGGCGGCGCCTGCCGGCGCGGTGATGGTGACCACACCGCTGCTCGCTGTGGCGCTATAGCCGTTGCCGATGGCTGCGGCTATCGCGCTAGCGATTGCCTGCTTCCGATTCGTCGAGCCACTGACGCTGGTGCTGGCGCTGATGGGTCCGGTGGTAATCACCGTGCCGCCCGCGGAGATGCTTTGGACGTCGTAGGTCGTACCGCTTGTGATGGACCCCACGGTGATCGTCGCCGTGGCGCCGACCGCACCGGAAGTGAAACCGAGCGCTTGATTGTTGACCGTGCCGGACGTGGTCGACGTGATCGTCACGACGTTGCCCGACGCGGTCGCGGTGTAGCCGGCGCCGATCTTGCTGGCGATCGCCGCGGCGGCGGCATTTTGCCCGGCCGCCGTGCTCAGGTCGGCGGTAAGGTTCATCGCGCCGGTGGATATGGTGGCGGCGCCTGCGACCACCGCGGCGAGCGAATACGGCGCGCTGCCGGCCGGGCCGGCGCCGACCGTGATCGTACCGGTCGCCTTTGCCCCCGGGACGTTGGGACCGGCATAGGTGATAGCAAGACCATTGTTCGCCGCCCCCTGGACCGCGGTGCAGCCGCTGATGCTGGCGGTGCCGGTGCCGCAGGAGGCGGATTCCTGGAAGATGGTCACAGTTGTATTGGGCGAGCCAGAGCAGGAGTTGTCGGCGCTGCGCGTGCCGACACAGGCCGAATACTCCGGCGACGAATGGAAGCTCGCGCTGTTGATGGCGGTCGCGAGGTTGGTGGCGAAGTTGGCCGGCGAGGTTCCGGTCACGGTCGTGTTGATGATGTTTACGCCACTGACCTGCATGCCGGTAATGGAATACTGGGTGTCGAGCGGCGCCTGCACGCTAATCTGGCCGTAGGCCGCCTGCGAGGGCGAGGCCGGTTTGACCGTGCCGACGAATTCCGGAATGAGATAGATGTTGGCGTCGTAATTCCGCTGGCAATTAGTGTAGGCATAGTTGCTGGTGGCGGAAGTGCAATAGCGCACCGGCGCCGGAAAGGTGTAGGAACCGCTCGGCGCAGTCGAATTGATGCAGTTGGTCAAATATATGTCGGAACAGTACTTGGTGGTTGTGATCCGGTAATAATAGGGATTGCCGGTAACGCTGACGGCATTGGTGAAGGTCCCGCCGCTGGGGTCGGGATAGTTGTAGGCCGAATTGGGGAAGGTTGCGTCGGACCAGATCAGGTTCTTGCGGCAGACAGTGGTATCCGATTTCTGGGCCGAGGTCGGGCTGGAGACGGAGCACCAAAGATAATCAGGATAACTGGTCACCAAGTTTACGGTCGATGAGGAAACATAGGGGTTGGTCTTCACGGCGGTAAAGGTGTTCTGTGCGCCCATGCTGGCGCCGGTCGACGTCACGCCGGGCGTGTAGGTGACTGTCGGGTCGTAATAAATGAAATTGAAGTCCTGAACGGCAAAAGGCGGGTAGCCCGGGCCGGTACATGAAGTGAGGCCGTTGGCGGTAAAGCACTTGCCCTGGCTGTCGGAGCCGCTGGTCGAGTTGTTGACCTGGTCGCCCGCGAAGTCCCATGCCATCGAGCCGGAA
>Ga0335085_10016299_pt1 | contig 10744 bp, 9 predicted proteins | sample Lox_Sample_45_FD_206712 | JGI IMG/M metagenome (GOLD analysis project Ga0335085, IMG submission 206712) | Soil microbial communities from Loxahatchee National Wildlife Refuge, Florida, United States - Lox_Sample_4.5 | ecosystem: Environmental > Terrestrial > Soil > Wetlands | place: USA: Florida... | reverse complement strand
GCGTTGCGGGAGTACTGCGCCGCAGGTTCCTGCGCTAGAAGCGAAGTAATTTCTGACAAGCCGGAGGGCCCCCTCCGGCTTTTCTGTGCCTGCGAATCGTTGTTTTCCGCAAGCTCCGGTCGTGATTTTGTCGAAGACGTACGCACCGTTCGGGCCGACGCCAATCGTTGATCTGGGCCCGCCGCCGCATCCAATTCTCCATTGATTGCATCCATCACTATTATCCGAGGCCTTGTTCATGGACAAAGTAAATCTCGCCCAGAAGTTCGCACTCTTTTCCGATTCATTCAGCCCCAAGATCGTGGGAGAACTCAACGACTTCCACGTCAAGCTGGTCAAGCTGCAGGGACCGTTCGTGTGGCACCATCACGAGTTCGAAGACGAGCTTTTCCTGGTGATAAAGGGCTCGCTGAAGATGGCGGTACGCGAGGACGGCGTCGAACGCGAGATCATTGTAGGTCCGGAGGAGTTCATCATCATGCCGCACGGCGTGGAGCACTGCCCCTCGGCGGACGAGGAAACGCACGTCATGCTGCTAGAGCCCAAGACAACGCTGAACACTGGAAACGTAGAGAGCGAGCGAACACGGCGCGAACTGCAACGGATCTAGCTTCGCGGTGTTCGCTTCACCTTAGCTCCGTCTTGCGGCAGCGCCTTGAGCAATTCACGGATGGTCTTCTTCGTCGTGGGATACACCACATCGGGTCCGATCTCAGCCAGAGGCTCAAGCACAAACCTCCGCACCGTCATGGCGGGATGCGGGACGGTCAATTCCGGCGTGTTGATCGTCTGCTGGCCAAACAGCAGGATGTCGATATCGATCACGCGCGGACCCTTCGGCTGCGTGCGCACTCTACCCATCGATTTTTCGATCGCCAGAATGCCCGCCAGAAACTCGCGCGGCATCAATTCCGTTCGCACGGCCACGGCGCAGTTCAGAAACCAGGGCTGATCGGTGATCTCGACCGGCTCGGTTTCATAGAGCGATGACACCTCGACCACGTCACCCAACTCCAACAACCGTCCAATCGCGTTGCGGAGGTTGGATTGTCGGTCTCCGAGGTTGGAACCCAGGGAGAGATAGACAATCTTCTTCACGAAGGTATGGTATCGCGAAGAATTGTCGGCAGCCGCCGGTAGCCGGTTCTCAGCCTTCTGGGCGTTGTGACAGGCGCCTATACGCCCGGATCCGTATCGTTACTAATCTGCGATGGCGAGGTGGTCGTCGGGGTATTGGGAGGCCTCGGCTTCGTCGAGAGTGACTTCTTCCCAGTAGGAATCGTCACGCAGGATGCGCGAGACGATGGCGGTATGCATGGCATGGCCTGCCTTGTCGGCCTTCACATATCCCAGAATGCGCTTGCCGAAGAGCGCCAGGTCGCCGATGAGATCGAGAATCTTGTGGCGAACAAACTCGTCCTTGTAACGTAGCGGTGGGTTGTCGATGCCGTCGGCGGTGAGCACAATGCAGCTCTCGCGGGTCGCGCCACGAATGAGCCCGAGGTTCAGCATCGCGCGCTGCTGATCGAGGAAACCAAAGGTACGCGCTGGCGCGATCTCCTCCACGTAGTTGCCGTTGTTGAGCTCCACCTTTCGAACCTCGCTGCCGATCAGGGGATGGGGAAAATCAATCGCGTAACTCACCGAGTAGCGATCCGCGGGATAGACGCCGATGAACTTCTCGCCTTCGCGCATCTCGTAGGGCCGTAGGATCTTGAGGTAGGTGCGTTTGCGGCGCTGCTGGCGCAGGCCGACGCGGCTGATCATCTCGACAAAGGGCAGCGCGCTACCGTCGAGAATGGGTAGCTCGAGATTGTCGAGTTCCACGACAGCATTGTCGATGCCCATGCCGATGAACGCAGAAAGCACGTGCTCGGTGGTGGAGATCAGCACGCCCTGCTTCATCAGGCTGGTCGCGTAGCTGACTTTCGCAACATTCTTGCTGATGGCTTCGACTTCGTATCCGTCGAGGTCTACGCGGCGAAACACGATTCCCGAGCCTGGAGGCGCTGGCAGGATGCGAACTCTGACGGAGGCTCCGCTGTGAAGTCCAACGCCACAGCATTCGACGGGGGTTCGAATTGTGCGTTCCAATAACAAGTCGGGTGTTCTTAAAGGGGTCGCAATCAGTAGCTTACAAGTTGCGGTCGAAACCCGAGTGTTGTATTTCTGCAACAACCGGTGTCGAAGTATGCACCCACTTTCGTAACCGGTAGAAATTACGCCATTCGTAACCGATTCATTTCAGGGACATTGTGATGCCATCACCCCCCCGAGGGCCGTGCCCGGACGGCTATTGCGCCTTTGGAACCTCCGTCTTGGGCTGGTTGTAGAGCAGACCTTTTGGCTCAAACATCGACGCATCGAGACCGTTGTCGTAGCTCACGGTGTTGATGAATCGCTGATTGGCCATCTCGCCGTTGTCCATGCGCACCGTGCTGTACGGAGTGGCGATGCCCTGAACGACTTTGTAATTGCTGAAGACCTCAGCTTCATCGTCGAACTGGCGATCAATTGGGTCGCGATACGAGTAGGTCTTACGCACCGGCAAGTGGGTGCGCGGATCGACGGCAATCGTCACGCTATCGTTGGCAGCGTTGAGAACGGTGACTTTGTCGGCGAGGTTCTGCTCCACGATGGCGGTTCCTTCGTACAAAATCATGGTGCCCGGGGCCGACAGCCAGCGACGAATCACCATTTCCAGCGAGTGATCGCGGCGCCGCAGATAGTCGGTCAATTGCTTGGGATCAATGGTTACCGTTCCCTTGTAGGTTGTTTCGTAGCCTTTATCGCCAACGAAGAGATCGACGATGTCGCGCTGCTTAGTGATCTCGTAGCGGTCCTTGTCGGGCCACTGCCAGAATCGCCAGAAGAGCACGCCGAGACCGCTGGGCTGCCCGTGGTAGAAGGAATAGTTGCGCCCCTCGACCGACATCTCCCGCAAATTCAGGTAGGCCTCACCGCCCAGCGCACGAATCATGTCATCGAGGATCTGCTTGGCCTTTTTGACACTCGGGTCCTTGGCGGCGGTGGCCTCGAATTGCGCAGTAGGCCAGGTGGAGACCGGGGCCGCCTGGTTGGTCGCAGGGTGGTTCTGGGCAGAGGGAGCGATTGTCAGGAGCAGAATAACGACGGACACGCTTCGCATGGTCAAGTGTGATTGTAGAACGCTTCTTGCCGACGCAGCAGGGGCGCCGTCGGGAGAAGCACACAGAAAAGCCGCCGGCCAAGGGCCCGCGGCTCTGATGCTGCAAAGTGGCTGAAATCCTACATCATCTTGCGACGAACGACACCCAGCAGACCGAGAACGCCGCTGCCCAGCATGAGCAGGCTGGAAGGCTCCGGCGCAGCGGAGGAGCCAGTCGTCAGATTGGTGATCGCAATGTAGGAATCGGTAAGGGTGAAGTACTTAATCGGGGTAGTTTCCTGGAACCCGTAGAATGCGCCCGTATCTGTGCCGCCACCCGTGAGGAAGGTCAACACATAGGACTCAATCAGGGTGTGGCTGGCGTCGTATACGGCGATGGTTGGTGTGCCATAGCCAGGCGCATAGTTAAGGAAACCTCCGACAGCGGTAACCGTCGTGGGGAGCGTAAACGTCATCGTGTCGGCTACCCCATAGGTCGCGACCGAATCGTTTATGCCGGCCATAATCAAGGAGTTATCCCAGAAGCCGTTCGAAACGAAGCCGTAGCCGCTGTTGTAACCATAGACTGATCCGCCCTGGTTGGAGACATTGGTGGAAGACCACACGATTCCCGGTCCAAAGGTCTCTGGACCAGGGCCGAAGTAGTTGATGGCGGGCATCGGGGTAACGGTGCCGCCCGGGATGCTGGTGACGACAGTGGCTCCTGCAGAAGCGAGCAAAATGATCGTGGCGGCCACCACAATCATCGATTTGTTCATTTGTGACCCTCAGCACAAAAATGTGCGAAAGCCATCAGTGCATTTGACAATCCAATACTATCCTTTTAGTTTCAATTGTTTACGAAATAGCGCCGTGGTAATAGTGCAACTTTTTGCACGATAGAGGGTAGTGTAATTCCTACATTGAAGCCGCTGAAGACTTGATCGGAGGCCAAAGTGATTGCCGTCTACAGCGACGACCCGCCCTCAAAAATCTTCTCGATCTGATAGGGCGAAACCCGATACAGGCCATAGGTGATACCGACGTCGGAGTACTGACGGAAGAGCAGATCGCCGCGCCCGTTGGCGTCAGCATCGATGGCATCGATCAGTTCCATGCGGGGGTAAGCGTCGAGGTGCTTCGTGTCCGTGACGGACGAGAAGATTTTCAGTGCCTGGTCATTGATGTCGACGCGGGCCACGATGGTGACGAAATAAGTGAAGTCGGATGGCTGTCCTTTCGCGCCCGCAACCGGAAGCTTGGCCGACAGCACGACGGTCGGCGAGCTGCTGTACTCCAGGTCAAAGGCACGCGCGTCGTAATCGGTAATGGTCGCGGTCTTCGGGATTGCCGGGCCGTTGTGCTTGGCCGCGAAAATGCGAATCTCGTCCATTGCCAACTTCAGTGCGGCCTGTTCGAATCCCTGCCGCTCTCCCGACGTCATGGTGTAGATCAGCGGACGCGACTCGTAGGTGCCGGCATCGGAAATCGCCGGATACGCGCGCAAGCTTCTGGCTGCGGTCCCCGAGGATGATGCAGTCTTGCCGACCGCCGGTGTGTTGGCGCTGAGGTCGGCTTGCGGCTTGTACACCTTTGTACGGCTTAGTGTCGGACGGTTGGGATCCTGGTCGTCGGAAGCAGCCGCTGACTGCGTGACTCCTCCTGAACTTGAGCTGGCAGGCGAGATGTCGGTAGGGCCCGAAGTGGCGGCGGGCCGCTTCATTACGGGGCGATCAGGGTCCTGGTCGTCGGTCCGTGTCTGCTGCGTTGTCGTCGTGCCGGCATCACTGGCCGGACGCTTCATGACAGGCCGGCCTGAATCGGTGCTGCCACCGCTGTTACTGCCGCTCGCACTACTGTCCGACGAATCGTCGCTGGATCCTAGTGTGGGTTTACCGCTCGAATCGCCCGCCGGGCGTTTCATCGTTGGGCGATCTGAATCACTGCTGCGGCCGGACGTCGAATTGGAGGTGCTGGAGCCGCTTGCATTCGTCGAGCCGATGTTCGCCGTGTCTCCGCTCGATCCGGGCGCGCGCTTCAGCACTGGACGCCCACTGTCGGCATCGCCAGTCATCACGGCTTCGCTCGGTGGATTCTTTGCACGTTGGGCCGCTTCTTTCGCGGCCTTGGCCTTCATTTGCGCGTCCATGGGCAATTCCGGCTGCCAGGTACCGTCGGCTATCCAGTTGCCGTTTACCTGCGTCGGCATCGTGATGGTGAACGTGCCGGTCGGTTCGCCAAAACTCTGGGCTTCATAAACCGTCTGCGGTTCCAGTGCCATGGGCTCCGGGTTCGCGCCGTACAAGCTGGCATCGTAGTATTTGCCTTCGATCCAAAGCGCTACCGGAACCAGCCGCATCCTGCCGTTGGGAAGGAACTCGACTACCGCAATGGCCCGTGGCCCACGCTTTGTCCTCTTGGCCGTTGAGGATGGCGGAGGGGGCTGGTCGGTGCGGTCGCGGGTGTGCATCTGCGCCGAGGCGCAGGTGAGCGACAGGCAAGCCGCGGCCGCAATAGCCGTAGCCCGGCGCGCGAAATTGCGATATAGATAGGGCGTTATGAACAACAACAAGAAAGCTCCCGCGTTTACCCTGCCTGACGAAAACGGAAACCCAGTTTCGCTCGAACAGTTCCGGGGAGAGACAGTTGTACTGTTCTTCTATCCCAGGGCCAGCACTCCCGGTTGAACCATCGAGGCGCGCGGGTTCCGCGACGCATACTCGAAACTACAGAAGGCCGGCCTGGTGGTGCTGGGCATTTCACCGGACACTCCCAAGGCCCAGTTGAAGTTTAAAGAAAAAGAAGAGCTGCCGTATACCCTTCTCGCCGACGCCAACAAAGAAGTCGCCAAGAAATACGATGTGCTCAAAGAGAAAAACATGTACGGCAAGAAGGTCATGGGGATCGCTCGCACCACATTTCTGATCGGGCCTGACGGCAAAATCGCGCACGTGTTTGAGGCCGTGAAGCCCGACGGACATGCCGAAGAAGTGCTGGCATGGGTGAAGGGTGGCGGAGACAAATAAATCCGCCTAGTGGCCGAGAAACAGCAGCTCCCTCCGACTAGGGTCGCTGCACCACTTCCGCTCGGGAGGGCGTCCCAAGGAAGGGTTCTACACCTTCTGTACGCGCTGTACATCTTTCACGCCGGCGATCTTGCGCACGCCGCTGATGATGCGCTCCAGGTGTTTCACGTCGGCTATGTCTACGATGATGTCGACGGTGGCATGGGTTTCTGCGGTTTTGGCTTCAATATTGCGGATGTTGGTGTCGGCGTCGCTGATGACCGCGGTGATTTGCTTCAACATGCCGGGGCGGTTATCGCATAGCACCACCAGTTTGATGGGAAATCCGGTCTGCCAGACCGGCGCGGTGCCCACGCTGCCGTCCTTGCCCCACTCGACGGCGATGCGCCGCTCCGGCTCGTACATCAGGTTTTCGACGTTGGTGCAACTCCTGGAATGAACAGCCACGCCCTTGCCGCGCGTCACGTAGCCGACAATCTCCTCGCCGCGAATGGGATTGCAACATCGCGCGCGATAGACAAGGAGATCGTCGTGTCCCTTGACCTTGATGGCCGAGGTGTCTCCGCCGAAAACACGGCGCACCACGCTGGTGAAGCCGCTGGGAGCCTCTTCTGGCTCGCTGCCTGAGGTCGCGCTTGCGCCACTCGTCGGAGCGAGCCGTCCCAGAATCGAGCGCGCCGAAAACTTGCCGTAGCCGATCCCGGCCAGCAGGTCATCGGGACGCCCGAGGCCATTTTCCGTCGCGACCTTCTGCAACTCGGCTTCGCTGATTTCCTTCAGCGCAATGCGATACTTGCGGGCTTCCTTTTCGATCAGTTTGCGGCCGATCTCGACCGCACGCTCCCGCTGATGGATCTTCAGCCAGTGCTTGATCTTCTGGCGCGCTCGTCCCGACTTCACAAAGCCCAGCCAGTCGCGACTTGGCTGATGTCCCGGCTGGGTGAGGATTTCGACGATATCGCCCGAGTGGAGCTTGTAGTTGAGCTTGACGATGCGACCATTCACCTTCGCACCGACGCAGGTATCGCCGACCTGCGAGTGAATGGTATAGGCAAAGTCCACCGGCGTAGCTTCGCGCGGCAAGATCACGATCTTGCCCTTCGGGCTGAAGGTGTAGACCTCTTCCGGGTAGAGGTCCATCTTCAGGTTGGAAAGAAACTCGTTCGGATCCGGAACTTCGCGCTGCCACTCCACCACCTGCCGCAGCCACGCGAGCCGCTTCTCGTCCACCGCCGAGATTGGGCCGTCCTTGTATTTCCAGTGGGCCGCGATGCCCTCTTCTGCCATCTTGTGCATGTCTTCGGTGCGGATCTGCACTTCGAAGGCGTGGCCGTTCTCGGCAATCACGGTGGTATGCAGCGACTGATACAGATTCGGCCGCGGCATGGCAATCATGTCTTTGATGCGTCCCGGTACCGGCCGCCATTGGTTGTGAATGAGCCCCAGCACGGCGTAGCAATCGTTCACCGATTGCGTGATGATGCGTAGCGCCATCATGTCGTAAATCTGGTCGACCGAGATGTGCTGCCGCTGCAGCTTCTGCCAGATACTGTAAATCCGCTTGGTACGCGCCTCGACCCGCGCTTCGATGTTGTTGTCGCCCAGCTTCTGCTCGATGACTTTTTGGATATGCCCCAGGAATGCGTCGCCTTCTTTGCGGCGCGACTCAATGGCATCCTTCACCTGGTTGTAGGCGATGGGATCGACGTACTGGAATGCGAGGTCTTCCAGCTCGCCGCGAATTTTCCCCATGCCGAGCCGGTGCGCGATCGGAGCGTAGATCTCCTGCGTCTCGCGCGCGATATGCATCTGGCGCTCGGGGCGCAGGTGTTCCAGCGTGCGCATGTTGTGCAGCCGGTCGGCCAGCTTGATCATCACCACGCGAATGTCGTCGACCATGGCGAGCACCATTTTGCGGACGCTCTCGGCCTGCGCCTCTTCGCGCGACGCGAATTCGATTTTGCTGATCTTGGTCACGCCCTCCACGATGTGCGCGACCTGCTCCCCGAATTCCGTGCGGATGTCGTCCACCGTGACGGTGGTGTCTTCTACAGCGTCGTGCAACAACCCGGCAGCGATGGCGGTGGTGTCGAGACGCATGTCAGCCAGGACCATCGCGACTTCGAGCGGATGGACGAGATAGGGCTCGCCGGAGGCGCGTGTTTGTCCTTGATGATGGCGGAGGGAGAATTCGTAGGCTTTCTTGACCAGCGTAAGATCGTCGTTGGGGCGGTAGTTGCGGATCTTACGAAGCAGATCGCGGAACTTGGTGACCGTGAGGACGTTGGTTCTGATCTGCTGGCCGAAAGTCGCCATGACCGATTATACGAGAAGACGCGAGCGCGAAGCGCGTGCGCGGTGTATCGGCGAGCTGGTAAATAGTGGCGCCGCCAACTCATGGCCGGTCACCAACGGCCGATTACCGCTTCGCGGGTGGTGAACAGATGCGAATCCTCGTCAGCGGCGCCTCGGGCCTACTCGGCGGAGCGATCCGTCCTGCACTCAACACTGCCGGTCATTCAACGGCGGCGCTGGTTCGCCGCTCCCCGACAGACGATGAAGTTCAATGGAATCCCGCGCAACCGCTCGATCCGCTAAGACTCAGTCCTTTCGATTCCATCATTCATCTTGCCGGAAAGAATATCGCAGGTCGCTGGACCGAACCATTCAAGCGCGAAGTTCGCGACAGCCGAATTGGTGGAACGCAAACGCTCGCCACTGCTGCTGCCGAATCGTTTCGCCAAACGGGCACGCCGCGAATTTTTGTCGCCGCCTCGGCTGTTGGTTATTACGGAGACCGCGGCGACGAACTCTTGACCGAGCAGAGCCAGCCCGGCTCCGGATTTCTCGCCGATGTATGCCAGGAGTGGGAGCGCGCAACTGCCATAGCCGCCGAAGCCGGCATTCGCGTCGTGAATCTGCGCATCGGCGTTGTACTCGCCAGGCAAGGCGGCGCGCTCAAAGCGATGTTGCCTGCATTTCGTCTGGGTCTCGGAGGCCCGGTTGGTAGTGGCCGTCAATTTTGGAGCTGGATCGGGCTTGCGGACCTGGTCAACCTGTTTCTGTTCGCGTTGACGAACGAGAGCCTTCGCGGACCGGTGAATGCCGTTGCCCCCAACCCCGCGCGCAATGCTGAATTTACCCGTATCCTGGCTGCGATCTTGCGCCGGCCTGCAATCTTTCCCCTGCCCGCCTTCGTAGTGAAGGCGTTGTTCGGAGAGATGGGCGAGTCGTTACTCCTGGCTTCGGCACGCGTGGCACCCGCCCAGCTCCAAGCCGTCGGCTATGTATTCCGCCATCCGGATCTCGCCGAAGCGCTGCGAAGCATTCTCGAGTAGGCGTCAACCCTCATCCGAAGTACTGAAAATCCTTCCAAAACTCCGGCCAACCCTGCTTCGGTGGACCGCATACCCATATGTCGGGATGGTCCTCGCTCTCCTCGTTCTTGACGCCATACTGATTCTGGTTGTGTCCGGCGAGGCGGCATGGGCCGAACACTTCCTCCATGCGCCGGCGGCTCAGTCCGATTACGATGACGGTCTGTGGCGGCGGATCGCCATAGCCGCGATACCAGAACGAGTTGACCCCGCTGATGGCGCGCGGCAGCCCATACTCGGGGCCGTAAAGATTGATGGCGCCGGCCTCTCCGTAGTTGGTGCCAAGAATGCCGAGGTGGGCGCGCTCTTCGGGGGTGAGCGTGTCGCGAATACGCGCTACTTCGGCGACGAGCTCGCGCCAGCCGAGCTGCTCGCGGAAATCTCCTTGCAGCTCGTTGTTCATCCTCCACCAGCGGGAGCCCATCGGCGCGGACGGCAGCCAGAACGCAGCGGTGAAGACAATCTCAAAGATCAGTGCGGCCCACACTACCCACCGAATCGTCATGGCGCGACCGCGTTGCATCGTTCCGAGCCACGACTCGCCCCACACGCCTCCCGCGGCGTAGAGCATGGGATACGCCGGCCCCATGTAATACCAGCGCCCCTTTGCAATGACGAACAGCAGTAGCGTGACCACATACATCCAGCCAATCATGCGGAATCGTCTTCCGAGTTGCGTAAAGAAACAAAAATAGAGACCTGCGATCGCGATCACGCTGCGGAAGCCGGTAAGCTCCAGCTGTTGCGGCAAGAAATACGTCGTTCGTCCCTGCCGAATGTCACGCGCATGAATATGGCTGAGGAAATCGAGTGAGATGAAATTGTGTTGCGCCTGCCACAACACATTGGGTAGCCAGATCAGGATTGACAGCGCCACGCCGATCCACAGCCATTTGCTCCGGAGGTAACGCCGCGCGGGAGTGAGCAGCACACCGGCGACGATCGACAGCGCAAAGAACCCGATGGTGTACTTGCACAACATGCCATAACCAAGACCCGCTCCGATACCGAGCCACCATCGGGCGTCTTCGGAAGAAATCAGTCGCACCACACAGTACGCCGTAAACACCCAGGCCAGCGCATCGAAGGCAACGTATTGCATTTCGTAGCCGCCACCCAGGCAAAAAGGCACGGCGCAGAAAGCCGCGACGAGCTGCGCTCCGCGACGCCCGCCCATCTCGCGCGCCATCAACCCGGCAAGCACGACCGTGATG
>Ga0335085_10016298_pt1 | contig 10745 bp, 9 predicted proteins | sample Lox_Sample_45_FD_206712 | JGI IMG/M metagenome (GOLD analysis project Ga0335085, IMG submission 206712) | Soil microbial communities from Loxahatchee National Wildlife Refuge, Florida, United States - Lox_Sample_4.5 | ecosystem: Environmental > Terrestrial > Soil > Wetlands | place: USA: Florida... | reverse complement strand
CGTGAAAGACGAGAGGCCGAGCAACCCGACCGACAGGATCGACGCTGCGTAGGCGGCGGGGCGATCAGCGCGCGGAACGATTCGCCGGCACGTCGAGGATCTGGGAAACGTTTCATTCGCGCTCCGAACGAAGGCCGAAGTGGGCCTGTCGGCGCGCACCCACGCGATGACGGGGGGCACTGCTCGAACGCTGGCGGGCTCAGTGCGGTGTAACCAATTCAGTATACACGAATGATGCGGACGACCTGATGGCAAACCGCGCTTCTCGATCCACTGGAATCTACGCTCTGCTCGCCGGTGTTGTGTTCCTCGTGCTGGCAGGCGTAATGCGGGCCCCGGTCATTCATCACGTGCTCCACCGATTCCACCTCGAGGTAGCCGAGCAAGAGTCAACGAGAGACCGCTAGCCGCGCCCGAGGCGCGCGATCTTCTTGGCGCTGGCGGCGCTCCGGCGTTCGAGCGCGATGCGGAAGACGTCAGCCGCGCAACACGAACCAGCGACTCTTGACAGTGGTCGCAGTTGACAACAACGACTGTGTCATTTCGCACACCCTCGACGTCGGTGTGCACAACGGAACAGACGCCGTGCGGGACATGTCGTATCGTCGAACCATCGGAATAGCGCATGCCTCCCACACAACCTCGCCACGATGACATCATCATTCGCCGCCGATTTGGCGAGCAGCCTTCAACCCACATGGTGAAACAGATCTACGCTGTCACCTACCCGGGCCATACCGATCGGGGTGCAGAACACGACAATTATCGCGAAGCCGAGGAGGTGGCCCTCGGGTTGGCGCTGGAACAAGGGCGTTCCGTGTGGTACGAGGAGAGTCCTCAGAGCGGGAAGAGAACGCTCGTGAAGAGTTTCAGGGAATCCGATTAAGCCGCAAAACGGCGCGCCGAGTTTCATTCTTGTGCACCCACGGCGTCTCGCCTTCCCCGTACGAATGGACGAGGGAGCAAAATTCGAGTGGTTTTGCTCGTGGCCTGCTGGAGCCGGAACAGCTCGACGCCGCGGCCGCGATCGTCACGCCTACGGATTTCGACCGGCAACCACACGGATTCGTCTGGATCGCGATCCTGGAGCATCGACGGCGTCCCGCGCGCCAGAACACCGCCGTGCTGCAGCAGGTCGACCAGCATCTCGTTCGATGGCACGAGCTCCTGGCGACGCACCGGGTCGAGGACGGTCGCCAATTGCTGCGAGAAGTGTTGGCAGGGCCGATCCGGTTCACGCCAGAGCAACGCACGTATCGCTTCGAGGGGCAGCTACGTTTCGGAGAGTGGATCGCTGGGATTGTGGGTGTGCCAGCCGAGATGGTAGCGGTACGGGGAATCGAACCCCGATTTGATGGTTGAGAACCATCCGTCCTAACCGTTAGACGATACCGCCCGGCGCGAGAGGAACCTTCAGATTACCACGATCTTATGGTTCAATCGAGAGCGATGCTACGTGCTCTCGCTGTCCTCGTTGTGCTTGCTCTTCTCGTATTCGGTGGTGCGTATGTCGTGGCGGGACGCGGCGCGCCGCCCCAGCTGGCCATCTCGAAACCCGAGCGTGTCGTCGGCCAGACCGGTGGTCTCGACGTCACTGCGTCGGCGCCGAACGCCAGATTTACGGCGCTGACGATCGTGCTCGAACAGAACGGCAAGACGATCCCGCTCTACTCGCTGAAGGAGCCGCAGGGCGCCACCGTCACGCCGGTCGATCGCAACCGCATCGACATCGCGCGATCGATCGGCAAGCAGGCGCTTCCGGACTTGACCTCCGGCAACGCGCGCATTGTCGTCACCGCGACGCGGCCGTCGTTTCTGAACCTCCGGCAGCTCACTTCGTCGGCGTCGAAGGATTTCGCTGTGCGCCTCGAGCGGCCGCGCATCAGCGTGGTCTCGACGCACCACTACGTCAACCACGGCGGATCGGAGATGGTCGTCTATCGCGCGACGCCGGCCGACGTGCTGTCGGGCGTCCGCGTCGGCACGATCGAATATCCCGGCTTCGCGTTGAAGGACGATCTGAAGGTCGCCTTCTTCGCGCTGCTCTGGAACCAGGATCTGAACACGTCGATCAAAGCGTTCGCGCGCGATGACGCCGGCAACGAGTCCACCGCGACGTTCGTCGACAACGTGTTCGAGAAGCCGCAGAAGAAGAGCAACATCCAGCTGGACGACAAGTTCCTCAACCGCGTCGTACCGGAGATCGCCGAGCACTCGCCCGACTTGAAGATGGCGCCGCCGCCCGAAGGCAGCGACATGATGCCGGGCTTCCTCAAGGAGAACGGCGATCTGCGGAAGATGAACGCGGACTTCATCGCGTCGCTGGCGAAGCAGACGTCGCAGACCCGATTGTGGGACGGGCCGTTCGTGCAGCTCGGCAACTCGAAGGTGGAAGCGTCGTTCGCCGATCACCGCACCTACTTCTACAAAGGCAAGCAGGTCGACCAGCAGGTGCATCTCGGCTTCGACCTCGCCGTCACCGAGCATGTGCCCGTCGTCGCGGCCGCCGCCGGAACGGTCGTCAACGCCGACTGGCTCGGCATTTACGGCAACTGCGTCGTCATCGACCACGGGCAGGGCGTGCAGTCGCTCTACGGCCACCTGATGTCGTTCGACGTGAAGGTGGGCGACCATGTGACGCGCGGTCAGCTGATCGGGCGCAGCGATTCAACCGGACTCGCCGGAGGCGATCACCTGCACTTCACCATGCTGGTCGGCGGCCAGATGGTGAACCCGGTGGAATGGTGGGACCCGCACTGGATCGCCGATCGCGTCGAACGGAAACTGAAGGACGCAGGCGTACAGTAGAATGACACGGTTATCCTGCTGGTTAACTTCTGAGGAGACAAGGATGCGCCTACGAAACGCTTGGGTGGGTTGGACGTTTGCCGTCGCGCTGGCCGCGTCGGTCGCGGCGTGTGGCGGCAGCAAAGAGGCTTCGAACACTTCGGCTGAACCGGGCGGCGGCGCGGCGGCCGGCGGCGGACAGAAGGTGGATACTGCGACCGCCGGTGAGCTGAAGGGCACAGTCACCGTGGACGGCGCGGTGCCGAAGAACGAGCCGATCAAGATGAACGCGGATCCGGTCTGCGTGACCGAGAACAAGACGCCGCAGTTCCAGGAGACTTACATGGTCGGCAGCGACGGCAAGTCGCTCGCGAACGTGTTCGTCTACGTGAAGGACGGCCTCGGCAACTACGTCTACGATACGCCGACGACGCCGGCGACGATCGATCAGAAGGACTGCCGCTACCATCCGCACGTGTTCGGCATGCGCGTGGGCCAGCCGCTCGAGATCATCAACAGCGACCCGACGCTGCACAACATCCACGCGATGCCGAAGGCCAATCAGGAGTTCAACAACGGCCAGCCGATCCAGGGCATGAAGATGACGCACACCTTCACCGCGAAGGAAGTGATGGTGCCCTTCAAGTGCGACGTGCACGGCTGGATGAACGCCTACGTCGGCGTCCTCGACCATCCGTACTTCGCGGTCACCGACGCGAGCGGCGCGTTCGACATCAAGACGCTGCCCCCGGGCACCTACACGATCGAAGCGTGGCACGAGAAGCTCGGCACGTCGACGCAGTCGGTGACGATCGGCGCGAAGGAAACGAAGGAAATCACGTTCACGTTCAAGGCTCCGGCGGTCGCAACGAATTAGTAACACGCAGGGCTGATGGCTCAGGGCTGGTGGCTGATGGATGTCGCGTCCATGGCCATCAGCATCCATCAGCCCTGAGCTTTTGCTTCACAAGTACTCCCGTTTCGTCGCAGCCTGCACCGTCCTCCTGATCCTCGCAGGCAGCTTCGTCACGAGCACCGATTCGGGCCTCTCGGTTCCCGACTGGCCGACGACGTACGGTCAGAACATGTTCACGTTCCCGCTGTCGAAGATGGTCGGCGGGATCTTCTACGAGCACGGTCACCGGCTCATCGCGAGCACGGTCGGCTTCCTGACGATCGGCCTCGCCGCATGGCTCTGGTTCGCGGAGCCGCGCAAGTGGATGCGCTGGTTCGGCGTAGCCGCGCTCGGCGCGATCGTCGCGCAGGGACTGCTGGGCGGCCTGACGGTGCTGTTCTTCCTCCCGCCCGCCGTCTCGACGGCGCACGCGGGGCTTGCGGAAATCTTCTTCTGCATCACGGTCGCGATCGCCGTCTTCACGTCACCGGGCTGGAAGACGAACACCGGCGTGGACGACGCGACGCTGCGCCGGCTGGCAACGGCGACCACCGTTCTCATCTACACGCAGATCCTGATCGGCGCGACGATGCGCCACACGGGCGCGGGCTTGGCGATTCCTGATTTCCCGTGGATGTTCGGCCACGTGATTCCGGATCACTGGTCGTCGAAGATCGCGATCCACTTCGCGCACCGCGCCGGCGCGCTCGTCGTCTCGGCGGCGATCGTCGCGACGTCGATCTACGTCTGGCGGCGCCATGGCGACCGCATGGAGTTGACGCGGCCCGCGACCCTGATCCTGTTTCTCGTCGGCGTGCAGGTGATGCTCGGCGCCTTCACCGTCCTCAGCAAACGCGACGTCTGGATCAACAGTCTCCACGTCGTCTGCGGAGCGTTGGTCCTGACAACGTCGCTCGTCATCACGCTTCGTTCGTATCGCGTGAAATTCGCGGAGGTACGGCTCGAGCCGGACGCCACGCCAGCCGTACGTAGTGTCCGTCTTCAGGCGGACCATGGCGGGGCACGCGCGTGAAGGACGTGGCCGTCGCCGACGTCCGCACCGACGCGTCGATTGCGCGCGTGATCGGCGATTACGTCGCCCTGACGAAGCCTCGTCTGAACGCGCTCGTCATCTTCAGCAGCGCGGCCGGCTACTACCTCGGCGCGCAGCTGCCGATCGACTTCACCGTCATGGCGCACGCCGTGATCGGCACGACGCTCGTCGCCGGCGGCGCCGCGGCGCTGAATCAACTAGCCGAGCGCGATACCGACGCGATGATGCGCCGCACGCGCCTGCGTCCGCTGCCCGACGGACGGATCACGCCGGCCGAGGCGCGGCTGTTCGGCCTCGTGCTGTCGGTGGCGGGACTCGGCATCCTCGCAGGTCGCGCGAATCTGCTCTCGGCGCTGCTCGCGCTCGCGACCATCGTCGTCTATCTGGTCATCTACACGCCGATGAAACGGCGGACGCCGGCGGCGACGCTGCTCGGCGCGGTGCCCGGCGCGCTGCCGCCGCTCATCGGATGGGCGGCGTCGCATGGCAGCATCGCCCTCGGCGGCGCGTCGCTCTTCGCGATCGTGTTCCTCTGGCAGATCCCGCACTTCATGGCGATCGCGTGGATGTACCGCGACGACTACAGCGCGGCAGGGTTTCCGATGTTGCCCGTCATCGATCCCGGCGGCGCCCGCGCCGCGCGCCAGGCGCTCGTCTACTCGATACTGCTCGTGCCGGTCAGCCTGATCCCGGCCGTCGTTGGCGTCGCCGGCACGATCTACGGCGGCGTCGCGCTCGTGCTCGGCGTCGCGATGGCGGCGCTCGCCGTCCGCTTCAACCGCGAGCGCAACGACGCGACCGCGCGCGCGCTGTTCTTCGCCTCGATCACGTATCTGCCGCTGCTCTGGATCGTCATGGTGATCGACAGGATGTAGTCTTTGGTCATCGGTTATCGGACGACCGACAACCGACAACCGACACATGTCCGTTCACGACCTGCCCGCCGTCAACGCCACGCTCAACGCGATTTCCGGCATCCTGCTGCTGGTCGGTTACGCGTGCATCCGCGCGCGACGGATCGAGCTGCACCGCAAGTTCATGATCGCGGCGTTCGCCGCTTCGTCCCTCTTCCTCGTCTGTTACGTCATCTATCACGCGCAGGTGGGATCGGTGCGCTTCACGCGGCAGGGATTCGTACGGCCGATCTACTTCACGGTGCTCATCACGCACGTCACGCTGGCCGCGGTCGTGCTGCCGCTGGCGATCGTGACGCTGTCGCGCGGCCTCGCGGCGAAGTATCAGGTGCACCGCAAGATCGCGCGCTGGACGTTTCCTATCTGGCTGTATGTGTCGGTGACTGGCGTGCTGGTCTACGTGCTGCTCTACCAGCCAACCTGGTTGATTTGAGCAGATCTCGCCGACAACGCTTCAAGATCCCCGTAGCGCAGCCCTTGAGGGCTTCCGCCGTACGGAGTGTCCGGCTTCAGCCGGACCGTCGCGACGGTTCAGGGCATCGGCCAATCGCGCCCGTCGGTCCGAAGACGCTCGCGCGGACTTCGCTGTCGCGCGAGGTCTACAGGGCTTTCCAGATGTACGTGGTGTCCGCCTTCAGGCGGACCTCGCCGGTCTCGGCCGGAAGTCCGGCTAAAGCCGGACACTACGTACCAGACGGAATCGAAAACTCTGTCTAGGGTCAACTTTCTCGCAGCGCACGTTCGCAAATGCGGCGTCGTACCTGGCTCATCTGATCAACAACCCCGCCGCGATCGCCGCGCCGTGGTGAATCGTGCCGGACTGGAAGACGGCTTCGTAGCCGGGTTCGACATACCAGCCGAAGGCGCGCGACGGCCAGATCATCACGTCGAGAACCGCTTCGAAACCGCCGGACGCGCCGGCGCCGCCAGTGGCGTAGATCAACTCCGGTCCGGCGCCGGCCATCAACTCGACTCGCCGGGAAATCGTCCACGGCTTCTTGAACAGCACGTCCACGGACGTTTCGGTAACGGGCGCGGCATGGACGACAGTCGCCCCGACTTCGATTTCGAGCCAGCGCTCGATCGGCGTCACTTCGAACGCGAACGTGAGGCCACCCGGCCGGAGCCCTTCCTGATTCGACCAGTTGGCCGCCCAGCCGAGCTCGTAGATGACGCGGGGTTCGACTTCATCCGCCGGCTCCTGCGCGCGCGCCACGCTCGCCCAGCACGCGAAGACGAAAGCGAACGCGACGAAACGTTTGGGTATCAGCATTTGCGAAACCTCGCGCATCGCACCCAGGTGTAGTGTCCGCCTTCAGGCGGACCTTCCGACGTCCGGCTCAAGCCGGACACGACGTACGGCGCGCTACCGATACAGGAGGTATTTCTCGCGCGTCGCACGCCACGCGGATTCGTCCGCCGCAAAAGACTCCACGATGGCCACCGGATCTTCGCCGGCCCGGATCCGCGCGATCGCGGCCTTCGATCCGAGCTGCGTCGCGGCGTCCTCGAGCGTGAACGTCGAGCCGTACCGCGCCGAGAGCGCCGCGGCGATCTCGACCCCGACGCGCACGGGCCTGACGGCGTCGCGGTCGGTCACGATGACGAAGACGCCTCGACAGAGCTGGCCGGCGAACTGTGCGCCTGTTGCAGGTGTGAAGGCGACGGGATAGAAGCCGACTCCGGGAATCGCGCGCGCGTTCAGCGCCGACGCCAGCGCGGCGCCGTCGATCCATGGCGCGCCGATCTGCTCGAACGGCGTGTCGGTGCCGCGGCCGACCGAGATGTTCGTCTGCTCGATCGCGCCGAGGCCCGGGTACAACGTGGCGGCGATCAGCGTCCGCATGTTCGGCGACGGCGACACCCACGCCGCGCCCGTCTCGTCGAACCACGCGTCGCGCCGCCAGTTCTTCATCGCGACAACGGTCAGATCCGCGCCGACGTGGCGCTCGCCGTTGAACAGCCTCGCCAGCTCGCCCATCGTCAGGGCGTGCCGAATCGGCATCCTGACGTAACCGGTGAAGCCGACGGCCGACGCGTCCTGCATCGGTCCTTCGACCGCCAGGCCGCCGATCGGATTCGGCCGATCGAGCACCACGACCGACAGCTTCCGTTTCGCCGCTTCCTCGACGACGAACTCCATCGTCGTCGGATAGGTCCAGAACCGCGACCCGATGTCCTGCAGATCGACGACGAGCGTGTCGATGCCCTTCAGCATGTCGTCGGTCGGCCGCCGGCTCTTGCCGTAGAGCGAGTGGACGGTCAGGCCGGTGTGCTCGTCGCGTCCCGACTCGACGACATCGTCCTGCTGTCCGCGGATGCCGTGCTCGGGGCTGAACAGCGACACGAGCGTGACCCCGGGTGCGTGTGCGAGCAGATCGACCGTGCTCGCGCCGCTGCGCGAAACGCCGGTCTGGTTGGTGACGAGGCCGACGTGTTTGCCGCGCAGCTCGGCGAAGCCGTCGGCTTCCAGCACGTCGATACCCGACAGCGTCGCGACCTGGGGCCTGGGGGCGGGGAAGCCCACAGCCCCCGAAGAGAGTGCAGCGGCCGCGATCGTCGCCACGCGGCCGCGCAGCGCGTTCACATCGCCCTTGCCGTCGGGATGCACGCGGTTCGACAGAAACACGACATAGTCGCCGCTCGTCTTGTCGAGCCACAGCGACGTGCCGGTGAATCCGGTGTGGCCGAACGACGACCCGATCGGAAAGAGATCGCCGCGGTTCGACGAGTAGGTCGAGTCGATGTCCCAGCCGAGACCGCGGACGTCCTTCATGCCCGCCGGCGTGGCGGGACTGGTCATGCGCTGAACGGCCGCGCGCGAAAGCACACGCACGCCGTCGAGCTCCCCGCCATTCAGCAGCATCCGGCAGAAACGCGAGAGGTCGGCCGCCGTGCTGAACAATCCCGCGTGACCGGCGACGTTGTCCATCCGCCGTGCCGTCGGATCGTGGACGATGCCGCGCAGAAATGGGACGCCTGCATCACTGCACGGCCATGCGAGCGGACGGCAGCGTTCGGTCGGCGCGATGCGCGCGCGCCATGCGTCCGGCGGCAGAAAGCGCGTCTCCGTCATGCGCAGCGGACCGAACACATGCGCGGCGGCGTACGCGTCGAGCCGCTCGCCGCTGACGCGGCGGACGATGTCGCCGAGGAGGAAGAAGTTGATGTCGCTGTACACGAACTTGTCGCCGGGCGGCGATGCCGGCGTCAGGGCGGATGCGCGGCGCACCGCTTCGTCCGCTCCGTGGAATTCGTCCTCGAGCGGCAGATCCGGCGGCAGCCCGGACGTGTGCGTCAGGAGCTGCTGGATCGTGATCGCGTCCTTGCCGTTCGCGGCGAACTCGGGAATGAAGTGCGCCACCGGATCGCGCAGCCGAACCGCGCCCTCCTCCACCAGCTGCATCACGCTCGTGGTCGTTGCCACCACTTTGGTGAGCGATGCGAGATCGAAGATCGTGTCTTCGGTCATCGGCTCCGGCGCGGGCTGCACCGCGCGCTGACCGAATGCGTGGTGATACATGACGTCGGCTCCGCGGCCGACCAGAATCACCGCGCCCGGCAGCTCGTGGCGATCGATCGCGGCGCTGACGAGCGGGCCGATGGCATCGAACCTGTCGGCGGCGAGGGCACGGAGGGTTTGGAGGGCACAGAGCAAGAAACAAACCGCAGAGACACAGAGACACAGAGAACGCGCAGGACGCCCGCCTCGCGGGCGCCACGTGTGCGAGGCCAGACGGGCGACCTGCGCGACACTCCGTGTCTCAGTGCCTCTGTGGTTTGTCATTTCCTCAGCGCCCTCCGCGTTCTCTGCGACCGGCGCGTTCAATATATACTTTCGGCATGTTTCCTCGCGGACTCCGGCGCGCGACGCTCGGCGTCGCCGCGATGCTCGTGGTCGCGGCGGCGGCGTTCGCGCAGACCGGCCGCGTGGGCGGCACAGTGAAAGACGAAGCCGGACAACCGATCAAGGGCGCGACGATCATCGCTGAAAATCTCAACGCCGCCCCCCAGAGTTTCACGGCGACGACCGACGACAAGGGGCGCTGGGCGATCATCGGCCTGCGCTCGGGTCAGTGGTCGTTCACGGCGCAGGCGCCCGGCTTCGTGGCCGACGGCGGGCGGCTCGACATCCGAACCGTCGGCACACCGAATCCGCCGATCGAATTCCGACTGAAGAAGCAGGCCGCGGCGCCGGCGAGCGCGCTCGGCAGCGTCGCGCCGAAGGATTTGCAGCAGGATCTGCTGGCCGCGGATCAGCTCTACAACAACCAGCAGTGGGATCAGGCGATCGCCGCGTACCGCGCCATTCTCGATCGCACGCCGGCGCTCAGCGTCATCAACCTGCAGATCGCCGCGGCCTATCGCAACAAGCGTGACTACGATCACGCCATCGGCGCGTACTCCGATCTCCTGAAGTCCGATCCGAACAACGACAAAGCGAAAATCGGCATCGGCATGACGAACCTGGAGAAGGGCGATTACCAGGCGGCCGAGGCGGCGCTGATGCAGGCGGCGCAGGGACAGAACCCGACGCGCGAAGTCTTCTACAACCTCGGCGAAGTGAAGTTCGCCAGGGGCGACACCGACGAAGCGGCGCGCTGGTACGAGAAGGCGGTCGCGCTCGATCCGACGTGGGCCAAGCCGCTGCTGAAGCTCGCGCTCGTGCAGCTCAACAAAGGCGACAAGGACGCGACGATCAAAGCGCTCGAGCGCGTCATCACCGCCGACCCGGGATCGGCGGAAGCCACGCAGGCGAAGGCCGTGATCGAACAACTGAGGAAATGATCGGCGTAGCGGGCAGCGGGTTCAGGGTTCAGGGTTCACGCGCACGGACCGGCGAACCCTCTGAACCCGAAACCCGAAACTCGAAATCCAGTACCCGTGTCTAGGTCTTTCCGTTTCTCGTTCATCCTCATCCTCGTAGCCTTCGGTACGGCGCTCGCGGCCGTCGGCGGGTGGCGCTATGCGCGCGCGTCGGCGCCGGCCAGCGGACCGATCGTGCTCATCTCGATCGATACGCTGCGCGCGGACCATCTGCCGGTGTACGGCTACACGCAGGTGAAGACGCCCGCGATCGACGCGCTCGCGGCCG
>Ga0335085_10016297_pt1 | contig 10745 bp, 8 predicted proteins | sample Lox_Sample_45_FD_206712 | JGI IMG/M metagenome (GOLD analysis project Ga0335085, IMG submission 206712) | Soil microbial communities from Loxahatchee National Wildlife Refuge, Florida, United States - Lox_Sample_4.5 | ecosystem: Environmental > Terrestrial > Soil > Wetlands | place: USA: Florida... | reverse complement strand
GTACGTGACCCATCCCGGCCGGCTCCCATCGCTTCTGATCTGATTATCGAGCCCGACGCCGGCCTCCCCAAGCGAAAGCAGCGGCGCCCAGTCCGCTCCGGCGTCCAGTTCCGGAACGGTTTCAAGGCTCGTTGCGGCAGCGCCGGCCCTTGCCTGGCTTGCCCCCACGTACCTGACTGCCAGCGATCGAATGCGGAAGGATCCGGAGCCCGAGGTATAGATGCGGGTTTCAATGGTCCGCAGTGCTATGGGAAGATCGTCGCCGATCGCAAACGGCAGTCTGAACGCGACCCCGTCGTGGCCGTCCGACCATCGCGATCCACCAAGATGCCAAATCCCCTTTGCCAGGAGACGCTGCCCGCCCTTGGTAGCAACATCGGCGGTGACCAGCGGCTGGCCGTCCCCGTCAGAGCCTGTGGGGCTCACCCTTCCGACCAATTCATAATGCCCGGCAGGGAGCGGCCAATATGGGCCGTAAGCCACACCTCCTTCTTCTCCCTTACGCGCGACGATGCCGTCATCGGTCACTTGTGCGGTCGGACCGATGCTCAGGAACGGAAGCCAGTTCTCCAGCGTGCAGACCGCCGGTCCGTACGGCAGGCTCGCCGCCGATGACACGCGTTTGATCTTCAGCGCACCGAGTGCGACCGCAACGTCGGTCAACACCCTGACCCGAGCCTCGATGCCTTCGACGGCTTCGGCGATGCTTTGCGGGAGCACGAAGTCGAACGTGCAGTTTCGCTTCCCGACCTGTCCGCCCTCGAGGCAATGAACATTGAGAACTTCCGGTCCCGATCTGATTTCGATGTAGGCGAATGGTCGCTTTGCCGCCTCGGCCGGCGGCGGCGTCAGCAGCTCGATATCGGCGGCAACGCGATATGTGCCCCTGTCGAGGTATTTGAACGGTCCTAAATTCAGCAATCCCGGCTGGCTCCGCCGGCTTCTGATTTGACCGTCGATGCGAACCCCAATTTCTCCGGATGCCAGCTGCGGCGCCCAGTCTTCTTCGCCGTCGAGCGCCGGCAGAACGAATCCATGGCGCATGTGCGTCGAGAACGGCGTGACGGCCGCGGCCAGATAGCCCGACGCCAGACGCTCATAATCGTTATTGATGACGTTGAGCGCGATGATGCGGCGATTTTCCAGTCCTTGGGCGAGGCGTCGCCGCTCTTCCACGGCAACCCGACGGAAGTCCGCGACGAGAGTGCGCTCCAACGGGATCGCAGCGATCTGCCCATCGCCCGATGGCAGGCCGCCAAAATCGAACAGAAAAATATCGCTTTCCGCAATGATCTCCGCCGAGGAAGCGAGTTGGATCCCCGCAACCGTGTTGCTTCCGCCGAAGCTTTGTTCCAACAATATCTTGCCGGTGAAGCCGAGTCGTCGCCAAATGCTCGCAAATGAGCGCAGGGTTTCGCGCCTGCCTCCAAACCAGCCAAGACTGAGACTTCTCGGCATCGACACGAACATGTCGGCCAGAAACGGCATGACGTGCCTGGGGTCGTAGTCGACCTTATTGTACGCGTCGCCGGTGTATCGCGTGACGTAGGGACGATCGAGCGGCTTGCCGATCACGTCTTGCAGCGCTTGCACGTAAACGCCGGCGGGATTGTCGGTCAGTCGCAGCTCTTCGATCGGATCTTCCGCGCAACCCCAAGTGTCGGTCCTTCGGGACGTCTCCGCGTCCGCAATGGCCGATTGATCGGCGGGGACGGGTGCGCCGCTGTCTTGCCGGGCCGCCGTCACCGGGTGCATGTGATTCAAATGACACGCGTAAACGTCAGCCAAGGGTTTGCCGGCCGATTGATATTTTGCGGAAATGTGCCGAACGACTTTGGCATCCGTTGGCGCGTTAGCGGCCGGGTCTTCGTCGAATCCGAGGCTCGCAAAAATATCGTCGCGCGACAGAAGTTCGAAGTGCAGTTCGCTTTCGGAGCCGACCGATGCCGCTGCGATGGAGCCCTCGCGAATGTCCAGTGCGCCTGCCCACTGCCGCGCTGTGCCTATGGCCAGTGCCGGAGCCTTTCTGTCAAAGCTTGACCAGAGCATTTCCGGAATATCGACGGCGGGCGCGTAATACATTCCGGAAGCTAGATCGCGAACGGCTTCAGACAACGAGTCAGTGTCCCGGGGAACCAACAGCATGCCGATGTTGGTCGATAATATCCATCGGTTGAGGCTAGACGAGCGCCGCACCGCCACATTCCGGGCGGCCGCCGCCGGCGCCAGCAGGCGAGTTCGCGATTTCAATCGTCGGTGAACCTGGGGCCTTACCCGAAACACCCGCACCAGCTCGCGCGCACGCTTGGTGAGCGTATCCTGGATCGCTTCTGGAAATGTCGGAAAATCGTCGGGCGTGTTATAGTCAACGAACAGAATCTCGTCAGACGGATCGGTCAAGACTTCCGCCAGACAATTCAGACTAAGCGCCGCCCTTTTGTGCAGATTGTAGCCGGAATTATCGTTTCGACCGTACAGCACTACCGAGATCATCATTGCGCTCCGATGGTCGAAACGAGCACGTTGAGGACACTGCTATTTGTACTAGCGCTTATCGGCCAAATCGGGCGGCAAACTACCAGTTTCATCGCGGCCGCGGAAGCAAAAGCGGAACGCGGCAATTGCGGCGGCGCCCGGCCGGCTGCAGCAGGCGATGATACAGCTTGATCATGCGCAGGCGGGCGATTATAGGAAACCGCCAATCGGAGGTAGGGCCCGCATGCTCGAGACTTGTCGACGTGGGCTCGCCGACGTGCGGTGGGGAGTCAGCCGCTGGCGCGTCTGGTGGATGCTGGCCTGGAACGATGTGCGGCGGCGTTATCGCCGCTCGGGACTCGGGCAATTCTGGTTGACCCTGAGCATGGCGGTCACGATCGGCGGCCTCGGCTTTGTCTACTCGCACCTTTTTGGCGTTCATGTATCCACGTATCTGCCGTACATCGCGGTGACCTTCGTTGTTTGGGGCATCATATCGTCGGTTGTCATCGAAAGCTGCACGGCGCTCACTGACAACGACAGTATGTTGCGCCATGCCGCCTTACCGAGATCATTATTCACCTGCCGCGTGATTGCGCGGAACGTGATCATTGCCGGCCATAATATGCTCATCATTCCTGTCGTCTTCGCTGTCTTTGGCATCGGCGTCAACGCGAACTTTCTCTGGCTCCCCGTCGGCTTGGTTCTTCTGGTGGTCAATGCCTTGTGGGCCGGCTTCTTTCTTTCGATTTTTTGCGCCCGCTTTCGCGACGTGCCGCAGATCGTCAGCAGCATCATGCAGGTGGTTTTCTTCATCACGCCGGTGATGTATCTGCCGGGGCAGTTGGCGGGTCGCGGGTTCGCCGTGGTGAAGTGGAATCCGTTCGCGAGTTTGCTGGAGATCGTCTGCCAGCCTGTTTTGGGGGCAGCGCCCGGCCTGTGGGCGTTACTGACCTGCGCGCTGACGGCGATCGCGGGGTGGGCAATCGTCATTCCATTCGCCGGGCGCTATGCCCCTCGCGCCATCTACTGGTTGTGACGCGCGATGCCCTCGATATCCCTAACGGACGTCTGCGTCGATCTGCCGATCTATAACTCGAAGGGACGCTCGCTGAAATCGGCGCTCCTTGCGCAAGCCGTCGGCGGCCGCGCCGTCGACGATCGCGATCGCAGCGTCGTCGTGATCCGCGCCCTCAGTCACGTCACCTTGAGCCTCGATCACGGCGCGCGGGTCGCGCTCGTCGGCGCTAACGGAGCCGGAAAGACGACGCTGCTGCGTGTCATGGCCAACATCTATCCGCCGAGCAGCGGAATTGCCGACATTTGCGGCAAGATCTCCTGCTTGACGGATCTCAATTTCGGGATGGACGTCGAGGCGACCGGATACGAGAATATCGGAATGCGGGGTGTGTTGTTGGGTCTGTCGCGCCAGGAGACCGCCAAGCTGACGCACGACGTCGAAGAGTTTACCGAACTCGGCGAATTCCTGAAGCTGCCGATCCGCTGTTACTCGCAGGGCATGATGCTGCGGCTGGCGTTCGGCATCAGCACCGCGGTACAGCCCGAGATCATCCTGCTCGACGAGATCGTCGGCGTCGGCGACCAGGCGTTCGTCGAGCGCTCCCGGCAGCGGCTGAAAACGCTGATCGAATCGGCCAGCATCCTGGTGCTGGCCACGCATAATGCCAGCATCATCACACAATTCTGCTCGGAGGCGATTTGGCTGTCGCACGGTCGCGTGGTTGACCGCGGACCGGCGGCGGAAATTCTTGCTCGTTACGAGCATGGAGTGGCGCCCGCGTAGACGCCGGGGTATTCGACAATATTCATCGGCATGTGATGTCGCATATGAAATCTTCAGTGATCACCGGAGTGACCGGCCAGGACGGCGCCTATCTCGCGCAGCAACTGCTCGGGGAAGGCCAGCGCGTCTACGGCGCGTTCCGCAGGGTGAGCTCGACCAATTTCTGGCGCCTTGAGGAACTCGGCATCCTCGATCATCCAAACCTGAAACTGGTGGAATTCGACTTGATCGACATGGCTTCGTGCCTTCGTCTGCTGGACAAGGCCGAGCCGGACATCGTGTACAATTTGGCGGCGCAAAGCTTCGTCGGCGTCTCCTTCCAGCAGCCAGTTGCGACCGCGCAGATGACGGCGATCGGGCCGTTGCATCTGCTTGAGGCAATCCGGCAGGTCAATGCCGAGATCAAATTCTATCAGGCGTCGACTTCCGAGCTTTACGGCCGCGTCGAGGCCGTGCCGCAAAACGAGAAGACGCCATTCCATCCGCGCAGTCCCTATGCCGTAGCCAAGCTTTACGCTCACTGGATTACCATCAATTACAGGGAGGCATACGGTCTCTTCGCCAGCAGCGGGATCCTGTTTAATCACGAATCGCCGCTGCGCGGCCGCGAATTCGTGACCCGAAAAATCACGGATGCCGTCGCGCGCATTCACCTCGGCAAGCTCGATTGGCTCGAAATCGGCAACCTCGAAGCGCGTCGGGACTGGGGCTTCGCCAAGGAATACGTACACGGAATGACGCTGATCATGAAGTACCGCGCACCGGAGACGTTCGTGCTGGCGACGGGGAAGAACGCGAGCGTCCGCGACTTCATCGAGTTGGCATTTACCGCGGTCGGCATCGATCTCGCATGGCGCGGCAAAGGACTGGACGAACAGGGTGTATGCACGAAGACCGGAAAGGTCCGCGTCAAAGTCAATCCGGCCTTGTTTCGCCCGGCCGAAGTCGATGACTTGATCGGTGACGCGTCCCGGGCCCGAGAGCTCCTGAAGTGGGAAGCGCCTACGCCTCTGGAGGAATTGTGCCGATTGATGGTCGAGGCAGACATCCGGAGAAACGAAATTGGGTTCTCGTTCTGAACGGGTGCTGATTACGGGTGGTACCGGGTTTACCGGCCGACGCTTAGCGGAGCGCCTTCGTCAAGATGGACACGACGTCGTAGCTCTGGGTCATACTACCGGGGAATCTGCCGCTCTCAGGGTCGACCTTTGCGACTTCGACGCCCTCACTCGGGTGCTGTCGCAATTTCGTCCGAGCGCCATCGTGCATCTCGCCGGCATTGCAGCGCCGACGCACAGCAAGATCGCGGAAATGTATTCGGCCAACGTCGTTGGCACGGCAAACCTGTTCGCCGCCCTGGAGACGGCAAAAATATCGCCGCGAATTGTGGTTGTCGCCAGCAGCGGGCAGCTTTATTCGGTTCCCGGCGACGCCACGCCGCTTACCGAACAAGATCGTCTGGCGCCGAAGACGCACTATGCGGTGAGCAAACTCGCCGTCGAGGGGATTGCGACGATCAATTCCCGGCACTTTCCGATTATTGTCGCCCGGCCGTTCAACTATACCGGTCCCGGCCAGACGGCAAATTTTCTGGTCCCGAAGATCGTTTACCACTACGCCGAACGACGAAGTCAAATTCGGCTGGGCAACTTGGACCTTTATCGCGACTTTTCCGACGTGAGACGGGTTGTGGAGGCTTATGCGCGTTTGGTGTCGCAGCCGATCGGCCCCACAACGGTCAACATATGCTCGGGAAGGACCGTCTATCTCGCCGATATCCTGAAAATCATGGCCGAGATTTCCCGGCACTCCGTCGAGGTGGTGACCGATGCGACGCTGCTTCGCGGCGATGAGCCGCGAGTTCTGGTCGGCTCGCCGTCGCGGCTCGAGTCTCTCGTCGGTCCCTTGCCCAATCCGGAGTTTCGGGAAACGCTGACGCTGATGTACGATGCTTTGGTCAATGAGCGTGGCACAAGTCGCTGAGTGCTCGCGCTTCACCGTCAGTCGGACCCCGCGCTGCGCTTGGTCGGACTTTGATTTTTCGGTTACGGTGTTTCGGCGGACACGGCGCAACACGATGAGATAGACTTTTGACCGGAGACCACGCGCAAAGAGAGCGAATCTTCAGCCGTAACGGCGCCGCGGCGGTCCGCGACGCCGGAGTGGCCGCCCCCGATCTCGAACGGATTTACCGATCCTTGCGGCTCATCCGGCGGGTCGAGGAGGAAATCGCGCGCATTTATCCCTCGGACAAGATCAAGAGCCCGGTGCACCTTTCCATCGGTCAGGAGGCGGTTTCGGTCGGGGTCTGCGATGTGCTGCGTCCGGACGACGTGGTTGCGCCGACTTATCGCGGCCACGCCGCCTATCTCGCCAAGGGCGGTTCGCTGCGCGGTTTGTTCGCGGAACTTTATGGCAAGGCGACCGGCGTTGCCGGCGGCAAAGGCGGCTCGATGCATCTCATCGACATGTCGCAAAACATTCTCGGCGCATCCGCCGTCGTCGGCACCACTATCCCGATCGCCGTCGGCTACGCGCTGGCGCTCAAGCGCGCCCAGACCGATCGCGTCTCGGCGACGTTCTTCGGCGACGGCGCCACCGAAGAAGGCGTGTTCGCCGAGAGTCTGAACTTTGCCGCGCTGCAGAAACTGCCGGTCCTGTTCGTCTGCGAGAACAATTACTACGCCATCCATACGCCGCTGCCGCGGCGCTGGGCGACCGATCGGCTGTGTGAGCGCGTGGCGACGTACGGCATGCCGGTGCACCAGATCGACGATAGCGACGTGTTCAAGCTGCGCGAGTTTGCCGTTGCCGCCGTCGGCCGCGCCCGCCGCGGCGAAGGACCGTCGTTCATCGAGTGCCGCACCTACCGCTGGCGCGAGCATGTCGGGCCTAACGAGGATTACGATCAGGGCTACCGCGCGCGGGAAGATTTTCACCCCTGGCTCAGGTGCGACCAGATGCAGCATGTCGCGCGCATGATACCGGATGAGCGCCGCACCGCGATCGACGCCGAAATCGAATGCACGATCGCCGATGCGGTGGAATTCGCGGAATCAAGTCCGTTCCCGACAACCGACCAGCTCTATACCGATGTCTTCGCCGGCGAGTAATCAACGCGTCCTGTCCTATGTCGAGGCGCTGCGCGAGGGTCTCGCGCAGGAGATGCGCCGCGATTCGAAGGTCTTTCTGTTCGGTCTCGATGTCGACGATCACAAGGCCATCCAGGGATCGACCCGGGGGCTGGCGGAGGAGTTTGGGCCCGACCGCGTGTTCGGCACGCCGCTCTCCGAGGACGCCATGACCGGGGTCGCCGTCGGCGCGGCGATGGCGGGGATGCGGCCGGTCCATGTTCACATCCGCATGGATTTCCTGATGCTGGCGATGAACCAGCTCGTCAATATCGCCGCCAAGGCGCGCTACATGTATGGCGGCCAGGTGCAGGTGCCGCTGGTCGTGCGCAGCATGATTGGCAAATCATGGGGGCAGGGCGCCCAGCACTCGCAGGGCCTGCATGCGATGTTCATGCATGTGCCCGGCTTGAAGGTGGTGGCGCCGTCGAACGCCTACGATGCCAAGGGCGCCTTGATCGCCGCCATCCGCGACGACAATCCAGTGATCTTCGTCGAGCACCGGCTTCTCTATTTTACCGATGCCTTCGTGCCGGAACAGCCCTATGTCGTGCCGCTGGGCAAGGCGCGAATCTGCACACAAGGCGACGACGTCACCGTCGTCGGCATTTCCAACATGCTGGTGGAGTGCCTGCGCGCGCAAGAAATCCTCACGGACATCGGCATTCACGCCGAGATCATCGATCCGGTTTCACTCGTTCCGCTGGACGTCGACACCATCGTCGGCTCGGTCAAAAGGACCGGACGCCTCCTCGTCGTCGACACCGCCTGGACCAGCTGCGGGGCGAGCGCCGAAATCGTCGCGCGGATCGTCGAGCGCGCGCAGAACGGCAGGCCGGTCGCGGTGCGGCGCCTGGGCTACGCGCCGACCACCTGCCCGACGACGCCGGTTCTGGAGCGGGAATTCTACCCGGACCCGGGCAGGATCGCGCAGGCCGTGCATGCCATGGTCAGGCCCGAGGCCGCGGCCTGGCGACCCGATCCGGAGCGCGCCAAGCTTGCCCATCAAGTCAAGTTCCGGGGCCCGTTCTGAGGCGGCGACGAGGGAGCTCGCAGGCCATACCGATGTTCTATGACCTAGCAGTCAGCAGCTGGGGTGCCGAGGAGATCGCAGCGATCCGGCGGGTGATTGCTTCGGAAAACTTCACCATCGGCGACCACGTGGCAACTTTCGAGGAGGCGTTTGCGGCCTACCATGGGCGCAAATATGCCGTGATGGTCAATTCCGGCTCTTCGGCGAACCTGCTCGCGGTCGCGGCTCTGTGCTTCAAGAAGGATCGGCCGCTCGAGCGCGGCGACGAGGTGATCGTGCCCGCTGTTGCCTGGGCCACCACCTATCATCCTTTGCAGCAGTACGGGCTCAAGCTGAAGATTTTGGATATCGAGCTTGATACCCTCAACATGGATTGCCGGCAGCTTGACGCAGCGATCGGGCCGCGGTCCCGTGCGATCATGGGCGTAAGCGTTCTTGGCAATCCGGCGGCGCTCGACGTCATGCGCCGCTTCGCCGACGCACGCGGCCTTTATTTCATCGAGGACAATTGCGAATCGATGGATGCCGAGCTTGCCGGCAGCAAGACCGGCACCTTCGGCGACATCTCGACGTTCAGCTTCTTCTTCTCGCACCACATCTCGACCATGGAAGGCGGCATGGTCACGACCGACGACCGTGAGCTGTTCGAACTCGTCAAGTCGATGCGCGCGCATGGCTGGGTGCGCGACCTTCCCGACGATTCGGTGATTTTTGACAAACGGGGGGAGGACTTCTACGAGTCCTATCGTTTCATCCTGCCGGGTTACAATGTGCGCCCGACCGAACTCAGCGGTGCGATCGGCTTCGAGCAGCTCAAAAAGCTGCCGCGCATGACGGCGGCGCGCCGCCGGAACTGGGCGTTGTTTCGGAAGCTGTTCGGGGGGGACAGCCGCTTCATCATCCAGCGCGAGAACGGCAAGTCCTCGGCCTTTTCCTTCACCATCGTGCTCAATCCCGAGGCGGGATTGTCGCGGCCGAAAATTATGGGCGCGCTCAAGGATGCCGACATCGGCTTCCGCATCATCACCGGCGGCTGCATCACGCGGCACGACGTCATCAAGCACTATGATTACCAGTGCGTCGACGGGCTGCCCAATGCGAATCTGACACACGATCAGGGGTTTTTCGTCGGCAATCATCCCGCTGATCTGACCGCGCAGATCGAGCGGCTCCGCGAGGTGCTCGACCGCGCCGCCCGCTAGGGCGGCCGCAAGGGAGCTTTCAGGTCGTATGGCGACTGGGCAATCCATCCTGGTGACCGGCGGCGCCGGCTATATCGGCTCTATCCTGGTGCCGACGCTGCTGGCGGCGGGCCACCGGGTGACGGTGCTCGATAATTTCATGTACCAGCAGAACAGCCTCGCGGCGGTCTGCGCCGATGACAATTTCGACGCGGTTAACGGCGACGCGCGCGAGGTCGAGACGCTCAAGCCGCTCGTCGCCAGGGCGGACTACGTGTTCCCGCTCGCTGCCTTGGTCGGCGCTCCTCTCTGCGACAAGGACCCGATCGCGGCCACCTCCACCAATCGCGACGCCGTCGCCACGCTGTGCAAGCTGATGTCCCGCGAACAGCGCATCGTCATGCCGATCACCAATAGCGGCTATGGCGTCGGCGAGCAGGGCCGATACTGCACCGAGGACACGCCGCTGCGGCCGGTATCGCTCTACGGCCGCGACAAAGTCGCGGCAGAGCAGATCATCCTCGCTCGGGAGAACTCGGTCAGTCTGCGGCTTGCCACCGTGTTCGGCATGGCGCCACGGATGCGCATCGATCTTTTGGTGAACGATTTCGTCTATCGCGCGGTGAACGACCGGTTCTTGGTCCTGTTCGAGGCGCACTTCAAGCGCAACTTCATCCATGTCCGCGATGTCGCCCGCGCCTTCATGCACGCCATGGACGGGTTCGCTGAGATGAGGGGGCGGCCATTCAACGTCGGTCTTTCGGACGCCAACCTGTCCAAGACCGAGCTGTGCGCGCGCATCAGGACACTCGTGCCGGGCTTTCAGTACTTCGAAGCGCCGGTCGGGAGCGACCCCGATAAGCGGGACTACATCGTGTCCAACTCGCGCATCGAGGCGACCGGTTATGCGCCGGCATACAGCCTCGACGACGGCATCCGCGAGCTGATCAAGGGCTATCGGATGATCCGCAACCGGGTCTACGGCAACGGCTGACGGCCGTGGCAATACCTACCCGTCGGCAAGCACTGGCAGCGTCGCCGCATCGGCGATCGAGCGCCCCGTCCGCACCTCGAATTTTTCGGATCGTAATGCCGCCGCGCGCGGCCATTCCACGGCGCCG
>Ga0335085_10016296_pt1 | contig 10746 bp, 7 predicted proteins | sample Lox_Sample_45_FD_206712 | JGI IMG/M metagenome (GOLD analysis project Ga0335085, IMG submission 206712) | Soil microbial communities from Loxahatchee National Wildlife Refuge, Florida, United States - Lox_Sample_4.5 | ecosystem: Environmental > Terrestrial > Soil > Wetlands | place: USA: Florida... | reverse complement strand
GATAGTTTCCGCCGCATCATTCCAGCCTTTGCGTGCGGAGATCTGATTTTCAATGCGCAGGCGTATCCCTCAACTTGCATCTGGAGAAGTATCTGTACGGGGCAAATCCTATCGAGTAAGATAGACGTTCCTTGCGAAATTCCCTTTGGAGATGCATGCCAACATGCGCAACGTTGTGATCATTGGTTCGGGGTGCGCGGGCCTGACTGCCGCCATTTATGCCGCACGCGCCAATTTGCAGCCGCTGCTTATCCGTGGGGTGGAGGCCGGTGGGCAGTTGACCCTGACAACTCTCGTAGAGAACTTTCCGGGATTCCCCAAAGGTGTCCAAGGGCCGGAGCTTATCGAGTTGATGCAAAAGCAGGCCACGGAGTTCGGGGCGGAGTTTATGGAAGGTAACGTGGCGAAGGTGGACCTTTCCAAAAGGCCATTTGTGCTGGAAGTTGGTCAGGAGCGGCTGGAAACGAGTACGCTCATCATCGCCTCGGGAGCTTCGGCGAAGCTCCTGGGTCTTGAGGCCGAGCGCAAGCTGCTGGGGCACGGGGTTTCCACCTGCGCCACTTGTGACGGTTACTTCTTCCGCGGGAAGGATGTGGTGGTGGTGGGTGGCGGCGACACGGCAGCGGAAGACGCTCTCTTCCTGACGCGTTACGCCAATGAGGTCAGCATTGTCCATCGCCGCGAACAGTTGCGTGCCTCCAAAATCATGCAGGACCGCCTCCACCGGAACGAGAAAATCAAATTCATCTGGAACTCCAAGGTGGAGGATATTCTGGACGCCGACAGGCGCGAAGTCTCGGGGATCAGGCTCCGCAACATCAAGACAAAGGATGAAACCCTCAAGCCCGTGGACGGGGTCTTTATCGGAATTGGGCACGAGCCCAACACCAGTCTGTTCCGTGGGCAGTTGGAGGTCGACGACCTCGGATATCTCATCACCCGCGAAGGCTCGAAAACCAACATCCCGGGCGTCTTTGCCGCCGGGGATGTCAAAGACCGCGTCTATCGGCAAGCCATTACGGCGTCAGGATCGGGATGCATGGCCGCGATGGACGCCGAAAAGTTTTTGGAAGCGGAGCACTGAACGACATGCTTCGTTCCCTCCTGCTCTACCTCTCCGAGCGCGAAAGTCCCAAGAAACTCCTGATGGGCAACCCTCTTGGACGCCGCTTGGCCTCGCGGTTCATTGCGGGTGAGGAGCTGGAAGATGCCCTGCGCGTGGTTCGTCGGCTGAACAATGAGGGTTTTAAGGTGACGCTCGATTGTTTGGGTGAGAGCGTCCACGAAGCCGCTGCCGCCGAAGCCGCTTGTCAGACCTACCTCCAGCTTCTCGATCGGCTCGCAGCGGAAAGGCTGGACTCGCACGTCTCCGTGAAGCTCACGCAGTTGGGCTTGGCCATTGACGAAGGCCTGGCGCGGCGGAATTTAGCGAGCCTCGCAGAAAGCGCAGTTCGACACCACAATTTTGTGCGGGTTGATATGGAAGGCTCGGCGTTCACGGACGCTACTTTGCGAGCATTTTGCTCCGTGGACGCGCCGCGCGATAGGATGGGAATCGCCATTCAGTCATACCTCCACCGTACCGAGGCAGACGTGGAAGAACTTTTAAAGCGCGGCGTGCGTATCCGGCTGGTCAAAGGCGCTTACAAGGAACCACCCGAAATCGCATTTGTCCGCAAGCGCGATGTAGACCAGAGCTATCAGAGGCTTACGGAAAAGCTCCTTTCCAGCGGGATTTATCACGCCATTGCTACGCACGACGAACGCATCATCGCGGCGACGCAGGGCTTCGCGCGCGCGGGGAATATTTCGCCGGAGAGCTTCGAATTCCAATTGCTTTACGGCATCCGCCGGCAACTCCAGCGGGCGCTGATCCGGGAAGGTTGGCGGGTACGCTTGTACGTTCCGTATGGGTGGGAGTGGTATCCTTATTTCATGCGCCGGCTCGCGGAGCGGCCCGCCAATCTCTTTTTCCTGATGCGCAACCTTTTCAGGGCTTAGAAGGGCAGTGGCAAGTGATGACCAGGCCTGAAACAAGCAATCAGCATTCAGCAGGCAGCTAAAGCCCTGGTTGAAAACCAAAACTGAATACTGACAGCCACTCGTCACTTTTCATTCGTCACTGAACTCATGAATTATCCTGAGGCGGTTAGTGAATTCGCTCGTTACGTGGCGCGCCCCGAGAAAGAGATTCGCCTGGATGAGGCGGCGCTGCTGCTGGCACGCACGGAGTATCCGGCGCTTGACCTTCCCGCCCAACTGGCGCGCCTGGACGCGTTGGCAGCGCGCGCCGAATGCGATCCCGGCCAGGCACCCCACGCTAACATCGCCAAGCTGAATCGTCTCCTCTTCGAAGAGGAAAACTTCGCCGGCAACGAAGAAGAATATGACGACCCACGCAACAGTTATTTAAACGATGTTTTGGATCGAAAAAGGGGCATCCCCATCACGCTGTCGCTCGTTTATCAGGAGGTTGCACGCCGATGCGGATTGCCCGTGGTGGGTGTGGGGTTTCCCGGACACTTTCTCACCAAGTACCTTGCTGCCTCGGGGGAGATCCTGTTGGACCCCTACCAGCGCGGCGCCATTTTGAGCCTTCGGGACTGTGAGGAAAAACTGAAAGCCCAATTTGGCGAAGAGGCGGAGTTCCGGCCGGCCTACTTGGCGGTTTCGTCGGCCAAGCAGACCTTGACCCGCATGTTGAATAACCTCAAGGGTTCCTTTTTCCGCCGCAAGGATTTTGCCAAGGTCCTGATGATGATTGAAATGGCCCTGGCCGTTGACCCCGCTGCGCGCCAGGAGATTCATGATCGCGGCATGATCTACTTTGTCCTCCGGCGTTATAGAGAGGCGCTGGCCGATCTTCGGACCTACATCAACCTTTCTCCCTCCGATGACCCGCAAATCCAGGGTGTGCGGACGATGATGCACCGGATTCGGGCGTTGCATAACTGAACGGTAGTTCAGCCACCGCCTTATTCCTGGGCGCTGAGCCACTCCTCCAGCACTTTTGGCACATCCGTTTCCAGTGGCTCAACCTTGACGGCGAGCGCATGTGACGCTCTCGCGTCATCATACGCACCACGCAGTCGCGCCAAGGCGGCGACCGCTTCTTGCTCAACCATCTTCCGTGTCAGCGGGTCCTGGGGGTTCAACACCAGCAGGGGCCTTGGAGCAACGGCCCAGAATACGTCGGTGAGATCGAAGTCTTGCAGCGCTCCTGGCAATAAAAAATAAGCGGGTTGCTCGTAGATCTCTGACGTCGCGAGCGCGATGTACGACACGGGGATTGACTCCACGGCCGTTGCCGAAATCTCCGTGTCAAGAGCAGCGGCAAAGAGCGCAGTAACTCCGCCCCAGCCTCTTCCCACCATCGCCACGCGCTTGGGATCAACATCCGGGCGCGTGCGCAAATAGCGAACTACCCCAAGTGCGTCGCCCACACGCATTCCCAGAAGGGGGCGCCCTAGAAGGAATGCGGCGTAGGCAAAGCTCGCATCCCTTGCATCACGTGGATGGAAATAGTCTGCCTCCTGCTCGCGCACATCACGAGGCGCCCAAGTCTCACCGAAGCCGCGGACGTCCGCGACGGCCACAACGTACCCCTGCTCGGCGAGGGAGGCAAATAGGGCCGGGCGGTCGTCTTGCCCACCGCGATCACGCAGATAGACCACCGCGTGCGCCCTCCCCTGCAATCCCTTCCGGTGAATCACTCGAGTTGGAACCGAGATGCCGGTTTCGGTCTCGAGCAGCAACTTTTCCACCAACAAATCTCCCACCTCTGTCGTGCCGAGGGTCTTTGCTGCGGGCGCGATTGCCTCAGCAGGTAACGCCAAGCGGCTACGGATTTTCCCGGCGAGAGTTTTGTAGAAGTCGTAACCGTTACGCCGCAAGCCCAACAGAATCCGTTGTTGCTCCGCCTGCGCCCGGTTGAAGTCGTAAACGGTCTGGCCGCCCAGGGAAGTAATCACCTGGCCGGTGGGCGTGCATTCGAGGGTCGCATCCTTTTCCGTCGCGATTTCAGGCTCTTTGGCCTCGGCGTCGACGCCTTTCAGCCAGTGGTCGAACCAGGCATAAGTAGCTTCCCGCAGCGGCTGGCTATACATGTGGCGGTGGTCAAACTCCACCATCTTGATTCGCTCCGGCACGCCAAGCTTTTCATAAAGAGATTGAACCTCGGTGAAGGTTTGGCGCGTTCCCTCAATGGGGAAGAAATCGCGAACGGCTGAGCCGATCAGGACCGGCCGGGGAGCAATCATGCCCACGAATTCTGTGTGGTCGAGGCCTGCTGCCAGAAGGCCGGGAATATCCTGCTCCGGATCGGCGTCCGCGTCCAGGCTGCGCGCCTCGATCTTCTTGGGCAGGGAAGTGATGAAGGTGACGATAGAGGCCACCTTAACTCTCGGATCGAGCATGGAGATGTATGTCGTAAGCGTGCCGCCGCCGGAGTTACCCGTCACCCCCAGGCGCGAGGCATCCACTTCCGGAAGGCTGGTGAGGTAGTCGAGGCCGCGTATTCCGTCCCAGATGAAATAGCGGGCCAGGTTCTGTCCCAGCAGGACTTCCTGAAGTCCCGCCATGGCGTGTTGGTAGTCGGGTTCCTTCAACAGTGTCTCGTGTTGAATAAAGTTCCAGTATTGATATCGTTCCCCCTGTCCCATGGGGTCGTAGCTGAGGACAATGAACCCCCGCTTTACGAGCCCGATGAAGAGGTGCTGGTATACGTCATAGGCTTTCCCGTTCAGGGAATGTCCCAGCGGCGTGAGCACGGCCGGGAACGGCCCTTTACCCGTGGTGGGAACATAGAGGTTTGCGGTCACATAGTATTCAGGCAGGCTCTCAAAGATGACCTTGCGGATAACATACCCCTCGCGTGGAATCTCACCGGTTACGCGCGCATGGAGCGGGGAACGTTCCGCGGGCAATCCTCCGATTAAATTCAGAAAGGTCCGGCGGTTTGCTTCCTGCCAGTCGCGGAAGTGGGATTCCGTCCGAATTTGCTCCAAGCGCGCCAACCGTTTCTCGGTGGCATCCTGTGCCAGCCTATTTAAATAGGCCGGCAACATGTGCTGAATTTCGGAAGCATCCGGAATCACCCGGAGGTCAGCTTGAGTGAGCGGCGCTTGGGCGGGCATAGCCTGGGACGCACAGGCAAGAACCCCTATCAGCATTGCGCAGCGAATCGTTCGATTCATTCGGCCCTCCGGCGTTTATCATCTCTCATCTCCGCAACCGGGTGCAGATCTCGGTTGGCCATCAATCGGAATTCGAATTTTACCGCAAGGCATCGCAAGCAAACGAAACTTTTTATGATCTTCCTCCTTGTTATGTGGTACAACGACCCTGCAATGGTGCCTTTTCGCGTCTGTTTCAAGGTAATACCGTGGCGAGCGAAGGGCCCAAGGAACCTTTCCAGGTTATGTGGAGGCGATGAACGGCCATGTCATTGCGCCTAATCGTGGTTACCTTTCTCTTCCTGGCATATGCGGTCAACGCGTGCGCGCAGACAGAAACCGTCGTCCTCCGGCCGAAGGAGATCGACGCGGTCCTAGTGAATCCGGGCATGGGAATCGAGACTTTCCAACGCTTCAACGGGGATGCAATCAACCCCGGCCTCGACTGGTCGGAAGAAGGGCCCATCGGAAAGTTGGCGCCCGCACCCGCTACGGTGGATTTCCCCCTGGCCTCGATTTCGTATTGCCGCTGGTTCTGGGAGACGCTGGAGCCGGAGCAGGGAAGAGTGCGATGGGAGGTTCTGGACGCCGCCTTGCGAGAGGCGCATGTCCATCATCAAACACTGGCGATCCGGTTGATGCCCTATGACCAGAAGCATCCGCTGCCGGAGTGGTATCGGAAGTCGGGGGCGCGCCGCGCGAATCAGGCGACGGACAAGGACGGGGAGATTTGGCAGCCGGACTTCGCCGACCCGCTTTACCTCATGGATTGGGGAACGCTGGTGGCCGCGGCGGGCGAGCGCTACGACGGGCATCCGGATTTAGACAGTGTTGATAGTTCCTCAGTTGGCTATTGGGGCGAAGGCTGGAGCCCGTACATGCCGACGTTCGAGGCGCAGAAAAAGCTGGTGGATATCTGGCTGGAGGCGTTCAAGCACACCCCGTTGCTGATGAATTTCGACGAAGAAAAAGCCCTGGCGTATGGAACTGAACACGGCGCGGGCTGGCGGCTGGACTGCTGGGGTGACATGCGAACCTCCTCCGACGATCCTTTCTTTCCGGCGGAGATGTTGGATGTTTACCCGCCACAGGTCATTCGCGCCGGAATACAGAACGTCTGGCAACGTAGTCCCGTGTCGCTGGAAGCCTGTTGGGTACCGGCTTATTGGAGGCAACAGGGATGGGATCTCCACTACATCTTTGACCAGGCGCTGCGCTGGCATGTGTCGTCGGTGAATATTAAATCGTCGGCGATTCCGCCGGAGTGGAAGAAGGCCTTCGACGAATTTCAGAAGAAAATGGGCTACCGATTCATCCTCCGGCGGATGGAGTTTCCCAAAGTTGTTTTGGCCGGCACCATGCAACCGGTCCACATGTGGTGGCTGAACGCGGGAGTGGCGCCGATTTATCGCTCATACGATTTGGCGTTGGAGTTACGTTCCGGCACCAGCAGCGCGGAAATCCGGCTGCCTGTGGACGTTCGCAAGTGGCTGCCTGGTGACGCTGTATTCGACGGCACGATCCATATTCCCGAAACCTTGAAGCCGGGAAGTTACCGCCTGCGCGTGGCGCTGCTCGACCCGCGGACGGGGCAGCCGGCCATCAAGCTCTCCATCGAAGGCCTTGAACTCGACGGCTGGTACGACCTTGCGCCGATCGAGGTCCGTTGAAGCTGATCCGGCTTATTAGGAGGCGAAAATCCACCATGTTATCGCGAATGATTCTGATTGCGATTCTTTTGCTGTCGTGTGCGGTCAAGGTGTGGGCGCAAACGGAAACCACCGTCCTCCGCCCCAAGGAGAGTGACGCCGTCTTAGTGAATCCGGGCATGGGGATTGAGACCTTCCAGCGCTTCAACGGGGATGCAATCAACATGGGGCTTGGCTGGTCGGAAGAAGGCCCCATCGCAAAGTTGGCGCCGGCAGGAGGAGTGGTGGATTTTCCCCCGTCCTCAATTTCCTATTGCCGCTGGTTCTGGGAGACGCTCGAGCCGGAACAAGGCAAGGTACGCTGGGAAATTCTGGATGAGGCTCTGCGCCAAGCGCACGCGCATCACCAGGCTCTGGCGATCCGGTTGATGCCGTACGATCAAAAGCATCCACTGCCTGAGTGGTATCAAATCTCGGGAGCGCGGCGCGCAAATCAAGCGACGGATAAGGACGGAAAAATCTGGCAGCCGGACTTCGCCGACCCGTTGTACCTGAAGTATTGGGGAGCCCTGGTCGCCACCGCAGGAGAACGCTACGATGGGCATCCGGATTTAGACAGCGTGGATATCTCCTCCGTCGGCTATTGGGGCGAAGGGTGGAGCGATTACATGCCGGCGTTCGAGGTGCAAAAGAAATTGGTGGATATCTGGTTGGAAGCGTTCAAGCGCACTCCGTTGCTGATGAATTTCGACCAGGAAAAAGCCTTGGCGTATGGAACTGAGCACGGCGCGGGCTGGCGGCTGGACTGTTGGGGTGACATGCGCAGTACCATTGGGGCGCATTGGTGCCACATGTTGGATTTCTATCCGCAACAAATCGTTCGCGCGGGGATTCAGGACGTGTGGCAGCGCAGCCCTGTGTCACTCGAGACTTGCTGGGTACCGGGCGGTTGGAAGGAAAAGGGCTATGACCTGGATTACATCATCGCCCAGGCGTTGCGCTGGCATGTGTCGTCGGTGAATATTAAATCGTCGGCGATTCCACCGGAATGGAAGAAACCCTTCGACGAATTTCAGAAGAAAATAGGATACCGATTCATCCTGCGGCGGCTGGAATATCCAAAAGTGGTTATGGCCGGCACGATGCAACCGGTCCACATGTGGTGGCTGAACGCGGGAGTTGCGCCGGTTTATCGCTCATATGACCTGGCATTGGAGCTGCGTTCCGAAAGCAGCAATGCGGTAGTTCGGCTGCCGGTGGACGTTCGCAAGTGGCTGCCCGGCGATGCGGTGTTCGACGGCACGATTCATATTCCCGAGGCCTTGACGCCGGGATCCTACCGCTTGCGCGTGGCGCTGCTCGACCCGCGCACCGGAAAGCCGGCCATCAAGCTTGCCATCGAGGGCCTCGAACCTGACGGCTGGTACGGCCTTGCACCGATCGAGGTCCGATAAATGTGCGGAGGAGGAGCTACAAATGCTTGGGCCGATCGAGATTCGTTAAAACCTTAGGAGGCAAATTACAATGAAAAGGGCACTCATGATCATTTTTGGCTTTTTCGGTGCCATGACGGCGGTGATGCTGGGCCAATCCCGCGGGTACCGTGACCGCTGGGTTTACGTTTCGACGGATCTGGGCGGCGATCAGGAATTGGCGCGCGTGGAAGGCATTGCGCGCACCGCAAGCGAACATGGCATGAACGGCATGCTGCTGTCCGCGGGCTTCGACGCGATGGACTTGAAATCTTCTGAGTGCCTCGAGCGCATCACGCGCCTGAAGCAGACCTGCGACCATCTTGGGGTGGAGATTATTCCCGCGGCGTTCGGGGTTGGCTACGGGGGCGGGGTGTTGGCGCATGACAAGAACCTGGCTGCGGGTCTTCCCGTGCGCGGAGCATTGTTCGTGGCGGGCGAGCACGAAGCCCACTTCCGCGCGGACCCATCCGTGAAGCTCGTCAATGGCGACTTTGAAAAGGCCGAGGGAAGCCTGCCGGCAGGCTTCACGGCGCATGGTGCGCGGGCCATGCTCGATACCGCAATTTTTCACTCCGGCAAAGCCTCCGTGCGCTTCGAGGAGTTTAGCGGTCCAGAGGGCGAAGTCTACCTCGCGCAGCCGCTGAACGTGCATCCTTACCGCTGCTATCGCCTGCGGGTCTGGGTGAAGACCGAAGGCGCCGGGCCGCGCATGGCGATCCATCTCCTCGCCATCGCCCCGGACGGGCGTGGCCTTTCCTACATGGAACCGCCCTTGCCGGAGACCAGCGACTGGCACGAAATGACCTGGGGTTTCAACAGTTGGTACGCCGACCATGTGGAGTTTCGCGTCGGGGTTTCGGATGGGAAGACAGGCAAGGTATGGATCGACGACGCTGCCATTGAGGAAGTAGGCCTGACGAACGTTCTGCGCCGCCCGGGGACACCGGTGAACGTTCGCAATGATAAGACGGGTACGGTTTACAAGGAGGGCCTGGACTTCGCGGCCATTTCCGACCCGCAGCTCAATTTCAGTTGGGACCACGAAGGACCGGCAATCTCGCTCCTCCCCGGCAGCCGGATTCATGCCGGTGACCGGTTGCGGGTGGACTATTTCCACGGCACCACGATATATCGCGATCAAACTACGATCGACATGTCGGAGCCCGCCGTGTACGAAGTGTGGCAGCGCCAGATGCCGCTGATCGAAAAGTATCTCGCGCCCAAGAAGTACTTCCTCAGCATGGATGAAGTGCGCGTAGGCGGTTTTTGCGAAGCTTGCCAGCGCCGGCATCTTTCCATGGCCCAGATCCTGGGAGATTGCTTAAGCCGGCAGCACCAGACGATCCGGGCGGCAAACCCCCAGGCGGAGATCTTTGTCTGGTCGGACATGTTCGATCCCAATCACAACGCCCGTGAAAAATACTACTTGATCGATGGGAGCTTTCACGGCACGTGGGAATACATTCCTAAAGACCTGGTAATCGCTTGCTGGGATTATGAAATCCGCGACAAGAGTCTGGACTTCTTTTCCAAGCTGGGATACCGGACTCTGGGCGCCGCCTATTATGATGCCGACGACCTCGAGAACCCCAAAGGCTGGATCGAGTCGCTTGACCACACCCGCGGCGCCGTAGGCATCATGTACACGACCTGGGAGAACAAATATCAGTTGCTGCCGGCTTTTGGCGATTTGGTCTCGAAGCGGTGAAAGGTGGTCGATGCAGGGTGGCGTTGTCACAAAGCCTGGATGCTTCTAGGGGTCTGCTGGAAGGGCGGGGCTTCAGCCCCCCCGAAATCGCGGTTCCATCTTCTATAGGTCCCGCGCTCGGCACAGCTTGCAGCCGCAAGCTGTGCCGAGCGCGGGACACAGAAATAATCAGAAAGGCCTCGTAACGGCGGGGCCAAAGCCCCGCCCTGGAGTTTCTACATTTTGAATGCGAACTCCCCCCGCGCCAGGCCCCCGATTCCCGCAGGGTGACCGAAGAGCGGTTCGGCGACTACACAGCCAAGAGGTCGCAAGGATCGTAGCGCGGACCTGCTCCTCAAGGTCCGCGGCTTTTGGGCCTTGCGCGTCGTAGGGCGGGCGCGTAAATTACGACCATGTCGCGTCTGCGCCAGCCGTTTCTCTACGAACGATTTATTTTTGTAACGGTAAAATTATTGCCGTGCAGGACGAGGTTGCAAGAGGGCGATTTCGAGCGTCTGGCGAGCTCCTTCACCCGCATGCGGAAGAAACCCGGCTTTCTGCTTACGGCGTGGGTTTTCCTGCCCGATCACTGGCCCGCCATTATTCATCCGCGCTATCCCCTGACCATTTCCACCGCGCTGAAGTCCGTAAAGACGAGCTCGATGATTGGCATCAACGTCCGGCGGAGAGAGGCCGGAGAGTTGTGGCAGGAACGCTTTTTCGACCGCGCGCTGCGCACCGTGCGGGAGTATCACGAGAAG
>Ga0335085_10016295_pt1 | contig 10746 bp, 5 predicted proteins | sample Lox_Sample_45_FD_206712 | JGI IMG/M metagenome (GOLD analysis project Ga0335085, IMG submission 206712) | Soil microbial communities from Loxahatchee National Wildlife Refuge, Florida, United States - Lox_Sample_4.5 | ecosystem: Environmental > Terrestrial > Soil > Wetlands | place: USA: Florida... | reverse complement strand
GGCAATGCAGGCCCAGCCCGGTATCGCTGGTATCCTCATCACGGATATCCTGCCATCCGTCATGGCCCCAATGAATCGTTGCGGCGCGCGGCAGGGCGATGACGAGCCCGACGCCCCGTTCCAGCCGGGTGATCGGAGCGTGCAGACACCATATCGCCCTGGTCAGTTCCGGCTTTATGCCCTTATAGCGATCCCAGACGCTCAAAGGCCGGTCCACCGGGTACCCCAACCGGCGCGAGATCATTAGCTTGATAAATTCCGCATGCGTCCAGGCCAACGGCATGGCTGAGCCGGAAGGGCGTCCGGGGAAAAGCAATCGCTCCGGCAGCGCTGCATTGTCCCAGACCTGTTCCGGCATCATTCCGCCGGGGCCGGTCATCGCTGCCATGGCCTTCAGATAGGGTGTGGGATCGTTGCCGGCGAGCAGTTCAAAATGACCGCGCTCTCCTGTCAGCAGTGGCCAGCCGCGGCCGCGGCCCGTGCCCGAGAACGGCGCCCCATCGTCATGCTCGCCGTAGCCGTCGCCATTGTAGCGGTGCCAGACCGGGCCGTTCGGCGTGTCAGTCTTGAGGAGGGCATCAGCGACCCTGATGCTATCGCCGATCATGGGATCGTTCGCACTGCGCAGCCCAAAGCGCACCAACTGGAGAAAGTCGACAGCGATCTCCTCCTCTGCAGGTATTTCTGCCTGCAGGAGCCGGTTCTTGATCTCCAGCAGACGCTTAAGCGCCGCCGAGTCCGTCAGTACTCCGGCGGGCGCGGTGCGGATGTAGTAGCCCGCAACGCTAAACTGCCGGGCCAGATCGGTGTCCCGCACGGCCATCCAATCCTCAATGCGAGCATTCCAGAAATCCGCAAGCGCCAGCGCGAAGGCGCGAGCGGGCTGATCGAGGAACGAAGCTCCAGCCACCAGCGCCGCTATGCAGACCGCAACCGTGAACGCGTTAATCCCGACGTTTTCCTCCCAGCGATCCTGTGGGCTTGAGGGTCCTTGGGTGGCGATGACAGTCAGGGCTCGGCGGATCATGTCCTTGACTTCAATTCCGGCCAGGCCGCCTCGCTCAGCAAGTGCAGCCGCGAGCAGGACGGGAAAGCCGATCTCATCAAGCTGAAGGCCCTGCCAGTAGGGCGAACCACCCAGCCATTGATTCTGATACCAGCTGCCATCCTCGCGCTGGGTCGCGATCAGATAGCGCAGGGTGTTGCGGGCCTCCCTTTCTGCGCCAAGCGCCAGCAGGGCGGTGGCACATTCGACCAGGTCGCGCGGCCAGACCAGATGATAGCCCCCGCGATCGTCGCGGCTGTTGCCCCACGGAATACTGAGACTGGCGACCGTTGTGCCGGGATAGGTCTTGTCGCGATGGACCCGAAGCACCATAGCGGACAGGTAGAACGCCTCTGCTAGCGGATCGGATTTTTCCGGCAGTGCAGTCTTGCGGTGTTTCCCATGCCAGAGTGCCCAAGAGGAGACTTGTCGTCCGACCAGGTTGTCGAACGGCTCCAAGAGCGTCGATATGGCTAAGGTGGCCGCCGCTTGGGCGCTGCTGCCAAGACCCAGCGCCACCACGGCCCGACGCGGCAGGGCCCCCATCAACGCGACATTGCCAGGACCGGCGGCCAGGTAATCCCATGTCATCGCGCCGTGCCGGTGGAAATCTTGCCAGCCATCACTTGCGCCCACATATCCTGCACTAGCTCGGCCCAGTGCATTCCTCTGTTTCAGGTCGGCCGCGGCGACAGCCAGCCCGAATGGCCCCTGTTCTGCTGCCAGCAAGCGCCATGAACCTTGGTGCCTTACATAAGCCAAATTGTCCGTGCCGCTTGTGCCCAAGCGCGGCGCCAACAGGACATAGGGTATCAGATCTGCGTCGCCCTGTAGATCGAGCTCGATGGCCAGAACATCTCGGTCTGCATCGGGCGTTACGCGCAGGCGTAATGCAAAACGTTCATGAGTGTGGACAATATCGACGGCCGGCGTGCCGCTCGCCAGCAGCCGCAGCGAATATTGGTTCAACCGTTTGACTTCGACCCAGAAGCCCTGCCCATCCGCGACAATAAAGCCAAGGTCGCGAATTTGCGGAATGTCCACACGCGGGTAATAAACCTCATTGATAATGCCGAAACCCAGTGTGAACCAGATACGGGAGGGCCCTAGCGCGCAGCCTACCATGTCCTTGGTGCTGCTGCTCCAGGTTGGGTCAATTCCAGGATGGCCAGGTGCATCGCTCATGGGGCCGTCACTCCAGCTGCCGTGTCCAGCGGCTCGTTCATATACGCCATAGTCACCGAATTCGAGGCCCTAAGTTGGGCATTTGCCCAGCCAGCTTTGTTCTCGGCACTATTCTCACGTTACTTTTGAACCCTATTGCTCGCGAGGTCGGTTTGACCTTCACTCGACGCGCTGTCCCGGGCAGATATAGCGCACACACTGGATGACAGGAATGTCGAATGAGCGACGTCAATATGCACGTTTCTTCGCTCAGAAATAACGCGATCAAGGGTCGCCACGCACTTACGGCCAAATATTAAAATATAGTGAGGCGCGCTTACCGAAGTAATTCTATTTGGGTCGCTCAGCGGTGTCGTTGTCGCCGCATGTTCTTGAGCATGTTGGGCAGAGCCACACTGGGCCTATCTGGTCCCTTGTACACGAGATTGGCGGCGACTTCGGTTTTGGCCAGGGAGCAATAGCCAGCGCGCGCTTCGTAGTGCTTTTTCCCGAAAATTGTCTAGCGCGGCGCATAGAAACCGATGGCGAATAGGCATTTGGTCACAAGTCCATCAATTGGATGGTGCCTTCATCCTCGCTTGCAGTGGTGATTATTCTCGCTGATTGGGGGGTATCGGTTGGCTTGGTAGCGGGGCCTCGGCGGCACAACGCCACTTGACTTGCATCAAACCCAGGCCCTGGGGTTTGCGGTATCCAGAGTTATGAAGCCTGGATTGGCCGTTTCAGATTTGAACCTACGCCAGCGGATAGGCTGGCAGCCGTCGTTGCGCGGACCCAAGCGGCTTACCGCATGGGCCATGCACTACCGCTGGGCGACAGGCGCGGCCCTAGCGATCGCCGCGATCGCCGGCGGCAGCGCGATTTGGGCCCTTAGCACTTCTAGTCCGGTCCAATACGCCACGGCACCCGTGACGCGAGGAGATGTCATCACCACCATCACGGCCAGTGGAACGGTCAACCCGGTGACCACCGTCGAGGTTGGAACCTACGTTTCAGGTACCATCGTGTCCCTCGGCTGCGACTACAACACCAAGGTGCTTAAAGGTCAGCTATGCGCGAAGATTGATCCCAGGCCGTATCAGGTCGTTGTGGATCAGGATCAAGCCAACCTGGCCGTTGCTCAGGCCCAGCTTGTCAAGGACCGGGCCAATCTCGTCTACACGCAGCTGACGCAAAAACGCGACGATGACCTGCTACAACAGAACGCCATTTCTCATGATGCGGACGACGCCGCGCGCAACGCCAACAGTCAGGCGAGCGCGCTGGTCGATCTGGACGTCGCCTCAGTCGCCCAGAAAGCCGCGGTTCTGAAGGCCGCACAGATCAACCTGGATTACACGAATATCGTCTCTCCCGTGGACGGCACTGTGGTATCGCGCAATGTGACCGCGGGTCAGACGGTGGCTGCGAGCTTCCAGACCCCCACCTTGTTCCTCATCGCCACCGATCTGACAAAGATGGAAGTGGACACCAATGTCAGCGAGTCCGATATCGCCGGTGCAGTGCAAGGAGCAAACGCCAGTTTCACGGTCGATGCCTTCCCGAAACGCACCTTCCTGGGGCGCGTGGCCCAGGTCCGGCAGGCGCCCATCAGCGTGCAGAACGTGATTACCTACGATGTGGTGATAACCGTGCCCAACCCCGGTCTGCTTCTCAAGCCAGGGATGACGGCGACCGCCAGAATCGACACGGCCCAAGCATTGAACGTGCTCAGAGTCCCATCACAGGCTCTGCGATTCACGCCGGCGGGCGCAGCCAAGCCTGGACCCGGCGGCAGCGCCAAATCGGGGCATCGCAACGTCTGGGTGGTGCGCGCGGGTGAGATGGTCGCGGTTCCTGTGACCGTTGGACTGGACGACGACAATTTCGCCGAGATCAAATCAGGCGATCTGAAGGTCGGAGACCAGATTGTGACATCCGCCCTGGCAGCAGGCAGTACGGCTGCCCATCAGGCGGCAACCACCCCGTCGCTGCGCCTCTAAAGGGTCCCGGCATGGCCGCCCCCGTCATAAGCCTCATTGATCTGACCCGGTCTTTCCAACTCGGCGATACCCAGGTCCATGCGTTGCAGGGCATCAATTTATCTGTGAACCGGGGCGAATTCGTCGCCATCATGGGATCGTCCGGCTCAGGCAAATCGACCTTGATGAACATCATCGGCTGTCTCGACCGGCCGACCTCCGGCCAGTATGTATTCGAGGGCCACGATGTTGCCCGACTTTCCGAACCACAACTCGCCGACGTCCGTAGCCGACGGATTGGCTTCGTGTTCCAGAGCTTCAATCTGCTTGCACGAACAAGTGCATTGGAAAATGTGGTACTGCCGCTGCTTTACGGCGCTGCTGCAACGCTGACCTCAAAGCAACGATCCGACCGTGGCCGCGAAATGCTGGCGAGCGTCGGATTGGCTGACCGCGCGGACAATACATCAAGCCAACTCTCGGGCGGCCAGCAGCAGCGTGTTGCATTGGCGCGCGCGCTGATCAACCAGCCTGCCGTGCTGCTTGCCGACGAGCCGACCGGAAATTTGGATACTCGCACCTCGCATGAAATCATGGAAATAATCCGCAAGCTCAACCGTGAACAAGGCGTCACGGTAATCGTCGTGACACATGAAGCCGACATAGGCGCCTATGCAGACCGGATGATCGTCATGCGCGACGGGAAGATAGTGTCGGACGAGCACCAGGTTGCTGTCGGTACGCCGGCCCGAGCGAGCGCGACAAGTGCAATGAGAGCGACCAGTGTCGCAGCCCCAGATGCCGACACCACATTTCGTGTGGCGTTCCTGTCGATGATCTTCTTCGCGTCCTTGCAAGCCTTGGCGCGAAACAAGCTGCGCTCGGGCTTAACCATGCTCGGCGTCTTCATCGGCGTGGCCGCACTGATCGCCATGGTTGCCGTTGGGGATGGCGCCAGCGCCGCAGTCCAGAAGCAGCTGGAAAGCCTGGGCACCAACATGGTGGTTGTGCAGCCAGGCGCGACGACGGCTGGCGGCATACGCGCGGGAGCGGGCAGCGCGTCTACCCTAACCGTGACCGACGCCGATTCAATTGTGCACGCCGATCCCGCCGTTCTTCGGGTCGGTTATCTCACCCGCCAGGCCGGGCAAGTCGAATACGGGAGTCAAAACTGGAGCACGAATATTCAAGGCGTGTCACCCAGCTATTTGGATATCGTCAGTTGGCGTATCGCAACCGGGAGCATGATGACGGAGTCGGAAAATGACGCCGCCGAACTGGTGTGCCTGATTGGCCAAACCGTCTATCAGAATCTGTTTCCGTCTGGGGAAAACCCGGTGGGCGCCGTCATCCTGATCAAGGGCGTACCCGTGCGCGTGATCGGGCTTCTGGCCGGCAAGGGGCAGACCGGGTATGGCCAGGATCAGGACGATTTGGTGATGATCCCGTTCAACACCGCCGAGCGCAAAGTGCTGGGGGCCGCCGCGCCACTGGCAAGCCAGAACATTGTCAGCGCTAATTACCCGCCGCCAGTTAACCCGTTCGGGATCGCGCCCCGCCTGACGGGGTATGTCAACAGCATTTACGTCCAGGCGGGCGGTCCGGATATGGTGGCCACCGCGATTCAGCAAGTGACCACGACGCTCGCGAAGCGTCACCGCATTCGACCCGGCCAACTCAACGACTTCAGCGTGCGGAATCTCAGTCAAATCGCCCAGGCGCAGCAGAGCAGTAGCCAGGTGATGTCCGCACTTCTGGCCACCGTTGCTTCCATTTCGCTCATCGTCGGCGGCATCGGTATAATGAACATCCTTTTGGTGTCCGTGACCGAGCGAACCAGGGAAATCGGCATCCGTATGGCGATCGGGGCCCGCCGGCTGCAGGTGCTGCTGCAGTTTCTGGCCGAATCCGTGCTGCTGAGCGTCACCGGTGGCGCCGCAGGCATTATGGTCGGCGTTCTGGCGTCGTTCATCATCTCTTCGGTAGCTCAATGGCCGACCCAGGTCTCATTCACGGCCATCGCAATCGGCTTTGGCTTTTCAGCAGCTGTCGGAGTCTTCTTTGGTTATTATCCAGCCCGCAAGGCCGCCAACCTGAATCCCATCGACGCACTTCACTATGAGTAGAACTTACGGAGCTTTTGTTCTAAAAACAAAAAAGTCAATGGGCTCAATCAGAGGGTCGTCAACAGGACAAACGTCGGCGTGCTCCCTCAGCGATGTCATTCCTTCTTGGAATTCGTTGTCCGATAATCACACGAGGATCGAGTCAGCCCGATGAGCGATCTTCTCCACGAATGCGTTCGAAGTCGGCGCAATCTCAGAGTGCACTGGCTCGTAATGCACGCATGTAAACCTTTGCGCGGAAAAGACAGAATGTATCGCCTCTCGGGATTGCAACGTCTCCCGCAGTAGAGCGCCGCTTCTAATAAAGAAGGGAACATACGGATGGGAATCAATTTGATCTCATGTTGCGGCGCGCAAACAGAAGCGGCCGGTGACGCTCGTCCCTACCGCGAACATTGCGCCCCGGGGCGCTCTGCTCCGGTACGTTCAACCAAGCACCCCTTGCCATTCGATAACGGGCTCGATGCTACGCATCATTATTTTGAGGATGAAATGCTTCGTTCCGTGACACCGAAGGGCGCTATCCTGAATCCTTATAACCTCAAGCCGGTTCGGCTTTGCCCAATCGGCCGATCATGCTAATTTGCCACGGATGGTTCAATCGTCCCTGCGTGTCGTGAATGGAGGGTCGCTATGGGGTCGACGATACGAATGGTTGCAGAAATCGGACTCCTGATATCAGCCTCGGTAGCGGTGGCACGTGCGGCCCCCCCGGGTGATGCCTGCTCGCTCTTGGATGCCGCTCAGGTTTCCGCGGCGTTGGGGAGCGCGGTGAGCGACGGACAGGCAGTGGGCCGGAAGCTATGCATGTGGAAGGCGACGGCAACGGCCAAGAACGGCTCGATGCCGCGAGTGGCGCTGACGATCGGCGATGCGCAGAAGTTCGCCTATGCGAAGATGCCGCTGCCCGACGCGAAGATCACCAAGGCGCCGCTGAGCGGAGTGGGGGACGAGGCGGTCTATGGCACGACCGCGGGGCAGTTAGCCTCGATCAACGTGAGGAAGGGAAGCTCGTATTTCGCGATCAGCGTGAACGGGGTGTCGATGGATAAGGCGCAAGCACTCGTGACCCAGTTGGCCAAGGAGGCCCTGGCGAAGTTGTAGAACAAGCAACAGGCCGAGTTCCTGATGTCCGCTTCTCTAATCGGCCGTGATATCCGCCACGGCAGTGTTGATATCGCTAGGCCGAGCCCTGCTGGGTCGAGGCAAACCGGATGACGCCATCGCGCAGTTCACCATCGCCTACAAGAAGACCCGCACTTCGCCGATCCACTGGAAGGCTGGGGGCGGAGGCGCTGATGGCCAAGAACCAATCGCATCTGGCGCTGGCGAAATTCACGGAGGCCGACAAATGCGCGCCCAACCGAGGAAGGCTGCATCTGATCTGGGGCGAGGCGCTGATCTATGCGGGCAAGCATGAAGACGCGAAAGCCCAGTTCGCCTGCGGTGCGAACCGAGAAAGCGGAATTAGCAAGAATGACTAGTGGTTAAGGGCCACGCAGTGATTTGGGAATTGACATGCACAATTTTTTTGAATTGAAAGGACGGGCAATGACAAAGCTGTTCGCGGCCTTGTTTGGAATGGCACTGTTGCCATCGACGGTTCTGGCACAAGAAGCGCCAATGCCGCCCTTGCGGCCCGATCAGGTTGCCTTCCGTGCACTCTACAAGGAGTTGGTCGAGACCAACACAGAGCTGTCGGTGGGCAGCTGCACGCTCGCCGCACAGCGAATGGCGGCGCATCTCAAGGCTGCTGGTTACCCCGATACCGACGTTACCCTGTTCTCCACACCTGATCACCCCAGGGAAGGCGGGCTAGTGGCGATCCTACATGGCACCTCGAAGACCGCAAAGCCCATCCTGCTACTGGGCCACATTGATGTGGTCGAAGCCAAGCGAGAGGACTGGGTCCGGGATCCCTTCACGCTGATTGAAGAAAACGGCTATTTCTATGGCCGCGGAACATCGGACATGAAGGCGATGAGCGCCACCTGGGTGGATGTGCTGTCTCGCTTCAAGCAATCGGGCTATCGCCCCAAGCGCGATATCAAGCTGGCGCTGACCTGCGGTGAAGAATCCGACGCCCCCTTCAATGGTGCGGAATGGCTGGCCCAGAACCACCGCGACTGGATCGATGCCGCCTTCGCGCTGAACGAGGGTGGAGGTGGCCGCACGGACGGTCATGGCAAGTTGGTGATTGAAACGATCCATGTCGGCGAGAAAATTTTTCAAAATTATCGCATCGAAGCCACCAACGTGGGTGGTCATAGTTCCGTCCCCATACGTGACAATGCGATCTATCAATTATCGGAGGCATTGCTGAAAATCCGGGATTACGAATTTCCCATCAAGATGAACGACACCACGCGCGCCTATTTCGCCAAGGCGGGTGCGGCGCGTGGCGATGATATGGGGCGGGCGATGATGGCGCTGGCGAAGGACCCCGGCGACAGAGCGGCCAATTCCATCGTTTCGACCGACCGCACCTATCACAGCATGCTGCGCACCACCTGCGTGGCGACATTGTTGGATGGAGGCCACGCCAACAATGCGCTTCCTCAACGCGCCGGCGCCAACATAAATTGCCGGATAATTCCGGGCGAAACGGTGGACCAAACTTTGGCGACGCTGACCAAGGTCATCCGTGATCCTGGCATAAAGATCACCGCGGTCGGCAGGCACAGTCCGATTGCTGTTCCACCTCCACTGGACCCGAAGGTTGTTGGTCCTGCGGAAAAGTTGGTCGCCAAGTACTTTCCCGGCGTGCCACTGATTCCCGATATGTCAACTGGCGCCACCGACGGCAGATATCTCGAAGCCGTCGGCATTCCGGTCTATGGGCCGCCCGGTGGCTGGGGGGACCCAGACGGCAATGGCACGCATGGACTGAACGAGCGCCGCAGCGTCCGCTCCGTCTATGTCGGTCGGGATTTCCTGACAGACTTGGTGAAGGCCTATGCAGATTCCGAGTGAGGGGGTCCGAAGTTTTTTCATGCAAAACATGGAAGGTGGTGATGCGGCCAACAGTTGCGAGATAAGTGGGTTACGATTCAAGAAATCCAGTTCGGGAAGTGGATATTGAACCACACGCAAGTCAGCATTCGATTTTGAATGGAAACTCCAGCCAATAGAAAGGGGCAACACAAGCGAAAAGCATTGACATTGTCGTTCGTTATAGCCGCAGCTTCAACCATGGCGGGCAAGTCGGTCCCTGCAATGGCGAAGGGAATCGCGCGCGTCGGAGGTCGAGCCGAGAAAGATCGGACCCTGGGTTTTAGTTAGTTGGAGGTCAACATAACAATGAATTGTCTCCCCTCGCAATCGACCGTGACTGACCGAGGGCGGGAAGGGGCGAAGCGGCTGAATCTTAGCGGGCCCGCTCTTTCCAGTTGTCAATGAGGTATTGGGCGGTGCGCCAAGCTAGCGCCTGCACGGTGAGTGTCGGGTTGCGTGCTCCACTGGTGCCCATCAGTGATGCGCCCATGATGCCGAGGTTGGGCACTTCGTGGCTGAAGCCCCACCGGTCGACCACATTCGTTTTCACGTTATCGCCCATCCGAGTGCCTCCATAGGCATGCGCGCCGATGCCCATGATGCCATCGACGCCGCCCTTCTTGACGTCGATAGCGCCAGCGGCCTTGTACCAGGCGGCCATCTTTTCCTGCGCAAATCGCGCAACGCGCTTTTCATTGTCCTGGTAGTCTGCGGTGATCCGGATGACGGGGTCCCCCAATGGGTCCTTCACCACCGGGTCGAGATCGAGATAGTTGACTTCATACGGTAGCGTCGTCTTCTGCATGTATCCATGATGGATGCGATCGGCGTTTTGGCGGATGAAGGCTTTCCAGTCCGAACCCCACGATTTTGTCCTACCGAACGTATCAGCACTGGCCGCGGCAATCGGCCTGCGGGCATTCATGGCCCACAAATTCACGCCGCCGATGAAATCGAGGCTCCCATGGTCGAAATTATCGTCCGCCCAGTTGTCAATTGCTACGCCTTGGGCGGGTAATCCGTACCAGTTGTTGAGATTTTCCGGAAACAGCGCGCTAACGCTGCCAATTTCATTATGGGTCATATAGTGGCGGCCGACCTGACCATGATTGTTGGAGAGACCGCCGGGAAACGTTCGAGACTTGGACAACAGAAGCAGGCGCACGTTTTCGAAAGTGAAGCATCCCATCAGAATGACATTGGCCGGTTGAAAATAAGTCTCACCGTCCTTGAGATAGGTCACCCCGCTGGCCCGACCTTTCGGATCAACTTCAATCCTTAAAACTTGCGCGCGGGTGACGATCTGTAGACGCTTCGTCGCAAGTGCCTTTGGAATGGTCGACACATTGGTCGAGCTTTTCGCGCTAACGGGGCATCCACCGCGGTCGCACCAGCCGTGATACATGCAAGCCGAACGACCCTGATAGTCGCGGGA
>Ga0335085_10016293_pt1 | contig 10746 bp, 5 predicted proteins | sample Lox_Sample_45_FD_206712 | JGI IMG/M metagenome (GOLD analysis project Ga0335085, IMG submission 206712) | Soil microbial communities from Loxahatchee National Wildlife Refuge, Florida, United States - Lox_Sample_4.5 | ecosystem: Environmental > Terrestrial > Soil > Wetlands | place: USA: Florida... | reverse complement strand
AGCCAGCTCTCGGGCGGGCAACAGCAGCTGGTGGCGGTGGCGCGTGCGATCGTCGCCAAGCCGCAGCTGCTCCTCGCCGACGAGCCCACGGGCAACCTGCACAGCTCGCAGGGCAAGGAGATCATGGAGCTGTTCAAGAAGCTGAACCGCGAGGGCACGACGATCGTGCAGGTGACGCACTCGGAGACCAACGCGGCGTACGGGAATCGGGTCGTGAATCTGATGGATGGGTGGGTCGTAAGGTGACGAGGGGGTAGGGTGTGGGGTGTAGGGCGTAGGCCGGCGATCCACACCCTACACCCTTCACCCTGCTTCTCAGGAGCTCGATGCCGTGGAATCCCTGATCCAAGACCTGCGGTACGCTGCCCGGACGCTGCGAAAGTCCCCCGGCCTCGCCGTGCTCGCGATCCTCTGCATGGGGCTTGGCATCGGCGCGGTGACGAGCATGTACAGCACGGCAGAGGCGTTCACGCTGCGGCCGCTGCCGATGGTGCGGGGCGCGGGCGACGTGATGCACGTGTGGGAGGGGCCCGCCGATGCCCCGCGGCGGGACGACGGCATGAGCGCCGCGGCGCTGCGGGACCTCACGGGTCTGAAGGTCTTCGGCGGCGTGACGGCGATGCAACGTTGGAGCGCCGACATCGTCGGCGCGGACCTCCCGGAGCAGGTGTCCGCGGCGCGCGTGTCGGCCGGCGCCCTGCACACGATGGGACGCGTGCCGTACCTGGGCCGCGACTTCACGGCGGCCGACGACGAGCCGGGCGGCGGCCACGTCGTCATGCTCGGCTACGGCCTGTGGCAGCGCCGCTTCGGGGGCGACCGCGGCGTCGTCGGGCGGACCGTGCGGATCAACGGCGAGGGATACTCGGTCGTCGGCGTGATGCCGCCCGACTACGAGTTCCCGGCGGGCATCGAGCTGTACGCGCCCCTGGCGCTCGACCCCGACCAGTGGGCGAACCGGGCGGCCCGCACCTACTTCGTGCTCGCCCGCCGGGCGCCCGGCGTGGACCGGCGCGCGGCCGAGACCGCGGTGGCGGGACTCGGGACGCGCCTTGCCGCTTCGTATCCGGACGTCAGCACCGGCTACGTGATGCGCGCCGAGCCCGCGGAGCGGTACTTCGGCGATGGGCCGCGCCCGTTCATGAACGTGCTGCTCGCCGCGAGCGTGCTCGTGCTGCTCATCGCCTGCGCCGACGTGGCCAACCTCCTGCTGTCGCGGGCCACCGGCCGGCAGCGCGAGCTGGCGGTCCGCATCGCGCTCGGCGCCTCGCGCCTGCGCATCGTGCGGCAGCAGCTGACGGAGAGCGTGCTGATCGCGGTCGCGGGCGGCGGCCTCGGCGTCCTGCTTGCGGGGTGGGGCCTGAGCGGCCTGGCGGCGAGCGTGCCGGTGGAGGTACGCGCCTACATCCCGGGCTTCGGCGAGCTGCACCTCGATGCGCGCGCACTCGTGCTGACCCTCGCCGTCGCGATCGGCGCCGGCGTCCTGTTCGGGATCGTGCCCGCGTTCGCGGCGGCCAAGGTGGACGTGCAGGGCTCGCTCAAGGAGGGCGCGCGCGGCGACGTCGGCGGTACGCGCTCGAGCGGCGGGCGCTTGCGCAGCGCGCTCGTGGTCGCGGAAGTGGCGCTGGCGCTGATGCTCCTCGTCGCCTCCGCGCAGACCTACGGGACGTACCGCCGCCTCGCGCTCACCGATCCCGGCTTCCGCAGCGACGGCGTGCTCACCGCGGGCGTGACGCTGCCCCGCGCCGATTACCCGCAGGACAGCAACGTCGTGCGCTTCTACCGGGACCTCGAGGGCCGCCTCGCGGTGCTGCCCGGCGTCACGGCGGTCGGCGCGACGAGCGTGCTGCCGCTGTCGTGGAACGAGGACCGCCGGGGCGTCGAGGTCGAGGGCAGCCCGCCGCGCCGGCCGCAGGACCTGCCGGGCATCGGCGTGCGGCTCGTTTCGCCCGGGTACCTCGCCGCGCTCCGCGTGCCGCTGCTCGAGGGGCGGGCCCTGACCGAACAGGACGACGCCCGTGCTCCGGCCGTCGCCGAGGTCAGCGACGCGACGGCGAAATTCCTCTGGCCCGGCCAGGACCCGATAGGGAAGCGGTTCCGGGTGGGCACCGACCAGTGGGTGCAGGTGGCGGGCGTCGTCGGCGACGTGCGCGCCAACCCGCTGATGGGCGGCGACACGCGCCTGGTGCTGTACCTCCCGGAGCGCCAGCGCCCGGGCCGCATCATGTCCCTCGTGCTCGCGGCCTCGGGCGATCCGGAGCGCCTCGCGCCGCTCCTGCAGCGGGAAATCGGCGTCCTCGATTCGCGGCTCGCCGCGGGCACCGTGCTCCCGATGGGCCGCGTGATCGGCGCCGCGCTCTCGCCGCAGAGCGCCACGGCGCAGACGCTGGTGGTGGCAGCCGTGGTCGCGCTCCTGCTGGCCTGCATCGGCCTCTACGGCGTGATGGCCTACAGCGTCGCGCGCCGCACGCAGGAGATCGGCGTGCGCGTCGCGCTCGGCGCGAGCGCCGGCGGCGTGGTGCGGCTCGTCCTGCGGCACGCCCTGATGCTCACGCTCGCGGGCGTCGTGATCGGCGTGGCGGGCTCCCTCGCGCTGAGCCGCGGCCTGCAGGCGATCCTCGTCGGCTCCAGGGCGGGCGATCCCGCGACGCTGATCGCGGTCGCGCTGGTGCTGGCGGCGGTGGCCGCCACGGCGAGCGCCGTGCCCGCCCTCCGCGCCGCGCGCGTGGATCCGATGGAGGCGCTGAGGAGCGAGTGAGGCGGGCCCGGCACCGTCCGCTTTCGGGATGCCGGTTCCCACGGCCGGACGGTCGCCTCCGGGGTGCTCGAGCGTAAGTCGTTGTCACAGGCCGCGGCCGCCGTGGCACGGTGGGTGATAGGGCAGGGACCCATGGACGCGTTCCTCCACGATCTCCGCTACGCCGCTCGCACGCTCCTCAGGAGCCCGGGCTTCACTTTCGTCGCCGTCCTCACGCTCGCCCTTGGCATCGGCGCCAACACCGCGCTGTTCAGCGTGATCGACGCGACCCTGCTGCGGCCGTTCCCGTATCCCGAGCCGGACCGCATCGTACGCGTGATCCCCACGAACCGCACCGGCGACGAGGCGAGTGTATCGCCGGCGGATTTTCTCGACTGGCAGCGGATGACGCACTCCTTCACCGCGCTCGCCGCGATGGACGCCAGCTCGATGGCGCTGAGCGGCGACGGACCGGCCGAGCAGCTGCGCTTCGGCTCGGTCACCGGCGACTTCTTCGGCGTCGTGGGCGTCGCGCCCGCGCTCGGCCGTTCGTTCACCGCCGAGGAAGAGACGTTCGGCCGCGACCACGAAGTGATCCTGAGCGACGCGTTGTGGCGCACGCGGTTCGGCGCCGATCGCGGGATCGTGGGCCGCACGATCCGCCTCGACGGCGCGCCGTGGCAGGTGGTCGGCGTGATGCCGGCCGGCTTCGCGTATCCGGCGGACGTCGCGATGTGGATCCCGTTGGCGTGGAACCCGCAGATGAGGGCGCTGCGCGGCGGGCACTATCTCGACGTGGTGGCGCGGCTGCGGCCCGGCGTGACGGTGGCGGACGCGTCGCGCGAGATGGCGGCGCTGGCGCAGCGCATCGACGCCGACAACCCGGGCGTGAACATCGGATGGTCCGCCAAGACCGTGTCCCTGCGCGACGCCACCGTCGGCGACGTGCGACCCGCGCTCCTGCTGCTGTTGGGTGCGGTGGGCTTCGTCCTGCTCATCGCGTGCGTCAACGTCGCGAACCTGCTGCTGTCGCGCGGCACCGGCCGCGCCCGTGAGCACGCCGTGCGCGCCGCGCTCGGGGCCTCCACCGGCCGGCTGGCGACGGGCGTCATGGCCGAGAGCCTGTGGCTCGGCCTCGCCGGCGCCGGAATCGGTCTCGTGCTGGCCGCGTGGGGAACGAACGCCATCGTCACGCTGGCGCCGCGCGACGTCCCGGGCATCGCGGGGGCGCGGGTGGACCTCCCGGTGCTGGCCTTCGCCGCCGCGCTCGGCGTGGTGGCCAGCCTGCTGTTCGGCCTGCTCCCCGCCTGGCGCGCCACCACGGTGTGGTCACTGGCGCAGCGACTCCGCGAGGGTGGGGCGGCGCTCGGCGGCCGCCACGGCCGGCGCTCGCGCCAGGGCCTGGTCGTGGCCGAGGTGGCGTTGGCGGTGGTGCTGGTCGTGGGCGCGGGCCTTCTGCTCAAGAGCTTCGTCCGCCTCCGCCAGGTGGATCCCGGCTTCGATTCACACGGCGTGATGACCTTCGAGACGTCACTGCCGGACGGAGCCGGCCCCGATCAGGCGCGGCAATTCTATGGCGCGCTCCTTGGGCGCCTGCGGGCGCTGCCCGGCGTAACCAGCGCCGCCGGGATCTTCGGCCTCCCGCTGACCGACTTCGGCTTCGACATCAGCCTGCATGACGTGGACGGGCGGGAGCTGTCGCCCGAGGAGCAGGAATCGCGCGTCACGCCGCAGGTGCGAGTCGTCACGCCGGATTTCTTCCACACGCTCGGCATCCGCCTGCTGGAGGGCCGCGTCTTCACCGACGCCGACCGGAAGGGCGCGCCGTACGTCGCGGTCGTCTCCGCCTCCGCCGCGCGCCGCATCTGGGGCGGCGTGGACCCGCTCGGCCACACCTTCACGATCGGGACACGCCTGTTCGGACCGACGTATCCGCGCGTGGGCGGCGCCGTGGTCGGCGTCGTCCAGGACGTGCGCGACGTCTCGCTCGACCGCGCAGGCCGCCCGTGGGTGTACGTGGTGCACGACCAGTATCCGGTCGGCCAGATGTCGCTCGTGCTGCGGACCGGACGCGACCCGGCGTCGCTCGTGAATCCTGCGCGCGCCGCGCTGGCCGCCGTGGACCCGGACATTCCGATGTACAAGGTGCAGAGCATGGGTGAGTGGGTCGCGGGCTCGATGACGCGGCGGCGTTTCTACGCCTCGCTCATCACCGTTTTCGCCTTGCTCGCGCTGGGCCTGGCCGGGGTCGGGGTGTACGGCGTCCTGTCGCAGGCCGTGGGCGAGCGCACGCGGGAGATCGGGCTGCGCGTGGCCCTGGGCGCCGCGCCGTCGGTGGTCACGTCCATGGTGGTAGGGCAGGGCGTGGCGCCCGCGGCCGTGGGCATCGCCGCGGGCCTCGCGCTCGCGCTGGCGCTGACCCGTACGCTCTCGCGAACGCTGACGCCGATGCTGTTCGAGGTCGGCCCCGCGGACATCGCGACCTACGCGGTGGTGACGGGCTTCATCCTGGCCGTGGCCCTGGTCGCCGCCTGGATTCCGGCCCGCCGCGCCGCGCGGGTGGATCCGCTGACGGCGCTGCGGAGTGAATGAAACATCGAACCGGAGCCTGATACGTGCATAGCCTGATCCAGGACTTCCGCTACGCCACGCGCACGCTGCTGCGCACGCCGCTCTTCACCCTCGGCGTCGTGGTGACGCTGGGCCTCGGCCTTGGGGTCAACGGCGCGATCTTCGGCGTGGTGGACCGGCTGTTCCTCCGGCCGCCCGCCGGCGTCCACGGCGCCGACCGCGTGGTGCGCCTCTACGTGCGGCGCCGCGATCCGTTCTTCGGCCTCAACATGCAGGGCATCGGCCAGTATCCGGCCTTCGTGGACGTCCGCGACGCCCGCGCGTTCGCGCACGTCTCGGCCGTCACGACCCGGGACATGAGTCTGGGGCGCGGCGCCGAGGCGGTGTCGGTCCAGGTCGGCGCTGTGTCGTGGGACTACTTCGCCACGCTCGGCGTCGGGATGGAGCTGGGGCGCCCGTTCGTGGCCGGGGACGACGACCCGGGCGCGGCGCGGACGGTGGTGCTCACCGACGCGTTCTGGCGCTCGCACTACGGCGCGGACCCCGGCATCGTCGGCCGCCGCATCCTGGTGGGTACGGGGCCGGCCACGGTCGTCGGCGTGGCGGCGCGCGGTTTCCGCGGCATCGACCTCGGTCCGCTGGATATGTTCCTGCCCATCGGCGCCGCGGCGGCGGAGGTGGCGAGCCCGGAGGCGCTCACCAGCCGGCACTGGTGGTGGATGGACGCCATCGCGCAGCTCCGGCCCGGCGAGCGGCCCGAGGAGGCCGCGGCGCGGGCGACGCTGGCGTTCCGCCGTGGTGCGGAGGACAAGGCGGACAGCACCGCCACCGTGCTGACAGGTCCCATACAGCACGCGCGCGGCCCCCAGGCCTCGAGCGCCGCGAAGGTCTCGGCGTGGATCGGGTTCGTGGCCCTGGCGGTGCTGCTCATCGCGTGCGCCAACGTGGCGAACCTGCTGCTGGCGCGCGGCGTGACGCGGCGGCGCGAGCTGGCGGTGCGGGCGGGCCTCGGGGCCGGGCGCGGCGGGCTCATCCGCATGCTGCTGGCCGAGTCGCTGGTGCTCGCGGCCGGCGGTGGTGCTGCCGCACTCGCGCTGGCGGCGTGGAGCGGCGCGCTGGCGCGCGGCTTCCTGGTGCCCGACCTTCCCGCCGACACGCCGGTCGTAGACCCGCGCATGGTGGCGTTCACCGCGCTGGCCGTGGCGGTCACGGCGCTCTTGATCGGCGTCGTGCCCGCCGTGCAGGCGAGCCGCACCGACCTCACGGAATCGCTCAAGAGCGGGGGCCGCGGCGCGACGCAGCGCGGCGGACGCACGCGGGCGGCGCTGCTCGCCCTGCAGGTCGCGCTCACGCTGGTGCTGCTGGTGGGCGCGGGCCTGTTCGTGAAGAGCCTGCGCAACGTCGAGGGCATCGACCTCGGCTTCGATCCCCATCGCGTGCTCGAGGCGCGGGTGGACATGAGCGCGACGGGCCTGAGCGGCGCGGAGGCCGACGCGACCTACCTGCGGATGCTGGACGCCGTCCGCCGCCTGCCCGGGGTGGCCGGCGCGGCCGCGATGCAGTCGCCCTACGAGTTTGCGTCGGCGATCACGCTGCGCGCGCAGGGCGTGGACTCGCTGCATCGCCCGGCGACGGGTGGGCCGTACGTCAACGCCGTCACGCCCGGGTACTTCGCCACGCTCGGCACGCCGCTGCGCGGAGGCCGCGACTTCACCGACCGGGACGTCCTGGGCAGCCCGCGGGTCGCGGTCGTCAACGCGTACATGGCCAAGGGGCTGTGGCCCCACGAGAGCGCGATCGGCAAGTGCCTCTATCTCGGCTCGGACACCACCAAAGCGTGCACGGAGATCGTCGGCGTCGTGGGCAACGTCGCGTCCAACGGGGTGACGCAGGGGGAGATGTGGAACTACTACGTCCCCTTCGCGCAGGCGTCGCTCGCGAGCATAGCGCACCTCAACGGCCTGGCCGTCCGCTCGCGCACCGGCGCCGACGAGATCGCGGGCGCGGTGCGCCGCGAAATGCAGGCCGCCGGGAACCTGCCGTACGCGCAGGTCCAGAGCCTCGCCGACCGGATCGCGCCGGACTACCGCTCCTGGCGCCTGGGCGCGACGGCGTTCACCGCGTTCGGCGCGCTGGCCCTCGTCATCGCGGCGATGGGGATCTTCGCGGTCATCTCCTACTCGGTCAGCCGCCGCACCCAGGAAATCGGCGTGCGGATGGCGCTCGGCGCCCAGGCGGCGCAGGTGGCGCGGATGATGCTTGGGCAGGGGCTGCGCGCCGCCGTGGTGGGCGTGGCGGTCGGCGCCGGCGGCGCGTGGGCGCTGGGGCGCGGGGTCCGGGCGCTGCTCTACGGGGTGTCGCCTGGCGACCCGTTGGTGCTCGGGTCCACCGCGCTGGTGCTGATGGTGGTGGCGGCGCTGGCCGCGTGGCTGCCGGCGCGGCGCGCCGCGCAGATAGATCCCATGGTGGCGTTGAGGAATGAATGAGGCAGGGTGTAGGGTGTGGATGGCGTTCACACCCTGCACCCACTCTGCCAGGCACTGCCATGTCCGGATATTCCGACAAGTCCCTCGTGGACAAGCTCGGCATCAAGCCGGGCGCGCGCATCGTGATCCTCGCGCCGCCGCCGGGTTACGCCCGGACGCTCGGCCTCCTGCCCAAAGGGGTTGTGGTCGCGAAGACGCTGCGCGGCAGTTTCGACTTCATTCAGCTCTTTCTCACCAAGCGCGGCGAGCTGGAGCGGCGCTTCGCCGCGCTCGCCCGGGCGCTCGCACCCAACGGGATGCTCTGGGTCTCCTGGCCCAAGAAGGCGTCGGGCGTGCCGACCGACGTCACGGAGAACGACGTGCGTGACGTCGCGTTGGCGGGGGGCCTCGTGGACGTCAAGGTCTGCGCCGTGGACGACACGTGGTCGGGCCTCAAGCTCGTGCGCCGGGTCAGGGATCGCTGAGCCCGGTCGCCCTTCCTACACCCTACCCCCTGCACCCTCCACCCCGTATTTCTAACCCGTGACCGTTCCCCGCATCCTCGTCGCCGATGACCAGAAGGACGTCATCGAGGCCCTGCGCCTGCTGCTCAAGGCCGAGGGCTTCGCCGTGGAGACGGCCACCTCGCCGGCGACCATTCTCGCCGCGCTCGACGCCGGCGAGTTCGACGCCGCGCTCATGGACCTCAACTACACGCGCGACACGACCAGCGGCCGCGAGGGGCTCGACCTGCTGACGCGGATCCAGGCGTCGGACGCCACGCTGCCGGTGATCGTGATGACCGCGTGGGGCAGCGTCGAGGGCGCCGTGGAAGCGATGCGGCGCGGGGCCCGCGACTACATCGAGAAGCCGTGGGACAACGCCCGGCTCCTCGCGCAGCTCCGCACGCAGGTCGAGCTGGCGCGCGCCCTGCGGCGCACGGCGCGGCTCGAGGAGCAGAACCGCGCGCTCGCCCGCACCGGCTTCCCCGAGCTGATCGCCGAGGCGCCCGCGATGCAGCCGGTGCTGCGCCTGATGGAGCGCGTGGGCCCCTCGGAGGCCACGGTCCTCGTGACCGGGGAGCACGGCACGGGCAAGGAGCTGGTGGCGCAGTGGCTGCACGCCGCGTCGGCCCGCGCGTCGCGCCCCCTCGTCACGGTCAACGTCGGCGGCCTTTCCGAGGGCGTGTTCGAGAGCGAGATGTTCGGGCACGTGAAGGGCGCGTTCACCGACGCCCGCGCCGACCGCACGGGCCGCTTCGAGCTGGCGGACGGCGGCACGCTGTTCCTCGACGAGATCGCCAACGTCCCGCTGCCGCAGCAGGCCAAGCTGCTGCGCGTGCTGCAGACCGGCGAGGTCGAGCGCGTGGGCTCCTCGCGCACCCGGCGGGTGGACGTGCGCGTCATCGCCGCCACCAACGCGGACCTCCGCGCCGAGGTCGCCGCGGGCCGGTTCCGCGAGGACCTGCTGTTCCGGCTCAACACGATCGAGATCCGCCTGCCGCCGCTCCGGGAGCGGCGGGAGGACATCCTGCCCATCGCGCTCCATTTCCTCCGGCGCTCGGCGGCGCGCTACCGCAAGCCGCTCGGAGCCTTCGACCGCGCGGCCATCGAGACCCTGCACGCGCACGGCTGGCCCGGCAACGTGCGCGAGCTGGACCACGCGGTGGAGCGCGCGGTGCTCCTCGCGACGGGCGACGTGGTGCGCGCCGCGGACCTCGCGCTCGAGCCCCCGGGCGCCTCGCCGGCGAGCCTGGAGGAGATGACGCTCGAGGACGTGGAGCGCGTCCTGATCCAGAAGGCGCTCGCCCGCTTCGGCGGCAACGTGAGCCAGGCCGCCAAGACGCTGGGTCTCTCGCGCAGCGCGCTGTACCGCCGCCTCAAGGCGCACGGGCTCTGACGGGAGCGCCGGCAGCTTGAACCACGAGCGCCGCGTCCTCCTGCTGGCCGGCCTGTCGGGGCTGCCGGCCGTGGCAGCGGCCCTGCTCCTGGTGTGGATCGGCGGCTACGGCGCCCGGGTCGCCTGGACCGTCACCCTCCTCGTGGCGGGCTTCTGGCTCGCCGCCGCCTTCGTGCTGCGCGAGCGCGTGGTGCGCCCGCTCCAGACTCTCTCCAACATGCTGGCCGCGCTGCGCGAGGAGGATTTCTCGATGCGCGCGCGGGGGGCGCGCAGCGACGACGCGCTCGGCCTGGCGCTGCTCGAGGTGAACGAGCTGGGGCGCACGCTGCGCGAGCAGCGGCTCGGCGCGCTGGAGGCGACGGCGCTCCTGGCGCGCGTGATGGAGGAGATCGACGTCGCGATCTTCGCCTTCGACGCGGAGCGCCGGCTCCGGCTGGTGAACCACGCGGGCGAGCGCCTGCTGGCGGGCACCGCCGAGCGGCTGGTGGGGCGCGACGCGGAGGCGCTGGGTCTCGCCGAGTGCCTGGAGGGCGAGGCGCCGCGGGTGCTGGACGCGGGCTTCCCGGGGGGCGGCGGGCGCTGGGAGCTGAGGCGCGGGACCTTCCGCCAGGGCGGCCTGCCGCACCAGCTGCTCGTGCTCTCGGACCTCTCGCGCGCGCTGCGCGACGAGGAGCGCGAGGCCACGCGCCGGCTCGTGCGGGTGCTGGGCCACGAGATCAACAACTCGCTCGCGCCCATCAAGTCGGTGGCCGAGAGCCTGCAGCAGCTCGTCGGGCGCCAGGCGCCGGCCAACGGCGCCGGCGACGTCGCGCGCGGCCTCTCGCTCATCGCCGGCCGCGCCGAGTCGCTGAGCCGCTTCATGGCCTCGTACGCGCGCCTGGCCCGGCTGCCCCCGCCGCGCCTGCAGCCGCTGGACGTGGGCAGCTGGGTGCGGCGCGTCGCCGCCCTCGAGCGCCGGCTGCCGGTGGCCGTCGAGCCGGGGCCCGACCTCGAGCTCCAGGCCGACGGCGACCAGCTCGACCAGTTGCTCATCAACCTGGTGGACAACGCGGTGGACGCGGCGCTCGAGACGGG
>Ga0335085_10016292_pt1 | contig 10747 bp, 3 predicted proteins | sample Lox_Sample_45_FD_206712 | JGI IMG/M metagenome (GOLD analysis project Ga0335085, IMG submission 206712) | Soil microbial communities from Loxahatchee National Wildlife Refuge, Florida, United States - Lox_Sample_4.5 | ecosystem: Environmental > Terrestrial > Soil > Wetlands | place: USA: Florida... | reverse complement strand
GCTCCGCACCGGGCAGACGCTGCTGATTGATCCAGTTGTAGTACGCGCCCATATCCGCATCGATCAGCGAACCGGCGGGATCGAGTTCGGCCTCGCTGTGATCGCCCGAAAGCAACTCATTCATCGGTTTCTGTCGTTGCCGTGGGGCGAAGCGCACCAGCAGTGTAACGGGTTGAGCCCGCCTGAGCGCCTCTCGCGCTGTCCATTGGGCAAACGTCGTGCTGAAAATCTGCGTACCGGAAGCCTCCGTGAGGAGCTTGACCTGAAAACGATCCAGCACGGTTCCCTCGTCCTTACCCAAGCCAAGATCCGAGGGACGCAGCTTCGCCAAGAATGTGCGCAGTTCCTCCGGTCCCATGCCCGGCTTTTCGATTTCTCCTCGAATCTTGCTCAACAAGGCAGATCGCACCGGCTCCAGCGCCTGATAGGAAACACAGGTCAGCGCCGCATCGTGATCAGCCGCCTCGCCGCCGTCCACATACCAGTGGCCGTACTCCATCGGATGCGCCTGGGCTCGAGCGGCGACGGCCTGGAGCAACACTTCAAGACCATTTTCCGGCTTCACGCGGCTGAAGTAGGCTCCGTGAGGGCGCAAGTTTCGAAAGAGCGGCTCAGCAGCGGCGTCTGCTCCTTTGCCAATCACGGCGATCCCAAGCCTGGGAAGCGGAGGCGGTTCAAGCGGCACCGCTGCATGCAGTCGATCTGCATATTCGAGCGCTGCTTTGCGAAACGCATCCAGTTGGTGGGTCGTCCACAAGTAGGCCGAGAGCTGTTCGACAAACTGCGCCGGCATGTTCACCCAATCCTGATTCTCGAGCTTCGGCGAGAGCGAAATATCCGCGAACGTATGAAACCACTCCTTCATCTGTGCCGGAGAGAGAGAGCTCAGATTCGCCAGTTCCTTTTCGATCGCTGCGCGCTCCGCTGGAAACTTGTAATCGTATTCAATCGTTTCTCGCAGCAAGTTGGGAACAAAACTGATTGGCAATTGCTGTAACGCGCCCAAATGGCGGATGACCAGGTCTCGCGCTTCGGGAGGATACCCGCGAAATTGTTCCGGTTTGAGATCGCTTGGAAGCATGGCGATTACACCAATTCCGGTATCGGACGTCCCTGCGCCCGCGAGGGCGAGAATCCCAAAATCGCGCCCAGGGTTGGCACCAGGTCTGTCGACTGCAAGGGCTGGTCGTAAACCGACCCCTCGCGAACGCCCGCGCCCAGAGCCATCATCCAGGTGGTCCGCGAAAGCGCATCGCCGGTGCGATGATGCTGAAATCCGTTCCCGCCGGAATCCTGGTCGGCGTCGCGGCCGAAATCCGGCAAAATGAACAGGGTCGTGTTGCCGGCGTATTCCGGTTCGTTCTGCACCATCTTCCACAAATCGGCGCAAAGGCGGTCTGTACGGCGAATTCCGTCAATGTAGAGGGAGTAGGCCCCGGCATGCGCGATGTCGATGTCGTGCATGGTGATCCACAGCAGGCTAGGCGCCAATTGCCGCATCAACTGGTGGACGATATACATTGAAAGCTCGTCCGGACTCGACAGGGTCCGCGCGTGCGCCTTGAAATCGTCCACCGAAAGTTTCAGGATCATTTCCAATTGCTGCAGTTCGAACTCGCTGCCTCCGAGCTCCGGCGTATAGAGCGGAGTTTCGTAGTTGTCGCGCAGCAGGTGCTCATAGTCGGCGCTGGCGCCCGACATCGCCGCCGTCAGCAGGTGCTTCGGCAGAATTACTCTCGCTCCGGTTCCTGGACCGAAGGAGCGGGCATCGCTCTCGCCGATGCGGTTGAACCCGTTGCTGGGCGCCACGACCCAGGCGTCAGAAGGCGGCCGCTTCAAGTCTTTGCGGAAATATTCAAATACCGTGGGATGCTCCGGCGGAACGGCGGAAAAATTGTTAATCGTTTCATACACTCCGGTAGCCAGGCTCGCCGTCGCCACATAATGGCCTAGAATTCCGCGGTTCACCACCTGCGTGAAGAAACTTGACTGCGGAATCAGTTCCCGCATCAGGTGCGGAATGTTCTCTTGCCCCTGGGGAGCAAATGTCTCCTGATCGCGGGCTCCGCCTCCAAACGTGATGACAATCACTTTTCTTTTTCTGGAAGTCATGGCTGCGCGCGCGAACGGACTCGCTCCCAGAAGCGTTCCTCCCAGCGTCATTCCCGCTGCCATCCGCAGAAAATCACGCCGGTTGCAGGAAAGCCGACGCCCGATTTCTCCCGGGGAGGCGCCCCCCGTCCACTTCCGGCCATCCGTCTGGTCCGCTAAGAAAGTTTCGCTCATGGCAATACAACCAACTCGCCCGGTTTATTCCTTCCCCCGCTTCAAGGCTGCCTTACGGCTTCGCAGCCGGCGTGGTTTTCGCCGAGTACACGAACTGCCGAACTTCCGCTCTTTGCTTATCAAGGTCCGCCAGATGCTGCGCCCGCATTTTCTGGTACACCTGGAACTGCTGCTGCGCGCTCTCTTTATCGCCCACCCGAACATACGCCTGCCCGAGCCGGTAATAAACATCAGTGAGATCCGGATTCAGTTCGCGCGCCCGTAGATACTCAGGAATGGCGTCGGTGTACTTCTTCTGATCCGAGTACAGATTCGCCAGCTGCAAGTGTGCCTCCGCCAGTTTTGGGTCGAGCGCGATCGCCCGTCTTAGCAACGACTCGATCTTGTGAAGATCCAGGCTGGGATCTTCCGCTCGCCTTCCCTTCCACAAACTCATCGCATAATAGTAAAGCGCCCGCGCATTATTCGGCTGAAGTTCGGCAAAGCGCTGAAATCGCTGGATCACTTCATCCGCCTGGTTCGGTGAGCTGTCATACGCCTTGGAGAGAAAAAGATAACAACGCGGGTCGGAAGGATTCAGGTCCGCGGCGCGCAGAAGCGATTTCACTGCCAGGTCGTAGTCGCCACGGGAATAAAGCGCCATTCCCAGGCCAATCCACAATCGGGGCGAATTCGGGTAGCGCGCGGTGGCCTGCTGAAATACCTCAATCGCCGGTGCCAGGGTACGGTGCAGCAACAGTTCGCTTCCCCAATCGAACAGGTTGTTCTCACTCGGATCCCTGTGGGCCGCGGTTTGGAATTCATTGGCCGCATCCACAAACTTTCCGTCTTTCTCCTCAATCTCGCCCAGCAGGTTGTGCAGTTCCGCCGTATCCTTCTCTTTCAAAAGGTCACGCACCAGCTGCCGTCCGTCATTCATCTGTCCAGTAAGCAAATAAACGAGCGCCAGATCATATCCATTGTCATAAGAATGAGGGTTGATTCGTTGCGCTTGCTGGAGAAAAGGCCCTGCGTCCGCTACTCTACCCGCCTGGATATAGAACTCGCCCAGGTTATGGTTGGCGTCGAAATTTCGCGGTTCCAGCGCCACGGCCTTACGAAACTGTTCTCCCGCCGCCTCTAGCTTCCCCAACCGTGCCAGATTCGTCGCCAGGTTCGTCCTAGCTGCGGCGGATGCCGGTTTTAAACGTACCGCCTCCTCAAAATGCTGGTTAGCTTTCGCATCCTGCGATTGTGCGGAATACACCAAGCCGAGAAGTTCGTGCACCTCGAAGCTCTCCGGAGCCTCGCGAAGGAGACTTTCCAGTTGGACAGCGGCGGCCGCAAACTCTCCCGAGTTATATCGAGAGACGGCGGCCTGGAATTGCCGCTCCAGGCGTTGGCTCTGCTTGTTATCAGCAGAAGCGCCTGCGGTACAGATCAGCACAGACAGGAAAATAGCCCACAACGACCGGTGTGGTTTGCTCACAGCCCTCGTATGGTACCACCGCGCCAACCTTCAAACGGGAGAAACGAAGGCCCCGCAGGAGGCGCTGAAAAGCGCCTCCGCCGGCGAATCTGCCAGGTGAATCAGTAGTACAGCTTCAGAGCGAACTGGATCTGCCGCGGATCGTATGGTGCGTCACGTGTAGAGCCGATTTCGCCAAAGTTCGGGTTGTTGTAGTGTAAAGAATTCGAGACCGCGACGACGCCGTTGCCGCCGAATCCCGGTGCGTTAAAGTTCGGGTGATTGAAGATGTTAAAGAATTCTGCCCGGAACTGCAGTCGGAAGCGCTCCGTTAGCTGGAAGTCTTTGAAAGTGGAGAAATCCAGCCGGCGGAAGCCCGGTCCCGCAACTTGCGTGGGCCCACCACCCAGGGCGGCAATACCAGTTAGGGGAATGCAGCCCGAAGGAGACCCCGGGATTGGAACCGGAGCCCCAACCACACCGCCCAGAACGCACGGCTGAGTCCAGGCGCCGGGGTTTCCAAACCAGTTGAGTTTCCCATTCGCGTCGAAGTGCAGTCCGGTTTTCGGGTCCTGTCCCTTTATAAGAATGGCATTGCAAGCAACGGAGGTCCCCACCGCTGACGGGCAATCGAGGGTGATTGGCTGCCCACCCTGTAGAGTTGCGGCCCAGTTGATGCTCCACCCTCCAGCCAGCGCGTCGGTGAGCCGTCCGCCCGTCGACATGAAGCGCTTGCCTTTGCCGAACGGCAGCTCGTAGCCCCCGCTCAGATGGAATACGTTGCGAATATCAAACGGCGCCAGACCGTAATCGCCCTGGATGCCCATCGCCGGAATACTGGGAGCACGATAGCCGTTGATATTGTTCGAGCCAGGGTTGTTCGCGCTCCCTCCGTTGAGCAAATCGTGGGCGTCGGAAAGCACTTTGGACCATGTGTAAGTAGCAAGGAAGTTCAAGCCGTTGCCAAATTGCTTTTCGACCTTGGTCTGAAGGCCATGGTAGACGCTGCTACCCTCGGTGATCGCGTAACTCGAGCCCGCCCCGAAATCGGGGAACGCCAGGCCGCCCAGAGAAGCCGGCAGCGTGGTGGCGCCGGTATCGTTGAGAGTGTAGCCATTGTTCAACGCTGCGGGCAGAATCTGGGTTACGTTGTTGGAGTTCGGGAACACCTCCAGGTGCCGGCCCAACGAAGTCACATAGCCCGCTTGAACCGATAACGTCGGTGTAATGGCGTATTGCAGAGTGAAGTTGCCGCTCATCGAGTAGGGGGTAATGTAATCGAATTGGATTCCACGCAATCCCAGGCCCGTCGCGACTACCGCACTGGGAGTAAGCGGAATGCAGGAGAATCCCGACTCGAAGGTCGCAGTTCCACCTGGCCCCGCTGTGGCGCAGCCGGCGAAGGGCGTGCCCGCGCTGATGGGATGGCCCTGATTCGGCTCAGAGTAATTGAAGTTGAATTGGAAAGGATAGTTCTCTCCAAGATTCGGTGAGAAACCCCGATTCTCGAAGCCGTTGTAGAACAGACCAAACCCCCCGCGGGCCACTAACTTCGGCGTAACCTGATAGGCAAAGCCGAAGCGCGGAGCGAAGTTGGCCTTCTGGGATGTCCCCAGCCCCTTTCCGTACGAATCGCCGACTTTGAGTGCGATGCCGTCTTGCGCCAGAAGCGTGGTGAAGCTGGTGGACAGATTACTGCTATTCAGCCCCGCCGGAATCAAGTACATCGGCGACCCTGTGGGAGGACCATTGGGAACAAAGTTCGCCTGATTGCCGTGGTGTTCGAATACCAATCCGAAGTAGTCCCACCGCAAGCCGAGGTTAAGAGTCAGCTTGGGGGTTACCTTCCAGTCGTCCTGGAAGTATGTGCCGTAGTAATTCTTGCCATTGTCCGTAAGGGAAATGTTGGAGGCATAAACGTTGGTGGAGCCACCTACGTAGTCGATGCCGTTGGCCACCGTGCTAGTGCTTGGCGTCAACAGGAATTGTGCCCGCCCCGTGCTGCCCCCGCCAAGGTTCGGGACGTCGGTGTAGTCGCCGTTGTAGTCGAATTCGCCGCGCGACCACGGTGGCTGCAGGGTCGAAAACTTCACGTGCTGAAACTCAAAACCCATCTTGAAGGTGTGCTGACCGTAGATCTTGGTGAAGTCGTCAGTCACCTGGATGGTCGAACTGACCTCATCGGAAGGCAGGAAGGCGTTGCTGCCCAGAGTTTGCAGTCCGTTGATGCCAAAGGCCGGAAGACCGCCATTCTCGTGATCTTGCGGGATGCCCAGAATGCCGAATTGTGACGGTATATCGGTCAGGTCATTGGCTGACGGAGACACGCGCGTGGTATGCAGGTAATTCAAGCCCGCGCGGGCCACGTTAACCGCGGTCGGCGAGAATATATGAGTCCATGCCAGCGCGCTTTGCTGCGCCAGCGCAGTCTGATTGCCTTGCTGGAAACCGCCGCCGTCCGCCACACCGCCAAAAATACCCGGGATGAATTGCGGGTCATCCACGTAGCTGAAGCGGTAGAACACCTGATCCTTCTGGCTGAAATTGATATCCAACCGGCTGTCGAAGGAATTCTTGCTCTCATTCAGCTTCGGCGAGTTGGCATAATTCGAGAACAGCGATCCGCTGGTGGGCAGAGGATAAAGATTCATCAGCTTGATGGCGTTGGTGTCCAGTCGCCCGACGCCAATTTGGTTCAGGCCGCAGCCGGCCAGAGTAAAGCTGGTGGTACTTGGTCCGCATGTGCCGAAGGGGTCGCGCACGTAACCTGTAGAGCTTGCCATTAGACCCGACACAGCATCGACCTGCCCGGCCGTAACCGCTCGGGTAGTGGCGGGATCCAGAATTGTTCCGAGCGGAATATTGCGGCCAAGCGCATCCTGCCGCGGTCCGCTCGTCGTCTGCTCGCTTACCAGGTCCGACAAATCCGTGTAGCCGCTGTTTCTCTCCGCCAGGGTCGGCACAGACCCGGTTAAAATCGTGCCCTGCAACCGGCGAAACCCTTCATAATCGCCAAAGAAGAAGATCTTGTTCTTGATGACCGGGCCGCCCAGAGCCACTCCGAACTGGTTCTGCCGAAGTTCGCCCTTCTTGATGCCGCCCGCGTCCTCAAAATAATCGGCCGCGTCGAGAACATCATTGCGAAAGAACTCCCACGCCGCACCGTGAAAAGAGTTGGTGCCGGACTTGATCGTGGCATTTAACACCGCAGCCCCGGAGCGGCCGAATTCAGCGCTGAAGTCAGAAGTCTGAACCTTGAATTCCTGTATCGCATCCACGGGCGGCAGAACCACGTAATTCGTGCCGTTGAGAAAGTCCACGGTATCGGAGTTGTTGTCGATGCCGTCCAGCATGTAATTGTTCTGCGCAGGACGCAAGCCGTTGGCGGAGAAGGCGCCCGAGGCCGCGTTGCCGCGGGTATCCGCTTGCGGGGAGTTCACCCCGGCAGCCAACTGAGCTAGGAACGTAAAATTCCGCCCGTTCAGCGGAAGATCATTTACGCTACGCGCGCCGATCACCTGTCCGACCGAACCTTCCTGCGTCTGCATCAGAGGCGGAGCAGCAGTCACTTCCACATTCTCACTGGTAGCTCCAGGTTTGAGCTGAAGGGTGACGGCGAGGCGCTGTTGCACGCTCAGCGTGAGGTTCTCCTGGGTGGTCGTGGCAAAACCGGAGGCGGTCGCGGATAGCTTGTAGTGCCCGATCCTCACCGGAGAGAACGTGTAGATACCGCCGCTATCCGTCTCCGTCCGTAACACCAGACCATTGTCGGTATTGGTCAGCGTTACGTGGGCGCTGGCGATCACCGCACCCGTGGAGTCGACCACGGTCCCGGTAATAGCGCCTTGGTCCACCTGGCCGAACGCAGGCAAGGCCAGAAACAACCATACGCACAACAGGGATGAGAGCGAAATCAAGCACTGTGAACGGAAAGTCAGCGGAAGGAATTGCTTTGCGTGCATGGTCAACATCCTCCGAGTTTCGACTATCTTCGGAACTTGGCCTAAACGCCAGACCCTATTGACCCGAGCTTGCCCTGGAAATGTAAACGTGTACATCCCCACCGAACGGCACAGTAGTCCACCCCGGTCTTCGTTGTCAAGAAGAAACTAATAGGAAACCATTAGGCCGATTTACTTCCCGGGTTAGACTCTCAGTTACTGGGTGCGTCCAATCCGTGAAATCGCGGACGTTACAATTGCGATCTCATTCGACCCCGATGCACTTGGCTGAAGCCTGGCGCAGACCCTTTGATTCGCGATCTTGGCTGCGCCAAGTTCATTGGAACTTGAGTGCTAAGTTTATTGAAGGAATGGTGCGCCCTGAGAGATTCGAACTCCCGACCTTCTGGTTCGTAGCCAGACGCTCTATCCAACTGAGCTAAGGGCGCATTTGCTGATTTTAGCGATTATACCTTGCGGTTGGCCCGCGCGGCCTTGGGCCCGTCCCGCAGCTGCTGACATCCAACTCCGGCCGCGGCGGGTCACGCCGATTATAAACGAGCCGGGAACCTGCCGTCAGCCCACCACCTTTAGCTGATGCCGCAGATTCGCGATCTCACACCCGAGTTCGCAGCCCCGGGCCGGACCTGGCGCCACCTAAAGCTAATCCATCAGTCCGCCGATTTGGGAAGTGACAGCCATGTCCTCAGCCCCACAACCAGGCATGACCACGCGCCCCGGACGGGTGCTGCTGGCGGCTGGCGACAAGATCAGCCTGGTGCACATGCGGGCTCTGCTGTCCAAGAGCGGCTACGACGTTCTGGCGGTGGAGGATGGCACCGAGGCCCTGCGTCTGCTGGAGTCATCGGCGGCGCCCGGTCTGGTGGTTCTGGACTGGATCATGCCGGGAATCAGCGGCCTGGATATCTGCCGGCGACTGACCGATGCCCGCAAACGGCGCCAGCGCTATGTGATTCTGCTCACGGCCTGGAATCAGCGGGATGATCGGGTGGTCGGCCTGGAGGCCGGAGCCGACGATTGCCTCTATAAGCCGGTGGACGTGCGTGAACTTCGCATCCGCTTGCAGATTGGCGCGCAAATCATTCTGGAGCGCGCCCTGCGGGAAAGTGAGGAGCGCTTTCACAGCGCCTTTGAATACGCCGGCGCCGGCATGGCGTTGATTGATTCCGCCGGCCAGTTCCTGCAAGCCAATCAGGCACTGCGCGATTTCTTCGGATATTCCGCACCCGAGATGCAATCCACCGACCTGAGGAAGCTGGCCCATCCCGACGATCAGCCGCCGTTCGCCGCGCTGCTGCACGACTTTCTGGAGAAACACCGCCGGAAGGCCGAATTCGAGCGCAAATTTGTCACTCGCGATGGCAGCACGGCCTGGGCGGCAATTACCTTATCTGCCGTTCTGGACGCCGAGAATCATCCCGTGCATCTCGTGCTTCAGGTGCAGAACATCACCAAGCGCAAACTTGCCGAGCAGGCTCTGCAGCGCAACGAGGCCTTTCTGCGCGCCATCACCGACAACATCAGCGATCTGATTTTCGTGATCGATGGCCAGCAGAAATGGCGCTACGTGAGCCCCTCTCACCGCGAGTCCCTGGGATACTCCTCCCACGAACTGCTGGGCCAGAGCGCCCTCTCCTACGTTCATCCCGAAGATGTTCCAGTCGTGACGCAGTTTACCAGCGACCTGGCTCTGGGGGAGCACACCAGCGTGCTCCCCTTGCGCATGCTGCACCAGGACGGGCGCTGGCGCCACTTTGAAGGCCGCGCCAGCATGCTGCACAGCACCAACGGAAGAATCGAGGGAACGCTGTTCGTCGCCCGCCCGATCGACGACCGCATTCTGGCCGAACAGAAACTGCAGGCGGCCCACGCCGAGACCGAGCTCTTTCTCGACTTTATTCCCTCCGTGGTCATCGGCTTGGATGGCACGGGTAAGATCACCCGCTGGAACCGCACCGCCGCCAACGTGCTCGGCCTGCATCGCAAGCAAACCATCGGGCGCGATATTCTCCAGTGCGGCCTGCGCTGGCTGCACGCCGAGATGGCGCAGGAGATTAAGCGCTGGTTGGCCACTACTGGTTCTTATCGCGCCGACGATCTGGCTTACGAACGCGACGGCAAAATGCGCTTTCTCGGTCTCACCGTCCGCCGCATGCCCTCAGCCGAGGGCGAGGCTGCGGGTTTCGTCGTCACCGGCGCCGACGTTACCGAACGGAAGCTGCTTGAAGACCAACTCCGGCAGGCACAGAAAATGGAAGCCATCGGCCAGTTGGCTGCCGGTATCGCGCACGAAATCAACACCCCCACCCAATACATCGGCGACAATACCCGCTTTCTCAAGGATTCATGGGCCTCGATCGCGGAGTTTCTGGAGTTCTGTTCCGGCATGCGCGAGCAGATTGCCGCCGGTCCGCTGCCCCCGGAAACCGCCAGGAAATTCAGCGACCTGTTCCAGCGTAGTGATTTCTGCTATCTGCTGAAGGAAGTCCCTCATGCCATTGATCAATCACTCGAGGGATTGCAACGGGTCACCAAGATCGTTCGCGGAATGAAGGAGTTTTCTCACCCCGGCACCGAGGAAAAGCGCCCCATCAACATCAACCGCGCCATCGAAACCACCATCACGGTGGCCCGCCACGAATGGAAATACTGCGCCGATGTTATCACTGCCTTCGACGAGACCCTCCCTCTGGTGCCGTGTCTGGTGGGGGAATTCAACCAGGCCGTTCTGAATCTCATGATCAACGCCGCCCATGCCATCACCGCTGCCATCGGCGATGAGCCCCGCAAGGGGACCATCACCGTGGGTACCCGTCGCGACCGCAACTGGGCCGAGATCTCCATCACCGATACCGGCACTGGCATCGCTCCGGAAATTCGCGCGCGCATTTTCGAGCCTTTTTTCACTACGAAGGCCGTTGGGAAGGGTACCGGCCAGGGCCTCGCCCTGGCCCACTCTGTCATCGTCACCCGTCACCAGGGCAAGATCTGGTTTGACACCGAAGTGGACCGGGGCACCACTTTTTTCGTCCGCCTGCCCATCGACATTGGA
>Ga0335085_10016290_pt1 | contig 10747 bp, 8 predicted proteins | sample Lox_Sample_45_FD_206712 | JGI IMG/M metagenome (GOLD analysis project Ga0335085, IMG submission 206712) | Soil microbial communities from Loxahatchee National Wildlife Refuge, Florida, United States - Lox_Sample_4.5 | ecosystem: Environmental > Terrestrial > Soil > Wetlands | place: USA: Florida... | reverse complement strand
ACACGTAGCCGGCGGAGAAGGCTGCCGGCACCAGGTCCTGTGACCGACCGACTCCAGTGGAGCTCGCTGCGCAGGTGAAGGTGAGGAGCGCGTGGCGGCAGCCGAAGGCGTGCCCGCTGCGCTCCGCGCCCATGGAGCTCCCTGCGCCACGCGCACGGCGGAGGCCGCGCGCGCTCAGACGTCGAGGTTGGTGACCGAGAGCGCGTTCTTCTCGATGAACTCGCGCCGCGGCTCGACCTGATCGCCCATCAGCGTCGTAAAGATGTCATCCGCGGCGACGGCGTCGTCGATCTTCACCTGCAGCAGGCGGCGGGTCTCCGGGTTGATGGTCGTCTCCCACAGCTGCTCGGGGTTCATCTCGCCCAGGCCCTTGTAGCGCTGGATCGACTGGCCCTTCTTGGCCTGGTCGAACAGCCACTTCATCGCCTCCTTGAAGGAGCCGACCTCGGCGCGCTCGCTGCCGCGCGTCACGTACGCGCCCTCGCCGATCAAGCCGGCGAGCGTGCGCGCCAGGTCCGCGATGCGCTGGTACTCGGCCGACTCGAAGAACTCGCGCGGCAGGTATTTGTGGCTCGGCGTGCCGTGCTCGGTCTTGTGCACGATGACGCGCGTGGCGTGCCCGTCGGCGGCGCTGCGCACCTCGACGCGGTAGGTGCGCGTGCCGTCGGCGAGCGCGTTCAGACGCTGGTGCAGGTCCGCCGCCCAGCCGCGCAGCCACTCGGGGCGGTCGAAGTCCGCCGGCGCCACCTCGGGCATGTAGATCAGCTGCTCGAGCAGGCGGTCGTCGTAGCGGCGCGACCAGCGCGCGATGATCGCCTGCACTTCCATGTACTTGCGGGCGAGCGCCTCGAGGCCGGTGCCCGAGAGCGGCGGCGCCGCGGAATTCACGTGCAGTCCCGCGCTCTCGAGCGCGCTCGCCAGCAGCAGCTGGTTGAGCTCGCCCTCATCCTTGACGTACGACTCCTGCCGGCCGCGCTTGACCTTGTAGAGCGGCGGCTGCGCGATGTAGATGTGGCCGCGCTCGATGAGCTCGGGCATCTGGCGGTAGAAGAAGGTGAGCAGCAGCGTGCGGATGTGCGAGCCGTCGACGTCGGCGTCGCACATGAGCACGATGCGGTGGTAGCGCAGCTTGCCGATGTCGAAATCGTCCTTGCCGATGCCGCAGCCGAGCGCGGTGATGAGCGTGCCGACCTCAGCCGAGGACAGCATCTTGTCGAAGCGCGCCTTCTCGACGTTTAGGATCTTTCCCTTCAGCGGCAGGATCGCCTGCGTGCGCCGATCGCGCCCCTGCTTGGCGGAACCGCCGGCCGAGTCGCCCTCGACGATGAAGATCTCCGAGAGCGCCGGGTCCTTCTCCTGGCAGTCGGCGAGCTTGCCCGGCAGACCCGCGACATCGAGTGCGCCCTTGCGACGGGTCATCTCGCGCGCCTTGCGCGCGGCCTCGCGCGCGCGCGCCGCCTCGACCATCTTGGCGACGATGGCGCGCGCTTCCTGCGGGTGCTCGAGCAGGAACTCGGCGAGCTTGCTGCCGACCGCGGTCTCGACCACGCCCTTGACCTCGGAGGACACGAGCTTGTCCTTGGTCTGCGAGGAGAACTTCGGGTCCGGCAGCTTCACCGACAGGATCGCGGTGAGGCCCTCGCGCGCGTCATCGCCGGTCATCGGGATCTTGTCCTTGCCGGAGAGCTCCTTCTCGACGTAGTCATTCAACGTGCGCGTGAGTGCGCTGCGAAATCCCGCCAGGTGCGTGCCGCCGTCCTTCTGCGGAATGTTGTTGGTGTAGCAGAACATGCTCTCCTGGTAGGAGTCGTTCCACTGCAGCGCGACCTCCACTGCGATCGCGCCGTCCTGGGTGCGGAACCAGAACACCGACTCGTGAATCGGCGTGCGCGTGCGGTTGAGATAGGCCACGAAGGCCTGCAGGCCGCCGGCGTGTGCGAACACGTCGGACTTGTTCTCGCGCTCATCGATCAGCTCGATGCGCACGCCGGAGTTGAGGAACGACAGCTCGCGCAGCCGCTTGGCGAGAATCTCGTAGTTGAAGCTGATGTTGGTGAAGATCTGCGCGCTCGGCCTGAAGCGGATCACCGTGCCGCGATCGTGCGTGTCACCGACCGCGGCGAGCGGCGCCACCGGCACGCCGAGGTGATATTCCTGGCGGTGGAGCTTGCCGTCGCGCGCGATCGACACCTGCAGGTAGTCCGAGAGTGCATTCACGACCGACACGCCGACGCCGTGCAGGCCGCCGGAAACCTTGTAGGAGCTGTCGTCGAATTTCCCGCCCGAGTGCAGCACGGTCATGATGACCTCGGCCGCGGAGCGCCCTTCCTCGGGGTGGATATCCACAGGAATGCCGCGCCCGTTGTCGGATACGGTCACCGATTCGTCGGCGTGGATCGTGACGACGATGCGGTCGCAATAGCCTGCGAGTGACTCGTCGATGGAGTTATCGACGACCTCAAAAACCATGTGGTGCAGGCCCGTCCCGTCATCGGTGTCGCCGATGTACATTCCGGGGCGCTTGCGCACCGCATCAAGACCCTTTAAGACTTTGATTTTGCTGGAATCGTAGACGTCGTCTGCAGCCATGAACCGACCCGGTTTTGTGACACGACATTATACCGGTTGCACCCTCCCCCGATCCACGTGGAACGTGCGCTCGGGAGAACCGAAAAGTGCGGTTTCTGCCGACAGGGACGTCATGATTAGTTGCGCGCGCAACTGTACGACCTGCTCGATGAATAGCGCGAGACGGGCAGCGTCCAGTTCGGCCGCCGGGTCATCCAGGAGCAGCGTCGGGGTGCGGCCGCTCAGGGCCTGCAGCAGGCGCAGCTGTGCGAGCGTCATGGCCACTGCGACGAGCTTCTGCTGGCCCCGGGACAGGATCTCGCGTGCGGGCCGGCCATCGAGCCGTACGGACACGTCCCCGCGATGCGGGCCGGAATGGGTGACCTGGCGCAACTCATCGCGTGTGCGCGAGGCGGCGAGCGACTCCTCGAGGGTGCGCTCCGAGCTCCATCCTTGCAGGTAGCCGAGCTGCACCGGTAGCCCGGTGAGGGCCTGTACGGTATCGAGCCAATACGGCTGCAGTTGCTCCAGGAGGCGGCGGCGGGAGCTCGCGATCTGCTCCCCGTAGCGAATCAGTTCCGGATCCCACAGGCCCGCCTGGGCTGGGTCGGAACGCAGCGCGGCGTTGCGTTGCTTGAGCGCGCGTGTATACCTGAGCCAGGCATCGACGAACTGCGGTTCCACGTGGAACACCCCCCAGTCCATCCAGCGGCGGCGGCGATGCCCTCCTTCCTCCAGCAACCGGTGGACTCCCGGGTCGACAACCTGCACAGCGAAGATCTGGGACAGCTCCGCAAGCGATCCCACAGGGCGGCCTGAGACCCGCGCCTGCGTCCCGGTCTTGCCCGCCTCGATCCCAATGACCATCGGTGAGCCCTCAGGGGCTATCACGCTACCGACGACTCTCAGATGATCCTGTGACCGTCTGATTAGCCGCTCATTGTTCCGTGTGCGGAACGATCGGCCACGCCCGAGGAGAAAAACCGCCTCGAGGAGGGATGTCTTCCCGGCCCCATTGTCGCCCCAGATCAGGGTCAGCCTGGGGGCGATCTCCAGCGCCGCATGCTCGATGCAGCGGACGTTCGCCACCTCAATCTGGGTTAGGGGCATCCCCGCCCCCACGTCCCCGCCCAGCACCCGGACGATAACGGGGGCCGGCTATAGGGTACCGCGCACCGCGCCTCCTGAACCCGGAGGCCTCGCGCGTACCGCCGCTCCGCGGGCCGGGTGTTCCACGTGGAACTGCATGGCGAGCGGCGCTCGCAACCGGCGCGCCGCCCCGGCGCGCGGATTATGTGAGGACGCCCGCCCGTCCCCCGACAGCGCCCGCGATCTCGCCCCATCGGTCTATCCGCAGCTGTGTCGAGAGCCGGCCCGAAGCAGGGCCGGCTGGCCACTGTCACGGAGCGCTGCACCGGCAGTGCGCGCCTCACGCCGCGCTGCCGGCGGCCTCGCGTTCCACGTGGAACAATCCAGTACCGTCCGCCAGTCGCCCGACGACCGGCTACGGCCCCTGAAGCGTGAGCCCCGGACGTCGGAGGGGCGCTTGGACGGCGGGCTCCCAGGCGGCAGGTACGGGGTCGCGCGGTGCGGCCAGAATGCCGTGCTGAGGAAATCTCCGCCGCGGGCGCCAGACGGAGCTGAGAGAGCGAGACCCGGCGCAGGTCGCGCCGCGTCACCCCCGGCGCAGAGTCCGGCTGGTGGCCGACCAGTAGCTCGGCCACGGGAGCCTGCTTGGTCAGAGCCGCATCGGCATCACCACGTAGCGCGTGTGAGCCGTGCCGGGGGCGTGAATCAGGCAGCTGCTGTTGGAGTCCGTCAGACCGATCTCCACCTTGTCTCCATCGATCGCGCCCAGGGCATCGAGGAGATAGTTGACGTTGAAGCCGATCTCGACTTCCTCGCCTTTGTAGGCGACCTCGACCTGGTCCTCCGCTTCCTCCTGCTCCGGGTTGTGAGCCTGGATAGTCAGCAGGTCCGGCCGTGCCGTCAGGCGGATGCCCCGGTACTTCTCGTTGGACAGGATGGCCGTACGCTGCAGCGCCTGGCGCAGAGTTTCCCGGTCAGCCTCCACTTTTCGCGGCGGGCTCGCGGGGATAACCCGGCCGTACTCCGGGAAACGACCATCGATCAGCTTCGAAGTGAAGCGAATGTCGCCGATCTGGGCGCGAACGTGATTTGTACCGACCGCGAGCTCGATATTTCCGTCAGCTCCGAGGATCCGTTGCAGCTCGAGCACGCCCTTGCGCGGCACGATCACCTGGTGCGTGTTGCGTGCCTTGCCCTCGAGCTCCATTTCGCACAGCGCCAGGCGATGTCCGTCGGTGGCCACCGCGCGCAGTGCCTTGCCGTCGGTCTCGAGCAGCAGGCCGTTGAGGTAATAGCGCACGTCCTGCTGCGCCATCGAGAAATGCGTCTTGTCGATCAGGCGGCGGAACTCGCCCTGGCCGACGGTGAGTGTCTGCTGCGCGTTGATTTCCTCAACGAGCGGAAACTCCGCGGCCGGCAGACTCGAGAGCGTGAAGCGACTGCGGCCCGCGCGCAGTGATACGCGCTCGCCGTCGGTAGTGAGCGTAATGCTGGTTTTCTCGGGCAAAGAGCGAAAGATGTCGAGCAGCTTGCGACCCGGCACTGTTATGTCGCCGCTCTGCTGCACGCTCACCTGCGTGGTCGCGACGAGCTCTACCTCGAGATCCGTGCCGGTGACGCTGAGCTTGTTGTCTCGCGCCGCGAGCAGCACGTTGGCGAGCACCGGCATGGTCTGACGACGCTCCACGACGCCGATGACACTTTGCAGGGGACCGAGGAGATCTTCGCGCGTGGCCGTCAGCTTCATGGGGTTTTGACTCTCTGGAAAATAAATTCTGTAGGAGATCAGGAAGTATTGTTATAGGAACTATAGAGCCTGTGAATGTCGGCAATAAGAATTATTATCCTTAACTATCAATCGCTTGAGACTTGATCTGGACAGTATGACTTGTGGCACTTACTGCCGAGCTTCTGTGCGGGAGCTGTGTATAACTTTATCCCCACGCACGCTCACAGGTAATCCACAGCGTGTTGCACATCAACCGGCCAGGGTTCTCAACAGGTTCGAATAGTCTTCCTTCATGCGCTGCTCGAGGTCGCGCAGTCCCTTGATGCGCTTGCAGGCGTGCAGCACGGTGGTGTGGTCGCGCCCGCCGAAGGCATCGCCGATCTCCGGCAGACTGTGCGTGGTGAGCTCCTTGGCGAGCGCCATTGCCACCTGGCGCGGCCGCGCGACCGAGCGGCTGCGGCGCTTGGAGAGCAGGTCCGCGAGACGCACCTTGTAGTAATCCGCGACCGTCTTCTGGATGTTCTCGATGGTGATCAGTTTCGCCTGCAGCGACAGCAGATCCTTGAGTGCTTCCTTGGTGAACTCGAGCGTGATCGCGCGCCCGGTGAAGCGCGAGTTGGCGATCACCCGGCGCAGCGCGCCCTCGAGCTCGCGCACGTTGGAGCGGATGCGCTTGGCGATGAAGAACGCGACTTCCTCGGGCAGCGTCACGCCGCCGGCGTGCGCCTTGGTCATGAGGATCGCCACGCAGGTCTCGAGCTCCGGCGGCTCGATGGCCACCGTGAGTCCCCAGCCGAAGCGTGATTTCAGGCGCTCTTCCAGGCCCTCGACCTCCTTCGGGTAGCGGTCGCAGGTGAGGATCACCTGGTGCTGGCCCTCGAGCAGCTCGTTGAAGGTGTGGAAAAACTCCTCCTGCGAGCGCTCCTTGCCGGCGAAGAACTGGATGTCGTCGATCAGGAGCGCATCGAGCGAGCGGTACGCGGTCTTGAACTCGTTCATCGAGTTGTGCTGCAGCGCGCGCACCATGTCGCCGACGAAGCGCTCGGAGTGCACGTAGGCGATGCGCGCATCCGGATCGCGCTCCTTGATGAGGTGCGCGATCGAGTGCATCAGGTGGGTCTTGCCGAGGCCGACGCCGCCGTACAGGAACAGCGGGTTGTAGGCACGCCCGGGATTTTCCGCCACCTGCAGTGAGGCCGCCTTGGCGAGCTGGTTGCTCTTGCCCTCGACGAAGCTGGCGAAGGAGAACTCGGGGTTGAGGCGCGCCCCGACCACCAGGCCCTCGCGCCGCGCGTGGTTGTGGGTGGGCAGCGGGGCGGGCGCGCCGCGCAGCGGCTGGCTGCGCGAGCCGACCTCGACCGTCACGATCGGCACGTCCCCGGTCGTCTCATCGCGCAGCAGCTCGCCGATGCGCGGCAGCAGGTTGGCGTTCACCCACTCCACCACGAAGCGGTTGGGGGCCAGGAGCTTCAGGGCGCCATGGCCCTCCATGGCCTGCAGGGGCCGCACCCAGGTATTGAACTGCTGCTCCGGAAGCTCCGTCTCCAGCGCGCCCATGCAGCGAGTCCAAAGCGACGCTTCCACGCGCGATCCGCCTCCGCGAGGTATCTTCTGAACGTAACGGAAAAGGGTGCGGAGTCTATACCGTCGCGGGCGCGCGCTGAAGGCTTTGCGCGCGCGAAAATATTGACACCTTGGCGCTCAACGGCTTAGCCTTGCCGCCCTTTTTTTGACCGCCACGGATCGTCCACGGAGCCTTCGGTATGAAGCGTACCTACCAGCCGAGCAAAGTGCGCCGCAAGCGCACCCATGGGTTCCGCGCGCGCATGGCAACCAAGAACGGCCGCAAGGTGCTCGCGCGGCGCCGCGCCAAGGGCCGGCGCAAGCTGATACCCTGACGGCCGCTGCGGGGCACGCCCACCAGGCGTGCGGTGCGCATTCTTAGACTTCCTCCAGGGGTCCGATGCCAGGGCGGCTCACACTGCCGGCGCGGCTTCGCCTGCGGCGCAAGCGCGAGTTCGATGCCGCCTACGCACGCGGGCGCCGCATGGGTGATGGATACTTTGCGGTGACTGCGAGTGCCAACGATGCCAACGTCCCGCGCCTCGGGCTCGCGGTCGCCGTGCGTGTCGCCGGCAACTCCGTGGGCCGCAACCGCATCCGCCGCATCGTGCGCGAGTCGTTTCGCCTGCACCAGCGCGAGCTGCCGGCCGTGGACCTGGTGGTGAGCGCGCGGCCGAAGGCGCGCGAGGCGAGCGGCGCGCAGCTGCACGCGAGCCTCGCGGCGCTGTGGAAGAAGATCGGTGAGCAATGCGCACCCTCGCCACGCTGCTGATCCGCCTCTACCAGCTCACCGTGAGCCCGCTCCTCGGGCCGCGCTGCCGTTTCTATCCCAGCTGCTCCGAGTACGCGCGCCTCGCCATCATGCGCCACGGCGTGCTCGCGGGCGGCTGGCTCGCGGCGCGGCGCCTCGGCCGCTGTCACCCCTGGCATCCCGGCGGCTTCGATCCGGTGCCGCCGGATGCCCACCCACCGATGTGCACGCACCACGCTCATGAGCAATAGCCTCTTCCCGACCAGCGCCCGGCTCTACCTGTGGGTGGCGCTCGGCCTGCTGCTCTTCATCAACGTGCAGACCTGGCTCAAGGACTACGCGCCGCCGCCCGCGCCGGCAGAAGCGACCTCCGTGGCCGGTGCGCCCGGCAGCACCGCGCCCGCCACCAGCACGCTCGCCGCTCGCATCCCCGAAGGCGCCAAGGGCGAGCCCGCCGCGGCTGCCGCGGGCCCCGCGGCCAGCGCCGCAGCGCCCGCCGAGCCCGCCGCCACCGCGCAGCCGCCGGCGGTGCACGTGCGCACCGATGTCCTCGACCTGGACGTCAGCACTCTGGGCGGCACCCTCACGCGCCTCGACCTGCCGGCGTACCCGAAGGTGAAGGGCGAGGCGACCCCGGTGCGCCTCGAGAACCAGGACTCGCCGCAGACCCTCTACGTGCTGCAGTCCGGGCTCACCGGCGCCGGCGCCGGCCCCTACCCGAACCACCTCGCGCAGTTCAGCGTCGCACGCAGCGACTACCGGCTCGGGAGTGAGGCGGAGCTGCGCGTGCCCCTCACCTGGAGCGCGGACGGCGTCACCGTCACCAAGACCTTCGTGTTCCGCCGCGGCCAGTACGCCGTCGGCCTCGACTACGAGGTGCACAACGGCAGCGCCGCGCCCTACGACGTGCGCGCCTACGCGCAGATCCTGCGCAATGATCCGCGCACCAAGAGCTCCTACTTCAACGTCGAGAGCTACGCCTTCCACGGGCCGGCGATCTACGACGGCACCAAGTACCGCAAGCTCGATCCGACCAGCAGCGATGATGCGCACCTGGCGCTGGATGTGCAGGGCGGCTGGCTCGCGGCCCTGCAGCACCACTTCGTGAGCGCCATCGTGCCGCCCAGGGACGTGCCGTGGCGCTTCTCGCTCGCGGTCGACGGCAGCCAGTACCTGCTCGGCGGCACCGGGCCCGAGCAGGCCATCGCCCCGGGGGCGACGGCGAGCTTCACGCAGACGCTGTTCACGGGACCTAAGCTGCAGGACCAGCTCGATGCCACGGCGCCGGAGCTGGCGCGCGTGGCCGACTACGGGCGGCTGTGGATCCTGGCGCGGCCGCTGTACTGGCTGCTCGCCAAGGTGCACGGCCTGAGCGGCAACTGGGGCATCGCCATCATCCTCGTGACCTTCCTCCTGAAGCTGCTCTTCTACCCGCTGTCGGAGGCGAGCGGCCGCTCGATGGCGAAGATGAAGACGCTGCAGCCGCGCATCAAGAACCTGCAGGAGACCTACAAGGACGACCGCGAGAAGCTCGGCCGCGCCATGATGGAGCTCTACCAGCGCGAGAAGATCAACCCGGTCGCCGGCTGCCTGCCGATCATCATCCAGATCCCGGTGTTCATCGCCTTCTACTGGGTGCTGCTCGAGAGCGTGGAGATGCGCCAGGCGCCCTTCATGCTGTGGATCCACGACCTGTCCTCGCGCGACCCGTGGTTCATCCTGCCGGCCATCATGGCGGTGGCGATGTTCGTGCAGTACAAGCTGAACCCGGCGCCCCCCGACCCGGTGCAGGCCAAGGTGTTCATGTTCATGCCGCTGGTGATGTCGGTCATGTTCGCGTTCTTCCCGGCGGGCCTGGTGCTCTACTGGGTGACCAACACGGTGCTTTCGATCGCGCAGCAGTGGAACATCAACCGGCGCATCGAGGCGAGCGCGGCGGCCAAGCGCGCCAACTGACGGCGCCTTTCGCAAGCGGCTGCGCCGGCGTAGCCTTCGTGTGCAGGCCGACATGACGCGCACGGACACCATCGTCGCCGCTGCGACGCCGCCGGGCCGGGGCGGCATCGGCATCGTGCGCATCTCCGGACCCAAGGCCCCCGAGATCGGCGCCGTGCTGCTCGGGGAGCTGCCGCCGGCACGCCGCGCGAGCTTCGCGCGCTTCCTGGATGGCGCCGGCGAGCCCCTGGATGCGGGACTGGCCCTGTTCTTTCCCGCGCCGCACTCCTACACCGGCGAGCACGTGCTCGAGCTGCACGGCCACGGCGGTGCGCTGGTGCTCGAGGCACTGGTGGCGCGCGCGCTCGAGCTCGGCGCGCGCCGCGCGCTGCCCGGGGAATTCACGCAGCGCGCCTTCCTCAACGACAAGCTCGACCTGGCGCAGGCCGAGGCGATCGCGGACCTGATCGACGCCGGCTCGCACGAGGCGGCGCGCGCCGCCATGCGCTCGCTGCAGGGTGAGTTCTCCGCCATGGTGCGCGGCCTCACCGAGGCGGTGATCGAGCTGCGCACCTACGTCGAGGCGGCCATCGACTTCCCCGAGGAGGAGATCGACTTCCTGGCCGACCGCGAGCTGGCCGAGCGCTTCGGCGCGGTGCGCCAGCACTTCGAGGGAGTGCTCGAGGCGGCGCGCCAGGGACGGCTGCTGCGCGAGGGCATGACGGTGGTGATTGCCGGCCGCCCCAACGCCGGCAAGTCGAGCCTGCTGAACCGCCTGGCCGGCTACGACGCGGCGATCGTCACCCCGATCCCGGGCACCACGCGCGACGTGCTGCGCGAGCGCATCGCCATCGACGGCATGCCGCTGCACGTGCTCGACACCGCAGGACTGCGCGAGGCGGGGGACGTCATCGAGGAGGAGGGCATCCGGCGCGCCCAGGCGGAGATGGCGCGCGCCGACCGCGTGCTGTTCGTGATCGACGCGGCCGCCGACCCGCTCGCGCGCGCCTACCGCGACGAGCAGGCGCGCCTGCCGCCGCAGGTGCCGGTGACGCTGGTGCTCAACAAGTGCGACCTGGCGGTGGGCGTGCCGCTCGCCGACACGCGCGACG
>Ga0335085_10016288_pt1 | contig 10747 bp, 9 predicted proteins | sample Lox_Sample_45_FD_206712 | JGI IMG/M metagenome (GOLD analysis project Ga0335085, IMG submission 206712) | Soil microbial communities from Loxahatchee National Wildlife Refuge, Florida, United States - Lox_Sample_4.5 | ecosystem: Environmental > Terrestrial > Soil > Wetlands | place: USA: Florida... | reverse complement strand
GCCGCGAGTTGCAGGTCCTGATGGCCCAGACAGGCGCTGCGTCGATCGACAAAATTCGCCGCGACTCGCTCATCGTACGCGGATGAGTTTCAAACGGCTCGTGAGGCCAGCGTTTTCACGCGGGAGAATTAGGCCATGACGAAAAAAGACGAGGTGCCTGTCGCGCTGCCGCGCAGAGGGTTCATCCAGAAAGCGGCCGCCGGTCTCGGCGCGGCTGCGCTCGGCGGCATCGGCGCGCCGGAGGCAAATGCCGCGAAGGCCGAGCGCCACTGGCAGCTTGTGGCCGATGTCGTCATCGTGGGAGCGGGCGCCTCCGGCTTACCGGCGTCAATCGAGGCTGCCGAGCACGGCGCCTCCGTGATTGTGGTCGATCAGAACTACGATGTGGGCGGGCACGGCATCGAAAGCGGCGCGAATATCGCCCTGGGTGGCGGCACAAGTTTGCAGAAGAAATATGGCATTGAAGATTCGCCGGACCGCATGTTCGACGATCTCGTGGCCTGGCATGATTTCCGGTTCAGCGACCGGGAAATTGTGCGCGCCTACTGTGACGAAAGCGCGCCGACATTCGAGTTTCTTCTGGCGCATGGCGTTCAATTCCCCGACAAGTCTCCCATGGAAGCGGACGGCAGTCCTCAAAACGTGAAGCGCGCCCAGGGTTTGATCTGGAGCGGCGAAGTGAACGCCTACGCTCCGACGGGCGCGAACGGCACGCTCTTGATCCGCCCGCTCGAAGCCAGCGCTAGGAAACTCGGCGTGCAGATTTTGCTGCGGCACAGCATGACGGGGGTGGTTCGCGAGGAACCGTTTGCCGGCCGTGTCCTGGGCATTACGGCAACGTACGAAGGCAAAGCCCTGAACATTCAAGCCCGCAAGGGCGTAATCCTCAGCACCGGCGGTCATACCAGCAATGTGAATTTTCGCAGAATTTTTGATCCACGCCTGACCGAAGAATATCAGGTGATCGGCGAGCCGTATTCACGGCAGACCGCTGACGGAGAAATCGCGGCCATGCAGGTTGGCGCGTCGCTTTGGGGAGCGGCAAGCCAAACGGTCGAGACGCAGGCGCGCTCGCATAGTTTCGAGAAGCCGTACGTGATCGGATGCCAATACGGCTATCCGCAGGGCGGCGGCCGGCGCGGTGAAAATCTGACGCAGAGTCCCGTCAAAGGTCTCGCGCGAGCCGTCGGCCTCTTCGTGACCGACCATCAGAATCTGATCCATGTCAATCAAGTCGGCCGGCGGTTCGTGAATGAATTTGCGACAGGATTCGACTGGTGGAATCCTTGCCTCGAACGGAACGGCGGGAAAGGCGAGGGTGGCGGCCCGATCTGGGCAATCTTTGACGCGGACGCCGCGACGCGGGAGGGCTGGAAGTGTGCGCCGCCGTTTGTCGATGCCGATGGCTGGTTTTTCAGCGGGAACACGCTGCGCGAACTTGCGGGCCGGATCGTGAGCCAATATCAAAAAGAACCCATGCCGGGCGGGGCGCTCGAGGAAACCGTTGCACGCTATAATTCTTTTGTCGATTCCGGCAAAGACGAGGATTTTGGAAAACCCGCTCCGAAATACAAGATTCAGACGCCGCCATTTTATGCCGCGTGGTCCACGCCCTGTATCCACGATTGCTTGGCTGGCTTGCGCATCAACGGCAAAGCGCAGGTCATCGACTTGTGGGGGAAGATCATACCGGGTCTCTACAGCGCCGGAGAAACGGCGGGCGGATTCAACCAACACGGCCTCGCCAAAGCACTGACGTTCGGCCGCATCGCGGGACGCGAAGCGGCGAAGTCCCCCGTCCGCACCTGATCCGGCACGAACGTTGCAGCGGCCGCCCTCGTGGAATTCAGCGCGTATTCACTGATTGAGCCGCGTCATCGCCATCGCGTCGTATCGCTCGCCGGCCGTGACCCCCGCAGGAAGCTCCTGGTTGATGCGGGCGAGGTCCGCGGGTGTGAGCGTCACGCGAACGGCCCCCATGTTTTCGTCGAGATATTTGCGGCGCTTGGTGCCGGCAATCGGGACGATGTCGTTTCCTTGCGCGAGAACCCACGCGAGAGCGAGCTGCGCCGGCGTGCATTCCTTCTCGGTCGCAATTTTCTCGACAGCTTCGATGAGCCGCAGGTTGCGCTGAAAATTATCTCCCTGAAACCGCGGCGTCAGGAGTCGGAAATCGTTGGCCGCCATGTCGCCCGCGCTGCGATATTTTCCCGTCAGAAATCCGCGGCCGAGCGGGCTATAGGCGACGAAGCCGATTCCTAATTCGCGGCACGCCGGCAGAATTTCCGCCTCGGGCTCGCGGGACCAGAGCGAGTATTCGGTTTGCAATGCCGCGATGGGATGAACCTTGGCGGCGCGACGAAGCGTATTGGGCGCCGCCTCAGACAGGCCGATGTAGCGCACCTTGCCCTGCTGGACAAGGCTCGCCATCGCGCCGACCGTGTCTTCGATCGGCACGTTGGTATCCACGCGATGCTGGTAGTACAGGTCAATCGTCTCGACGCTGAGCCGCCGAAGGCTCGCTTCGCACGACTGCTGGACGTATTCGGGCCGCCCGTTGATGCCAAGAAATTTTCCTTCCGGTGAACGAACATTGCCGAACTTGGTGGCCAGTACCACTTCGTGGCGGCGGCCTTGAATCGCGCGGCCTACCAATTCTTCGTTCCGCCCGACGCCATAGATGTCCGCCGTGTCGAGGAGATTGATGCCGTGGTCCAGTGCGCGATGGATGGTGGCGATGGATTCGGTGTCATCGGTCGCTCCATAAAATTCGGACATGCCCATACAGCCCAGGCTGACCGCGGAGACGTTCAATTCGCTGCGGCCCAGGCGGCGCCGCGGCATGGCCGGCGATGGTTTGGCTTCCGTTGCGGTCACGAAATCCTCCTGTGTTGTTATGCGGGAGTGGCCAATGCAGGGCCCGCCTCGCGTGGCGAGCGAATGCGAACCCTCACGCGAGCATCCGCCCGCTCCTTAGGATGCCAATCGGAACGCCGACGCTACAAGACTATCGTAAAGATTTTTAAATCTCGTTTGAAGCCCGCGCAGGCTGCCATTACGTGGCGGGCGCTAAATTCGGATCTAGCGAGAGGCCGAGCCGGGCGGCAAGCTCTTGCCGCGCGCGCCACAAGCGAGCCTTCAGTGTGTTGCGGGAAACCCCGAGCACATGGGCTGCTTCCTCGGCGGAAAGCCCTTCGATTTCCCGCAGCCAGAATGCCGTGCGCAGCAGCGGTGAGATTTCTGCGAGCTTTTTGTTCATGCGCGCGCCGAGTTCGGTCCCCGCGTAGAGTTGTTCGGGATTCGGGCCTTCGTCGGCAAAGCGCTCGGCGAGCGGCAGTTCTCCGTCGGAGACAAAGTCATCGAGAGAAACCGCGGGCCGCGCGCGCTTGCTGCGCCGGCGCATCAAGGCCGCGTTAATCACGATGCGCGTGAGCCATGTGGAAAATTGCGATCTCCGCTCAAACCGCGGCAGATTGCGATAGGCGGAAAGCAATCCCTCTTGCAGGGCTTCCTCAGCGTCTTCGGGATTGCCAAGTACACGCAGGGCCGTCTGGTAAAGAGCGCGCGTGTTCCGCGCGAACAAGGCGTCGAGAGCCCTGGCATCCCCGTTCAAGCCGCGCTCGATGAGTTGCTCCTCGGTTTGTTCGTCGAGGTTGATTTTGGCGCGATTTTCTTCGGTATGATAATTATGTACCTGATTCATGGTCGTCTTCCCCCTGTACAAAATGATTGGTGCCTATGAATGCCCCGTATTTCTTCCCTTGATCGATCCACCGCGAATGAAAAATTCCCTCGTAGAATTGGACGGCCCGGTCCGCGTTTAGTGGGCAGGCACTCCCGGCCTGTGCGGCCGCGCTTTCTTCATGAAAAACAGCAGTGGAATCACAAACAGAAAAAGGATTCCAAGAATCCGGAAATCGTCGGTAAAGGCCAGCATGGCCGCGTGCCGCTGTAGCAAGCCGTACGCGAGGCCGCGAGCCTGCGTGGCCGCTTGCACGGGATCCGACCCGCGGGACAGAAAATAACCTGTCGCGCCCCTCACCATTCGCTGATAAGCCGCCGCCAACGGGTTCATATCCCCGACCAGGCTGGCCTGATGCGCCTGCACGCCGCGCGACAGGATCGTCGTGACGACCGAAATGCCGACGCTCCCGCCCATGTTTCTCGACAAGTTCAAAATCCCGGAGGCGTTGTTTACCTTTTCCCGCGTCACGAAATAGAACGCCATTACATTGATCGGCACAAACAGGAATGCGAATGCAAACGCTTGATACGTCCGGGCCCAAACGGCCGTTACGAAACTGATTTCCAGATTGAAACCCGCCATGTGAAACAATGAGGCCGTCAGCGCCAGGCCCCCGAACATCACCATCCACCGCGCCTCGATATGACCGAGCAATCTCCCGACGAGTGGCAAGAGAATCAGCACCAGAATGGCGCCGGGCGAAAGCACGAGTCCCGCCGTCGTGGCGTCGTATCCCAGCATCGTCTGTACAAAGATCGGCAAAAGCGCCGTCGAGCCGTAGAGAACCATACCCAGCGCGAACAAGGTCACCGTCGAGAGAGCGAAGTTGCGATCCTTCATAAGATGCAGGTCCACCATGGGCTCTTTGGACCGCCACTCCCATACCACCGCTCCAGTAAGACCCGCGACCGCTGCCACCGTTCCCCATACAATGAACTTCGATCCGAACCAGTCCATCGTCTGGCCCCTGTCCAGCACGACCTGTAGAAAGCCCAGTCCCACACTCAGCAGACCCAGCCCGATGTAGTCGATCCTCACTTCGCTGATCTTTTTGCGCACGAGGTACGGCGGATCGAAGATCAGCAGGCTCGTTAGGGTCAGCGAAAGAATCCCCACCGGAATATTGATTAGGAAAATCCATCGCCAACTGTAGTTGTCCGTGATCCACCCGCCTAGCGTTGGGCCGACAATCGGAGCCAAAATCACGCCCATTGCGTAGACGGCCTGCGCCATGCCCTGCTTGCTCCGCGGAAAGCTTTCGACCAGGATGGCCTGCGAAACGGGCTGCAAACCCCCACCGCCCGCGCCTTGGAGCACGCGAAAGAACACCAGCGCTCCGAGGCTTGGCGCCAGCCCGCACAGGAATGAACTCACCGTGAAGATCACAACGCACGACATGTAAAACCGCTTCCTGCCGAAGAGCATGGAGAGCCAGCCCGTCAGCGGCAGCACAATCGCGTTCGAGACCAGGTAGCTCGTGAGCACCCAGGTGCTCTCGTCGATCGTCGACGAAAGATTTCCGGCGATGTGCGGCAAGGAAACGTTCGCGACGCTCCCATCGAGCACTTCCATGAACGTCGCCAGCATCACCGAGACGGCAATAACCCACGGATTGACTGCGCCTGTCTCCTGGTCGCGTTGGAATGGGCCCGCCATGTTGCATGTCGCTCAAGATGCTCCTAGTTGAGAAATATAATCGCGTCTACTCCCATGCCCGGTCGCAGCGGCGCCGATTCGGACGGAGCTTCGTCGAGCACGATCTTCACGGGAATGCGCTGAACCACCTTAACGAAATTGCCGGTCGCGTTTTCCGGCGGCAGGAGACTCAGCATCGCGCCGCTGGCCCCCGAAATCGAGTCCACATGCCCGCGAAATGTTTTTCCGTAGGTGTCCACGGTGACCTCCGCGCGCTGCCCAGGATGCACGCCGGCGAGTTGCGTCTCCTTGAAATTCGCCGTAACGAAGACGTTGTCGAGCGGAACGATCACCAGCAGCCCTTGTCCGGCCTGCACGACCTGGCCCTTTTCCACGGAGCGCCGCGTCACGACGCCATTCGCGGGTGCGACGATCGTCGCGAAGCTCAATTGCAGTTGGGCCGCATCGAGATTGGCTTTCGCGATAGCCGCTTCAGGCGAATTTCCATGCGTTGCTGCGGAGGCCGCGCGCGCCTGCTCGACGCGCGTTTCAAAATCCCGCGGGTCGAGTTTCACGAGCGCATCGCCCGCTTTGACGGCCTGGTTGTCGTTCACCAGCACTTCGGCAACGCTGCCGGAAATTCTCGATGCCACCGGAAACAGATGAGCGTCCACCTGCGCGTCGTCGGTAGAGACTTGATTGCGATAGTGCAACCACGTCAGGGCGCCAGCCAGCGCCAGAACCACGAGAGCGGCGATCAAGATTCCCTTGATTCGCGAAGGCGAACCAGGCTCGGGAGAATTGCCCGCCTTCGTGGCACCCGGCACCGCTTTCGAATTGGAATCCGCAACGACCGTTTCCGCACTCATCGATTCCCCCGCCGGGATTTCTTGCGAGCCGATACCCTGAACACGCCCATGACGCAGGTCCGCCTAATGGGCGCCGACGTGGCGCATGATCTCTTCCACGACCGCCCGAATCATGCAACCGCATCCCTGAACTTCAACCCCGCGCCCGTGCATTTCCCTAAGCAACTGTTTCCCCGCCGCATCCACGTACGTCACGGCTTTCAGATGGACCTGCAAGGAAACACTGGGTGGGGCTGTGCGCTCCTTCCAGCAGCGCTCCAGTTCCTTGACCCATTCGCCGGACAGTTTCCCCTCCAGCTCCCAAGTTTCCACGGAATCTTCCTTGTTAATCGTAACTTTAAGCATTCCGCCTTCCCTCTACCGACCGATTCACAGAAGATTGGGGATAATAGGGGGGAGCATGTTACCAGCCAATGTGCCGAAATGGAACCACAAACTATAAGTATAATATTTACAACTATTTCCATAGAAATTATTCTGTTTGTGAGGAGAATTAGAACGCCGTAATAGAAAGATAGTGCCCAAATGCGGGCATATGCCGAAATATGGGCATACTAGGTGGGCTAACTGGCTCTGCTGCTTCTAGCCACGCCAAGCTTTCGCATCTTGGATTGCAGCGTGGTTCGCTTCATTCCCAGCCGGGCAGCTGCGCCGCGAGGACCGGCCAAAACCCAGTTGGTTGCCTCGAGCGCCCTCAGGATATGTTCGCGCTCAGCGGCGTGCAAGGTGAGGTTCTCTCCGAGAGGTTCTGACGGAGGCTTGAGTTCACCGGACGGAACGCGCAGGACCGGACCGGGCGAGACAATCACTGCACGTTCGATCAGGTTTTCGAGTTCTCGAATGTTTCCGGGCCACGGATAGCGGACGAGCAAATCGAGAGTTTCGGCTGGAATCGTTTCAACCACCCGGTTCATGCGCCGGGCATGCTTTTGGACGAAATAGCGTACGAGCGCGGGAATGTCTTCCTGCCGTTCGCGCAAGGGCGGCACAAGAAGGGGGAAGACGCGCAAGCGGTAGTAGAGATCGCTGCGAAACGTTCGCTCGGCGACCATTGCGCCGAGATCGCGATTGGTGGCTGCAACGAGGCGTACATCGACGCGAATCGTCTGCGTGCTGCCGAGCCGCTCGAATTCTTGTTCTTGCAGCACCCGCAGCAGCTTCGGCTGCAATTCCAGTGGAATGTCGCCAACCTCATCGAGGAAAATCGTACCGCCGTGAGCGAGCTCGAAACGTCCGATCCGCTGCGCGATGGCTCCCGTGAAAGCGCCGCGTTCGTGGCCAAAGAGCTCCGATTCGAGCAGACCAGTGGGAATCGCGGCGCAGTTGACCTTCACAAAGGTGTGTTCGCGGCGCGGGCTCAGATTGTGGATCGCGCGCGCGATCAGCTCCTTGCCCGTGCCGGTTTCGCCCTGGATGAGCACGGTCGAATCGGTCGGCGCGACCGTCTCCATCTGTTTCAGCACGGTGCGCAGCGGCAGGCTTTCGCCCACGATCTCATCAAAGTTCATTTCCGAACGGATTTCGTCTTCGAGGTAGAGTTTCTCCTGCGCCAGCTTATTCTTGAGTTCGGCGATTTCCTCGAAAGCGAGCGCGTTTTCCACGGCGATCGCCACCTGACCGGCGACTTGAACGAGCAGATCGACGTCGCCCTGCTGAAATGCGGCGTCGCGGAGACTGGCGAGGCTCAGCGTGCCGAGAACCCTGTCGCGCGTCAGGAGAGGCATGCAAACGACCGAGCGTACGCCTTCGTCCCGCAGCAGGCGGGAAGTGGGAGAATCGAAATCCTCCATGGCGGCGCGGTCCAGCACGATCGGTTGGCGGCTGCGGAACGCCTTGCCGGTGATCGACCCTTCGAGCGGCACACGCATCTCTTCGCGAATCAGTCCCTTTCCTTGCGGGAAATCGAGCGCCAGCATGCGCATCTTATTCGTCGCAGGTTCGAACAGGGCGAGGCTTGTGTATTCATGATGAATCACGCGGCGCAGTGAAGCGGAAATCGCGTTTAGTAGCGCGTGCAGGTCGAGCTTCGAAACCATAGCGTTGTTCACTTCGAGCAAGACGCGCAGCCGGTCGCGTTCTTGCGCGAGCTGCCGCTGGTAGGCCTGCGCGCTCTCAAAATTCAGGGCGTTGTCCACGGCGACGGCGACTTGCCGAGCTACTTGCTGCAGAAACGCGATTTCACCGTCCGTGTGCGCGTGCGGCGTGGTCCTGCCGAAGCTCATCACGCCCAGCCGGCGTTGCGCCGTGGTGAGCGGCAACGAGCAGGCTGACTTCACGCCATTTTCGCGCAGCGTCTGCACCAAGGCGGAAAACGGTGTTCCCTTGTCGATGTCATCCAAAATAAAAGGCTGCTGGGTTTCCAAGACCCATCCGGAAGGCGTTTCGCCGACAGGGAATTCGGCCCCCGGGCGGGTTTTTCTGGGAATTTCGGATTCAAGGATGTGCAGCCGCATGACGTTGCGCACCGGGTCATGCAGGATCAGGTTCAAGTACTCGAATTTCACCACGCGATGAAGGCGCTCGGCGAGTTCGTGGAACAGGACACCCAGGTCACGGTGCTGGGCGATGGCTTCCGCCACCTCCAGCAACGCCTGATGCTGTGCCTCCGGCGAAGCGTCCGCTAACGGGTGAGCAGGAATGTCATTCATCACTCGGAGAATAGCATTCCCGTTCGCCGGGGCTCAACTCGCGGTCTGTCGTTCCCGAAATCTAGGGCCCGAACTTTAGGGACCGGAGCATCGACGGTCCACTTTACTTTGGCAAATTGGCCGGATTGTGGACAACCGCGATCAGCTTTTGAATCTCGTCCCGGTAAGGCGCGAGGAATTTTTCGTTTGCGGCGTTGACGTTAGCAAGCCGCTTTTCGATAGGAGTGACCTCGCGGTTCGTGGCGGACGCGCCGCTGTCTCCGGACCCACTTCCCAGCGCCGGATTGGGAACGACGGATTCGATGGCCTCGGCGATGCCGCGGTAAGTGCGGCCATCGAACTTCATTTCTTCCGCCACGATTTGATCCATCGCAATCGCTACGAGATTCGCGTGTTCGAGCGTCTTCACGTCGTCTGGTGTAGGGACACGCCCGGAAGCGCTGCCGGCAAGGATTCGTCTTGCGCCGTCCAGCGCCGCCTGGTCCGCCGGTGCGCGGCGATTCACGCGATCGGCCGCCGCGTGCATCACCTTCAAGTAGAGTTCCACGTCTTCCTTATCCAAGGGATCCAGTTTTTGTTCGGTTTGCCGCTCGAGGGGCAATTGTGCGGGCTTTACGCCGGCGGGCAAATTCTCAGCGCCTTCGGTGAGCGGAGCGGTTTGATCGCGCCCGCAGCCCCAGAACAGCGCGGCCGCACAGACAAGCATCGCAGAAGCCAATCTCCGGGCGTGTTTCGATCCGCGCATCGCGATGTTCGGGCGCGGAAATCTTACGGCGCGCCGCGCTGGGCGTCAATCGCAAGCCATCGCCCGTTCGAATAAAAAGTCGTGTAAAAATTGCAAAAAAGAATTGACAGGCCTCCCGTGCGATGCGCATAATTATGCAAGTGGGTGCATAAAGTTAGCCCGACCATGGGACTGAACGCACAAAAACGGTTTCGGCAGGGACAGATTCTGAAACTCATCACGAGCGAGCCGATCTCGAGCCAGGATGAGCTGCGGAAGCGCCTGTCTCACGTGAAGGTGCGCGTGACGCAGGCGACTCTTTCGCGGGATATGTCCGAGCTGAAGCTAGTGAAGACCTCGGCGGGTTACAAGCCCCTCTCGAACGGCGAGGAGGCGGCCGCGCCGCTGCCGCCGCTCGGCCGCGCCCTGAGGGAGTTTCTCGTGGATCTGCGCCCCGCGTTCAACTTGCTGGTGCTGAAGACACCGCCCTCGGGCGCGCAACCGCTGGCTGCGGCGCTCGACGCCGAAAAGTTCAAGGAAGTGGCCGGCACGATCGCCGGGGACGACACCGTTCTGGTGATTACGCCGTCGCGCCAGGCGCGCGTCGCGGTTCAAAAACGTATGGAGGACTTGCTCCGATGAACGACCCGCAACGGGTCGCCGTGGTCGGAGCGACGGGCTATGCAGGCTTCGAGCTGGCTCAACTGCTCCTCCGGCACCCAAAAATTCAAAAGCCAACGTTCTATCTGCGTGAAAGCCCGGCGCGCGCGAAGTGCCTCACCGACATTTTCCCGCACTTGCGCGGCTGGGGCGAAGCGCCTTGCAAGACGTTTTCGGTCGAGGCCGTGGCGGACAGCGGCGCGGGCACGGCGTTTCTCGCAACGCCGCACGAAGCTTCGCTGGAGCTTGTGCCGCAGCTTTTGAACGCGGGCCTGCGGGTCGTGGACCTCAGCGGCGCGTTTCGCTTCTACAACCCGGAAACATTCGCGCACTGGTATCAGCTGCCCGCACCGCCCAAACAACTTGCGGAAGAGGCGGTGTATGGTTTACCCGAGCTCTATGCGGATCAGTTGCCCGGTGCGCGCCTCGTGGCGAATCCTGGCTGCTTCCCGACGAGCGTAATCCT
>Ga0335085_10016287_pt1 | contig 10748 bp, 10 predicted proteins | sample Lox_Sample_45_FD_206712 | JGI IMG/M metagenome (GOLD analysis project Ga0335085, IMG submission 206712) | Soil microbial communities from Loxahatchee National Wildlife Refuge, Florida, United States - Lox_Sample_4.5 | ecosystem: Environmental > Terrestrial > Soil > Wetlands | place: USA... | reverse complement strand
TTGCGGCCTATTACAGCCGCGGCAGCGATGGCAGCCGCGGCGAGGCGATGCGGCATGCGGAGACGGCCTTGGAGCTGGTGGGGCTCGCGGCCGATGCCGGCGCCACCACCCACGGACTCGGCGCCGCTGCGCTCAAAAAGCTCGAGCTCGCCCGCGCGCTTGCGAGCGGACCCAAGCTATTGCTCGCGGATGAGAGTCTCGGCGGTCTCGATCACACGGAGATGGAGCGCGCGGCGCACATGCTGCGCGACATCCGCGATCGCCTCGGCATCACCGTCGTCTGGGTCGAGCACATCATGGGCGTGCTCATGCCGGTGGTGGACCGCGTCATCGTGCTCGATCACGGTGAGAAGATCTTCGAAGGACGCCCCGACGAGGCCTCGCGGGATCCGCGCGTGATCGAGGTCTATCTCGGTCGAGAGAAGCACTGAGGCGCCATGCTGGAGGTCACCGGCTTATCCGCGGATTACGGCTCCTTCCGGGCCCTCTTCGAGGTCTCGCTGGGTGTGGAGGCCGGCGAGACGGTGGCGGTGATCGGCCCCAATGGCGCGGGAAAGACCACGCTGATGCGGGTGATCTCGGGCCTGCTGCCGCCGCATTCGGGCACTCTCGCCTTCGAGGGGCGCTCGCTCGCGGGGCTCGAGGCACATCGGATCGTCGAGGCCGGGATCGCGCACGTGCCGGAAAATCGCCGTCTCTTCCCGCGCCTCACCGTCGAGGAGAACCTGCGCATGGGCGCCTACATGTCCTCGGCGCGAGCGCGGTTCGTCGAGCGCCGCGGCTGGGTCTATGCGCTTTTCCCGCGGCTCGAGGAGCGTCGCAACCAGCTCGCGGGCACGCTCTCCGGCGGCGAGCAGCAAATGTGCGCGATCGCTCGCGCGCTCATGTCCGAGCCGCGCCTGCTTCTGCTCGACGAGCCCTCTGCGGGCTTGGCGCCGCTGGTGGTGCAGCAGGTCTTCGACCTCGTCCGGCGTATCCGCGAGGAAGGCTTCACCGTGCTGATCGTCGAGCAGAACGTGCGGCAAGTCCTGGAGCTCGTCGATCGCGCCTATCTCCTGGAAGCCGGCCGCATCGCGCTCGGCGGCACAGCCGACGAGCTCAAGCGGAGCGACACCGTGCGGCGCTCCTATCTCGGTCTTTGAGCATGGCAGCGGGGGAGAGATAGATGGACATCTTCCTCCTCGAGGCGGTGCTGAACGGCGTCATGTTCGGAGGGCTGCTGGCCCTGTTGGCGCTCGGGCTCAATCTCATCTTCGGCGTCATCGATGTCGTCTGGATTTGCTACGCCGAGCTCGTGATGTGCGGGATGTATACGATCTATTGGCTGCACGCGGTCTACGGCGTGCCGTTCCCGCTCGCGGCCGTCGCCGCGATTCTGCTGGTGGCCCTCCTGGGCGTGCTGCTCCACCGCATCATCATCGAGCCGATCCTGGGCTCCGCGCCCATCAACCAGCTGCTTGCGACCGGGGGGCTTCTCTTCTTCCTGCAGAGCTTTGCGACGCTGCTCTTCACCACCGACTTCCGTAATGTCGGCATTCATCTGCCATCGCTCGAGCTCGGCGACATCAATCTCGGCTATGCGCGCATTCTCGCTTTCGCGGTGGCCCTGGTGGGCGCGGCCGCACTCTATTTATTCCTCGCGCGGACCTATCTTGGCACCGCGATCCGCGCGATCTCCCAGGATCGCGAGATCATGGGGCTGATGGGTGTCGACCAGCGCCGCATCTATCTCATCACGTCGGCGATCGGCGGCGGGCTTGCGGGCTTGGCGGCTTGCCTTCTCGTGCTCCAATACGACGTCCATCCCTTCGTCGGCCTCTCCTTCGGCCCCATTACCTTCATGATCTGCGTGCTGGGCGGGCTCGGCAACATGATCGGCGGCGTGATCGCGGCATTCATCATGGCGCAGATCATCGCGATCGGCGGCTACGAGCTCTCGGTCGAGTACTCGGAGGTCCTGGCCTTCCTGGTATTCATCGTGCTGATCATGGTCCGGCCGCAGGGGATATTAGGCAAATGAACCGCTCCTGGATCATCGCCGGAGTGGGCCTGGCGGCGCTGGCGCTGGTGCCCTTCGTGGCGTCGCCCTATGTGCTGCACATCGCCGTCCAAATACTGATCTTCGGGGTGATCTATACCGCCTGGAGCTTCATGGGCCGCTTCGGCCTCACGTCGATCGGGCACGGCGCTTTCCTCGGCATCGGCGCCTATACCACGGCTTTGCTTTGGAACCTCTATGGCGTGACGCCTTGGATCGGCATCCCCGCGGGGATGGCGCTCTCGGTGCTGCTTGCGCTCGTCATCGGATATCCCTGCTTCCACCTCAAGATCGTCGGCCACTACTTCGCGCTGGTGACGCTGGCGCTGGGACAGGTGATCGCGCTTCTCGTCATTGCGGCACGCGACGTCACCGGCGGCTCGCTCGGCATGACGCCGACGCAAGTAGGGGAATCCATCTTCGCGTTTCAATTCCCGAACCGCACCCATTTCTACTTCATCGCGCTCGCTCTTTGGCTTTTGGTGCTGGGGGTCTGGTATTGGGTGGGCTATGGCATGCGCCGCGCCGCGCTCGATGCGATCGGCGAGGACGAGACCGCCGCTGCCGCCGCGGGGATCGACGTCATGCGCGAGAAGCTCAGGATCACCGTGATCTCCGCCGCGATCACGTCGCTCGGCGGCTCCGTGCTGACGCAATATCTCATGTACCTCAATCCCGAGACGGTCGCGGGTGTCGGCATCTCCCTGCAGATCGTCTTCGCGGCGATCGCCGGCGGCATGTACAGCGCGCTCGGGCCCACGGTCGGCGCGCTGTTGACGCTGACGCTGACGGAGAGCCTCCGCATCCTCTTCGGCACCCATTTCATCGGCGCCGCCAACACGATCTACGGGATTCTCCTGATCCTCTTCATCGTGTTTCTACCGAGGGGGATCATGGGGCTGATCGAGCAATTTTCTCTCTTCCGCGGAACCCGGGAGAAGGAGTCAAGGCTTCCACTTTGATTTCGGCATCGCTTCCATCGCCTTGAAATCCGGCAGCGCGCCCGCGGCGAAGCCGACGCAATCGAGCGAGGAAAGATCAAGGCTGCCGTCTTCGATGTGGAGGCGCACGCGGCCGTGGCTCTCGTGATAGAGGCCGGGATGTGCCGCCATGAATTGCCGCGCCTCCGCGACCGGTCGGCCCGCGAAGCCGTCGATATAGTGATGCCCGTTGCGCTCGATATGCGTGATCCCCAGGAGCGCCGCCAGCGCCAAGTCCTGCTGCACGCTGATGCCCGCCAGCGTCGTCAGGTCCTCGCCGGTCATGTGATAGCGGGGGCGGTTCTCGAGGGCGTTCAGCAGGCGGCAGCGCGTGAGGTTCAAGATCGACTTGTAGAGCCCCTTGCAGGCCTTGCTGGAAACGCCCTCGTAGCCGAGTGCGACGGCGCGAGGGAAAGCGTCGAGCGTGCCGTCGGATTCGTCGATGATGACGGGAATCTCGCTGCCGAGCTCGGAAATGTCGCGCGCGAGCGCTTCCGCACGCGCGATCGGCTGCTCGATGAAGTAGATCCCCGCGCAGAGTCGCTCGAGCGCCGGCCTTGCTTGCAGTGCTTGCCAGAACGCCAGCACCTCCGCGGGATCGTGGAACTGCTCGTTGCCGTCGAGGGTCGCCGTGTACTCCGCCCCGCCGCGGTCGAGGACGCGTGCGATCCCGGTCAGGCGGTCGATGTCGGCGTCGAGCTTGCCGCTCACCTTGAGCTTGAAATAGCGGGGATGGTAGGCGGTGATCGCCTGCTCCAGCGTCTGCGGCAGGCCGTCCTCCACTTTCTCGCCGATTTTCACCTCCGCGGCGGTGATGGGATCGATCAGGCCCACGGTGTGGCGGAGGTCGATGGCGTCGTCGGCAACGAGACTTCCGCAGAGCCGGTCGAAATCCACGTGCTCGAGATCGGGGACGATCGGGTGGGACGCGAGGCCAACGCGATTCCGCTGCATCGCCTCATAGACGGAAATCCCCTCGATCCGGCAGAGCGCATCCAGGACCGCGCGGTCGAGTAGGGCGGGGCCGAACCCCGCGACCAGCGGATTGAGTTTCTCGGCCGCACCCGCATCGAGCTGCGCCGCGTAGCTATCCGCGAAGTGACCGAAAGCCGTGCGGAGGGGCGCCCCGAGATAGAGGCCCTCCGCGATCTCGAGCGCGCGGCGGAGCTGGTCCTGGTTCTCGGCATCGCTCCGGCTCGGGTCCTTGTCGAACCATTTGGCCGCGAGAGACTCCGCAGCCACGCCCCAGCCCTCGCGCCCGTCCTCGAGCGCGATCCGCGCGCGCAGCACCGCCTGCCGCCCTTCGGTCACGGTGATCACGCCGAAGCGGAAGGGAAGGCGCAACTTGAATGGCCACTCGAAGCGCTCGACCTCGCGAATGCGGAGCCGCGGTGCCTCCGTCATGCCTGCGCCTCCATTATGCCGCGGAGATATCCCGCCGCGCGTGCCGCAGCCGCCGGTCCATCCGGCACATAGTCGAAGGGCTCGACGGCCACCCAGCCGGAATAGTTGTGTCGGCGGAGCGCCGCGAGAATCGGCGCAAAGCGATCCTCGCCCTGACCGGGGCCGCGGCGATTGCGGTCGTTCACCTGGACATGCGCGACAAGCCCGGTCGGCAGCCAGCGGTCGATCAGCGCCGCAACGGACTCGCGCTCGCCGCGGCCTGCGGAGCTGCAATCGATCATCGTGCGGATCGCGGGGCTCGCGAGATCGCGGACGATCTGCGCGGCTTCCGCGAGCGTCGTGATGAAGTTGGTCTGGTCGCGCGAAAGGGGCTCGATGCAGTAGACGATCCCGAGGTGCTCTGCCTGCTCCGCGATCGAGCGGAAGGCATCGAGGCCGCGCTCGCGAGCCGCCACGGCCTCCGCCCCCTCCGGCAAGCGCCGCTGTACCGGCGAGCCATGCACCATGATCCCCGCGCCGAGCTCGCCCGCGAGGTCCACGAGGCCGCGCATCACGTCGAGCGTGCGTGCTCGCACCGCGCCGTCGGCGCTGGTAATGGAGAGCCCGCCCGGCTTCACCAGGAGCCAATGCAGGCTCGCGATCGCAATTCCCGCGTCGGCGGCGGCGCGGCGGATGCGCCGGCGCTCGATCGCGGGCAATAGATGCGGCTCCTCGGAGAGCGTCATCGGCGCCACTTCGAGCCCTTCATAGCCGAGCGCCGCGGCGAATTCGCATTGCCGCGCGAAATCGAGTTGCTGGATCACCTCGTTGCAGAGCGCGAGCCGCATCTCAGCACACCCTCCGGAAGCGCTCGACGCAGGTGTCGAGCACCTCGTCCATCGGCCGCTTCCACCAGTTGCGCTCGGAGAAGATCTCGGCCTCGCAAAGTCCGGTGAAACCCGCAGCCTCGACCCAGCCGCGGATTTGCCGGATGTCGATGATGCCGTCCCCCATCATGCCGCGATCGAGCAACAGGTCGGTCGTCGGCACCAGCCAATCGGAGATGTGGAAGGCGACGATGCGCTCCTTCCCCGCGCGCGCGATCTCGCGCTCGAGATTCGGGTCCCACCAGAGGTGATAGGTATCGACGGCGATGCCCACTCCCTCGCCGAGTTCATCGCAAAGGTCGTTCGCCTGCGCCATGGTGTTGATGCAGGAGCGATCGGGCGCATACATCGGGTGCAGCGGCTCGATCGCGAGCGGGACCCCAGCGCTCTGCGCGTGAGGCAGCAGCTCCGCGAGGCCATCACGGGCGAGGGCGCGAGCACTCGCGATGTCGCGCGATCCCGGCTCGAGCCCGCCGCCGAGCATGACGAGGCAGCGCGCCCCCAAGGCAGCCGCCTCGTCGACGGCGCGGCGGTTGTCGTCGAGCGATTTTGCGAGCCCCGCACGGCCCTCGGCGGTGAAGAGGCCGGCGCGGCAAAGACCGGTGACGACAAGCCCGCTGTCACGGATAAGTCGAGCCGTCTCCTTGAGGCCGAGCGCCGCGACCTGGTCGCGCCAGGGCGCGATTCCACCGATACCGCGCGCGCACAATGCAGCGATGATCTCCGCGAGGTTGCCTTGCTTGCGGACCGTCGCGCCGTTGATCGAGAGGAGCCGGGCGTCGCGGGAGAGGTCTCGCATCGCCGACTCAGGCGTCGATGCCGTGCGAACGCAGCACGGTCTGCATGCGCTGCGCCGCGAGCTCGGGATCGACGAGAAGGCCCGCGCCGTCCGCCAGACGGAAGAGCTCCGCCAGATGCGCGATCGAGCGTGCGCTCTGCTGTCCCCCGATCATCACGAAATGCCGCTGATGCCCGTTGAGATAGGCCATGAAGACGATGCCGGTCTTGTAGAAGCGCGTGGGCGCCTTGAAGATGTGCCGCGAGAGCGGCACGGTCGGTGCCAGCATGTCCTGGAACTCGTTGCGGCTCCCCCGCGCGAGCGCCGCGAGTGCCGAAGAGGCCGCCGGCGCGATTGCGTCGAGGATGCCCAGGAGGGCGTCGCTGTGCTGCTCGCCATCGCCCGCGATCAGCTCCGCAAAGTTGAAATCATCGCCCGTGAGCATCCGCACGCCCTCGGGTAGGCGCCGACGCATCGCAATCTCTCTATCCTTGTCGAGGAGAGAGATCTTGATGCCCTCGATCTTGTCGGCGTTGCGCCCGATCACGTCGAGCGCCACCTCAGTCGCGGCGTCGAGGTCGCGATGGCCCCAATAGCCCGCGAGCGCGGGATCGAACATATCTCCGAGCCAATGGATGATCGCCTTCTCGCGCATCTGTCCGAGGATGCGGTCGTAGACGTGCGCGTAGGCGTCCGGACCCGTGGCCGATGCCGCGAGCGCGCGGCTTGCCATCAGGATCACGCGGCCGTCGAGCTTCTCGATCTCGCCGATCTGCTCCTCGTAGGCGCGCACGATCGCGTCGATGCCATGGACGCCGGGCGCGAGGTGATCGGTGCCAGCGCCGGAGAAGACCACCGCACCGCCCTCGCTTTTCGCTTCGGCGATGCAGCGGCGGATCAGCTCCAGCGAGGCTCTCCAGTCGAGCCCCATGCCGCGCTGCGCTGTGTCCATCGCCTCGGCGACGCCGAATCCGAGCTTCCAGAGATGCCGCCGATAGGCGAGAGTCGCCTCCCAGTCGATGGGCGTATCGAGCCAGGGATCCGCGTTGGCAAGCGGGTCGGCGACGACGTGCACTGCCGCGAGCGCCACACGGTCGAACGGATTGGCGGGTTCCTTCGGCCAATGGCGGGGCTGTCGCGTCGTGTAGCGCTCGAGCCGCCGATCGGAGGTCGGGAGGGTCAGCGTCGGCATCGTCTCACTCCTCGAGCTCGGGCACGTCGATCCAGCGCCGCTCTTGCCAGCTCTGCATCGCGAGCTCCGCGAGTTGCACGCCCTTGGCGCCCGCGCGGAGGTCCCAGGGGAAGGGAGCGTCCTCCTCGACGTGGCGGATGAAGCGCTCCCATTGCGCGCGGAAGCCGTTCGGATAGGGCTCGGTATCCGGCACTTCCTGCCACTGCGCGAAGAAGTTCATGGATTGCGGCTCGTCGGGATTCCAGACCGGCTTCGGCGTCGCCATGCGCGGCTGGATCACGCAGCGCTGGAGGCCCGCAACCGCGGAGCCGTGGGTCCCGTCGACCTGGAAGGTCACGAGATCGTCGCGCCGGACGCGCGTCACCCAGGAGCTGTTGATCTGTGCGATCACACCGTTCTCGATCTCGAAGGTCGCGAAGCAGGCGTCGTCGGCATCGGCGCGATAGCGGCGACTCCGCTCGTCGATGCGCTCCGGAATGAAATTGGCCCCGATGCAGGATACGGCCTGCACCTTGCCGAAGAGACCGTCGAGCACATAGCGCCAGTGGCAGAGCATGTCGAGGATGATGCCGCCGCCCTCGTCCCTGCGGTAATTCCAGGAAGGGCGCTGCGCAGGTTGCAGATTGCCTTCGAAGACCCAGTAGCCGAAGTCGCCCTTGACCGCGAGGATGCGGCCGAAGAAGCCGCTGTCGATGAGGCGCTTGAGCTTGACGAGTCCCGGCAGGAAGAGCTTGTCCTGGACGACGCCGTGCTTGCGGCCGGCCATGCGCGCACGGCGATAGAGCGCGACCGCGTCGGCGAGATTGGTCGCGGTCGGCTTCTCGCAGTAGACGTGCTTTCCCGCCGCGAGCGCTTTCTCGACGTTGCGCTTGCGCTGGTCGGTCGTGACGGCGTCGAAATAGACGGCGTCGCCGCGCTCGGCCAGTGCACGATCGAGATCCGTCGTGTGACGCTCGACCCCATGCGCCTCCGCGAGCGCCGCCACCTTCTCGGCGTTGCGTCCCACCAGGATTGGGTCCGGCACGACATGGGTCCCGTCGGCGAGCGTGACACCGCCTTCCTTGCGGATCGCGAGGATCGAGCGCACGAGGTGTTGGATCGTCCCCATTCGCCCGGTGACGCCATTCATGATGATCCCGAGCCGGCGGTCGGTCATGTGCGGAAGCCTCCCCTCAGTTCTTGAACGAGAATATACCCACTCCCGCCGAAGGTGGGAGTGGGAGGGGTTAGTCGGGCACGCCCAGGACCCGGAAGAATTCCTCGAGCTGCGGGCTGATCGGCAGGTTGAGGCGTTCCCCGCTCGGGAGGCGCTTCAGGAACCATTTGTTGTACATCTGTACGATTTCGCGGTCTTGCGCGAGCCGCGCGAAGGTCCGCTCGACGACCTCCGCAAAGGCCGGATCGTCCTTGCGGAACATGAGGCCATAGGGGTCGTAGGAGAGGAAGTCGCCGACGACGACATAGTCGTCGCCGCTCTTCGTCGTCGCCACGAGCCCGTAGAGAAGGATATCGTCCGTGGCGAAGGCATCGGCCTTCCCTGAGGCGAGGATCGCGAAGGAATCCGCATGGTCCCGCCCCACGAGGAACTTGATCCCGAGTCCTTGCTTGTCGGAGAGCGTCTTCACGGCGACTTCATTGGTGGTTCCGGCTGTCACCACCACCGTCTTGTCGCGGAGATCACGGTAGGAGGCGACGCCGGAGTCGCGTCGGACCAGCAGCTTCGTTCCACTCACGAAGAAGACCGGCGAGAACGCGACCTGCTTCTTGCGCTCGAAGTTGCTGGTGGTCGAGCCGCATTCGATGTCGATCTCTCCCGCGACCAGCGCGGCGATGCGGCTTTCCGCCGTTACCTTCTGATATTTGACCGCGACCTCTATCCCGAGCTCGCTAGAAACCTCATCCACGACCTCGTTGCAGAGATCGATCGAGTAGCCGATCGGCTGCCCATGCGTGTCGAGATAGGAGAAGGGTATCGAGCTCGCGCGGAAGCCGATGACCATCGCTCCGCTGTCGTGCACACGCTTCAGCGTTCCCGTGAGCTCCTGCGCGAAAGCGACCCGATGGGCCAGCGTTCCCGGCAGCAGTGAGAGCGCGAGCGCCGCAGCCGCTGCAAGGATGCGGGCGCCCATCGCGCTCACGCCGTCCGAGGCCGAAGCTCGCCCTCCGGAACCGGCGCCCTTCCGATGTCGCCCTCCCACTTCGCGACGACAGCGGTCGCGAGGCTGTTGCCGATGACGTTCGTGGCGGAGCGGCCCATGTCCAGGAACTGGTCGATGCCGATGACGAGCAGCAGCCCCGCTTCCGGCAGGTTGAAGCTCACGAGCGTCGCGGCGATGACGACGAGCGAGGCGCGCGGGACGCCCGCCATTCCCTTGCTCGTGAGCATGAGCACCAGCAGCATCGTGATCTGCTGCACGCCGCTCATGTGGATGTTGTAGGCCTGCGCGATGAACAGCGTCGCGAAGGTGCAGTACATCATCGAGCCGTCGAGGTTGAAGGAATAGCCCATCGGCAGCACGAAGCTGATGATCTTCTTCCCGATCGGATATTTCTCGAGCTGCGCCATGGTGACGGGATAGGCCGCCTCGCTGCTCGCGGTGCTGAAGGCGAGCAGGAAGGGCTCGCGAACGAGGCCAACCAATCGGAAAATTCCGCGTCCCAGGAACACGAATCCCGCGAGGATCAACAATCCCCAGAGCACCACGAGCCCGAAATAGAACTCGGCCATGAACTTGCCGTAGGTGATGAGAATGCCGAGGCCTTGCGTGGTGACCGTGGCGGCCATCGCCGCGAAGACCGCGAGCGGTGCCAAGCCCATGATGTAGCCGGTGATCTTTAGGATCACCTGCGACGCCGCGTCGATCAACTCGACCATCGGCCTCGCGCGCTCGCCCACCGCCGCGGCCGCAACTCCGAAGAACAGCGAGAACACCACGATTTGCAGGATCTCGTTGTTGGCCATTGCCTCGACGGCGCTCTTTGGAACCAGATGCGTGACAAATTCCTTGAGCGACAGCGACGCCACCTTGAGATTCGTGGAGGTGCCCGCGTCTGGGAGCGGCAGGTTCAGGTTGTCGCCGGGGCGCATGACGTTCACGAGCACCATCCCCAGCAGCAGCGACACGAGGGAGGCCGAGACGAACCAGATCATCGCCTTGCCGCCGACACGGCCGATGGCCTTGGGTTCGCCGAGATGCGCCACGCCCACCACCAGCGTCGTGAACACCAGCGGCGCGATGATCATCTTGATGAGACGGAGGAAGATGTCCGTCATCAGCGAGATGTAACCCGCGATCCCGTTCGCGGTTGCGGGATCGGGCCAAAGCGTGTGGCAGGCATAGCCGACGGCAATGCCCAGCACCATGCCGATCAGGATGATGGTAGTGAGTCGATTCGATCTCACGGGACCCCCTTGGCGCCCGAGCGCACTTCAGACTCACGCGTAGGTTTGCACCAGCGCGGGGGGCGCGCAAGGGGAGTGACGCATCCG
>Ga0335085_10016286_pt1 | contig 10748 bp, 5 predicted proteins | sample Lox_Sample_45_FD_206712 | JGI IMG/M metagenome (GOLD analysis project Ga0335085, IMG submission 206712) | Soil microbial communities from Loxahatchee National Wildlife Refuge, Florida, United States - Lox_Sample_4.5 | ecosystem: Environmental > Terrestrial > Soil > Wetlands | place: USA: Florida... | reverse complement strand
TTTCGATCCCTGCGGATTCTGCGGTATGAGGAAGCCGAAGAGCTCTCAGATTGGCAGGTCGGACAGGGAGGCCGCAAGGGAAAGGCAGTCAAAATGCTTGCCCAAAAGCCCTGACTCCTGGCGGCACAACGTCTACTCGAGCTGGAGCCAACTGGCTCGGTTCGTGACGATCGGAGCTGCCCGCATGGCCGGCGGCCACAGCTCCGCGGCTGGGTACTCCCGCGATCCGCAAGGCGAACGCAACCGCCGACACGGTGCCGCTGCGAAACCGCGACTCTACCAGCAACGCCGGCCGCTCACCACCCGAACTGCACCTGCCCGTCGCGCTCGGCCGAGCGCCCGTGATCGTCAATGGCCCGAATCAGATGCTCGCCATCCTGCTGGCGGCCTCCACGGGAACGCGCCCGCGCCAGCCGGCACCTTTCCGATCAGCACCGCGCCATCGAGCCAGAAGATGTCGCTCGTCCGCTGCCAGGCCAGCCTCCAGCGCGATCATCACGTCGTGCCGGGATCGACGCATGTTGACTCCAAACCGCGCCGCTCGATGCCGGCTGCCGTTTAGGAAATGGCACCCGGCCGGCTCCGCTCCGACCCTTGGCTGAGTGCCTCGACCGCCAGGGACTGCTGTTCCACGCTGTTTTCGCGATTTGAAACCAACCTCGACCAAGAACAGCGACGCGTCGAATTCGCAGTTGGGGAACTTATCTATGGCCGTCTGGCAAGCCGGACGCGCAGCTTAGGGCGCAGTAGAAATCGCCCGCGGCAGGCATCGCCCACTCTGGACTGGGATCCGCTAGAGATGCTGACGTCATAGGATCTAAGGACAGGCACTCGCCGTTGCCTGCGAGTTTTCCTCCGAGCGTGCCTGCGGTCTCGCCCCGATGCGGGTTGCCCACACCATCCCCGTGCCGCCCAGCGCACATAGCAACGCAAGCCAGAACGGCGCTGCCAATCCCCATTGGCCCGCCGCTGCTCCGGCGATGGCCGAACTCGCCGCGACGAACAAATCGTAGAAGGCATTCAAGGCTCCCAAGGCCGCGGCGCGCTCCGAAATCCGCACCTGCCCCACTACGACCGATGCCAACGCCGGCCACGGAAACGAGTAGCCCAATCCCACCACCAAGGCGGCCGGCAGATCCAGCGCACTACTGCGCGAAGCGAGGATTGCGATCAGCCCCACCGCAAGCAATCCATACCCCGCGAACAGGCTGCGCCGCGGGCCCATCCGATCGGGCATCCCGCCGAACGCGGCACGTCCGAACAACACCGCGACCGCGAACGCCGAAAAGGCCCACGCCGATCCGTGTCCGCGCGCATGCAAGAACAGGATCAGGAAGCCGGCCATAGCCGCGTACGTTACGTTGCCTAAGCCGAGCATGATACCCGGCAGCAGTACGGGAGGCGGAAACCAACGCGACTCCGCGTGTGCGTGCGGCCGCTGGTCTTCCCGCATCGCGATGACGATGGCGAACACCGCAATCGAGGAAGCGGTGAGAAACCATGCCACCAGCGCCATGCTTCCGAGCGCCTGCCCGATCGCCGGTCCGATCGAGACACCGCCCCAGATGCCCGACGAAAGAAATCCCAGCGTCTGGGCGCGCCGGTTGTCCGGCGCGAGATCGACCGCCCACGCCACCGCCGCGGTCACGAAGAAGCCTTCGCCCAAGCCATGCAGCACCCGGCCGAGCGCTGCCGCCCAAAGCCCCAGCACCGGAAGGTACAGAAGGCCCGCCGCGGCGCAGAAGCTCATGCCCAGCAGCAGTGCGATTCGCCGCCCTCTGCGGTCGGCAGTCTTTCCCGCTAGCAAGCGGCCCAGAAGCGCGAATGCCGACGCCAGACCGATGAGCAGACCCGTGAGAAAGGTGGATGCGTGCGCCTGCTCATGCAGGTAAACGGGCAGCATCGGAATGACGGCCCCGAAGCCGAGCATCCCGACAAACGCCGCCCCCACCACGCACCAGATCTTGGAACCCATCTACCGACTTTATCATTCCGGTCATCTGGTGCTCTGGATGGCATTTCGGCAATGTGCGGCTGAGCGCGTTCCGGCGAGGCGCTATGGCGCGGGCTCAGTTCACCATTTATGGGGCCACCGATTCCAGAGGCCCTTGTGGCTCCTCGGTTGATGGCCTTCCGCGTCGCAGTTGGAGCTATAGACTACCGGTTCCGCCGGAGAGTGGCCAAGACGGAGCGACCCGGCCCAAAATTCGCGTAGCGACCCGGGTAGAACGATCGTATCGCAAGCCAACCACCACAGGTCAATGGGATGCTCGACCGAGTCGCCCGATATCAGAAGATCAGCTTCAGCGCGAGTTGGATCTGGCGCGCCGGGAAGCTCGACGAAAACACGCCAAAACCGGAACTGTTGGACGAGAGCGTGCCCGGCGGCGCGAAATTCGTCTTGTTCAGCATATTGAACGCCTCGGCCCGGAACTGCAGGTAACGCGCTTCTGATAAAAGCGAGAAGTTCTTGTGCAGCCCGAAATCGAGCTCGTAGAACGCCGGGTCGTGGACCATATTGCGTGCCGCGGTGCCCCAAGGTTGCGTGTAGCTCGGGACGCTGAAAGCAGCCGCGTTGAGGTAATAGATCGGATTCCCTGTGGAGAGGTAGAACGGTGCTCCCGTCAGGTTCGGGCGGGGCGAAGTGAGGGAACTCTCCGAAGCCTGTGTGGTAGTGCCGTAGGTGACGTTTAGCGGCAAGCCGGTAAACATCGAGTTGATGATATTGAGCCCCCAACCGCCTGCCACGGCATCCAGCGCGGAACTGCGGAACTTGAAGTGCCTGGTTTTGCCGAAAGGCAAATCATAGAGGATCGACACTGTGTCGTTGAACGGCTGGTTGTAGCTCGAAATGCCCTTATCTGTCGGCAGGTTATAAAAGTTCACCCGCGAGTTGTCCCCGTCGTAATTCTCCAGGTGCCCGGGGGCATTGTCGAGAGCTTTCGACCAGGTGAACGAGTTCAGGAAATAGAACCCGTTGCGGTACCGCTTCTCCAGCTTCGCCTGCAGCGCGGTGTATGTTCCAAAGCCGCCGTTCCAGGAGATTTCAATGGTGTTGAAGTTCTGAAAAGGACGGCGCGCCGCGAGCGAAAGATTCTGCCCGAGCAGATTGGGATGAGTCTGATTCTCGTCACCGAGAATGATCAGGCCCACGGAGTGCGTGCCGACATAGCCAAGGTCCAGCACGAGGTCCTTGGCTAGCTCGCGCTGGATTGTAAAGTGCCACGTCTCCACGTACGGCGTCCGTTCGTTCTCGGGAATGTAGCGCACCTGCGTGTTCACGGGATTGAAACTGGATGGCGAGGCGAAGTTATCGGGAAAGCCCTGCGGCGTGGTGCGGAAGCAGGTGCCGGGCGCCGCGGAACCCGAAGCGCAGATCCCCTGCGTAGGCACCTGGTCGATAAACGCATCGACGATGTTCGGCCCGTTGTATGCCAGCAGGTTCTCTCCACCCAGGCGATTGAACTGCACATAGCTGATTCCGAAACCGCTGCGAATCACGGTTTTCGGAAGCACCGCGTAGGCCATGCCGAGCCGGGGCGCGAAATTGTGATAATCCGGATGAACCAGCGCCCGCTGATACAAACTTCCGCTACTGGCGTAAATCAGCGCATCGGCCGAGGGCAGGAAGTTGGACAGCTTGTTATCGCGCTCGTATTGCGGCGTGGCGAATTCATATCGCAGGCCCAGGTTCAAGGTGAGCTTGCTGGTGGCTTTCCAATCGTCCTGCACGTAGGTGAAGTACATGCGTTGCCGCAGGTGCGCGATGGGGTTGTTGTCGAGTTCGTAGTGGCTGTCCGCGCCAAAGATAAAATCCGCCACGGCGTAGACCTGCTTCTGGACGCCGGACAGGCTGTTTAAGGCGCTGGGATTGGTGAAATACGCGGGGTCGCTGAAGGAGCCGGAGTAGTTTTCCGTCCCGTACTGCGGATGAAAATCGTTGACCGCGGTATCGATCAACTGGAACTCCAGGCCGGTCTTGATGCTGTGGCGGCCCGCAATCTTGGTGAAGACGACCTTCGGATCGCCCACAAAGGGATTCTGAAATTGCGGATTGCTGCTCGACCGGCCCCAGGCGGTCAAGCCGCCGTTGAGGCCGACACTGAACAATCCTCCGGCGAGCGATGGGCTGGTAGGCTCGCCAGGGATATAGAACTGTGGCGTGTTCAATCCCAAAGTGGGTGGAGTCTTGCCGGCCAAGGTGTAATCGATCCCGAGCCGGAACTCCAGGATCGCCGACGGGTTGATGGTCCAGGTCGTTCCGACAACCGCTTGCTTGTTCAGAACGTGTACGTTGCCGTTGTTGTTGCTGGTGCTGACCGGGTTGGGAATGCTGTCCGGATTGAAAATGTTGGTTTCGGCCTGGCTATACCGGGCAAAGAACGTCAGCCGCTGGCTGAGAAAGTAGTCGGCCCGGAAATCGCCCTTGTTGTTGTTGAACGTGTCCGCGGGAGAGGATTCAAAGTTGTTGGAGTTTCCGGGGAGGTTGGGAGCCGGCAATGCGGCCAGAACGGCCGTGGCCAACGGGGTAAAGTCCGACTTGGGGATGATTCCATTGGGATATTGCGTGCCATTGATCGGATTCCCGATCGGGACGCCATAAGCGCTGAAGTCCCCGCCGTCCATGGCGACGGTGGGCACCGTGGCGAACTGGACCGGGTGCGACACACGGCGGAAGCCTTCGTAATCGGCGAAGAAGAAGAGCTTGTCCTTCTTAACCGGGCCGCCGAAGGAAGCCCCAAACTGGTTCTGGTTGTACGGCAGGCTGACCCCGTTCACCGGCTTGAAGAATCCTTGCGCATTCAAGACGGTATTGCGTAGAAACTCCCACGCCTCGCCGTGGAACTGATTCGTGCCGCTCTTGATACTGGCGCTGATGACGGCGCCGGAAGCCCGCCCAAACTCGGCGCTGTAATTGTTGGACTCGATCTTGAATTCCGCCAGCGAGTCGGGATTGGCCTGGATCACCTGGTTCGAAAACCCCTGGTTGCTGGTGCCGTACGAATTGTTGTCTACGCCATCGAGCATGAAGTTGTTCAGCTCGCTGCGTTGCCCGTTCACGTTGAATGAGGCGTCGCGGCTGGAATCCGCCTGGTTTTCCAGCGCGGACTTGGCGACTCCCGGGGATAACAGAGTCAAATCCGCGTAAGCGCGCCCGTTGAGCGGAAGCTGCACGATCTGGGACTGGTTGATCACCTGGCCTCGCGAACTGGTTTCGGTTTCGAGTAAAGATGCCGCTCCCGAAACCGTGATCTGCTGCGACGCCTGCCCGACCTGTAGCACCAGATCGACCCGCTGGCGGGCGTTCGTCGTCAGTTCGAACGCGCTGGCTTCAGCGGTTTGAAACCCGGTGGCTTCCACCTTGACCTTGTACAATCCCAGGTGCTGGTTGACAAACTCATAGTTCCCGTTGCCATCGGCATTCGTTGAGATCGCAACCCCGGTGTTGACATTCTCAAGGGTTACCTTGCAATTGGGGACTACGGCGCCAGACGCGTCGCGAATGGTGCCGAGAACAGTGGCGGTTTCGAACTGGGCAAAAACCGCGCAAACCGAAAGAATTGCGAGTGCGCACAGCCGGACGATCCGCGAAATGGCCATTGCACAATCCTCCAGACAGTACGATAGCTCAGTTGTAGCCGAACCGTACCCATTAAATTAGCTGTCGGGAGGGCAGTGGCTTCGCCCGGATGGTAGAGCACCTCTAGCGGCACGGGACGGCAGTCGGACAATCTTGTAGAGAAACCGGCGCGCAATCCGAACGGTCGTCGACCAGCGCCGCCTGCCGTTTGGCTGCTCGGACAGTCACGCCGCAAGCCGCGCTGTTCCGGCCCGCCCGGGGAACGCACAACGGGATGGTCTCCGCGGCACGTGGCGAGAGCCGCCCAATGCCGTATCGCTGTCTCGGGCACTCGCCGACTTGGCCGCTGGCGCTCCCGGTTGGTGCGAGCAGGAGCCTGAGCCTTGCCGACGGAGCCGGAACGGCGCATACTGCTCGTGTTTGGAGGCCCTGAATATGACGGGAACGAAGCGAGTGTGGACCGTGCGGGCCCTCGTGTTTCTGGCCGCATCGGGATTCTGGAGTTTGCGGACCGAACAAATCACACCGGTCGGCCGCTGGAAAACCGTCGACGACAAAACCGGCAAACCCAAGGCCATTGTCGTCATCTACGAAGAGAATGGCCGGTTGTTCGGCCGTGTCGAAACGACCCTTGATCCCAACGGGAAGAAGGTTTGTGACCTGTGCAAAGACGAGCGCAGAAATCAGCCGATCGTCGGGATGGTGATTCTGCGCGGCCTCGCGGCGCACGGCGGGGAATATAGCGGCGGCGACATCCTGGATCCCAACAACGGATCGATTTACCGGTGTAAACTTCGCGTGCAGGATGGCGGCCGGCACCTGTTGGTGCGCGGATTCATCGGGTTTTCGCTGCTGGGCCGCTCCCAGATCTGGACGAGCGAGCCCTGAGGCCGACAAGTCGGACTGCCCAACTCACCATGGCGGCCCTGAGGTCGGTGGGTGAGTTGAGCGAGAGATGGTCGCGAGCGGAAGGGCAACCGGCGGGCGAAGGCTGGCTCTGGTGTGGGAGGGCGGGTTTGAGAGTAGAGATACGGGTGTCCCTGGACCTCTCTCCCGGACGTTTTCTATTCATCCTATTCAGACCTGAATAGGTGTAATATGCTAGTTTAGACTGTTGACTTATTCCGCTGCCGGCCGGGGCAGACTTGGCGGAGGCTAGCATGACGGGCACAATTGAAGCTGGGGCCGAGTGCCTACGAGCGTTGCCGGGCGACGACGTCCGGCAAATTCAGTGGCGGTTCACCGGCCGCTACGATCTGCAAATGCTGGTGCAATCGGCGCGCGCGGTGGCTCGCGGGCCGGTGGCGCGGCTGGTGGCGCAGGGCGCCCGTAACAACCACGCCTGGACTCCGGAAAAGGCCGAACTGCTCAAAGCTTACGACGAGTCCGGCATTACCGCGGTATTCCTGGATCCGGCGCAGGGAGGCTACCTCGAAGGCCCCAAGAACCTGGCCTTGGCGCTGGTGGCGTTCGAACTCGCTTGGGTCGATGCCGGGGCGGCTACCGGGAGCCTGGCCGGGTGCCTGGCGCTTTCGCCGATCCACGAACGAGGCACGCCCGAGCAGCGGGATTACTACCTCAGCCGATGCGCGCCGGCTCAGCCGGGCGAGGATCGGAAGCCGTGGCGCGGCGCCTTCTGCCTCACCGAGCCGATTCCGTATGTGGGCGTCGATACCGGCCTGCTCGGCGGACGCGTCCGGGTGGCTGAATGGCAGGAGGGCAGGGAGCCGCTCTTGCAGGTGGAAAAGCGCGGCCGTTTTATCACCAACATGGGGTTCGCCAACTTCGTCACTGCCGCGGTGGAATCGGACGATCCGCGCATCAAGGGCAGCCTCATGGTGGTTCTGGAAGAGACCGATCCAGGGACGTTCGACCGCGGCACGCCGACCCGAAAGCTGGTGCACCAGCTTTCCTCTACCTGCGACCCGGTCTTTTCCCTGACGGTGCCGGCCAGCCGCATCATCGGCGGATACACCGTGAAGGACGGCGTGATCGTGCCGCGGTACAGCCACGGCGAGATCATCGAGGCGGTCTTCCGGCGGACCCGGGTAACTGTCGGGATGATGACGGCGGCAAAGCTGCTATCGGCGATCGAGCCGGTGATTCGCTACGGACGCGGCCGGTTCCGCGGCAGTTCGGCGGGCGGGCCGGGGTCACCCCGATACGAGCTTGGCTTGCAGATGAAAGAAGACGTGGTGCAACGGCTGGTGGACGTCTGGGCGGCGGGAGAGGCTAGCGCTTCGCTGGGATTCGAGGCGGCGCGGCTGTTCGACCGGCTAGACCCGCTGGAGCGCGAGTGCCAGAGAATCGCGGGGGAGCGCGGGCTGGCAGGGTCGGCGCTGGCCAAGGCGCGGCGGCAGGCATCAAAGGATGCGCTGGCGTACCGGGAGGGCCAACGTCCGGAACTGGCCGGCGATCCGATGATGGAATGCGCGCTGCTCGACAGCGTTGCCAACGTGCTCTGCCCGGCTACCAAGCTGTGGAATACGGGGCACGGCTCCGTGATGATGCGGGAAGCCGTCAGCCTGATGGGCGGCTACGGCATTACCGAAGACTGCCCTGGATTCCTGGGGCACAAGTGGATGGATTCGCAGCTCGAAGCCACCTACGAAGGCCCCGAATCGGTGCAGCGCCGGCAGCTCAGCGTGACGATGACGGACGATCTGTTCCTGGCGCAATTCCGCGACTGGACCCGCGAAATGCGAAGCATCGCCAATGACCATCCCGGCACGGGGGCCTGCGCGCTGGCCACGGCTATGCAGATGTGGGTGTGGACCCTGCATCATCTGCAGAAGGCCAAAGATGCCGACCGCCAGGCCCTTTACCAGGGTGCGCGGCAGGGCGTGACGTTCCCGCTGGCGGACGCGCTTTGCTGGCTGCTGGCCTCGCGCAGTCAAATCCTCGACGTGATGGAACTGGCCAAGGTCGGGCCGCAGCATCCCACTGTGGCGGAAGGGTTGCCGGGCCTGTTGAGCTTCCTCACCGATCTGTGCCACGTGCAGGCGGCGCACGCGGCAGGCGAAGTCGGACGCATATGCGCCGAACTGGTGTTCGGCTACAATCGCCATCCCGCGTGGGATACCGAAGGCTGCGCCACCTGCTACCAGGCCGATGAACTGGAGATGCTGGAGACAGTCATTCCGGGCATCGCCAGCCTGGCGCGCGGGTATACCGATGTGGTGGAGGCCGACGGGTCGCACCCCGCCAAGGCCGGCCCGTGCGCGCGCCTGGACGGGCTGGAAGAATTCAGCCGGCTGCGCGTGCGGCTGGACGGATGCCTCACCGGTTCGCGGCTGGCCAAGGACCGCGCCGGCGAAGCGCTGACTCGAGTCGTGATTCCGGAAGCCCTGGACTATCCGGTATGAGCGATTTGGCTGCGGAACGCCAGACGATGGAAGTGGATCTCGTCTGCGTGGGCTTCGGCCCGGCGATGGCCGGCTTTCTCACCACACTCGCGAAAACGCCCGGCCTGGAATCGCGCGTGGCGCCCGGCATGCCGCTGCAGGTGATTTGCTACGAGCGTGCGGACGATATCGGCTTCGGCGTGTCTGGCGTGGTGACGCGGGCGCGCGGCATCCGGGCGACGCTGCCGGACCTGGATCTAACCAAGATCCCCATGGCCGCTCCGGTGCTCGAGGAGCGGCTGGTGTATCTGCTCGATCCGGTGGGAGCCAGCCGCCGCTCAGGATTGCATCGTGCCCTGGACGTTTTGCTCCGGCCCTTCGCCCGGCCGCTGGCCGCGATCCAACTGCCGTACATTCCGCCGTTCCTGAGCAAGCATGGCGGGCTGGTGCTGTCGATCGGCCAATTTCTGCAATACGTGGGCGGAGAGCTGATGGGATCCGGCACGGTGCAGATCTGGCCGGGAACGCCGGTGGCCGCCCCGCTGCTGGAAGACTGCCGCGTGGTGGGCGTCAGGCTGGCCGATCAGGGCGTGGACCGCGAAGGTCTCCCGGAAGCCAATTACTTGCCGGGCATGGACGTGCGCGCGCGACTGACGGTGGTCGCCGATGGGCCGGTGGGTGCGGTGGGGCAGCAACTCAACGAGCGGCCACCGCGTGAGTGGGCGCTGGGGATGAAGATGCTGGTCGATCTGCCGGCGAACGTGGAACTGCCGCCCGGCACCGTGATCCACACGTTAGGCTTCCCCGAACCCGAGATCTTCGGTTTCCTGTACGTGCACGCGGAGCAGGTAGCCAGCGTAGGAATTTTCGTGCCGTCGTGGTTTCGAAGCCCCACGCGCACCGGGTATCGATACCTGCAGCGCTTTCTGCTGCACCCGTATATCTGGCGATTCGTGGAAGGCGGGCGGATGCGATCGTGGGGGGCCAAATCGATCCTGGAATCAGGGAGGCGCGATGAGCCGGCGCTGGTGGGAGTGGGCTATGCTCGCATCGGAGAGGGTTCGGGATCGACCAATCCGCTGGCTGGATCGGGTGTGGACGAAGCGTGGGCCACCGGCGCGCAACTAGCCGACGCGGTGGTGGAACTTTCGAAGGCCGGCCAGCCGCTCACTCGCGAGAATCTGGAGAAAGCTTACGTGGCACGGCGGCGCGCGAGTTGGGTGGAGAAAGAGGCACGCATGGCCGAGCGGGCGCGCAATGGATTCCATCGAGGCTTCTTCCGCGGCCTGGCGGGGATGGCGCTGGCGGGGTTTTCGCGCGGCCGGTGGGGAATTCGCGGTACGTCGCAACCAATGTTGGCGTCAGCTCCCGGGGAAACATCGCGTTGGCCGGAAATCCCGTATGACGGCCAATTGCTTGTGAGCCATCAGGATGCCCTGCTGATGGGCGGCAAGGTCCAGGCGCCACCCGGATTTGCCGACCATGTGCGCTTCCTCGATCCCGCAACTTGCGTCACGTGCGCCATGCGGATGTGCATCGAGATGTGCTCCGGCCAGGCGATCACCGCCGGAAACGGTGATCGCGTGCCGATGTTCGATCGCGAGAAGTGTGTGCATTGCGGCGCGTGTCTGTGGAACTGCCCCGAAGGCGTGCTGGCGTTCGAGGCCGGCGCCGGTGGATTGCACTCCAACGAGAACTGACTTCATGTCCATTCCGATTGTGGTATGCGGGACGCTTGTCCCTGACCCGTTGCAGACGCTGGAGCCGGTCGCGGGCCCCGGCCTGCCAGGCTTGAGAAACGAAGCCATGCTGCCCGTAGTGCT
>Ga0335085_10016285_pt1 | contig 10748 bp, 8 predicted proteins | sample Lox_Sample_45_FD_206712 | JGI IMG/M metagenome (GOLD analysis project Ga0335085, IMG submission 206712) | Soil microbial communities from Loxahatchee National Wildlife Refuge, Florida, United States - Lox_Sample_4.5 | ecosystem: Environmental > Terrestrial > Soil > Wetlands | place: USA: Florida... | reverse complement strand
TTTCTGCGCTACACCGCCAACACCGAAGCGCTGCAGGAGCTCCTGCAGTTCCTCTATGCGGAGTGTTGCACCCGCAACAAAGCTGTGAAACCCAGAGACATCGTCCAGATCTGCAAATAGGAGGGGCCCATGAGTACGACTGACATAAAAGAAGTAGTGAAGGAAAAATACGGACAGGCCGCGTTGCGCGCCACTACCGGCGGCAGCAGTTGTTGCGGAGCCGCACCGGCTAGCTCCGACTGCTGCGACCCGATCACCTCCAACCTCTATGACGTTTCGCAGATCAGCCAGATTCCCGAAGAAGCGCTGCTTGCCTCGCTGGGCTGTGGCAACCCCACCGCGCTGGCCAAGCTCAACCCCGGCGAGGTGGTACTCGACCTCGGATCAGGTGGAGGCATCGACGTGCTGCTTTCCGCGCGACGCGTGGGCCCGACCGGCAAAGCCTACGGCCTCGACATGACCGACGAGATGCTGGCCCTTGCTAACGAAAACAAGCGCAAATCGGGTATGGAGAATGTCGAGTTTCTCAAGGGCGAAATCGAGAATATTCCATTGCCCGACAATTCGGTGAACGTAATTATTTCCAACTGCGTCATCAATCTGTCGGCCGATAAAGACAAGGTGTTGCGCGAAGCCTTCCGCGTGCTGAAGCCCGGCGGCCGCCTTGCCGTTTCCGATGTGGTCACCCGCGGCGACATCAGCCCGAAGGTGCGCGAGAGCATTCTGCTTTGGGTAGGCTGCATCGCCGGCGCGCTCGACGAGACCGAATATCGCAACAAGCTTGCGGCTGCCGGATTCGAACAGATCGATATCGAACCCACGCGGATCTATCGTGCCGACGACGCTCGCGACATCCTGACTGCGAGCGGCCTCGATGTGAACACAATCGCCGCCGATGTCGACGGAAAGTTCTTCAGCGCCTTCGTTCGCGCCGTAAAACCTGGCATGGCAGTGTTTTGAAGGGGCGCAGCTTTAGCGGCGCCGTAGAAATCCACATTTGTCATCACGAGCGGACTTTAGTCCGCGAGGGATCTGATTCCCGACTTTTCCGCGACTGCTGCACCGGAGGCGATTATGCAGGGCCACTACAACGTCTTGTTCTTATGCACCGGCAACTCGGCCCGCTCCATCATGGCCGAGGCGATTCTCAACTTCAAAGGTCGGCCCAACTTCACCGCCTATAGCGCTGGAAGCCATCCCAGCGGGCAGGTACGGCCTGAGGCCCTCAGCCAATTGGAGTCAGCCCACATGCCGACTGCCGGGCTTCGCAGCAAACCTTGGGAAGAGTTCTCGGCTCCCGGCGCACCCAAGCTCGATTTCGTCTTCACCGTGTGCGACAACGCTGCCAAAGAGGTCTGTCCTGTTTGGCCCGGTCAGCCAATGACAGCTCATTGGGGCATACCCGATCCGGCTGCGGTCACGGGTTCGCCAGATGAGATCGAGCGTGCCTATCGCGAAGCTTTTCTGTCACTCGACCGCAGGGTCGGGCTGTTCCTTTGTCTACCGCTCTCCAGCCTCGACAAGCTTGCTATCAAGAAAGAGATTGATCGCATCGGCCACCAGTGACAACACTTGTTCCTTTCTGCTCTTCCAGCCGCAGTCCCGACAAACAGCATTTTCTACCCACCATCCACTAATCACTATCCACTTTTCTTTGTCACACTCCTACGTGACCCACGTCCTACCCAGGCTCCTCAACCCGGCCTATACTTCCTCAAGAAGAATGGGAAGAGTGTCGTCCAATGGAGACGACCGCCAGTTATCGCCCATTCTCGTAAGGTGCTTCGACCTGTGAAAGGTCCTGCTCGTTTTCGATCTTCGCTTCGCCACCCCGAACCCGCTTGCTCGCGAAATATCTCATCTAAGTCCTTATCCTGCACGATCTTGCCTATAACCCCTTTGTTTAGAATATTTTGCAGCGAAAATCTTCGTATCTTCAACAAAATAAGGATTCGAGGGGGAAGGGGGGAGGGGGGTACTCAAGCAGACGAATTCCCAAAACGGAACGCATAAATTGAATCAAGCTACCCGAGCGTTCATCCATTTCCCATCTGTTTCGGGGCGTTCTGCCGTTCGATCCCACCTTCTTTTGGAGGACGTTTCATGAGTTTGGCCTTCATGCTCGTGCTGACTTTTGCTATCGGCTTGGTTTCCGGACTGCGGGCGTTCACCGGTGTCGCCGCCGTCGCCTGGGCCGCGCACCTCGGCTGGATCAATCTGGCCGGAACTCCTCTCTCCTTCATGGCCTCCATCTGGGCCCTGGTGATCTTCACCATCTTGGCCCTGGTCGAATACGTTACCGATCAGCTCCCCAGCACTCCTCCCCGCACCGTTCCCATGCAACTTGGCGCGCGGCTGGTGATGGGGTCCTTGGCAGGTGCCAGCCTGGCGGCCGCGGGCGCAACCTCCCTCATCGTCGGCATCATCGGAGCTATCGTCGGCGTACTTGTCGGTACCTACGGCGGATATCACACTCGCACCGGCTTAGTGCGCGGACTGAAGGTTGCCGACATCGCCATCGCAATTCCCGAAGATTTGGTTGCCATTGCCCTGGGGCTCTTCACCGTTTCACGAATCTGATATGTCGCTCTCGAACCATTACCAGGCGATCGTGATCGGCTCGGGCCAGGCCGGAACTCCTCTGTGTATGGCGCTGGCGGAAGCGGGCTTGCGTACCGCGCTGGTCGAGCGTGAGCATATCGGCGGAACCTGCATCAACGAAGGATGCACGCCGACCAAGACCATGGTAGCCAGCGGCCGTGTCGCCTATCTGGCCCGCCGCGGCGCCGACTACGGCGTGCATACCGGCCCGATCACCGTCGACATGGAGCGCGTGCGCCAGCGCAAGCGCGACATCGTCGCAAGTTTCCGCGACGGCAGTCAGCGGAGAATCGAGAAGACCGCCAACCTTGACCTGATCTTCGGCGACGCCAGCTTTACCGGGCCAAAGTCAGTCAACGTCCGCCTCCGTGACGGCGGTCAACGCACCCTTACGGCTGACAAGTTTTTCATCAACGCCGGCGATCGGCCATCCGTTCCTTCACTCGAGGGGCTGAAGGACATTCCATATCTCAATAGCACTTCGATCATGGAACTGGCAGCGCTTCCCGAGCACTTGCTCGTGCTCGGCGGAGGATATGTCGGACTTGAGTTCGGCCAGTTATTCCGCCGCCTGGGCAGCAAAGTCACAATCGTTCAATCGGGCGGGCAGTTGCTGAATCGCGAAGATCCTGATGTCGCCCTTGAAGTCGCCCACATTCTCCAGGAAGATGGCATCGAAATCCTGCTGAACGCAACTGCAAATCGCGTGAGCAAGGCCGGCGGTGAAATTCGGCTCGGCGTCGATCAGCAAAGCCGTTCGCTGGCGATCGTTGCTTCGCATCTTTTGATTGCGACCGGTCGCACACCAAATTCCGATACATTGAATCTCGCTGCAGCAGGAATCGAGACAGATTCGCACGGCTTCATCATCGCCAACGATCGCCTGGAGACTACTGCTCGCGATATCTACGTGCTTGGGGACATCAAGGGCGGCCCTGCCTTCACCCACATCTCCTACGACGACTATCGCATCATCCGAACGAACCTGATCGAGAAGGGCAATGCCTCGACCGCAGGACGCCTGGTTCCCTACACCGTTTTTATCGATCCGCAGCTCGGACGTATCGGCATGACCGAGACTGAAGCTCGCACGCAGAACAAGAAGATTCGCGTTGCCAGGATGCCCATGACCTACGTTGCGCGCGCCCTCGAAGTCGATGAGACCCGCGGATTCATGAAGGCAATCGTGGATGCCGACACGGGCCAGATTCTCGGTGCTGCCGTTCTCGGAATCGAAGGCGGAGAGATCATGGCCATGCTTCAACTCGCCATGATGGGAAAGCTGCCCTTCACCGTCCTGCGAGAGGCAGTTTTTGCCCATCCCACATTGGCAGAGTCGCTGAATAATCTATTCACCCATTTCGAGCCGTGACGACTGTGTGGCCCGCGATCGCCGCGCCTGCCGTCGGTTAGTGCGCCGTTCGCGTGAAGAGCCAATACGACAGCGCCGCCAACACAACCAGTGCCGGCAGCAAGATCCAAAGCAGTCGGGATTGAGGGGCCTGAGCAGGTGTCTCAACGGAATGCGAAGCATCCGGTTCCGATGCGTCGGCCTCGGCTTCCTTACTGGTCGCGCCGGGAATCGAGGATGAAGTGTGGCCCGCAGCCTCGACTCGCGCGCGAACTTCTCCCGCTACGTTGGCGATGAGACCGGAACTCGCTTCCTTCACCTGAGGAGGCGGTGCGGGAACGATCTTCGTGCGCACCGGCGCCAGAAAGCGGTATCCGCGCCGCGGAATGGTCTCCAGGTACAGCGGATTGTCAGGATTGTCGCTGAGGGCGGAACGGATCTGCTTGATGCATTTATTAACCCCCTGTTCGAAGTCGATAAATGTGTCGTTACCCCACAGTTGCTCTTGAATCTCATCGCGGGTCACTACTTGACCGGAACGGCTGGCAAGCAGAGTCAACAGCTTGAAAGGTTGAGGCGGAAGCTTGAGGAGTGCGCCATTTTTACGCAGTTCTTCCAGGTCGAGGTTCAGCTCGAAGACTCCGAAGCGCAACAGTCGGTAAGTGTCGCTCAAGTCACCGTTCCCACATTTGCCCCAGTGTTGGTGCGAATTATACCCTCCGTCGAGCTCACCACGACCGACTTTGTTCAGTCAGTCAGCCGCCTAACTCCTGTCATAACAGTGCGCCAGGCGGTCATGCGGCGTGAACTTCGTAGTCACGCCAACTCCATCCCCAAGTCACTCCTTATCCATTGAATCCTAAGGGCAAATAGCCGTACTGTCCCGCCAGAGCGGCGAAGTCGAGGCGACTCGACGAGCTGTTTTAGGGGAGGAGCACCTGGAGGCGGGATTCAAGTCCCGCCTTCGGGATTCTGAACCGCAGGCCTACTTCAGGGCGAATGGACGAACCAGTCATCGCCCGAAACGGGAGGACGAGATGAAACAGGCAGCCCACGAACCAATCTATGCCGAGCTTCACTCCATGTCGTTCATCCAGTTGTTTCACCTGTGTGTCGCTATCGCGAGCTGGAAATGGACCAGAAAGAGAGATCTCTCGCTCGTTCTGGAGCGCGCAAAGGAATGCGATCGCAGGCGAGCATTCCAGCCCGTTTATGCGGCCGTCTTTCTCCACGAAGGCAGAGACGTTCGGGGAGAACCCATCACCAGTTCGGGAGAACGAGCCCCTTCCTGCTGCACAGCATGGTAAAGGCGGAGAGGACGGGCAGACAGTAACGCCCGCTCCCGTAAACCGCTAATTCACCGCTGAACCCCGACCAAGAGGAGGTCCCAGTGGAAGACCGAGGTCTGAACATTTGCAATCGCGTCCGACAAAAGACCCTTGTTCGCCAGCCATTGTCCCTTTGGACGATGCTCGCCTTCGTCGCAATGTCTCTGACACTTTCACAGCCGGCATTCAGCCAATTTGTCGGTTCACGAAGTCTGCAAACCATCACGCACACGCCCACGGCGGCTACGGGCTGGACAGAGTCATGGTGGTCATGCGGGAAGGACCACATCTATTGGCGGACCGTGACATACACCGTCACTACCACCGTCACTAACAATACCGTCAACTACGCCAGTCGCTCAGATCGCTTCTGGGACCGCGGCGGTGCAGTCACTGCGACCACGACCACAACACTGGCGCCGCGAACCGTTACCGAGACTGAATATCGCCATCTTGGGCTGATCGCCGGGCCGCCTGGGGGAGGCTTGCCCCGCGCCACGACCCGCTCCGTTACCGATCCTCCGCCAGTCGATGACACAGGCTATTACTTCTACACTGCCAGCTCCCAGGTGGCGCTGCCGGGTGAGCCGACTGGGACCAACGGTGCTAGCTATCTGTACGCGCTCGGCAGCGGTTACTTGCAGGCGGCCAATAGCTTCTCCAGCTTGCTGGCAGACTACGCCACTCTGGACGATCCCTGGGGCCTCCGCTCGACCTTTCTGGCGGACTTCACCAACCTGCAAAGCGACTTCTCGAACCTCGGGCTCACGATGCAGAGTGGAGTTCCGACCTCGGGAAGCGCTTTCGCCGCGTTGGCCAACGATCTCAACACCTTTACGAGCGATCTGACCCGATTGCCGGGTCGCAACAACTATGTCGCGGCTTCACCCCAGCTGACAGCAGCAGCCGATTCACTGACGGATGCCGCCAACCTGGTGAATGACGGACTCTGCGATAACAGCGGCAACCCAACCTGCAATGCCAGCCAGTTCCTGGCAGACATGGGTGCGGTTCCGAACGACTTTCTGAAGTTTGCCATGGTCGAAAGCTCGCCGGAGCCCTCCTCACTGATTCTGCTCGGAACCAGCGCGTTGGGAGTTGCAGGTTTACTGCGCCGCCGATGGCCGGCGCGAAAGTAGGAGACGGCTCTCTCGGGCCGACGATCAGCCGTCTCCACTCAGGGGCAGCACCGCAGTGTAGCTGCCCCTGTAGGAACCAGTCGTCGCCCCCACAAATCGAAGAAAGGAAGTTACGATGACCATTTCAAACAGGATTCACCGCGGGACGATTCGTCACGGTTGGTTCAGCGCCATCGTGATGTTCGTTTGCTTCTCTCTACCTCTCTGGGCCGATCCATGCCCGCATCCGAAGAACCCTCGCAATGGCGCCAACTCCACCGCGAACCCGGCCACAGGCGGCAACGGAAAGACGCCGGGGGTAGCACCTGCCGGCGCCGATGGAGGTGTCGGCGGATGCGGCGGGACGGCCACTGCTAACGGGAACGGAGATGCCAAGGCCGACGGAGGAGCAGGAGGGAACGGCGGCGATGGTGGCAACGGCAAGAAAGCCCAGAACGGAGGCGACGGGGGAATGGGTGGGAATGGCGGTGACGCCGAAGCAATTGCCAACGGTGCCGGCAAACAAAAGGCGACCGCCGGTGGCGGCATGGGTGGTGGTGGCGGCAACGGTGGAAACGGCGGTCTCGGAGCCAATACCGGCAACGGTGGAAACGGTGCGCCGGGTGGCAGCGCCAAGGCCGAGGCGACCTCAACCTCGGGCGGTGCCATTGCGACCGCCACGGGTAACGAGGGAGGCCAGGGTGGCGGCCCATGGTTTAACGGCGCCGTCTGGATCGAAGGCAATGGCGGCAATGGCGATGTCGGCGGAGGCGCGCGAGCTGTGGCCACTGGTCCGACTTACGCCAACGCCTCCGCAACCGGAGGCAGGGGCGGCAAAGGCGGTCCGGGAGGAGTAGGCGTTCTCGCCGGGGAAAAGGGCGGAAATGGTGGCGACGGGAAGAACGGCGGCAACGCCTATGCACAAGCCCAGGGCGGTTACCTGGCGACGGCGAAAGCCGTGGCAGGCAGTGGCGGTACCGGAGGCGTTGGCGGCAAGGGCAACAAGGCGCTTAACGGAAAAACCGGCAGCGACGGCAACGGTGGCACGGCTGAGTCTAAGGCTACGACCTCGGGCGTTGGCAAGCTTCCTTCCTTCGCCGGCGCCTATGCCCAAGGCGGCGCTGGCGCTGGAAACACAGGCAAAGATGGGGCCGCCACTGCTGAAGCCAACGCCACCTCGGCAACCTTCGCGACCGCTCTGGCGCGAGCCGTAGGGGGAAATCCTTTGATTCCTCATGGCGACGCATCTGCCACTGCGACCGCGAAGAGTAAGGGCCTGGCAATCGCTTTGGCGTCCGCCAAGGGAGGCAAAAACGGTAAGCAAACAGCCAGCTCCAGTGCCGCCTTCAATGGCACGGCAACGGTGCCCAAATTGGTGGCTCAGGCGAACGGTCCGTTGGAAAATGCCGTCGCGACCGAGACATGGGCCGGCATGGGAGGACCTTTGGCGAACCGGTCGCTGTTCAATTCATTGCAAGCCGGCGCTTTCGCCACGGCCGGGCCTGGGGCCAGCCAGGTCGCCGACGTGTCGAGTGGCGACCCGAATGTCATCAACGGTCTCGCTCTCGGCATGCCCACGACAGATGTCTTAGGCTGGGCAGCTCTCGGTGCAGCCTATCCGAACATCACGGGAGGAAGCAGTGCGACTTACCACGCTGCCATCGACTTTACTGTCAACTTGACGCACTTGAACGGAGACCTGCGAGTGGGCCTGCTCAATCCCGTGTTTTCGGGGCCGTCCTTTGATTCGTTGGGATTTCAGATCACGGCAAACGGCAGCCCAGTATTCACGGACACCTTCCCGTCACCGTCGACGGCCGAACAGTTCTTTCACGACGATGTTCTCGACTTCGGCGCCGTCAACTCGCTCGGTTCCGGTTCGCTGGACCTGCAATTTGATTTCGACATGACGGCCAGCAGTCCCGATGCAGCGTTCAACACCGACTATCTTGTCGCTGTGGTCGGGAACAGCCAAACATCGGTTCCCGAACCCGGCTCACTTTTCCTCCTCGGCTCGGGCTTGATGGGCGCCAGCGCCGCACTGCGACGCCGCCGTCGAAACAGCATCTAGGACGAGCCCGTAATTGTCCCAGGTTTCCGCTGGAACACCGGCGCAAACCTGGGACAAGACTCCGTCCGTGGAAGCTATTGCGCCGGTTTGGCTTCCGGCTTCTTCGCTGGGGCAGCAGCCGGCTTTGGCTTCCAGAAGGTCGGGTCCGACTTGATCCACTCGTCTGCGGGGTAACTGAGTTTCGGATTAAAGGCAAAGAGGTTGGTCTGGCTCGACTCCAGGCAGGCAGCACTCAGCTCCGCTACCTTCTTCATACCGTCGGCTCCCATAGCATCTTGGAGCTTCTTGCCATCTGCGACCTCCGCATCCGCTTCGCCCAGCGACTTCATCGGCGTAAAGACGATGTATACGCCACCGTTGTCGGCGCCGTACATCGACGAATAGGTGGCCCAGCGCGCATTCTGGTCGATCTTGGTGTAGGCGTCAATGTACATCTTCACCAGGTCATCCCATTCCTTTTCATGACCAGGCTTGATGACAAACCGCGAAATCTCAAAGTAGCGATACTGAGCGATGTTCACGTTGGCGCGCAGGCTGTAGTCCTCGCGATAGGTCAATACGCTCCCGTCAGAGGAAGCCAGCATGTCGCCATCGGCAATGGACGCGCGATCCACCGCAGCCGCCAGGGCCGGGTTCTTCTCGGTCGCCTTATTGTCTTTCTCCCATGCGTCGAACGATTCGTAGCCAATGAGAAAGAGGCTGCGCGGCTTCCCCGACATGGAATCCACGGTGAGGTAGTGAGTCGGCCACTTGGCGGCCGTGAATGCCTGAACGAAGGCGCTTTCGGTCTTCTGATGCGGGCTGCCCGCCTTTCCCGGCTTCATGTATTCGCGAAATACCACCAGCACTTTCGGCGGCGGCATGGCGCCGTCCGCGCCTGCCTGCGCCAAGAGTGTGACCGCGCTGCCCGCGAGTAAGGTAACTGCCAAGCAAAATCCCAAGGTTCGCTTCATGATCCTTAGCCTCCAGAACACGAGAGTTGGGTGAAGTCAAAAGCCTGTAGTCCGAAGATCAGTGCGACGCAACATACCCGAACCAATCCGCTCTGCAGCGCCCCGGGAACCTGGGCCACATTCGGCATCGCTCAGAAACTTGAATTGTCTTATGAAGCCGTGAATTGGGCCGCCGGAAAAGCTGGAGAGGCCGGACCTTGAAAGCGGGGCCGTTAGAAAAACCCGCAGCCATTTTACCCACTTTTGTGTTGCGGTCAAGCGAATTACGAGCTTTGTCTCACCGCTGGCACGGCACTTTAAGTATCCCCGTGGCGTGAACATCACCTTCGGCGATCAGTAAAGCTTCTCCGAGCCCACCGGTCTCATCGTGAGCTGCGACCCTGCGTTGGCTTTCTCCCTTCTCTCTGGCATCTTTCGGCTAGTTGCGGCGCAGATCATGGATCACACTTAATTCACGTGTTTCGTTGGTGGAAAACCGGTGTACAATCGTGACCGTTTTCGCAATCAACTTGCTGCGGAGAGTTGATCTCCGCGATACCAATCGCTCGGAACCCGCATTGGGCGCGTAAAGTCAGAGCCTTGTACCTCTCGTTCACGCCTATCGATCCGGCAAACATTGACTTCGTAGCTTCTGGCACATCGTTGGCCAAGGAGGTTGTCATGCCCGCAGCTCCTAGTGATCGCGTGTCGAACAACGGATTGACAGTTGCAGCGTATGCCGGCGACGGCGACGTGCTTCTCGCCTTCAGTCTCGACGATGGCTTGCTCAAGCAGAATGATCTCGCAGGTTTTGCCATCCAGCTCACCCCGCCAAACGGGCAGCCGCAATTCCTGATGAACCGTCTGAACTTCAGTCAGCCGGTAACATCGGGAACCACTCCCCAGCAGCAGCAGAAACAGTGGACAACTTCGCAGGAGGCGCCCTTCCAGAAATTTCACTGGGTGCACTTCCCGTCCGACGTTGGGCCAGGCCAGTACAAGTACAAGGTGACCGCCCGCTACTGCCAGGGCAATACGCTCGTCGACGGACCTTCAGCCGAAGTGTCAGTCGAATTGGTGCCGCAGCAGGCGGGCAACTTTACTGTAGGACTCACCCGCGGCTACGTCAGCTCGCAGGCTTATGCCACCAAGTTCAAGAACGCGCCGATCCGTCCCGACCCCAAAAGTTTGGACTACGACACCAAGCCCTTCCAGCCGGCGTACGAGTGGCTTGGCTGGCACGCGCGCAAGCTCATGTTTGATTTGCTGAATGAAAGCGTCAACGATCCGTCGATCACCGTCGATTTCTTCGCCTATGACCTCGACGAACCTGATGCCATGAAGCTG
>Ga0335085_10016284_pt1 | contig 10749 bp, 9 predicted proteins | sample Lox_Sample_45_FD_206712 | JGI IMG/M metagenome (GOLD analysis project Ga0335085, IMG submission 206712) | Soil microbial communities from Loxahatchee National Wildlife Refuge, Florida, United States - Lox_Sample_4.5 | ecosystem: Environmental > Terrestrial > Soil > Wetlands | place: USA: Florida... | reverse complement strand
CTGGCGAGGCGGTGAGATGTCGCTCAGCCACGGCGCCCACGCTCATGCAACTCCACCGACCGTTGCCGCGCGTCCATCGCTCCGCGGCTGGCCTGAGATCAACAATCCGGCCGCATGGATCGTGGCGATCATCCTGCTGATCATGCCGCTGATCGCAAATGGCTTCTTTCTGATCGAGATCTTCGGCACCACGTTGATTCTCGGGACCGTGGCGCTCAGCCTGATGTTTCTTGCGGGCTATGGCGGCATGGTGAGCCTGATGCAGCTCACCATCGCAGGCTTTGCCGGCTACATGTATGCCATCTTCGGCATGAGCGCGAGCGCGAACATCAGCCTGGGCTGGCCCTGGTGGCTGGCGACGCCGATGGCGCTGGCGCTTGCGACCATCTTTGGCACGCTTGGCGGCGCGCTGGCGGTACGCACGGCCGGCATCTACACCATCATGATCACGCTGGCGATTGCCGCAGCGTTCTTCTATTTCACCAATCAGAACTGGCCGCTGTTCAATGGCCACACCGGCCTCAATACGATCGCGACCCCGCATTTCTGGGGCATCGACTGGCGCGCCGATATTCCGTTTTACTATGTGGTCCTCGCGGTCGCGGCGCTCTGCTACTTTGCGGTGGAATATCTGTCGCGTGCTCCGTTCGGGCTGACACTGCAGGGCGTGCGCGACAATCCACGCCGCATGGCCGCGCTCGGCTTCAACGTGAATGCGCATCGGGTCGCGGCCTACGCCGTTGCCTCCTTCGTCGCGGCGCTCGGCGGTATCTTGCAGGTCTGGAACTACAGGCAGATCGCTCCGGGCTCGGTCAGCGTCTCCGCCGCCATCGACATCCTGATCATCGCTGTCGTCGGTGGCATCACGCGGCCGGTCGGGCCGTTCATCGGCGCCTTCATTTTCGTCATGCTTCGCACCTTCGCCCTCGACTTCCTGGTCAAGGTCGGGCTCGACGGCAACCGCTTCCGCCTCCTGATCGGACTTGGCTTCCTCGCCGTCGTGTTCTGGTCCTCGGACGGTGTCGTCGGGCTGTGGGAGCATTGGAAACGCAGCCGATCCGCTTCGATGGGCATGAACAGGCGTCCTGGCCATGGATAGCGTCGCACAACGCCTGTCGGCCGTCGGTGCTGGAGCTGCGCTCGAGCTGCGCGGCGTCACGCGGATGTTCGGCGCGCTCGCGGCTTTGACCGATGTCACCATCACCGTCAAGCCGGGCGAGCGGCGCGCGGTGCTCGGCTCCAACGGCGCCGGCAAGACCACGCTGTTCAACTGCATCACCGGCGACTTTCCGCCCTCCTCCGGCACCATCCGTTTCTTCGGCGAGGACATCACCCATTTCCCGCCCTATGAGCGGATCCGCCGCGGCCTGCGCCGCACCTACCAGATTTCCGCCCTGTTTCCTGGCCTCACCGTCCAGGACAATGTCTATCTCGCCTGCCGCGGGGTGTCGCGCGGGCGCTTCTCCATGCTGCGCCCCGGCCACAACGATGCGCTGATGCAGTCGGCCGAAGCGCTGGTCCAGGCCGTGCATCTGAGCGCGGTCAAGGACCAGCGCGTTGCCGAGCTTGCCCATGGACGGCAGCGCCAGCTTGAGATTGCCCTCGCGCTCGCCGGCGCGCCGCGCTTGATCCTGTTCGACGAGCCGGCTGCGGGGTTGTCGCCCACCGAACGGCTCGAGTTGATCGAGATCCTGACCGGCCTGCCCGCCCATATCGGCTACATCATCATCGAGCACGACATGGATGTGGCGCTGCGCGTGGTCGAGAGCGTCACCATGATGCACAACGGCCGCATCTTCAAGGAAGGCCTGCCCCGCGACATCGAATCGGATCCCGAGGTGCAGGAGCTCTATCTTGGAGCCGGCCATGAATGAGGGGCCCCACACCGCCGCGCCTGCGCTCGAGGTGAAGGGCCTGGACGTCTATTACGGCCATTCGCATGCGCTGCAGGGCGTCAACCTGACGCTCGAACAAGGCGTGTTTTCCGTGGTCGGCCGCAACGGCATGGGCAAGACCACGCTCTGCAACACCATCATGGGCCTGTTGCGCCCAAGCGGCGGTTCGGTGCGCGTGCGCGGCCGAGACGTCACGGGGCTCGCGCCGGCATCGATTGCGCGTCTGGGTGTCGGTTACGTTCCGCAGGGCCGGCGGCTCTGGCGCTCACTGAGCGTCGACGAACATTTGCATCTCGCCGCGGGAATGCGCCGTGGCAACTGGACGGTCGAGCGCATCTACGAGAGCTTCCCTCGCCTTGCCGAGCGCAAGAACCATGGCGGCGGCCAGCTCTCCGGCGGCGAGCAGCAGATGCTCGCGATATCGCGCGCGCTCCTGACCAATCCGCACCTGCTGATCATGGACGAGCCGACAGAAGGACTCGCTCCCGTGATCGTCGCCCAGGTCGAGGAGATGCTGGTTCGGCTTGGCGAGGATGGCGACATGTCCGTGCTCGTGATCGAGCAGAACATCGGCGTAGCCACCGCCGTGTCGCGCAACGTCGCGGTCATGGTCAATGGACGCATCAACCGCATCATCGACTCGGCGCGGCTGGCAGCCGACCGCGAGCTGCAGCAGCGTCTGCTCGGGGTCGGGCTGCATGCGGAAATCGATCCGGATGTTGCGGCTAAGCCGCAACGCGCCGAGACGGAACGGGCGCCGCAAGCGGCGCAATCGAACCGGCCCGTCCGTATCTATATTTCCAATCCGACGCCGCCGACGCGCTGGTCACAACCGGTACCGATTGCGCGGATCGAGGCCGCAGCGCGGACGCTATCAACGGCCGTTGCGCGCATCGAGGAGGTCCGACAGCGGCGCGACGCCCACACGCCGCTGACATCCGGACCGCCGGTGGTGCTGGTCGCCGGAACACTCGATACCAAGGGCCCGGAGCTGCGCTATATCCGCGACATCATCGCCGCAAGCGGCCTGCGGACGCGGCTCGTCGATCTCGCGACCAGCGGCAAGCCGTCGACCTGCGACGTCACGGCGCAGGAGATCGCACTCAATCATGGGCGCGGCGGGCCGGCCGTGTTCGGTCATGATCGCGGCGCTGCGGTCACCGCGATGGCGGAAGCCTTCGCCAATTGGGTGCGCCGCCAGGGCAATATCGCGGGCATCATCTCCGCCGGCGGATCGGGCGGCGCCTCGCTGGTCGCCCCCGCGATGCGTGCCCTCCCGATCGGCGTGCCGAAGCTCATCATCTCATCGGTCGCGTCAGGTGATGTCGGCCCCTATGTCGGGCCTGTCGACATCACCATGATGTATTCGGTCACCGATATCCAGGGGCTGAACTCGATCTCGCGCGCGATCCTTGCCAATGGCGCCCACGCACTGGTCGGCATGGTGAAGCCGCGGCTCGATCGGGGCACGAGCCAGGAGCGCCGCGCAGGCGCGCCCCTCCCGGCCATCGGCATCACCATGTTCGGCGTGACAACGCCAGCCGTCCAGAAGATCGTGGCCCATCTGCATGATGAATTCGAATGCCTGGTGTTTCATGCCACCGGCGTCGGCGGTCGCTCGATGGAGAAGCTCGTCGACTCGGGACAGCTCGCTGCGGTGATCGATCTCACCACGACGGAGGTCTGCGACCTCCTGGTCGGCGGGGTGTTTCCGGCAACCGAGGATCGCTTTGGCGCAATGATTCGAACACGCGTGCCTTATGTCGGCTCGGCGGGCGCGCTCGACATGGTCAATTTCGGCGCCCCCGATACCATTCCCGAGCGCTTCGCCAAGCGCAAATTCCATGTCCACAATCCGCAGGTCACATTGATGCGGACCGCACCGGAGGAGAATGAGCGGATCGGACGGTGGATCGGCGAGCGGCTCAACCAGATGGATGGGCCGGTGCGCTTCTTCCTGCCCGAGGGCGGCGTCTCCGCGCTCGATGCGCCCGGCCAGCCTTTCTGGGATCCGGAAGCGGACGCGGCACTGTTCGGCGCGCTGGAGCGCACGGTTCGCCAGACCAGCAACCGCCAACTCATCCGCACCAAACACAACATCAACGATCCCGAGTTCGCCGCCACAATCGTCAGCGCCTTCCGCGCCCTGCTCGGACGGGCCGGTGCACGGCGCAGAGCCACGAGGTAGCCATGGCCAGGTTCGAACGCGGAGAGCTCCTGGAACGATTTCACGACATGGTCGCCCGCGGCCAGCCGATCGTCGGCGGCGGCGCCGGCACGGGGCTGTCGGCCAAATGCGAAGAGGCCGGCGGCGTGGACCTTATCGTCATCTACAATTCCGGCCGCTATCGCATGGCCGGACGCGGCTCGCTCGCCGGCCTCATGGCTTACGGCGATGCCAACGCCATCGTGGTGGAGATGGCGGCAGAGGTGCTGCCGATCGTGACCAGGACGCCGGTGCTCGCCGGCGTCAATGGCACCGATCCCTTCCGCGACATGGATATGTTCCTCGATCAGCTGAAGGCGCTCGGCTTCTCCGGCGTGCAGAACTTCCCGACCGTCGGGCTGATCGACGGCGTCTTCCGCGCCAATCTGGAGGAAACCGGCATGTCCTATGCGCTGGAGATCGACATGATCGCCAAGGCGCATGAGAAGAACATGCTGACCACGCCCTATGTGTTCAGCGAGAAGGAGGCCGCCGCGATGGCCATTGCCGGGGCCGATATCATCGTCTGCCATCTCGGCCTCACCACCGGCGGAGCTATCGGCGCGCACACTGCTCTGAAGCTGGAAGACTGCCCGAAACAGATCGACACCTGGGCCGCTGCGGCCTTGAGCGTCAATCCGAATATCCTCGTGCTCGCGCATGGCGGCCCGATCGCCGAGCCTGCCGATGCCGATTTCATCATGAAGAACACCCGGCACTGCCATGGCTTCTACGGCGCCTCCTCGATGGAGCGACTGCCGGTCGAGCGGGCGCTGACGGATCAGGTTCGCAAATTCAAGGCGATCGGCACGCGCTGATCGACTGTAGGGAGAACGACAATGTCGGGGTTTCTCATCGGTCAATTGATCCTCTGGCTGATCGTCGCGATCGTCCTGATCGTGATCGGCGTCTACATCGTCAACTGGCTTTATCACCGCTCGTCGAAGGAAACCTCCTTCGTTCGCACCGGCTTTCTCGGCGAACGCGTCGTGATCAATGGCGGCGCCTTCGTGCTGCCATTCATCCACGACTATACCCCCGTCAACATGAACGTGCTGCCCATGGGCATCGTTCGCGCCAGGCAGGACGCGGTGATCACCCGCGACCGCATGCGCGTCGATATCGAGGCCGATTTCTATGTCCGTGTCCAGGCCACGCGGGAGGCAGTCGCGATTGCCGCCGCCACGCTCGGTCGCCGCACCATGGAGCCGGAGAAGCTGCACGCGCTGCTCTCGGGCAAATTCGTCTCGGCCATCCGCTCGGTCGCCTCCGAAATGAGCATGGAGCAGATGCACGAGCAGCGCGGCGACTATGTCGCGCGTGTCAAGGCCGCCGCCGCCGAAGCGCTGGCCCAGAACGGCCTTGAGCTCGAATCCGTCGCAATCACCGATCTCGACCAAACCGACCTTGAATTCTTCAACCCGTCAAACCGCTTCGATGCCGAAGGCCTCACCCGCCTGATGGAAGACATCGAAGCCAAGCGCAAGCTGCGCAACGACATCGAACAGGATTCGATGATCAAGATCCGCTCCCGCAATCTCGACGCCGAACGGCAGGCGCTCGAGATCGAACGCGAGAGCGAGACAGCGCGGCTGGAGCAGGAGCGCGATATCGAGATGCGCCGTGCGCTGCAGCGAACCGAAGTCGCACGCGAGCGGGCATTGCGCGAGACCGAGGCCGAGCAGGCCCAAATCACTGCGCGCGAGGCCATCGAAAAGGCGCGCATTGCGAACGAGCAAGCCATAGCGGAAGCGCGCATCGCCTCGGAGCGCGAAACCCGACAGAAGGAGATCGAGCGCACACAAACCATCGAGGAGAAGGAACTCGCCGCCCGCGAGGAGGTGGAGAAAGCCAGGATCGCCAACCAGCGCGCGGTTGACACTGCCCGCATCGCCTCGGAGCGTGAAGTGCGCCAGCACGAAATCGAGCGCATGCGCACGGTCGAGGAGACCGAGATCGCCGCGCGCGAGGCGGTCGAAAAGGCGCGTATTCAGCAGGATCGCGTCGTCACAGACGCCCGCATCGCCAACGAGGAAGAAACCCGTCGCCGCGAGATTGAGCGTACCCGCGCCATTGACGAAGCCGAGATTGCGGCGCGCGAGGCGACCGAACGGGCACGGATCGCCCAGACCACGACGGTCAACGCGGAGCGCATCGCCTCCGACGAGCGGACGCGTGCGCTCGAGATCGCACAGGTGCGCGTCATCCAGGAGGCCGAGATCGAGGCCCAGCGGGCGGTCGAAGCGGCCAGAATCGCGCGCGAGCGGACGCTTGCTGCCGAGCGCATCAGTTCCGAGCACGCGACGCGGAAGCTTGAGATCGAGCGCAATCAGGCGATCGAGGTTGCCGGCATCACCGCGCGCGAGGCGACCGAAGCCTCGCGCATCGCGCAGGAGGAACGCGTCCGCTCCCTCGAGATCGCCCGAAACCGCGCGGTCGAAGAGGCCGATATCGCCTCCCGGGAGGCCATCGAGGCGGCGCGCATTGCCCAGGAAAAGGCGATAGCGGCCGAGCGCATCCGCTCGGAGCGGGACACGCGGTCGCTGGAGATCGAGCGCACCGAGGCGATCGAGGCCGCCGAGCTCAAGCGGCGTGATGCGATCGAACGGCAGCGGATCGGGGTCGAATTGACGCTGGAATCCGAGCGCATCGCCTCGTCCAGGACCCGGGAAGTCCTCAACATCGAACAGAAGAAGGCGATCGAGATCGCCGACGAGGACCGGGTGATTGCGCTCTCCGCCAAACGCGCCGAGCGCGTCGACGCCGACCGCCAAGTCAAGCAGGCAGAGATTGTCGCCCGCAGGGAGGTCGAGACGACCGACGTGTCGCGCGAGCAGGCCTTGGACGCGGCGCGACTGGAGCGGCGTCGCGCCACCGAGCAGCTCGAGATCGCCCGCGTGCAGACGCTGCAGGAGGCCGAGATCGCCTCGCGCGAGGAGGTCGAGCGCGCCCGCATCGCCTCCGACCGCGGTCTCGACGAGGCGCGGATCGGTCGGGAGCGCGACCTGCGCAAGCTGGAAGTCGGACGCGAGCGGGATGTCGAGACCGCGATGATGGAAAAAGCGATCGCAATCCTTCAAAAATCTCTCGAGGAATCGGCCGCCCGCACGGCCGCCGAGGAAGCGCGCATGCGCGCAACGGAGGCGACCGAACGCGTGGTGACCGCACGGGAGAGCGAGATCGCCAAACGGCGCAAGACGGTGGAAGTGCTGCTCGCGGAGAAGCAGGCCGAGGAGACGCGCATCGCCGCGGAAGCCGAGCGCGTGCGCGCGGCCGTGGAAGCCGAAGCGCAGCGGCTGCTCAACGAGGCCGAGAACGTCCTCACCGACGAGGCCCGCTACTCGCTGTTCCGCAGGAAGCTGCTCGACCGCATCGAGGGGATCGTGCGCGAGAGCGTCAAGCCGATGGAGAAGATCGAGGGCATCCGCATCCTGCAAGTCGACGGCCTCAACGGCAATGGTCACGCCAACGGCTCCGGCCGCAGCGCGACGGACGAGGTGATCGACTCGGCGCTACGCTATCGCGTGCAGGCCCCGCTGATCGATTCCATCCTCTCCGATATCGGCGTCGAGGGCGGCAGCCTGGCCAAGATGCCGGGGCTGATCCGCGAGGCGCGTGACATGCAGGGCATCCGCGATTCAGCTCGCAAGGGCGGCGGCGACAACAAGGCCGCGGCTGCACCGACGGCGGCGGCCGCAACCGAAGCGCCCACTGAGCGCGGCCCACGCAAGAAAGGCTGAGGGTTGCCATGGCAAGAGTCTACGTGTCGTCTGTCGTCAACGCCCGCAACGATCGTGTCTGGGCGCGGGTGCGCGATTTCAACGGTCTCCCCAATTGGCATCCTGCGATTGCGGAGAGCCGGATCGAGGGTGGCGAGCCCGCCGACAAGATCGGCTGCGTCCGCGATTTTCGCCTGCGCAACGGCGACCGCATCCGCGAGAAGCTGCTTGGGCTCTCGGACTACGACATGTTCTGCACCTATGCGATCCTGGAATCGCCGATGGGAGTCGAGAACTATGTCGCGACGCTGCGGCTGACGCCTGTCACCGACGGAGACAAGACGTTCCTGGAATGGACCGCCGAATTTGATTGCGCGCCGGAGCGGGAGGCAGAGCTCGTCGGCAATATCGGCGGTGGTGTGTTCCAGGGTGGATTTGACGCGCTGAAGCGGGCGTTCGGAGGCTAGCCGTGCCGCATATCGTCAAGAGCACCATCCTCGACGCGCCGACCGGCACGGTATGGGAGGTGCTGCGCGACTTCAACGGACATGACCGCTGGCACCCGGCGGTTGCGACCTCTGCCATCGAACGGGCGCAGCCATCCGACAAAATCGGCTGCGTACGCCGCTTCAAGTTGAAGGACGGCTCGGAGCTGCGTGAGCAGCTGCTGGCGCTCTCCGATCTCGAGCAGACCTTCTCATACTGCCTGCTCGACACGCCGATCCCGATGTTCAACTACGTGGCCCACGTCCGCCTGCTCCCTGTCACGGACGGCGACCGCACCTTCTGGCACTGGGAATCGCGCTTCACCACCAGGCCGGAGGACACCCAGAGCATCACCCAAATGGTCGCGGAGCAGATCTATCAGGCCGGCTTCGAGGCCATACGAACCCATCTGCGGGAGGCCGCGTGAGAGCGGAGGCACCATGCCCATCACGGTAAAGACATTTGCGAGCACAGGCGAAGCCGCAACCGCCCTGTCGTCGGACCGGGCCGCTCGCTATCTCGGTGGCGGCACGCTGGTGATGCGCGCGCTGAACGAAGGTGACATCTCGATTTCGACCATCGTGCGCGCGAGCGATCATGCGTTGCGGCGGACCGAGGCCGCCGGGCCGCGGGTGACGATCGGCGCTGCAGTCACCTTCGCGACCATCCTTGCCGAACGCGAGCTTGGCTTCTTGCACGCCGCCGCCCGCTCGATCGGCGGCCCTGCGGTGCGCAATATGGGGACGGTTGGCGGCAATCTGTTCGCGCCGAATCCATTCGGCGATTTCACGGTCGCGCTGCTCGCGCTGGACGCCACCGTCGCTGTGCAAGGCGGCTTCGGCGCACGTGACGTGCCGATCGAGGAGTTCCTGCAGGGACGCGAGCGACAAGCCAGTAGTGTCGTGATCTCGATCTCCTGCCAGAGACCAACAAGCACCGAAGCATTTCGCTATCGCAAGGTTGCGCGTATCAAGCCGAAAGGCGGTTCCGTCATTACGGTCGCTGCGCACGTGCCCATCAGCAGCGGCCGCGTGGTGGGCGCGCGTGTCGCGCTCGGCTCGATGGCGCCAACCCCCATTCGTGCCAGGGCGGCCGAACGCGCACTCGAAGGCCGTCCGGTCGATTCGTCCAGCATTGCCGCTGCTGCGTCGGCTGTCACCGAAGGCACCTCGCCCGTCGATGATGCGCTAGGCAGCGCCTGGTATCGCCGCGAGTTGGCCGGCGTGCATCTGCGGCGGCTGCTCTCCGGGCAGGAATAGACTAGGGAACAGATTTCATGTCCAAGACCGCCCTGCAATTCCGTCACAATGGTCGCGACGTCGCGATTTTCGTCGACGGCGGCACCAATCTGCTGGTCGCGCTGCGCGACTTGATCGGCGACATGACGCCGAAATTCGGTTGCGGCCAGGGCGGCTGCGGCGCCTGCAGCGTGTTGATCGACGGCGAGTTGCGTCTCGCCTGCCTGACATTGGCCGAGACTGTCGCAGGATGCTCCGTCGAGACGCTGGATGGGATGAAGGAAGGTCCGAGCCTGCATCCGCTGCAGCGCGCCTTTGCCGACAATTTTGCCGCCCAATGCGGCTACTGCACGCCGGGGATGCTGATGGCGGCAAAAGCACTGCTTGACCGCAATCCGCAGCCGAGTCGCGCCGAGGTGGTCGAAGCGATTTCGGGCAACATCTGCCGCTGCACCGGCTACGAGCCGATCATCAATGCCGTGCTCGCCGCCGCGGGCAGTCGCGCCCGCGCCTAGAGGACAAGACCATGCTGGAACTGCGCAAGGATATCTTTGCCGACGAGCGCGACGACAATTTGAACGAAATCGGCAAGCCGACGCAGCGGCAGGACATGCTCGGCCATGTCACGGGCACCTCGACCTATTTCAATGACCACAAGCTGCAGGGTATGCTGCATTTGAAGGTGGTGCGCAGTACGCATTCGCATGCTCGGCTGCGTCGGATTGACACGACGGAGGCCGAGCGATCGAGCGGCGTGCGTCGCATCATCCGCGGCACCGACGTGCCACGCAACCTGAATACATTGCTCAGTCTGATCAACTTCGGCAAGGATGACGAGCCATCGCTCGCGGTCGACAAGGTGCGCTACAAGGGCGAGCCGATTGTCGCTGTCGTCGCCGACTCTCCGCGCGAGGCCTATGAGGCCATGGCAAAGGTGCGGATTGACTACGAGCCGCTGCCCACCGTGTTCGACGTCGAAGACGCGCTCAAGCCGGGTGCACCCGTCGTGAATGAGACCTATCCAAAGAACGCGTTCACTTATTACGAAAAATACGACCATCAGAAGCTGCGGTTCGGCGACATCGAGCGCGGTCTTGCGCAAGCCGATCACGTGCTGGAACAGCGCTACCAGATGTCGCCGATCGAACATGCGCCGACGGAGACCAATGGCTCGATCGCCGCACCCGATGCCAATGGGCGCTACA